>Ga0308010_1000520_pt1 | contig 24652 bp, 25 predicted proteins | sample Neamet129_FD_202368 | JGI IMG/M metagenome (GOLD analysis project Ga0308010, IMG submission 202368) | Marine microbial communities from water near the shore, Antarctic Ocean - #129 | ecosystem: Environmental > Aquatic > Marine > Unclassified | place: Southern Ocean | collected 2014-07-24 | reverse complement strand
TCTTTACAAGAGCGAAAGAGCAGTACTATCAAGGACTGTTAAGTAGAAATGATTTTAGAATAGCTCAAGTTGACTTAGGTCGATCAAAAAATAGATTAAATAGAAGTAATTATATTACAAAAATTGCAGAATTAAATTTATATAGATTGTCAGCACAAATTATTCAAATTAATAGTGAAAAAAATTAAGTTTAAGCTTCCTTAACTATATAGATTCCTATAAATTGAAAGGTCATTCAGTTATTTTTTTTGGAATAAACAAAATACTTAATGAGTTGACGCAATGCCTAATATTTTTATCTGTTAACCCTTCACCCTCAAAAATATGACCAAGATGTCCATCACAATTTGAGCAACATATTTCAACACGCTTCATTCCCAAACTATAATCCTTTTTTCTAATTATTGCCTTATCAATTTCATCATCAAATGATGGCCATCCACAATTAGAATTAAATTTTGAATCTGAATTAAATAAAGGATTATTACAAGCCTTACACACATACAATCCTTTATCAGTATTGGCAAGGTAATTACCTGACCATGCTCTCTCTGTGCCTTTTTTAACAATAATTTCTCTTTCTTCTAAAGTAAGATCATCAAAATAATTATCAGATTTTATCTCTTTGTCTTGAGCGATTAAACTAAATGGTAAATAAAATAATATAAGTAATATTTTTTTTATCAATCTATTGTTTGTTTAGTATCAGTTCATATTCTTTAAACCTATGTTCTCGTATTGGACGAGTTCTTGGTTCTGTGTTAAAATATAATAGAAGGCAAGGTTTTATTTTTTTATATGATTCAAGATATTCATAATCAACTAGCTCTTTATTTCTAATTCTCATTTTAATCTGATTATGATAAGGAAACATAGATTTATTTTAATTGAATAAAACTATTACTTTAATGATGTATTATTTTTATCAATATCATCTAGCTTTTCAAGAATATCACTTGCTTCTTTTTCTAACTTATCACTTTCTTTACGATTTGTTTTAGATAAAATATATGCTTGCTCCTTAATCTTCTTATACAACTGGGTTAACTTTTCCTTCTCTGATTTTTTTTTAAATAATCCAAACATTTTATAGTATTTTTTATAGTACAAACTTATGAAATCTTTAACTTAAATTTAGTACTCTTAATAAGAATTTAGTAGCTAATTAATTTACTAAACCAAACTTAAGAAATTTAGTTACTAAAAAAAGTTCGAACTTAGGACCGTAAGGCACACAAAAAAGAAACCCACTCATGAGTGGGTTTTTTATTTTCTATCAAGCAATAGTACAACAATAGTACAACTTTCCTTGATTCTGACCATTGAGTTGTAGAATGAGATATCGGACTCTTATACTTGATTACAGCACTTTAAAACTAAAAATTGCACAACTTCAATCCAAACTTTAAAAAAAAATTTATATCTGAGTAATATCATATCTTACAAAATAATAAAGCTGGATTCGATACACGTAAGGCCCACCAAAAATAAACCCGCTCATTTGAGTGGGCTTTTATTTATTCAAGAATTATTTTCTTTTCCACCGTTCCATCATCATAGATGTAAAAAAGAGGTTGATTTTTTGACTTTTCACTTTTTCTTCCTAAAATATCAACTATCTTAATCAATTGCTTATTATTTGGCAAAATATCATCAAATCCTGATGGAGTTGAAAAATCCATTAAATGAACAGATCCAGCATTGTATACACTTTTCTGGCCTCTTATTCCTACATATCCAGCATCATTACCTTCAGCATATTTTACAACTGCAGCAACTAAAGTAATTTGATCAGCATCATAATCAGTTGGTAAGGTGTAATTAAAAGTATGTTGGTAATTACTTCCTGAACTCACAAAATGAGGAATTATATTATCTACTCCATGACATCCTCCTTCTACATAATCTCTTAACACATGCTTATGCATAAAGCCAATTATATAAGGATCTCCAGCTAAATAATATGTATGTCCAGGATCGTTATGATAATTGTTTGCTTGGTCCCAACCTGAACCTGTACCTGATAAACTATCCTCAACAATCATCAATACAATTCTTGTATCTCCAGCAGAATTGTCCACATAATCTAAATTAACATCAGCAACAATCTCTCTACTTGATGCATCCCATGAACCATTAACAGTTACATTAACTGGAGTAAATTTATTCAGTTGATCTGAAACCTTACTATTCCAACTACCTCTTCCTGAAGCTTCATGATCATAATAATAGCCAGGATATATGTCTTCAGATCTATCAATTAATGCTCCTGGATATGAATAGATTGAAAATGATGTTCTTAAAGAATCATTAAATTCCATTTCATCTCCATCGTGAACTACAACTGGAATAAGATTATTTCCATATTGTGAAACTAAATCATCAAGAACAGCTGCTCCGTCACTACAGTATCCACACCATGTTCCAGTATTTTTCTCAATTAATACTTTTTTATTAGCAGATGTATTTTCAATTCCAGTAATATATTCTACTAATGTGTCATTACAATTTCTTTCGTCATTTTGACCATTTATATTACTTAGCCATACTTTTAACTCGTAAGCATCAGAAGATGACGAAATATTAATATCTGTAGAATGAGTCCATTCTGAAATATTAGAATTTTTAATTGTATCTGTAGAAGGGATATTAATTATTGAAGTTTGAACCGTACCTCCATTTAAAGAGTAATTAATATCATAACTACTTAATAAAGCATCACCTTCATTACGAACTGTTCCTACTAAAGTATGATTACCAACTGTTAGATGATTATCTATTCTAATATTAATTAAAGAAGCATCATTTATTATTGGGTTATTCCAACTAAACCTATGAACTTCTGTTAGTTCTTCATCATAGCCAGGATCAGAAGGAATATAATATGGGCTGCCAGCTAATTCAGCACCAATAGAACCATCAGAATTCTCACATCCAATTGTGGTGTTAATCATTGTGTAGTAAGATGATGTCTGATCTATATTTCTTTTCTTGATTACAACCTCAAAATCCCCACAACTTTCATAAATATTTATACCAACTGTAATATCTTCTTGAAACGATGGAGCTCCAGGATAATTTAAACCAGCCAATGTAATGTTATGTATTCTGTTGGGTGTAACACCATAAGTTTTCATAGAAATAGTAACATCACTTGTAAAATCATCCCAACATGCATAAATAGCATTATTAGGTCCTAAAGGGGTAGGTAAGTTTGTGTTATTTCCAATTGAATTTCCAGATGAATTATCAAATGTTATATATCCATCATGCGCAATTCTATATCCTGTTACTGGCTGTCCATAAAAATTCCAATCAAAAGGAAGGTCGTACCATGAAGATAGACTATTATTTGGGTATAAAAAATCATAAACATAAGCACCTGACCAATAATCAGAATCATCACCTATGTAAGAGCTGATTGTATAGTTCTGTGCTTTTATGATTTGAGTTAACCCAAAAGAAATAGCGAATATTAGTAGAATCTTTTTCATAGTTTCTCTTTTTTTAGCAAATATAAGGATATTTATTAGTTATCATTTCACGCCTAAGAGTGAAGTCTTACACATCCAAAGAATTTAATTTCCTAAAAAAGTTCGAACTTAGGACCGTAAGGCCCACCAATAAGAAACCCACTGAATGAGTGGGTTTCTTATTAATAATTATTTAACATTATATAATATTCTTTACATTTTTTTTATTTTTGTTAAATGGATAAGAATAGAATAAGAAAATTAAAATTATACTCTTTCATAGTTTTAATAATTTATTGTATTTCTCTTGTTCCATCACTTCTAGTTCATGATCATAGTGATAATAATAACCATCATAATGAATCCTCATACTGTGAAAGTCTCACTGAAAACCTAAAACATCATAGTTATTGTTCTCATGAACAGCATTTAAACAAGGCTCATGAAGATTGTTTCTTGTGTGATCACTATATTTCTTATGATCATTTATCCTCCTTTTTTATGATAGAGTCTAACAACAGACCTGTCATAGTTAAGAGTTATAAAGTATGCGACAGGTTAAATTCGAGAGAACCTATTAATTTATCGAATAAATCACCTCCTGTATTAATCTAGACTGACAGTTTAGTTAATTATTTCCCCATATTGATTCGTAGATATTCTGCGAACAATTTCAATTTTTTACATTTTCTCATAAATTTTACGATTCATTTAAATTATAAAAACACATATTATTATGAAAAAAATATTTTTTACATTATTATTTATTCCTTTAATTACTTTTTCTCAGCACAATCATGATGATAATCATTCACATGAAGATCATGCACATGAGAATGAATTCGCTATAGGCATAGGTTTTATCCCTAAACATGAGAATGCAATAGGAATTCACTCTCATTACATAAAAGGGATTGGATTAAATAATAAACTTGGAGCAGGAATCTCATTTGAAACAATACTAGATGATCATGCCCATCATTCATTGTCACTAATTAGTTTATATCGTTTTGATTTTGGAATCACAATAGCTTATGCAGCAGGTATTCTTAGAGTATCAGAAGAAGAACATAATGAAGGGCATGATGATGGACATGAAGAAGAAACTGAATATCAGTTTGCACAACATGTTGAATTAGCATATGAAATACCTTTTGGAGAATTACATATTGGGCCTCAAATTGATATAGGTATAGAGCAAGAAGGTATTCACTATATGTTTGGAGTACATCTGGGAATCGACTTTTAAATATCTAAGCGTAAAAATCTTCTAAAAAAGTTCGAACTTAGGACCGAGAGGCCCACCCAGAAATAAAACCCACTCTTGAGTGGGTTTTATTGGTTATAATTCAAAAAATTACTTTTAAATTGATTATTTAATTTTATTCACTAATTCTAATTTATCAATCATACCAACATGTCTAAAAACTTCAACTCCATTTCTGAAAACAATAAAAACAGGAACTCCCCTTACATTGTATTTCTTAACTAGTTCTTTATTAATATCAGCATCAATAAAAACAACTTTTAAATCCGTATTTTCTTTTTTTATTTCTTCAATAATAGGTTTCATTTTTTTGCATGGAACACACCATTGAGTGCTAAAATCAACTAACACAATATCATTACTTTGTATAATCTCAGAAAATTCAGAAGTAGAAGTTAATTTTTGTTTTTTTAAAATCTGTCCTTCTGTTATAACAACTTTAAAGTTATTTAACTTCCATTCACCAAAACCACCTAATAAATTATAAACTTTATCAAAGCCTAACTCTTGCATCTTTTGAGTAGTTTTAGAACTTCTCCCTCCACTCCTACAATATACATAAATCGGCACATCTTTTCTTATCAAATTTAATTTAGAAGTAAAGTCTGATGCATAAAAATCAATATTTGTTGCATCTTCAATATGCCCTTTATTCAGCTCTCCAACTGTTCTGACATCCAAAATAATTCCTTCATCAGATTTGATTAACTTATTAAACTCTATTGCATTAATATTATGTATTACTTGTGCTTCAATAGATTCTGAAGAACACGAAATAAGGAATAAACTGGTTAAACTAATTATTATATTTTTTATCATTTTCATCTATTTTATTTTTTATTTAAAATCATAAATAACTCTCTACCAAACCTAGATTCTATGGAATTATATGATGTTTGAAATACTTTAGTATTAAAGTAAGCTTCAAAATATTCTTTATATTCACTTTTACTACCACCAAAAGGAGGGTGATCTTCATTAAGTGAATCATCAAAAAGTAATCCGACTAATTTACCGTTAGGATTTAATAAATTATTCATCTTTACAAAATAATCATTTCTTCTACTTTTATCAATTGCACAAAAAAATGTTTGTTCAATAATAAGATCATATTTTCCTTGAACATCAAAAAAATCGATATTCAGCAATTTGCTTTTTGAGAACCCAGGAACTCTCTTACTGAAATTATTTAGTGCATGATCGGAATAATCAACTACATAAGTATTTAAGAATTTGTTTTCAAATAAATACTCTGCTTCATATGAATTACCACAACCAGGGATTAATATTTTTATTTTTTTATCTTTAAGCTGATCAAAATATTCTTTTAAAGGGGTAGTTATTTTCCCAACATCCCATCCTGTTTTAGATGAAATGTATTTGTTATTCCAGAAATCCTTATTTAATAATAAACTATCTTTCATATTAGTTCCGAGAATTTTGCCCAATTGGTGCCAAATTGAAACTCCATAGGAATTCCTGTTACTACTCCCATTGTAAAATTAATAGCAAAAATTTTCATTAAAAATTTTGCTCCATTATTATATTTCTCAATATTATATCTTAAATATTTCCACTTAAAATAGACTATTAATAAGGATAGTCCCATTGTTAATTGTGGGAATATATAGTGAAATGTGATTGTAAACGCAAATTGCAATCTATCGTAAAAGAGCATATCTTCCATATTCTATTTTTTTAAATAATGGGTAACAATTGGATATGTGCAATAAAGCTAATTAATACTAATAAACCTACAAATACTCTTGTTATAAACAGTTTAACTATTTTTCGATTGGGAGCCAGATTGGAACTTCTGCTCTTTTCAGTAGATTAGAGCAAGATTTTAGTCGAGAATTTGCACCACTTTTTGCACCGTTAATCAATTTACTAATTCAAACCTAATTTGATTACCTGCGTAATGTCTTATTTTAAAAATAATTACGCTGAATTTGAGAAGCTTAAGGCTACGGTTCACAATATTAATGGATAACTAACAAGAAAGAACGCAGAGCGCTTAAGTATAGCTAAAAAGCTTAAATAACAACAAAAGCAATGTCATCAGACTGTATCTTTCTTTTCCTTTTCTATTTCCTTAGAATTTAGCTTGTACAATAAAGCTAATATTAGCAAACCACCTCCCCAAAATATAAAATTAATTCCTTCACTCTTAGGAATTGGCGTTGGGATTGGCATATTAATTGAAGGTCCAAAATATTTATCAAATAATTCGTTTTTCATCATTCATCTTGTTTTTAGTAAATATACGAACAGAGTCTTTCTCAGTTCTTATCAAATAGAAATCACCAAATCTTAAGGCAACTCTATTATTAGTTGGGTCTAAAATAATTACTTCATCACTTATTGATAGGTCTATTCCAAAAGTCATCATCTCAGTTTCTTTCAAGGAAACATTTTTATTGTTATCATATAATCTCTTAATCTTATTTAGGTTTGCATCCCTTACTTTTGAGTTGCCTGCGTTTTGCATACGCTTCTTTCTATTATTAAAATCATCTCTACATTTGTCAGTACAATAACCTGCTTGTAGACTCTTAGCCATAAACTGCTTTTTATCACAGTTGTGCTCAGCATTCTTACATGTACGAAAGTGCTCGCTTTTAGGATCAATAAGTTTGTTTGTGTAATTTATCTCTGCCATAGTATTATTATTAAAATCGTTTATTGTAACAGCTATCTAAGTATGCCAAAACATCAGAAAGACGATACCATATTTTAGAAGTTATTCCATCTTTAGAATAGGCAAGTTTACCCTCATTTCTGAGCTTCTGAGCTGTGGTTAGTGAAATCTTTAAGTAATCGAGCAAACCTTTGTTGTCAAGAATAGTGTGCTCTGCTGATTTGTTCAAGTTTTGAATAAGATAAGTAAGTTTATCTACCTTATCATTCAAATCATCAATACCATCAATATTTATATGTAATTTGCTCATCTTGCATAAATTTTAAACAAAATTACGTTTTATTGTAAGTGAAAAATGAGACTAAGGAATTTCTTAGTTTACATTTAGTCTTCTTAGTTTGAAGGCTATCAGAAAACAGTATTATTTTTGATTAATCTTTTTAAAAAGTTTTATCACTCGATCTACAACTATTTTATCGGGATTTGTATCCTTGGGTGTATTATCATATTGAATTGACTTAGTTACTTTCTTACCATTTACAGTAAAACAGTTGGCAGCTATACCCCACTTATCTCCCTTACAATGAATGATATTATTTTCTTTATGGGTGATTTCTCTAATAAAATATACCAATACATTTTGCTTCCCTAGCCAATCCAGTTGCTGGGTTTTCCTTCTAAGGAGTAATACCGAATCAAAGGCTGAAATAGAATTTTTAGCAAGTAAGTTAGCTTTTACAAGTAGCTTGAATGCTTCATCCATCACAATTGCAAATCTACCTGGCAAGTCATAGCTCAATACATACTTGTCTCCTGAAAATTTAATATCATCAAGATAAGAGATTACATCATAAAATTTATCCTGAATAAAACAAAACTTTTTTAATTCCCACTCATCATGAATCTCATCATCAACCAAAGAAATAATAATTCTATTTATTCTTGCCTCAATTTTTTTTAAATAAGCAATCCTATCTTCACCAATTTCTATAGCACTTAAATCATTTTCCAATAGCTTAGCAAATTCAAGTCCTCTAATCTTTACTATATCAGCTGATACTTTTCTGGTAATTGTATGATGTATTTTAATGAATATCCCTTCTACGTCTTTATCCAAAGTAAAGGAATCTATCAAAGAATGCTCACCCGTAATAGGGTCTTTGTATAAATCAATATTAAAGGACTTAATATATGGAAGTTCCATAAATAATTTAGAAAGGATTTTCTTTTCTAATTTTAAGTCATTTATTTTAACCTGTTCGTCTATTGCTAAAAACTCTACTGCTTTCATAATATCTATAGTTACCAAGCAAAATTAAACAAAATCGATCAAAAAGACAAGAAATAGCAAAAATTGGAAATGTTGTACTATTGTTTGACTTTTTTATTTTTGGGCATAAAAAAAGACCCTAAAAAGGGTCTTCTATATCTAGTAGCGTGAGGGAGATTTGAACTCCCGACCTCAGGGTTATGAATCCTGCGCTCTAACCAACTGAGCTACCACGCCAAAACGGTTGCAAATATATTATTTTCACTTAATCTGAAATATTTTTTAGAAAAAAATTATGATCTACCTTTTTCTTCTAATAAACTAGTATAATGTTTAAGCGATCTAAGAATTAAAACAAGAAGAATAGTCCCAACCAACATCACTGCTGTACAATCAGATATACTCCAATTATTAGTGCTAAAATAAGTTCTTAAAACCTCAATAAATGTAAAGCCTACAACTGCCGCTAACACACTAGCATACTCTCTTCTGAGTACTGTAATTATAGAAAATTTAGTATCTGATTCCTTAAAATTTAATATTGATGGCAAAAATGCTGGTAATTTAGATGCCCAATTTAAATAATCTTCTCCAAACTTACGTTCCAAGAATCGTTCCTCAGCAAACATAATTCTTTCATAATATATCCAAAATAATAAACTCATAATTACTACAAAATAAATATTAAAAGATGCTAAAGATATTCCTAACCAAATAAGATAATTACCCAAGTAAAGCGGATGCCTTACCATAGAATACATTCCAGAAGAATTTAACACATCAGCAACCTGCTCTTTTGTATTCCTTCCACTAGTACCTTTAGGAGTAGTCCCAATGGTATAGAAACGAACCAAAAAACCTAGTACAGAAATTAAAATTGCCGTAAACATAAAAAGGTTATGTTCCTTATAATTGATTAGGGTGTAATCGGTTAAACAAATAAATGGTACAGATAAAATAAAAAGAAGTACTGGGAATTGACCTCTATATTTAAATAAAAAATTACCTTGTTTTTCGAATGATTGTACTAAAGCCATAAATAATATAGTATCTTTGTAAAATTAGTTTGCAAATTTATTAAATATATGTCAGAATTAATCAAATATTCATTAGAATTTCCAATAAATTCATCAGTAACTATTTTATATAAACGACTTAGTACACCTAGTGGTTTAGCTGAATGGTTTGCTGATGACGTAATAGTTAAAGACAAAATATTTACTTTTTTTTGGGAAGGTAGCGAGCAAGAAGCAAAATTATTAAAATTAAAAACTGATCATTTTGTTTGTTTTAAATGGGAGGACAATGACACTAAAAAAGATTATTTCGAGTTCCTAATCCAAATTGATGAAATGACTTCAGATGTTTCTTTGATTATTACTGATTTTGCTGAAGACATGCAAGACCAAGAAGAACAAACTAGTCTTTGGAGCAAGCAAATTAGTCTTCTTAAAATGGCTATTGGTTCATAATTCTTAATTTATCTTCTTTATGAAGCGGTTACACCTTTTCTTAATCAAAGCATTTATAAGCTCTTTTATAGCAACATTTTTTATTGCAATTTTTTTATTATTAATGCAATTCTTATGGAAGTATATTGACGACCTAGTAGGAAAAGGGCTTGAATTCACACAAATTGCTGAACTTATCTTTTACGCATCAGCTCGCTTTGTTCCTGTAGCTCTTCCAATTGCTATGTTGCTTTCGTCCGTAATGGTATTCGGAAAACTTGGCGAAAACTATGAACTTGCAGCCCTAAAGGCGTCAGGAATTTCACTTATCAGGATACTTTTCCCACTTACTATATTTGTTATTATAATAAGCTATTCTTCTTTTTTGTTTTCAAACTATGTAATGCCAATTGCTAATCTTAAGAATGGAAGCATGATATATGACATCCAAAAAAAGAAACCTGCACTGAATATAAAAGAAGGAATGTTTTATAAAGACATTGAAGGATTTAGTATTAAAGTAACTAAAAAAGATGCTGATGGTAAAACCTTAAACAACATTATTATTTACGATCATACAGCAAACAATGGTAACGATAAAGTTATTATTGCTGAAAGTGGAATAATGCAATTAACAAAGGATGAGCAATTTTTAGAGCTCATTTTATACAATGGTCACTCCTACATTGACATTGCTAAAAATAATAGAAAAACTAAAAAACCTTTTAGAACCACCCATTTTAAAGAAGATTTAATACGGTTTAATTTATCTAGCTTCAGCACAATGAACAATAGTGAGGATTTATACAAAGGACATTATGCTATGTTAAGCAACAAACAATTAGCCATAGCTATCGACTCCTTAGATATTAAACTTGAAGAAAGAAAAGAAACTTTTACAGTTAACATTATAGATAAATATAATTCAAAATCGGAAATGGACAGCTTGGTAGTTTTTGATGATTTGAGTTTATTAAAACAAAAACAACAGTTTGATATAGCGATTAATAAATTGAGAACTATTAAGTCAATTGTAAAGTCCAATAAGGATGATTTGGAATATCGTAAAATAATTATTACTAAGCACGAAATAGAATGGCACAGAAAAATTAGTTTAGCTGTGGCGTGCTTATTATTATTCTTGGTAGGATCTTCAATGGGAGCAATCATTCGAAAAGGAGGCTTTGGACTTCCCGTATTGATTTCAGTATTCTTTTTTATAATTTATCATGTATTAAGCATGATTGGTGAAAAATCAGCAAAGGATTTAAGTATGCTTGCCTATGAGGGAATCTGGCTAGCTAATATTGTGTTTTTACCAATTGCATTGTTTTTAGTTTACAAGGCAAAAAATGACTCTCAATTATTCGATTTCAGTTCAGTATTTAAAAGAATTATTCCCTTAGTTAAAAAGAGAAAAATACAGTAAATCTTAGTATTTTTACAAACTAAAATTACAACATGGGTTTCAATACTATAGAAGAAGCAATTCAGGACATTAAAGCAGGTAAAGTAGTCATAGTAATTGATGATGAAAATAGAGAAAATGAAGGCGACTTTGTTGCTGCTGCAGAGATGGCAACTCCTGAAATGATTAACTTTATGGCAACACATGGTAGAGGATTAATTTGTACTCCCCTACTTGAAAGCAGATGTCAAGAACTAGGTTTGGAATTGATGATTGGAAAAAACACAGCTGCTTACGAAACACCTTTCACTATTTCAGTCGACCTAATGGGTCATGGCTGTACTACAGGTATTTCAGCTTCTGATAGAGCAAAAACAGTTAAGGCACTTGTTGACCCTAACATTAATCCTGATGAACTAGGTAAACCAGGACACATATTTCCTTTAAAAGCGCGAGAAGGAGGCGTTTTAAGAAGGGCAGGACATACTGAGGCTGCTGTTGATTTAGCTCGTCTTGCAGGACTAGAGCCTGCTGGAGTTATTGTTGAAATATTAAATGAGGATGGCTCAATGGCAAGAACCCCAGAATTACATAAAATTGCTGAAAAATTTGATCTAAAGTTTATTACGATTAAGGACTTGATAGCATATAGAATGAAAAATGAATCATTAATAACGGAAGAAGCTAACATTGAATTACCAACTGATTATGGTGATTTCAAGATGAAGGCTTTCAAACAAACAACAAACGGACAATTACATTTAGCTATTTACAAAGGAGAATGGAAAGCAGATGAGGACGTACTTGTAAGAGTGCATTCATCTTGTATGACAGGAGATATATTTGGTTCATGCAGATGTGATTGTGGACCTCAATTGCAAACAGCACTAAAGCAAATTGAAACTGAAGGTAAGGGTGTGTTAGTCTATATGAATCAGGAAGGTAGAGGAATTGGATTATTAGGAAAGTTAAAGGCTTACGAATTGCAGGAAAAAGGTAGAGATACTGTTGAGGCAAATACTGAATTAGGATTTAATGCTGATGATAGAGATTATGGTATTGGCGCTCAAATACTAAGAGCAATGAAAGTAAGTAAAATTCGATTACTAAGTAATAACCCTAAAAAAAGAGTTGGACTTATGGGTTATGGAATTGAAATTGTAGAAAGTGTTGCTCTAGAAATTGATTCTAATATTCATAATGAATTTTACCTAAAAACAAAAAGAGATAAAATGGGTCATTCTCTTAAAAAGTTAAATGACTAAAGCACCTATTATTTTAGGAATAGAATCATCCTGTGATGATACTTCTGCTGCTATTTTACAAGGACAAAAAATATTATCAAATATTGTAGCGAACCAACAGGTGCATTCATTATATGGTGGAGTTGTCCCTGAATTAGCTTCAAGAGCACATCAACAAAATATTATCCCTGTTGTAGATGCAGCAATTAAAAAAGCAAATATTAAAAAAGAAGATATTTCTGCTATTGCCTTTACAAAAGGTCCTGGACTTTTAGGTTCTCTTCTAGTGGGAAGTTCTTTTGCAAAATCCTTTGCTATGGGTATGAATATCCCACTTATAGCAGTGAACCATATGCAAGGTCATATCCTCTCCCACTTTATTGATGAAGGAGAACCAATGCCCAAATTTCCATTTTTATGCCTTACAGTTTCAGGTGGACATACTCAAATTGTAAGAGTTGAAAGCGCTAGTAATATGCAAGTAATTGGAACTACTATTGATGATGCTGCAGGTGAAGCTTTTGATAAATCAGCAAAAATATTAGGACTACCCTATCCTGGAGGGCCACACATTGATAAGCATGCAAAAAAGGGAAACATTCATGCTTTTGAATTTGGGAAACCTAAAATAAAAGAATTAGATTTTAGCTTTAGCGGACTTAAAACTTCTATCCTTTATAAAATACAGAATAATTTACAAAAAAATCCAAAATTTATTGAAGAGAATTTGGAGGATTTATGTGCTTCTATTCAGCACAGTATAGTAAGTATTTTACTCAAGAAATTAGAGAAAGCAATAAAACTAACAGGTATAAAACAATTAGCAATAGCTGGGGGTGTATCTGCTAATTCTTACTTAAGAAGTGAATTAGAAAAGTTAGCAAAAGATAAAGGGTATCAGCTTTACATTCCAAAATTTGAATATTGCACTGACAATGCTGCTATGATTGCTATAACCGGTTATTTTAAATATCTAAATAAAGATTTTGCTGACCAAAGCGAAACTCCTTCAGCTCGACTATCCTTTTAGAAATTTAATTGTCACATCAACTGCTTCTTGTAAATCTTTTGGGAATTTTTCTAAATCATAAGGATGAAAACCTCCTAAAACATGATTAGCTCCATCAATAATATGTAAGTGTGTATTTGTATTCCAACTTTTAATACTCACAGCTTCACTAAGCAAAACAGTAGGATCGTCACTACCATGCACAAGTAAATGAGGAACACTCATCTTAGATACGGCATTTTTGATATTCAAACGCTTAGCAAATTTAATGCAGTTTTCGTAAAACTGAAAGTACATTGGCATATTCTGTTTTGTTCTTCCATTATAAATATAAGCAACTCCCAATTCTTTCCATTTAGCTAATTTTTCCTTCTCAGGTAATCTATCTAAAAAATTAGAAGGAGAAGCCCATGAAATTACTTTCTTTACCCTTATGTCTTCAGCAGATTTTAACATAGCAATACTACCACCTCTACTATGTCCAAACAAGGATATTTTGGAAATATCAATCTCTCCTTTTAGTTCCTTACAATTCTCTATCCAATCCAACACTAAGCATAAATCATCTAATTCCTTGCAAAAATTATTATTTCCAAAAGCTTTCAAATCGCCAAAATTAATTGGATCGTTTGTTGTTGTGCCATTATATGAAAAATTAAATTTCACAAACACTATATCTTTCTCTGCAAAATAAGTTGCAATTTTATTAAAAGGTCCCCAATCCTTAAACCCTTTAAAGCCATGACAGAAAACAACTACTTGTTTGGCTTGTGCATTTGCTTTAAAAGTAGCATCAATCAAAATAGGCTTACCTGCAGAACCTTCAATAACTATGTTGTTAAGCTTTTTAATCATCTAACAAACATAAAAAAATCCGAACAAATGTTCGGATTTTCTTTTCTATTCTTTTGTCTTAGCGAATTTTGGCACAAAATTTGGCTATCTAAATAAGAAATAGATTGCTTCTAAAACTATGTTTTATCGCAAAGACATTACTCAATTATCAGTTTCTTCTCCACCGCTCCATCATCATAAATGTAAAAGAGTGGCTTATTAGTAGTCACTTTACTTTCATGACCTAATACATCAATAACTTTAACTAGCTTTCGGTTATTATTTACATCTTCATGATCAGTTACTGCTAATACCAAATTCACTACCCTCACGCTATCCATAACTACTGGCATTAGAGGAGCATTATCCCCATCCGTTTGTACAGCACCTATGTTCTCAACTATATTAAAGCCATTTATGGTAGTTCCAAAAACAGGATGCTTTGAAGTTAAAGGGGTTTTATTATAATCAAGAAAAGTATTATTTACCAAATTAATAAAGAATTGACAAGTCCCCGTATTAGGGCCAGAATTTGCCATAGAAATTGTTCCTTGTATATTACTTAATGAAACATCAAATTCATCTAAAATTGCTGGAGGAGAAGGATTGCCATCACCACCCTGAATCATAAAATCATCAATTACTCTATGAAAAATAACCCCGTCATAAAACTTTTGGTTAACAAGGTTAACAAAATTACTTACTGTATTAGGGACTAAGGTGTCGTAAAGCGCTAAATTAATAGTGCCATAATTTGTATAAATAGCTATTCCAGTTTGTGCCTTAGCCGAAAAAGATAAGAGCACAATAAATAAGGGTAGTAGTAATTTCATATTTGTAAATTTATATTGTTAATTTTTTATCACTCGATAACTATCATTTTCTCCACCGTTCCATCATCATACCTATACAGCAGTGGTACATTGTTAGTTGGGTTCGTTTTCCTACCCAATGCATCCGTAACGAATAATAATTGCTTAGGCGCTTTCAATTCATCAATTGCAGTGTTTATGTTTACCGTAATACTAACCGTTTGGGTATCCTGAATACAAGCTGCATTAGTAATTGCCGAAAGGATAACCGTATAACTACCGTTTAAAGCATACGTATGCGTAGGATTTTCATCTATTGAAGTTATTCCATCACCAAAATCCCAAAACACACTTTCGTAATTGGAAGAAAGATTAGTAAAAGAAACACTATCATTAAATTGCTGAAAACCAAAATCGGCATTAAAAATATTCCAAACCGCAAGGCTATCCAATACTGTACTGCTTCCTATTTGCTGTAAACTATATGCGGTAGCCGAATCAATAGCATTTGGCCAATAGCTACTCCCTACTGCACTTTTTTTAAAAATACTAGCGTAGAAAGTACAAGCAGCTAAATAACTCCCATAAATACTAGGATGACTATTGTCAGAAGTATATAAGTCAATTGTACTATTAATTGCAATAGAGTTTTTCCAAGCCATACCTACTGGCGAACAGCTAGCATTATGAATAAATGACATATCCAAATAGCGTGTTCTAAGGCGCTCTTGCATACCTAGATAAGTACATACTGGCGGATAAGCAACACAATTACTAGCATCACCAAACTTTCGACCCCAAGTCATAAAAAATAAAGGTTCAATGCACAAAGAATTGCTTTCAATAGCATCAATTAAAACTTGAGCAGCTGGCAACACATTCGAATTTACATAACCAGGAGATAAAGAAGGTTCTTGACTTTGAGCCTGTAAGACAACATAATCCCATTGCTGCTGATTAATTTTGCTAAGTGTTTGTGTATTTGTGCTATGCGCACTAAAGCTATAACCTCCAGGAGTACTACTTTCATGTACTAAGGTATCACCAAAGGATAAAGCTATTTCCTTTATAAGATTTGGTAAATCATTATAATAAGTATACGAATTCCCTATAAAAAGCACTTCCTTTTTTAATTGACCGAAACTTAAAAGTGGAATGATTGCTAGAAAGAGTAGACTCTTTTTCATATTATTCAACTATAAGGTGTTTTTCTACACTTCCGTTTTCATAAATGTAAAACGAAGGAGAGTTATTTGATTCAATTACTTTTCTGCCTAATACATCAACAATTTTTATTAGTTTTCCTTTTTCATGAATTGATTCTTCAGCTATAGCATTTGGTGCATTTGTTATCGAAAACTGATCAAAACCACCTTCAACCCAATGCCCTCCTAACGCATCCCAATCAGCTGTCTCAATAATTAACTGCATAGTAGCTGTAGGTGTTATATATTGTGAAATATCCAAAGAATTATAATTCCATTGTCCTAAATTTGGAGAATTACTAGTAATTGTTTGCAATACACTAATAGTACTTCCATTAGAGATACTAATAGTTAAACTATCATTAGGAGACCCTCCCCATGGGTAACCATTTTGAAACCATGAAGAAAAATTAATATAAGGAACTTGATTTGCACTTAAATCAAAAATTGGAGAAGTTAATATAGTATTAAAGTCATCCACATCATTAGATCCAACCTGTCCACCTGCTGACAAACCTGTTACATAAGCAAAATCAGTACAATCTCCACTCACATCTCCGTCTGGATTATAATTCACTCCTTGATCACTAGTTCCTTCAGGAAATCCTCTTTCCCATATTCCATCATTTGCTGAAGCTACACCTCCACTTACAGTCCAACCAAAATCAAAAGTAAAATCATCATAATATCCTTGTTCTAAAGTAATAGTATTGATTGTTGAAGGCATAATATATTCATTGTTACAAGAAGTAATATATCCCCAAAGTCCAGCTATAACTTCATAATTTCCTTCATACATATTATTAATAGTATAATTACCATTTGCATCAGTTGTTGCACTAAAAGTAAAGTCAGTATTAAAAATAACTACTTCAGCACTAGCAATTCCATTTCCAGAAACATCAACTACCATACCTCCAGCATTAAAGGAAACTAAAGGTTGAAGTGCAGCATCCAAAATAGTAATGACTCCATTTGTTAAACTCGCAGACAAAGTATCAGCTAAATAGCCTGGTTTTGAAAACACAACATCATAAGTTGCTGCATTAGCCGTACCACTTACGTACTCACCTAACAGGTTAGAAGATGAATTATTCAACAATACAGTATTTAATATTTCAATACTTGCACCACTAAGGTTATTTCCATTTGCTGCATCTGTTACATTTCCTTCCAAATAACAAGCTTGAACAAAACCTCTTTCGTAAATCATTAGTTTTGCTGATTGGTTAGCACTACTATTTATTTCTGATGAAATTATATTTCCTGAAGGAAAAAAAGGATAAGTCCCCCAGCAACCATCAAAACCATTTCCAGAACCAATATATGAATCATAGTAAGCAACTTGAATCATGTTACTAGGATGAGTAATATCATGCACAGTCGTACCATCACGATAGTAAGAAGTAATTAAAAAATTGCCATCAACATGAGTGTTATGTGGTATGGATAGCTCTCCTGCATTAGATTGAATTCTATCTACTTCTTGTATGTTATTGATATTTGTAATATCATATGCTGCTAAATAAGCATCAGATTTTTCATCAGTAGTAAACACAAAATCACCATCAGCACTTATCCAAGCATTATGTGTAAAGGCATTTGGCGTACTATGCGTTCCTAATGTACTAGGATTACTCTTGTCACTTACATCCACAACAAATAACTCACCTGCATAAATACAACCTGCATACATAGTATCTCCCCTAACCATTCCGTCATGTATGTATTGATCGTCCCATTCTCCTAAATAATCAGGTGCAGTAGCATTAGCAGCTACATCCAAAAAGATAGCTCCATCAGAAGGAGTTCCACCAGTTGCTGAAGAAGCTCCAAAAATATAGCAGATTCCATTTTCATCAATATATAAATTATGTGCTGCAGTAAACTCTACTGAACTTCCGTTTGATGGGTGGGTGAAAGTATTAACATGCCAGTAAGTAGCTCCAGTCATATCTGTCAAATCAACAATTAATAAACCTGCATCAGCTTCAGTAGTTATATATGCATAATTCCCCCAAGTTTTTACATCTCTCCAAGTGGAATTAATATCTGAGATATGAAATTGCTGAACAGGATTTGATGGATTAGAAACGTCAACACAAGCGAAACCATCATTAAGCCCAACCAATGCATATTCTGCACCATCAATAGGATCAACCCAACCCCAAATATCACTACCCTCTGTTGAAGACCATTCATAACTACCTATTAAACCTAAATTAAAACTGCTTTGCCCTAATACCATAAATGGCATCATTAGCACTAATATAATTCTTTTCATTTCTTGTTTTTTTTTTACAAAGATAGAAGAAATTCCTTTTTACTTCAAATAGGTATTTTCTCATCTTATGTGTTCAGTTATAGTTCTAGTGTTGTCTGACCTTCAGTTTCGCTATCATCCTTAGGCTTTATTTGTTCAACTGATTCATTGGTTATATTCAGTTCAATCTCAGTTTTAACTTCTTCTATTATTTCTTCATTTACTTCAAGAACAATTTCTTGCTCAATAACCTCAGCAACTACTTCCTCTTCTTCAATAGCAATAACATCAGTAACTTCCTCTTCAATATCAATAACATCAGTAACTAATTCTTCCTCTTCAATATCAATAATCTCAGTGTAAGGCAAAGGATCTAATAAATTAATCTCTTTTATCTTTTTGGAAGTTAGTTTGTTTCCCAAAGCTTTTTCTCCTTTTACAGTAATAAAATCCTCCAGATTAATTATTTCTGTTTGCCTTTCTTTTCCTTTTTCCTTCTGAAAAATTAATTCTACTTGAGGTCTCCAATCAGTACTTACTTGTTCTAGCAAACTATCTTCATGTTCAGTTATGAAACTAAACTTACTCATAGTATTTTCAACTAAAAATCTTTTTACATAATGAGCCTTCTTTATTCCATCAAAATAGATAGCAGTAACTGGCTTTTTGGTATTATTTTGTTCAATTAAAATCATATCCTCATCAAAATGATTACTGATATCAAAGGACTTTAATTCCAACTCCCCACTTTGCTTAATGGTCAATATTTTATCTTGCGCTTTAAAAGCTCCTAATAATTCACCTCTTCCTTCAACATTTAGTCTTTGTACATTATCGTCAAACCATATCTTACGAGCCGAAAGAGTAGATAGACCTTCTGATTTAAGTTCAATTTTTCGAATAGAATTTTTTGAAACAATATTTCCTCCTGCTCCCTTGCCTTTAATGGATAATGATGAAAAATCAATATCAATTTTTAAGGTTTTTAGTTTGGCTAACTTTTTAAGATGTACGGTTACTGTTTCAGCCTCTCCATTGGGGTTAGCTGTAAAATACATTACCTTACTTCCTTTCTCGGACTTGGTTAAATTATAATCCTTTCCTCTAGTAATTGATGTGACAGGAAAGCGCTTCATCATAGTGTTTTCTGATGCACCATCTTTATAAATCATGTTATAAATTGTACGCTCATCTTTCTTTTTAAAGACTGCACAATAAATAATATCTTTACCTACAAATACCTTATTATCAACCTTTACCACTTGCATTACACCATTTTTTCGGAATACTATTATATCATCAATATCAGAACAGTCACAAACAAACTCGTCCTTACGCATAGCAGTACCTATAAAACCCTCTTCCTTATTTATGTATAGTTTTTTATTTGCAACAACTACTTTTGTGGCATCAATGCTTTCAAAAATCTTTATTTCAGTTTTACGCTCTTTCCCTATGCCATATTTCTTTTTCAGATTTTTGAAATAGTCAATAGCATAATCAGTAAGGTTAGCTAAGCATCCTTTTATTTCAGCTATCCTATCTTCAAGTTTCAATAACTCTTCTTTTGCTTTATTAAGGTCAAACTTAGTTATTTTCTTAATCTTTATTTCTGTTAACCTCTCTACATCCTCATCCGTTACTGCACGCAATAAATACTTTGTAAATGGTTTAAGTTCGGTATGAATTGTACTAATAATCTCACTCCAATTATCCAGCTCTTCTATCTTATGATAAATTCTGTTTTCAATAAAAATACGCTCTAATGATGAATGATGCCATTTTTCTTGTAATTCATTCAAGTTTACTTCTAACTCTTGCTTTAATAAATTAAGCGTGTGATCAGTAGACTGTTGTAGTATTTCAGAGATACCCAAAAATTTTGGTGTATTGTCCTCAATAACACATGAAAGTGGAGAAATAGAAACCTCACAATCTGTAAAACGATATAAAGCATCTATGGTTTTATCAGGGGAAATACCAGGGGGAATAGTAATTGCAATCTCTACATGTTCAGCTGTATTATCTTCTACCTTTTTTATCTTAATTTTCCCTTTCTCGTTTGCTTTAAGTATAGAGTTAATCAATGAAGTGGTAGTAGTAGAAAAAGGTAATTCTGAGATAATAAGTGTGTTCTTATCTTCTTGAAATATTTTTGCTCTAACCCTTACTTTACCTCCTCTTTTCCCATCATTATATTGACTAAAATCGGCTGAACCTCCTGTTAAAAAATCAGGATATATTTTTGGCTTCACTCCTTTCAATACTTTTATAGAAGCATCAATTAGCTCATTGAAATTATGCGGTAATATTTTTGTAGAAAGTCCAACTGCAATCCCTTCAACCCCATGTGCTAATAGTAGCGGGAATTTAACAGGTAAGGTCTGTGGTTCTTTTCCTCTACCATCATAAGATGATGACCATTTTGTTATTTTTTTATTGTAAACAACATCCAATGCAAAGGGAGTTAAACGCACCTCAATATACCTAGGTGCTGCTGCCCTATCTCCTGTAGCAGTATTTCCCCAGTTACCTTGCATGTCCAGCAGTAATTCCTTTTGTCCAACTTGTACCATAGCATCACCAATTGAGGCATCACCATGAGGATGGTATTTCATAGTATGACCAATAACATTGGCTACCTTATGATACCTACCATCATCTAATTCCTTTAAAGAATGAAGAATACGCCTTTGTACAGGTTTCAATCCATCATAAACATGAGGTACAGCACGCTCAAGTATTACATAGGATGCATAGTCCAAAAACCAGTTTTGGTACATTCCTGAAAGATGAATTACTTCCTGCTCACCTTCATTGTTATTTGCAATTCCATCTTCTTCCATTAGCTATTTTTTGCAATTATTTTTTCTAAAACTTCAGTTATCTTAAACTCATCTTTTTTGGATAAAAACGATAAATTAAAACGCTTTACTATTCTTTTTCCTGAATCATTTTTAATCTTTATCATTAAGGTTTTATTAAATGAAAAAGAACGATTAAAAAAAGAAAAACCTACAAACATATCATGAGATATATCAATGTAATCTTTAGGATTTAAAATACCAATAACTGATCGGTAAATTTTAATATCAATTACATAAGAGTCAATTTTTAAGGTATAATAATTAATACGAGCTATTACAAAATAGAATAAAACAAGTGATGAAATAAAAACATAAACAATATTATTAAATAAATAATCTCCAAAAGCTAAGTTAGGAAAAGTATACACTATAACAAAAGCTAATAGAGGAATCAGTACCAAAAAAAGCATTACTAAGAAAATAACTATTGTAAATTTCCTATTGGTTGATATTAAATTTGTTCTAGACATCAATTATATCTTCTTCAACTCTTAAATTCTCAATTATAAAATCTTGTCTTTCTTTAGTGTTTTTACCCATATAGTACTTTAACAAATCCTGAATAGTCACATCTTTTCCTAGTATTACAGGATCCAGACGCATTTTTTCACCAATAAAATGTTTAAACTCATTTGGCGATATTTCTCCCAAACCTTTGAATCGAGTAATTTCAGCATTAACACCAATATCAGCAATTGCATCTTTTCGCTCCTGCTCGTTATAACAGTAATAGGTTTTCTTTTTATTTCGCACCCTAAATAGTGGTGTTTCTAGTATATAAACATGTCCTTCTTTTATTAACTCAGGAAAAAACTGCAAGAAGAAAGTAATTAGTAAAAGACGAATATGCATTCCATCTACATCAGCATCAGTAGCAATTACTATTTTATTGTATCGCAAATCATCTATTCCTGTTTCAATATTTAAGGCAGCTTGCAGTAGATTAAACTCCTCATTTTCGTACACCACCTTTTTGCTTAGCCCAAATGAATTTAAGGGTTTTCCTCTTAAACTAAATACTGCTTGAGTTTTTATATCACGCGTTTTGGTAATGGATCCTGAAGCCGAATCACCCTCAGTAATAAAAAGAGTTGAATCAGCTCTATTTTCTTTCTTTTGATCATTATAATGAACCCTGCAATCCCTAAGTTTTTTATTGTGTAAGCTGGACTTCTTTGCTCTTTCTCTAGCTAGCTTCTTAATACCTGCCATGGCTTTACGCTCATGTTCGGCCATTTGTATTTTTTGTTGTATTGCATCAGCAACATCAGAATTTTTATGCAAATAATTATCCAATTCTTTCTTTAGGAAATCCTGAATAAAAGTAAGTACCGTCACCCCACCTGGCTCCATTTCGGTTGACCCTAGTTTGGTTTTGGTTTGCGACTCAAATATAGGTTCAATTACTTTAATACTAACAGCTGCATTTACCGCTTGCCTTATATCTGAAGCATCATAATTTTTACCGTAAAAATCTCTTATAGTTTTTGCTAATGCTTGCCTAAAAGCAACTTGATGTGTACCTCCCTGAACAGTATGTTGCCCGTTAACAAAAGAATAATACTGCTCAGAATATTGATTTTTACAATGCGTTATTGCCACTTCAATATCATCACCTCTTAAGTGAATAATTGGATACAACATTTCGGCATCTGTTCTTTGTTCCAAAAGGTCAAATAGTCCATTTTCGGAATAAAAACTTTCACCATTAAACATTATTGTTAACCCTGGGTTTAGGTAACAATAATTCCACATCATTTTCTCTATGTACTCATTAATAAATCTGTATTTTCCAAACAGTTCTTCATCAGGAATAAAGGTTACTTTAGTACCTTTCCTACTGCTGTTTTCTTGTATTGGTTCTTCATTTATGATGTTTCCTTGCTCGAACTCAACCAACTTGCTTTTTCCATCACGGATGGAGCGAATACGAAAATATGAAGAAAGCGCATTAGCTGCCTTTGTCCCTACTCCATTAAGCCCAACTGATTTTTTAAATACTTTGGAATCATACTTGGCTCCTGTATTAATTTTTGACACACAATCTACTACTTTTCCAAGTGGAATTCCTCTACCATAATCACGAACTGAGAGCTTATTATTCTTAACGGTAACCTCAATAGTCTTTCCATTTCCCATCACAAACTCATCAACCGAGTTGTCAATCACCTCTTTCAAAAGTATGTAAACACCATCATCAGGTGAGGAACCATTACCCATTTTCCCAATGTACATTCCAGGGCGTAATCGGATATGCTCCTTCCAATCTAGCGATCGGATACTATCCTCATTATAATTTTCTTCAGCCATTTTTATCCTTGTTTACAACTACCATTTTGATAGAAAGCAAATATAAAATACTAATGAATTTATTTTCAATAACTAGAGATGCGTTATTAACAGGGTTTTCAACCGAGAATTAAAGGCTAAATTTTGGTAATTAGAATGTAAAATCAGACTGCTTTCAAGGGTCTGATGTTTTAAAACGAATAGCTTTTGCTATACATTAAATCGGAAATGCATGATGTCGCCATCTTTCACTACATAATCCTTTCCTTCAACTGATAGCTTTCCATTGTCCTTACACGCTTGTTCGGAACCTAAAGTAACAAAGTCATTATAAGCCATTACTTCAGCTCTAATGAATCCTTTTTCAAAATCAGTATGGATTACTGCTGCAGCCTGTGGTGCCTTAGTGCCCTCCGTTATTGTCCAAGCTCTTACTTCTTTTACTCCTGCGGTAAAGTAAGTTTGTAGGTTTAGTAATTTATAAGTAGATTGTATCAAGTAGTGTACCCCAGGCTTTTCAAGACCTAGTTCTTCTAAAAACATTAATTGCTCTTCAACATCTTCTAATTCTGCAATTTCAGCTTCAATAGCTGTTGCGATTAAAAGCACTTCAGCATCT
>Ga0308010_1000519_pt1 | contig 24735 bp, 21 predicted proteins | sample Neamet129_FD_202368 | JGI IMG/M metagenome (GOLD analysis project Ga0308010, IMG submission 202368) | Marine microbial communities from water near the shore, Antarctic Ocean - #129 | ecosystem: Environmental > Aquatic > Marine > Unclassified | place: Southern Ocean | collected 2014-07-24 | reverse complement strand
GGTCTCAAAGCAATCGGAAGCGAGTGTCAAAGTAGCTGAGGGTGCTCTATCAAATAGCGAAATGAATGCTGTCCGAGTCATGACAATTCATGCTGCGAAAGGACTTGAATTTCCTATCGTTGCGCTCATGGGCTTGCAAGTCGGTGTGTCGGCGTTCAAAGGTAATTCGATCACCAAAGAGGAACTTGGTCAGCCGATCATGGCTGTTCGATTGGGCTCAAAAGATCTCGGTATTGCAACCACCGATTTCGCCGATCGTTTAGAGTCAAGCAAGAAGTCAGATTCCGCAGAGCAGGTACGACTCGCGTACGTTGCAGCGACCCGAGCCCGTGAACATCTTGTCGTTAGCGTTCATAGATCAGGCAAGGACAAATCAACGTTGGCAGCGAAGATTGCTGATTGGGATGCGCTGAGCACAGTTTCAAAACCGTTCGGCATATCAAGCGAGACCAGAAGCCCTCAGCCTAAACCTGATTCGACTCCGACCGATGCGCAGCCATTTTCGCTGGATAATCGTAAAGATTGGTTCGATGATCTGGAAGTTGTCGTTGAGCAAGCGAAGTACCGAGGCTATGTCACGCCTTCAGAGCTGGCCGATCACACGATGTTCGCCGCTCCAAAGCCCGAAGATAATACTGAATCGACGGAGTGGAACACAACATTACGTGGTCGCGGCGGAACCGATGTCGGCTCGGCTGTTCACGGCGTTCTCCAAGACATAGATTTTGATGACGACTTTAACTTGGACAAACTAGTTGCCCAAGCGGTCGAGGCTTACAATATTCCCGATCTCAAAAACGATGTAGCGCTGTTAGTTCGGAACGTGCTGTCGAGTCCGAGTGTAGCCTCAGCAACTAGCGAAAACAGTTGGAGCGAGGCGTGGGTCGCCGCCGAGGTGGAAGAGGGCATCGAGATCGAAGGATCGGTCGATCTAATTGTTCAGCACGAAGACGGTACCATCACGATAATCGACTACAAGACCGACCGGGTGCAAGGTGAATTTCTTGAACAACGCGCTCGAGGATATGAAAACCAGTTGGCTGGATACGCACTTGTTCTCGAAAAAATGGGGATGAAAGTTCGCAGCGCTGTTCTCGTATTCGCAAATGGCGGAGTCGGTGATACTGCCAGAGAGTATGTGATCGACGATTTGGAAACAGCCAAAGAGACCGCTCTCTCCAAGATTCGGGACAAAATACAGTCGCTAATTTCTGAGTGATCGGGCCGTAAAAACCAACCTTGTCGATCAACTCAGGTTAACATCGGCTTCAGAATATTTTCAAACGTAATTCGGAGGCACTCGATGGGTTTGCTAGACGGTAAAAAAGCGCTGATTACTGGCGCACGAAAAGGTATCGGCCGGGGCATTGCCCTCACACTCGCAAACGAAGGAGCCGATGTTGGGATTAACGACATTGTCGACGATGAAGTCTCGCAGCGAGCAGCCGAACTTGTTTCGAACAGGGGCGTCAAAGGCACGTTCCATGTTGGGGATGTGAGCACGGTCGTAGGTATCAACTCCGTAATCGATTCATTCATCGCTGAGCATGGGCGTATCGATATTCTTATCAACAACGCAATCTTCCCTGATCAGGCACGACCGTTGTTCGATACGGATGAAGTTTTCTGGGATCGAATGATGGATCTTTCGTTGAAGGGCTACTTCTTCGGATCGCAGCGCGCCGCCAAGGAAATGATCGACCAGGGTACGGGTGGAAGTATCGTTTGCCTCGCAAGTGTTCATGCGTACACGGCAATTGAAGACTGGACTGCCTATGGAACGGCCAAAGCCGGACTTCGTCGAATGGTCAAGGGCTTTGCTATAGATCTCAAAGGTCACAACATCAACGCTAACTGCATTGCTCCGGGAGCCATTTCGAATGTTCTTCCAGACAGCGACGCCGATGATGTAATCGATGGTGCACCGCACGACGCTTCGCGATTCACGGCACATCTTCCAGCTGCAAAGGGTGGGCTACCAAGCGACATTGCGAACGCCGTTTTGTATCTGACTTCCGAACTCGGACAATACGTCAACGGAGAAACGATTCTGGTCGATGGCGGAATGGTCGCCACTAAGACGATGCAGGACTAAGACGAGTAAACACAAGGAATCCCTAAACTCATGACCACAAAGCTTCTTGAAGGCAAGAAAGCGCTGATTACCGGCTCACGTCGAGGCATTGGCGCGGGTATAGCTCAACTGTTTGCCGAACATGGGGCAGATGTTGGGATTAATGACATAACTAGAGACGAAGAAGCCGATAAGACAATCGCTTCAATCGAATCGCTCGGGCGAAAAGCGTCTTGGCATCAGGCTGATGTTGGTAATCGTGAAGATCGCACCCGTATGCTCGACGAATTCGTTGAGCAGCACGGTCGTATCGACATACTCGTCAACAACGCGGTCGCTTCGAGAGACATGCACTTCACAAAGATCACAGAGGAATTCTGGGATCATCTGGTTGGGCACGCTCTGAAGGGTTATCTCTTTCTTGCTCAGGGAGCCGTGAACCGTATGATCGAATACGGTCACGGCGGCAGCGTCATCAACATCAGCAGTATCCATAGCTATCGAGCTTGGCCGCACGACGGGGTGTACGGAATCGTTAAAGCTGGCCTAAACCGTATGGTGCAATCGATGGCGCATGATCTTGCTGGTTCAGGTATCACTGCCAACTGTGTTGCGCCGGGCTACATCGATAGCAGGGTGCTGCCGCAGGAAGAAGAGCACACACGTGCCAATGATGACTATCTCGGCTCTGCTATCGGCTTTATTCCGAGTCGTCGAGGAGGACTTCCGAAGGATATTGCTGGTGCTTGCGTTTTCTTGGCATCTGAACTTGGAGAGTACGTGAACGGCCAGACCATAACGGTCGATGGTGGCTTCCTAGCTGGTGGCGTACCTCAAGATTCGCAGCCGCTCGAACCGGGCATGCCGGGAGCCGCAGAGTAAGTCATGTCAAAGAAAACATTATCAGCTGAGGATTGGATTCCTGAACCCGGAGTTGAGCATCTTGTATATGAGACTCCGTGGTTAGATTTTTATTACGATGACATCGTTCATCCAAACGGTGATCCGGGTAAGTACGCGTGGATAAAATCTCATTCTGGAGACGGTGCTGTGATGGTGATTCCTGTGACTCCTTCCGGGTTGTATCTGATGGTCAAGGTCTACCGCTATCCATCAAAACAGTATCTCTGGGAATTCCCGGCTGGAGTAATGGAACCGGGCGAAACACCGATCGAGTCGGCACGCAGAGAGTTGGTTGAAGAGACGGGCATCACTCCTGAATCTCTTGAATTATTGGGTTCTCAAATCCCGGTTGGAGGATTCACAGGGTTGCCGTTTCATAGTCTGCTTGCGGTGATACCCGAGATTTCAATAGGCGATGTGGTAATTCAACGTGAAGAGGGAATCGTCGATGCGAAACTTCTCACACGAAACGGACTGCTCGAACTAATGTCTTCTGAAGAGGTCGGTGACGGAGTCACACTCACCACTCTGGCACGCTACTGGATGTGGCAAGAACGGCGAACAAATTCTTCTGAGGAACAAGCATGAACGATCTTTACTCGCATATCGAATCGCACGTTGATGAATCGATTCAACAGCTGTTCGAGCTTGTTCGCCAGCCATCGATATCGGCGCAGAAAGTTGGCTTCGATAAAGCTCCTGGTCTGATGAAGGACCTGCTCGAACGAAACGGATTCGAGGCTGAAATTGTTCCCGTGCCAAACGACGGTCTTCCAACCGTCTACGGCTACATGACGGCTTCCGAAAATCCTGAAACAGCGCCGACCCTGTTGTTCTACTGCCACTATGACGTGCAACCTGTTGACCCGCTCGATCTCTGGAACACTGATCCATTCGAGCCTACACAAATAGGTGATCGACTTTACGGTCGCGGAATGTCCGATGACAAAGGCAACATCGGCGCCCGACTCGCAGCAATAAGAGCGTTCGTCGATGAGCGAGGCGGCGTGCCATGCAACATCAAGATGTTCTGCGAGGGCGAAGAAGAATCGGGATCGGTAAATCTTCCCGATCTGATCGCAGAACGTGGCGATGATTTCAAAGCTGATGCGTGTATATGGGAGGGAGGCGGTCGCAACCTGAACGATGATCCATTCATGTATCTGGGACTCAAGGGAGTTCTTGCCATTGGGCTTAGCGTCAGTAAGCTCTCAGGCGATGCCCACTCGTCTTATGCTGCCATCCTCCCATCAGCGCCTTGGCGACTGCTGCACGCTTTGCAAAGCATCAAGGATGAAGACGAACGAATCCTCATCGATGGTTTCTACGACGGGATCACCGAGCCAAGTCCTGAAGCCGTAGCTGCGGTCGAAGCATTGCCCGACGATGCGCCAGTGTGGCTAGATACGTTCGGAGTCAGTGGATTTGTAAAAGGCCTCGATGGAGAAGATCTCCGGAAACGGTTAACGTTCCAACCAACGGCGAATATTGCTGGGCTAGATTCTGGCTATCAAGACGTTGGGATGAAAACTGTTCTACCTGCCACTGCTAGTGCCAAGATGGACTTTCGGTTAGTTCCTGAACAGCGGCCATACGACATTTTTGAAAAGCTCAGGAAGCATCTCGACAATCATGGATTCGATGATGTGGAAATCGAAGTGCTGGGTGCTGTGAATCCGTACCGCACGGATATGAGTTCTCCGTGGGTTCAACTAGTCGCCGAGACTGCTGAAGAAATTTACGGTCTCAAGCCGGTGATGACTCCCAACATGGCCGGAACAGGCCCCATGTTCGACTTTGGCGACACTCTAGGAATGCCGATAGCGACATCAGGTATAGATCATCCGTCTCACAAAATTCACGCACCAAACGAGAACATCACGGTCGAGGATTTTTTGTATGGTGCGAAGCATGCAGCCTTGATCATCGAAAGATTTGCACAGGACTGGGGTTAGTCTCAGCCCTTTAATTCGTAACCCAATCGCTCTCTAAGCAGCTAGAATTGGCGAGTTGTGTTGACACCCTCAGCCGGAGAAAGCTTCCGCACATGGCCGTAATTCAGCCCACGCCTGACCACGTATTGGATAAGGCAACCATCGAACAACTCAAGCAAGTGAACACAACGGCGGTTGTCGATGTGCTCGCTCGCAACGGCTATGAACCACACTATGTGTACATGCCGAACGTTAGGACGATGAATCCTGGCCAGCGTATGGTAGCGAGAGCTATCACCGTTCGATTCGTTCCGGCCCGACCCGACGGCATGGCCGAAAAACCTGGTGGAGAAGAATCGCCGGAATTTGCTGCATTTGAACTTGCTGGTCCCGGCGACGTTATCGTTATGGAATCGATGCGCAATAAGCGAATGTCCATCGGTGGTGACATTAAATTCCTGCGACTAAAGCAGCGTGGTGTAGACGGTCTTGTATGTGACGGCGGAATCCGTGACATGCACACGGTCCAAGACTACGGTGTTGGTATGTGGGGACTCGACAAGACTTCGAATCTAGGTACACGCGTCGGTACACCGTACTCGACAAATGACACGATCGCTGTCGATGGTATATTGGTTCGACCCGGCGACTACATCGTTGCTGACGATGATGGCGTTGTGGTGATCCCTCGAATAGTTGCACCTGAAATTGCCCTGAAGGCGATTGAATACGACGATCTCGAAGAATGGATTCGACGCCGGCTCGATAAAGAGCAACTTACACCGGGGCTTTACTACCCGCCAGATGATGAAGTCATCGCAATGTATCGCAAGGAAAAGTCAGAACAGGGCGAATAACTATCTGATCGGTCGGAACTAGTTCAATGAATTAAAGATCAACCTCGATAGACATTCCATCATGGGCGTATTGGATATCGAGGTTTTCTATTTCTTTTAACTTCGAAAGTTCATGGTTAACGGGAACGTGATCGATGTCATGAGTCGCATCTACTAACAAATTACGTTTTATTCCAAACCGGCGTGCTTGCTCAATGGCTTGCTCGACGGTGAAGTGAGTGCCGTGGGTACGAGCAGGTCGGAGGGCATCCAGAACGAGTAGGTCTGAACCTTCGATCAGTTTTGCCGTTTCTTCTGAAATCCCTGATGCGTCTGAAATGTAGCTGACGGGCCCAAACCGGAAGCCGAAACATTCCTGATTCTTCCCGTGCTCAACGGGCAAAGGCGTGAACGTTAGTGCGTCTACGTCGAACGGGTTCGCATCGATAGTTTCGAAATTCAGTTTCGCCACACCACCGCCGCCAGTTTGTTTTGAGCGATCTACAAGGTAGTAGAACAACGACTCGACCGAGTCGAGATCGGTTTCTCTCAGATATATTGGCAACGTTTCCTGGGCGTTGTTCGTCCAATCTCTGAGATCATCGAATCCCCCAACGGCGTCGGCGTGGGCGTGCGTAATTACAAGCGCATCCATAGTTCGTACACCGTATTTTGGAAACCAGTTCATAGCTGATTCGTAGAAGAATTTTCCGGCGTCAATGATGATGTTACTGGTGCGTCCATCAGACAGTTCGCGCTGAATCAATAGCGATGTATTACGACGTCGATTTGGTGATCCAGGTTTCATCGCATCGGGGCAAACTGGGCAATCACTATTGGGATTCGTCAAGCACGATACCCTCGGAACTCCCTCAGAAGTGCCTGTCCCTAAAAATACGATTCGAGATTTTGATCCAAAAATTGGCATCAGTAAAGGATACCGTCTGAATAGCAAGTAAATGCTCTGCTACTGAGCTACTACCTCTCGGAGATTGGTATTAGTCCATTGAACAGTCGGAACACGGTGGATTCTCACCAGTCGAAATACTCCTAACTGTAGTTATTTCGTAGGGAATGCGGTGTGAGAACGTCAGGAACCTAACCCTCGCTAGCTTCAACCGGTAAACTTTGTGCGTTCCAAAATACTTACCGCTCTGAACGCCATGGATGAATCCTGTAGCGAGTCAGATCGCACATACAAGGTGAAGTAATAAATCATGACCAAAAGCATTCGCGGCGCACTAAAGAAAAAGTTACAGGCAGGGGAAGTTGTAGTCGGCCCTTTCACCATCGTTCCATCTGTAACGATGATCGATACGCTCGGATACGCTGGAATGGACTTCTGCATCCTCGACACTGAGCACGGTCCGCTTTCGATGGAAAAGGTAGCCGATCTAGTAATTGCTGCACAGGGCACCGGTGTAGCACCGATCGTTCGAGTTGGCGGCAATGAAGAATGGCCTATTCTCCGAGCTCTCGACGTTGGAGCCGATGGTGTACAAGTTCCTCAAATCAACCAGAAATCTGACGCTGAGAAGGTCGTTCACGCCGCCAAGTACGCACCTATGGGCGAGCGTGGGGTATCTGTATTTACCCGAGCAGGTAACTACTACAAGGACGACGCAGTAGACCACCCGGCGCGCCAGAACGAAGAGACCATGACTGTGGTCCATATCGAAGGTCAGAAGGGTCTGAACAACCTAGAAGAGATCATGACCGTCGATGGAATCGACGTTCTATTCCTCGGTCCTTACGACATCTCGCAGTCACTAGGTGTCCCCGGTGACGTTCGGTCGAAAATTGTCGAAAATGCACTCCAAGATGCTGCATCAAAGGCTCGAGCACAGGGCAGGGTGATCGGTTCGTACGCTAAGGACGTTGAGATGGGCAAATGGCTCATTGACCTCGGTGTGCAGTACCTATCAATCAACGTGGATGCCACGATCTACATGCAAGCATGTGAGCGCATCGCTCGAGCACTGAAATAGAACGTTCATAAAAGAAGCCGATCACTCGTAACCATCATTCGGATTCAGTAATCGGCTTCTTTCTTTAATTCGTTATCGTAGACTTTTTAGAGTATTTCCTCATTGGGTTCGACTCCGAATCCAGGAGTGTCACGAATGCTGATGTAGCCGTTGTCTGCACTCGGTGCACCTTTCCACAAATAGTCAGTTCCGTCTCCTCGAACACCTGGAAGTAATTCAGCGAAATTAGCGCAATCCGTAGCCGCTATCAAATGCAGGCCCCACGGCTCGCCGCCGCGATGAGGGACAACTTCAGCTTTAGCAGCCTTTGCCATTTCGACAATTCGTAGACCGGCTGTAATGCCTCCACACCAAGTGATATCGGGTTGCCAAATGTCGTACGCCTGGACTCTCGCGATTTCAGCGAAACCATGAGCAGTGAACTCATGCTCGCCACCAGCCATATTGACCGGACGAATCTTGCGTCTAAGATTCCCAATTTCTCGAAGATCATCAGGAGTGAGTACATCTTCGTACCAGTGGATACCGACATGCTTTAGAGCGTCGTGAATCTTGAGCGTGGCTTCAGTATCCCAGGACATGTAGACATCGAACATTACTTCAGCATTCGGGCCAAGCGCTTCGCGCGTCTTCTCGGCTACAGTTACCGCTTGTTCGATAGATTCATCACCTGTCCAGCGATGAGGCATTTTCTGGGCCGTATAGCCAAGCTCAGCGTAGTAGTCCGTGTCAGATCCCGTGGCATAACAACGCGTCTGACGTCTTACGGAATCGCTTATCAACTTCGCTACCGGCTTGTTTTCCGCTTTGCCTAGCGTATCGAACAGTGCAAGGTCAACTCCACTAAGAGCCATGATCGCAACACCTTTTCGACCATACGGAATAGACTCCGTATAGAGAAAATCCCAGATGTTGGAGATGTCAGATACCGAATTTACCGACTTACCAACGAGTATCTCAGCGAAATGTCCATTGACTATTTCAACTGCAGCCTTACCACCACCGCCATAACCCCAACCGATTTGACCGGTATCGGTTTCAACTCGAACTACGATTTGCCAGAGATGCGTGCGCCATGACGGCACAGTGTGCTTGTACTTCGGGTAAACCGCGCTAATAGAGGTGATTTTCAATCGTAATGCCCTCATGACCTTTTTGCTGAGTGGAGTAGTTATAGGCTGAAATACTATCTCGATAATCAAATTCAGCACAACTGGTTCGATTGCGTTAGTGCAGGAACTCGAGATTCAGTACTGAATTATCCGAGCAATTAGTGCCCTGCGAGGGCTATGACCCGGCACCAATTACTCGATAAGGATTATTTTACGTAGAGCGCTTACAGTCGAATTACGAATTTCCGTAAAAGATCCGTAACAACGTGGGTCAGACGACTAGTGCGCTTCGACTTCGTTTTTCGAAAATATTAGCGATGCGATCTGCACGACTGTGAATCCAATCGCACCAATACCGGCGATGATCGCTACTGCAGTTGGCGCACCGAGCGATTCAGCTGCCCAGCCCATTGCAATCGCACCGAATGGCATGAGCCCGATCACCAGGAATCGTACGCTGACGACGCGTCCACGCATGTAGTCGGGGCACGTTATCTGTACCACAGTCATATTCACAACCATGAAGCTCGTAGTTGCAAACGCAGTGATGCTAACCAACAAAATGGAAAGTGCGAACCACGGTGAAAGAGCGAACGCTATCAGCGAAGTAGCAGCCAAAAGACCGAAGATTAGTTCCAATTTTTGGTGACTGACACGTTCGCCAATCGTCACAACTGTGATCGAACCAATCAGTCCTCCTATGCCTGCTGCGAGCATAAGGATTCCGAGCCCACCTGCTCCAACGTTTAAAACGTCTTCAGCGAATACCGGCATAAGCGATTGGAATGGTCCAACAGTTAAGATCATCACCATTCCACCAAGCATCAAGAATCGAATCGTTGAATTCTTGAACGCAAATTCCAAACCAGCTTTGACGTTTTCTACAACCGACCCTTTGGCGTCATTGACGCTTGTGTGGTGAACCGGTTTCAGAGTGGAGTAAAGAATAATCGCCGGTATAACAACGATGGCGCTAACTCCTAGCGACCAAGTTGGGCCAACGAAAGGCAGCATAATTCCGCCAATAGCGGGTCCAAGGATCTGAGCCGAATTATAAGTTGTAGCCGAAAGTCCAACCGCCGTTCGCATCTGTTCGCGGTGAACGAGTCCTGAGATCATCGCTTGACGCGCAGAAACCGCCATTGAAAAGGCGATTCCATTCACTACTGATATTGCGATGATGTGCCATGGCGCCATGATTCCGGCTGCCGAAATGGCGAACAATGCCGTAAAGCTACCAAGTAATGTGATGTCGGACACGATCGTGATTTTCTTGCGATCGATACGATCTGCCAATGCACCGCCAACCAACGAAAGAAACAGCATCGGCATCATCATCGCAGCAGTGACCATCGTGACCATCAGTGGCGATTGGGTAAGTTCGTACATCATCCAACCACGGATCAGCATTTGCATGTTGAAACCGGTGAATGTAGCAAACCCAGCTGCCCAGTAACGTCGGTACTGGCTATTTCGCAGTACGCCAAGAGGATGACCGCGTCGAAGATGATGCACAGGTCGTGAGTTTGAGTTAGACCCATCGACTAGTTGAGTAGTTCGCGCGCGGTGAAGCATTCGTAAAGTTGCCGTAGCTAGAACTCCGTTGCAGTCCCTGTAGAGATCCGCACTTACTCTAGAAATAACGTTAATATAAAGGCGAGAATGGTTGGTGTTACCGTTCTCTTGTTAAACGCTCGCACCTTGCATCGGAAATCTCAATACATCTGACACCAATATTCTGAGTGAAATGCCCAATATGTCGAAAGTTTAACTTTCAGTGAGTATTCGCTCACTTACGGAAATGCCTATATTGGGTAGGCAATTTTCAAAGTTAGTCGATAATTGGTCCAATTGGTTATGTGAATCAGCGTTTACGGTTCTACAATAATCAGGTTGCTTTGTTCCGCATGCGGGAAAAACGACAGTGTCGGGGCGTGGCGCAGTGGTAGCGCACCCGCTTTGGGAGCGGGGGGTCGCAGGTTCGAGTCCTGCCGCCCCGACCAGTAAGATCCCAACAAAGACCCAGCCAAGTGCTAGGTCTTTTGCTTTAAACCGACTGTCTTGGTCGTTTATAGCATCTAAAGGGCGCACCAATTAGGAAGCTACGAAGAGGGTGCAGCCCTGAACCAATCGACCCGTCCACCGTTGTGGAAACGTTCGAGTTTTTCAGACTGGAACCATCGTTCTTCCTTATCTGTTTTCACAACAACCCAGCGCTTAGCAGCGCGTCGTGCTAGCTGAACCCATTCGGGGTCAAGACTTATGTGATTGGCAAACTCTCGAAGAATTTCAAAGCTGCCATCTGATCGTTTAGGCACTGTGAACATTGGATCGAGAATCACCACATCGAAACTGGCCTTCTCAACGGTGGCAAGGTATCGACGGGAATCTTCGAATACTGTTTGAACTGTGGCTCTTTCATTGCCGGCTTGATATTTTGCAAATCCCTCGCTAATAAGCGTAAATAGGGGCCAACTCGATTCAACGCCAAGGACATGACCAGAAGAGCCTACAGCGTGAGCTGCCACGAGAGCGTCACGTCCAAGACCGAGCGTGGCATCCAGCACACGGTCGCCAGCTTGTAGCTCACCAGCTTGAATAAGCGTGTCGGAACCGCCACGAGCTAATGACTTGAGACGGAGCGCAGCCGTGCCTAAGCTAAACCGCAGTCGTGATTGATTTACAGACAGGCTGAGACCATCATTATCGAAAATAAATACGGCTTTAGCGTCACCCGTTACATCCTTTATCGAATCATCACGCCGTTCGAAGTAGGGAAGACCCCACGTCGTTGCTTTTTGTTTTGTTTGGGCGCGAATTGCAGGATTCGCTCTTCTGCTGGTCGTGACTATGAACTTGAGATCGATATCCATTTAACTCTCTGAGCGTCCTTCGCCTTTGAGTTCGAATGCTTGAGCTAAAAGTTCGTATGAGCGTTGGCGCTCTACGTAGTCGTGAGTGATTGTCAGAACGATTACATCGTCAGTCTCATACTTCTCGGCAAGACTCTCGATTTTGGCCTTTACCATCGCCGGATCGCCTTCCACAGATTTCAAACGTTGCTGCTCGACGAATTCCATATCGCCCCCGCTCAAGTTCATTGATTTGATCTCATCGAGCGATGGTATACCCTGCAACTCTTGACCTTTATTCCGCATCAGACGCATTACGTGGCGGCTACTTGCAAGATCATGTGCCCGTTCTTCGGTTTCTGCAGTCACGGCAGAGATTCCTATGTTGACGCGAGGCTCATCGAACCAAGCTGAGGGTTCGAAGTTATCGCGATACCACTTCACGCATTCTGGTCCGCCTTCTTGAGATATGAAATGCGCAAACGATAGCGGAAGGCCTAATCTGGCAGCGATACCCGCACTGCCCATGGATGAGCTTAGTAGCCACGGCATCGCCCAATTAGGAGAGTCTGGCATTGCCCGTAGCTTGCTGAAGGGATGATCATCTGGGAACGTTACGCTGAGGTACCGCATCACGTCATAGACCTGCTGAGGATACTTCTCAATTGGAAACGAATTTGGCCCAGACTGCAGTGCATAACTGGCCATCTGATCGGAACCAGGAGCACGCCCAATTCCCATATCTACTCGGCCGGGCGCCAGTGCCTCTAGCATTCGAAATACTTCGGCGACTTTCAGTGAGCTGTAGTGTGAGAGCATCACACCACCCGAACCAAGCCGAATGTTCTTCGTTCGTGAACTCATGGCTGCGAGCAGGATCTCTGGGCTGGCGTCGGCAAGCGTACCGGAACTGTGGTGTTCTGCTAACCAGTAGCGCGTGTAACCCCACTTATCGGCATTCTCGGCCAGATCGAGCGTTGCACGGATAGCTTCATGAGCAGTTTTTCCGGTCGCAATTGGAGATTGATCAAGAATGGATAGTTTCAAAATTTCATACCGTGATTGAGGTTAGATAAAGAGCGGTTTTGAAAAAGAGGAGCGGAACGTTTTGCTTGTGCGTCGAATATAACGTACCGGCAACGTTAGTTGAGATCTGCGAGAGTCCTTTTCACGGATTAACAGTAGATCCCTAGATGCTGATTTGATTACGCCTGAAGTGCCTTCAAAAACTCGTTTCCGCCAGACGTAATCCACCCATTCACATTTGTGTAGAAGAACTTGACACCTTTATCTCTGAATTTACTGACATTGTCGTTCCCAACGGTAGTTCCCGCGATTTTGCCAGCAGCAATAATTTTGTCGATTGATTCATCGATAATTCGCTGGACTTCAGGGTGTTCATCGTCACCAATATGACCCATCGACTGGGCAAGGTCACTCGGGGCGACGTGATAAACGTCGATGTGATCAACGGCGAGAATCGCATCTAGATTATTGACCGATTTGATGTCCTCGATGAGCACGATCGCCATGGATTGATCATTTGCTTTGCTCAGGTAGTCATCGACTCCGAATGACTGGCGAGGTTTGAACATCCCACGACGCCCGATCGGAGCGTACTTGGTGGCTTCTACAACTATTCGAGCTTCTTCCACCGAATCGACATGCGGTACAACGATTCCCATTGCACCCATATCTAGGGTTCGATAGATCGTGCTGTAGTCAGCACTACCAACTCGTACGATCGAAGTCATGTTCCAAAGATCGGCGGCGCGAGAAAGGTTTCCTACATCATCAAAGCTCACTGGCCCGTGTTCTGCTTCGAACCAGACGGCGTCGATTCCCATATGTCCGACGAAATCAATGAGATAAGGGTTATCGATGCCTGCAAGACAGGAGACGATTTCTCCGTTCGTTAGCTTTTCTTTCGCTCGATTAGCTCTCAACTCTGCCATGTCGCACGACTCCAAATCAGTTATCTAGAAAAATCAGACGATAGCACGTAGTTAAGCACACGATGCGCTGACGGCGATGTGTACGCAGGCTTTCAGTGTCGATAACGGGCGATGATTTGTCGAAATCAAACGTTCCGCCAGTCTAATCGAGTAAAACTTCGCCTGGTCGTTCGATCCTGACGGCTGCAGCACTCATAGCACCTGCAGCAATTTGATCTTGGAAATGACGAATGATCAAATCTTTGAAGTCGGTCGTTGTTCTCAGTTCGTGTTCCTAACTCTGGCTTGAGTATTGGGTCGAGAATACTAATTGAATTCGTTTGTCATAGCCCAACAAAAAACATTCAAAGGTAAGCTTGCAGCATGGTTCCACATCCGCTAATTCTTCTCCCCCCGTCCGAAGGCAAAGCTTCCGGTGGTGAAGGCCTTCCACTCGATCTTGAATCACTATCGTTCGGTGAGTTCAACAAATCTCGAGCACTGCTGATCAAGTCGATTGAACAGTTGAGTAGGAAGCCGAAAGCCGCTCATAAAACACTAGGTGTCAAAGGTGTCGCACTGGATAAAGCGCGAACCGACAACGCAGATGTGATGAGTAGCCCAACGCAACCGGCTATCGAGCGATATACCGGTGTGATGTACGAGGCTATCGATTATCAGTCACTCGATGATGCAGCAAAACGAATATTCAGCAAAAGCACACTCATAATGTCGGGACTTTTCGGGATGGTTCGACCGTTCGATTTGATACCGACTTACAAACTGAAGATGGGTGCCAAAGTTCGTCTGAATAAATCGTGTTCTACCATCTGGAAACCATTGATAACGAAGTCGCTCGCCCAATCGACTGAAGCCGACGTAATCTGGGATTTACTTCCCAAAGAACACAGCGCAGCCTGGGACCCCGCGAAAGTAGCTTGCGACGTTCGGTTTACGGTCAAATTTCTGGAAGATCAGGGCGGTGGTCAGCTTCGAACGGTCAGCCACTGGTCGAAGCTTTTGAAGGGTGCGCTCATACGCTACCTAGTGACGAACCCAGTTGAGGCAAGTTCTGCAAGTTCGGCTCTTGAACTGCTCGCAGACTTCAACCACCTAGAGGGTTACGAATTTCGGCCGAAAATGACCACCGAAATCGATGGTGCTACCGAACTGATATTCCTAAAGCCAAATTCCTAAGTAGACAAATAGCGATTGGTTCTTATCTCGAACGTCATCTGCCAACGTCGTTAGTCTCCAGCAGCTGGTCTTGGGCTAGCTGTAATGCCAGCGGATTCAGCGACTTCCTCTGGTTTAATTTCCATTTCAGGCCAGTTAGGAATCAACTGTTTCTTCGTGTTTTCAAGTAAGAGAATTGCAGCTGCACCGGCAAGACTGAACAGCGCAGAAAGAATTATCGCCCACGTGTATCCACCAGTAATATCGAAAACCAGTCCCGGAACCACCCCACCGAGTGCCATACCGAGTCCTGCACCAAGAAGTTGCCATCCGTAGGTTGTTCCCATTGGGGTGTGTCCGAAGTACTTTCTAATCATCACTGGAAACGCTGTGCCTTCACCACCGTAAGGAATGGCCCAGACCACTGCGAAGATGTAGAAATCGAGTGTCGAATCAGCAGTTAATAGAAGGAATACTCCGACTCCTTGGCCGAAGAACGAAACGAACATCACAGCTTTAGCGCTGATTTTTTCTGACAACACTGGAGCGGCAAATCGAGTTGACATACTTACTATAGATATCGTCGTCAAAACTCCGGCAGCTGTTAGCGGTCCGAGTCCCTTGGATATAGCCAATGGGATGATCCCGACGAGAATTACAGCGTGTCCCGCGCATCCTAAGAAGTGGATGTTGATGAGATTCCAAAATGCGTTGGTCTTGTAAACGAAGCCCTGAAATTCTTTTTGCGCCGAAACGAACACATTGCCCTTGGTGATCAACGGGTTATCAGTGTCCTTCGTGCCATAGGCGATCTTCCCTGCATCCTCCGGAGTGTTCTTAAAGAACAGAAGAATTACCAAAAGTGTCGCTGTGCCCACAACACCAACGACTATAAAGGCTTGGCTCCAGCCGAGAGTGGCGAACAGCACTGCGAGAGCTTGTACTACTAGTGCCGGGCCGAGGCTCCAAGAAACCATCATGATGCCGGTACCGAGTCCGAGATGACGCCTAAACCAAGCTGCTACTGCTGGAACGACAGGGACGAGCAGTAGTGCCTGGGAGACTCCAAACACGATTCCATAGGCTGCATAGAGTTCCCAAATTTCTTTCGTCTGAGACGTCCACATCATTCCAATAAAAAATAGGATCGTTCCACCGAACATTGTCCGGCGTGCCCCGAATCTGTTGCCAAGCCAACCGGCCATCGGTGATGACAAGGCAGTGACAATAGACATTAGTGCGTAGGCAAGACCAATTGACCCAGGACTCCAACCGAATGCAGCTACTAGGGGATCGACCAACACTCCGAATGCCATTCGAATGGCTGCACCGACCATTTGAACTACGCCGGCAATCGCCACGATCACCCAAGCGTAGTGGGCGATTGTGTGTTCTTCGAATCCGAACTTGCTGTCGAGCCAAAGTGCTGCGTTTCGCATGGGTTAGTTATTTAGTGAAGCGGACAGGCGATAATTAATCCGTCTTCCCACCATTGGCCCTCAGCCTGTGATTCGGTAATTCCAGCAGCTTGCGCTCTGTTTTCGATTCGGTCTAATGAAGCCCATGCACCCAAGTAGATCAACACGGCGAGCGTGCCGATAAGTGTCGATATGAGTAGCCCTAAACCAATAAAAGGACGACCTTTAATTTCGAATCCGTCGATATTTGGCGGACTAAATCGTTCAACCTGATTTAGTGTCTGATCTGATGCGACCGATTTCATCGCAAAATAATACGCCGGTCGAACCCCGTTTTGTTCATGAAAGCGTTGCTACTTTGTGCGCGGCTATCCACTCTTCATCAAGTTCTATTCCTAGTCCAGGTCCCGTCGGAGCATCGAGATTGCCGTTTTCATTGATCTGCAATTGTTCGGTAACTCCCCACTGATGAACTTCTTTCGGTAGCCAGTATTCGAAATATGTGCAGTTCATCGAAGACATGATCACGTGAAGATTGGCGGCGTTCAGTGCCGAGTTTCCAGCGAGACCAACTTCGCAGATCTTGTGAAATCCTTCTACCAGAGCCATTTGCTTTTTCAATCCGGTGATTCCGATTTTTCTCACGGTTCCACGAATTAGTCGAACGGCGTTCTGCTGTAGGAAACTGGCGGCTTCGTGAAAGAGGAATCCGGTCGTGTCGCTCATATTCAACGGGGTTTCAAGTCGATTGGTTAGTTCCTTGATCGACTCGATATCGTCCGCGGGAATCGGGTCTTCATACCAAAAGTAATCATGAGCATCGAGAGCATGCCCAACGTAAAGTGCTTCACGGAATGTGTACCCGTGGTTACGGTCGAGCATCAGCGTCATCTCTTCACCGACAGCCTCACGCACTTTCGCAGCAGCGATTGCTGCTTGCTTGTAGTGAAGTGGACCGGGGTGGATTTTGTATGCCCTGAATCCTTCTTCTTTTAGTTGAAGAGCTTCCTCGACGAATCCTTCAACTGTTCCGTGTCGAGGCGGGTACGTGGCATATAAAGGAACTTCGGTACGGGCGGTTCCAAGTAATTTATGAATCGGTTGCCCTGCGGCTTTACCTTCGATGTCCCACAATGCCACATCTAATGGAGCCCAGACTGGTTCGATAACCGATCCATGCCCGGCGATAACTCCCAACTGACTCCAAAGCCATTCGCGGTCTGATGAATCACGGCCCATCATGGCTGGCTTAAGAATCTCGATAATTAATTCCATCCGTTGTGATGAGTCTGCACCTTGATCTCCGACGAAAGCGTGACCTTCGATACCGATATCAGTCTGAACTCGCAGCACTCCCTGCTTAGTAGTGCCGCCAAGGTCGGCTCGTTCGTCTTGTACACGTACGGAAGGCGTGTGTCGCTCGATTACATCGATGGTGATGTCAGTGATTTTCATATTTGCGCCAGATATATTTGTGAAGGAACTATTAGTTCGAAATGTGTGCGTTCGAAATATCCAAACTGGATACTACATGGGAGGTTCAGACCATGCCGCAATAGGACTTTTCTTCTAGACGACTTGCAACTTACACGCTTAAGGGCACGGGTAAGCTTCCGAGAGAATTGAAAGACCAATTACTCCACCGTAACTTTAATAAGTTACGTCAGTTGCGGCTAATACCGCAGCATATGCATACATATAGATCAGTCGACAGATGATCGACGTATCCACACGCTGATGACCCATCTCGGCAAAACCGGTAAGACGGGCAAACTAACTCGCAGAGCTTTTGTTGCTGATCAGGTTGGCCAGAAAATGATTAAAATTGATCCACACCTCGGAGAGTTGTGGCTATCAGTAAAGAAAAAGATGGACTTTTTATGGAGTTTGATAGGTATCAAGACCTTATCGAAAACATGAAGCGCCATGCTGAGGGCATCACGTTCGAGTTCGAACAGGCAAAAGAAGATCTGCTAAATCAGAATCCATATGCCGACGCAGCTCCATTTGATAAAGACCTTAAAGTCTCACTAATTGACCTTGATGATGATTGGATAAACGCATTGGCAAATATCGATGCCGTGAAGCTGACTATTCCAGTCAAACGCACAACAATGCGAGGCGTTGAAAATGAGCGAATAGCAGATTATGCATCGTATTTAGTAATTGGTGGATTCTATAACCCCCCGATCTACTCAGAAAAAAGCAGCTTAACGTCGGACTTATCGAGACGATATTCTGTTCACAACACGCATCTCATAGAGCTAATCTAACGACACTTATTTTTAGATGTCGTTTTCTTTTGGGAGGATTAGTTGGCGAGCAGTATCGAATTAGCGGCGCTTGAACCGAAAATTTCTGAACTCGTTTTAGCTTCAATGAAGCAGGACGATGTTCCGGGGATTTCAGTCGGAATCGTTCGTGGAGACTCACTTGATGGGTACCTGTCGTTCGGTACTCAGACCATCGGTGAAGATAAGCCGCCGACCAAGCAGACGATCTCCAGAGTTGCGTCGATTACCAAAACTTTTACGGGTACGGCGATCTTGCAATTGCGAGATTTGGGTCAGCTAGAGCTCGACGATCCGTTGCTAGTTCACATGCCAGATTTCACGATTGCAAACGCATTGCGTGGGACACTAGAGGGTGTAACACTTCGACGGCTTATGACGCACTACTCAGGCTTGCGTACTGAACATCCGCTGACCGACTGGAATGCTCCTTCATTCCCAACCAGTGAAGAGCTTCTAGATAACCTCGCTGATATCGATGTGGTCATTCCTCAAGACAGCCAGTGGAAGTATTCGAACCTCGCGGTTGGTCTGCTTGGCCAAATCGTGGAACAGATCAGTGGCATGCCATACGAACGATATATTTACGAAGAAATTACCGGACCGCTTGGTCTCACGAATACTAGACTTGAACTAGATTCAGCTCAGTCTGAACTCAAAGCTACCGGTTACAGCCACCCTCTTCCAGGTTCAAACGATTTACGGGTGGCTCCGTACGCTTCGCTTCGTGGAATTTCGGCTGCTGGCCAGCTTCATTCCAATGTCGTAGATCTCGCTAAATGGATGTCGTTCCAGTTTTCATCAGGGCGCACCACTCACCCAAGTAAAGTTCTTTCAGCTTCCACCCTCGCCGAAATGCACCGACCTGTTTACATGTCGAACGATTGGACCAATGGTCAGGCGCTGTCATGGCGAATGAACCGGCGTGACGATCTTGTACTGCATTCTCACGGTGGTGGAATTCAGGGTTACGCCTCAAACATGGTGTTTAGCGTGATGGCGCAAACTGGAGTCGTGGTGTTGGCAAATATTTGGCCAGCACCAACACCGTATGCACTAGCTCAAGAAATTGCTGAACTAGTGATTCGTGAACTAGGACCACTTGCTGAATCGAACGAATCCAATCTGGTTACGGTTTCAGAAGAAGACTCATACGCATTCATCGGTAGGTACTGGGCTGAACCCGGTGTATATGTTGATGTTGTTTACAACGAGAACGGATTTAGTCTGGGATCGCCACGTGACGGAGATTACACATTGCATGGTCCGGCCGGTCTAGCCAGTGATCCTTCGGTAAATGATGCCAATTCCTTCCGCACAGTAGGTGGGCGTGGCGCTGGTGAGCTGGCTGAATTTGTATCTAATGCAAGCAGAAAAGCTGAATCGTTCCGACTTGGCGGATTCCTTTACAAGCGGGTCGACTAAAGCGATCACGGAGAATTATTAAACATGGCTGGAGTATTCGAAATCGCTGACCGGTTTATCGATACCGTTGCGAAACATCACCCGCTATCGGCGACCCATATGGGAGTGAAAGGCTTCGATCATTTGATGGCCGATTACTCTCCCGAGGCATGTGAATCGTTTCATAGCGACGTACTCTCAGCGATGAAAAACATGGAAGCTGCCATTCCTGCCGACGAGCGTGAACGATTGTGTAAAGACACGTTCATTGACCAAGTCTCACTTTCAGTTGAGCAGTACGAATCACGAGAACATCTGCGGGACATGAACGTTCTCTTTTCGCCTGTGCAGAGCGTTCGCTCGATTTTCGACCTGATGCCTCAGGATTCAGTCGAAGCGTGGGAGAACATTGCCTCACGAATGGAGAAGATTGGCGATTCTCTTGCCGGTTATCGACAAACGCTCAATATCGGCAGGGTAGAAGGATTTGTGACTTCTGAGCGACAGGTAAAAGGAACTGCAGAACAGTGTGAAGCTTGGGCGGGTGGTGGCGACAGTTCACCGTTCTTCGACTCTTTAGTAAACGCACTTGCGGCTTCTGATATCAATGACGATTCGCTTAGTGCCAGAATCGAAGACGCTGCAGCGATGGCGACCGAAGCCTACGATCAGATGGGCGAATACCTGCGCTACACATATCTACCCGACGCTAGTTCAATCGATGGGGTGGGGCGAGATCGATACGCGCTTTCGGCTAAGGGATATCTTGGAGCAAACATCGATCCTAAGGAAACCTACGATTGGGGCTGGGAGCAGCTTGAGTGGGTACGGTCGGAAATGACCAAAACTGCGGAATTGATTAAGCCGGGAGCTTCGATTGATGAGGCTGTTGAACTTCTCGAAACCGATCCTGAGAAGATGATCAAAGGCGAAGATGAATTTCGTCAGTGGATGCAAAATCTTCAAGACAAAACTATCGAGGAAATGGACGGCGTCCACTTCGATATTTTCGATCCTGTGCGCAAAATCGAAGCGTTAATTTCACCTCCGGGTGGTGCGCTTGCGATGTACTACACTGGGCCGTCAGAAGACTTCTCCCGACCGGGTCGCACGTGGTATCCAACCGGTGGCAAAACAGAATTTCCTATCTGGCGTGAAGTATCCATTGCCTACCACGAAGGCGTGCCGGGGCATCATTTTCAAATAGCAACCAATGTGGCCATGACTGAGGATTTGTCGAGATTCCAGCGATTGCTTGCTGGCACTTCAGGGCATGCTGAAGGCTGGGCGTTGTACGCCGAACGGCTCATGGGTGAGCTTGGTTACTTGGAGAATCCCGATTACTACATGGGGATGCTTGAGGCACAGGCACTACGAAGCGTGCGAGTGATCGTCGATATTGGAATGCATCTTGGTTTGAAAATTCCGAAGTATTCAGAATTTCATCCCGGCGAAGTGTGGAACGGCGATCTAGCGCTCGAGTTCATGAAAGAACGAGTTCACTTCCCTGCAGATTTCATTGCGTCAGAGGTCGACAGGTATCTTGGAATACCGGGCCAAGCAATCAGTTATAAAGTCGGTGAGCGGGCGTGGTTAGAAGCTCGTGAATCGGCAAAGAAGTCGGCTGGCGCAGATTTTGATTTGAAGGAATGGCACAACAAAGCCTTGAAGCTTGGACCTATGGGCCTCGCTCAGATGAAACGAGAACTGACTTAGGTGATTGGGTTCGAATCTGCTGAAAGTTTCTGGGGGCAAGCAGCATCGAATAACTGAGACAGTGAATTCAGATCTTTGTGGTCTTTTATTCATGTGTCTCTCGACTCTAATGAATGAGGATAAATTTGCAACTACTGATCACTGATGCTGCTAAAGCGCATTTGAAGAGTCGAGATAGACCCGTAGCTCTCGATTACTTAGCCGGACTCGGCTGAGGCGGTCACGCCTCGGTGTCGGTCGACACCTACGCAAAGAAAGCCAATAAATCGGCATACCAATTGGTCAAAGAGAAGGGTGTCGAGATTCTCGTATCGAATAATCTCGCATCAAAAGCGGCTGCAATCTTAGTGGAGCAGAAGAAATTCCTATTCTTCAAATGGATAACGGTCAGGGCACAGCTCTACGATCACGCCAGCTGAAGTCACGGATAACAAGTCTGGCCGTGTGCCGGAAGTAAACAAACAAAAAAAATCCGGTCGGTATCGACAGCGGCTGGAGATTTTTTAGTTGATCCATTCGAACGTTCTTATTAGAACGATACGTAGAGTCCAGCGACTCCTAGGCTGAAGATGATGTGAACTACTAGTGCGCCCATTGCGGTAGGCGTACCGAGCTTGAAGGCGAAGAATCCGGCAGATTCGATGTCTCCATCTTTAATGCCTCGGTGAATGGATGAACTGATCATTCCGAGTTGACGGTTCCGACGTACCCGTTGTCATGCTCACGAATGTCTACACGGCGCTGAATCTTGGCTCCAACATACTCAGCAGGAATTTCGCCGATCTGATCGAAACGCCGACGAGCAGCGTCGTAATCAAAAGTCAGAGTTCATCGTTTATAAGACGCCATGACATACGGACTAGTTGCCGCACAAAGAAATAGTGCCAATGGCATCTTAAACGTCGATGGCCATTAGTTCTTCGGAAAATATGACCTGACCGCTGAAAGCTTCCCGAATGTCGCCAATACCCTTTTCGAGCGGACCGTGAGAGGCAATGTGAGCACCCATGTGCACAAGAATAAGCTTCTTCACGCCAGCCTCTTCAGCCATGCGCGCTGCACCCGTAGTGCCGCACTGCCCCGGAGATTCACCGTCGGCGTCCATGCATTCCTGGTCATCCCAGCACATGGAAATAAGTACGTCAGCACCTTTAGCCAGATCGATGATCGACTGACAAGGCTGTGTGTCGCCAGTGAATACCACCGACTTACCTGACTTCGTTTCGATTCGGTAAGCAAGGGAGTCGAGATACGGCTGAACGTGTTCAGCGTTCGCTGATGTAACTTCCCAGTTTTTCGCAGTGTGAACTGTTCCGACACCAACGTCACGTGACCATATCTTTGGCGCACGTCGTGGAAGCACTCCGCCACGGTTCACGTAGACCTTCTGAGAAAGTGGGTGAAGGATGCGCGCTTTCCAGTCGTGAGAGAAAATTCCGTTCTCGCCAATAATGCCTTCAGTAATTTTCTCGGTAAGAGTTGGACCGAATACCTTTAGCTGATTTTCTTTGCCGATCGATTGGTCGAATCGCGTCAGGAGGAAGCACGGGTAGTCGATATCGTGATCGAAATGGTGGTGAGTGAAGAAAATATAGTCGATATCGGTCGGCCAGAGTCCGGACTGGACGAGCTTGGCGGTCGCTGCAGGACCACAGTCGAACATGATCTTTTCGCCCTCGATTTCGAGAACGTAAGCGGAGCCAAATCGGGTAGGAGTTGGGGTTGGTGTACCCGCTCCCAGAATGTAGAGCCTTGCCATTCGATATTGCCTCCGAAGTTCAGCAAATGATTCGATATTCGATCGATCACTGGATTTAAGATGATTTCTTGAGGGAAAGGATATTCCTGCCCCACTTTGCCTACTTCGCAAGTTGTGGACAGAAATCACAAAAAATCGAGATACAAAATTCGTGAAAACTCGTGATAAATACACCTACAACGATTTAGCCGTTACCGGGTAGGATGCCGCCCGTTCGGTACATGCGTATATGCGTGTGTTACTTCAAACAACACGGTGTCCGCCGTGATTTTATGGAGGCGTTACGGTGCTTTATTTTAAATCTTGCTTACGTTGCAAAGACGGTACGGTGGAGCTTGGCTCCGACAATTTCGGGTCGTTCTTGAGTTGTCTTACATGCGGCTACACGATCAATTCTCGCTCTATTAGGGCGAACGGTTCGATCCAACAGCCAACCACGTTGGATGAAGATGTTGTGATGGCCCCTGAACTGAACCCTGTGGCAGTTCTCGGTGATACCGACGAAGCATCATCGGAATACGACGCTGATGTATTCGAAGAAAACTTGGATGAAATCGAAGCTGAAGTAGTAGAGCTAGAACAAGCCGCTATTTAGGCGTTAACACTTGGCGATATTCTGACTTGGTCCTTCTCGACAAAGAGAAGATTAAGTCGGATCGACTAAATTCGTCCCATGCGATGGATCTTCAGGTTCTCTGTAGTGGAATCGAACCACTCGACCACTTCGCGGTGCAAAGGAATTCCGTCCTTCTCACGAATTTCGGTTTCCTCGTGTTCAGGAAGCCCTGCGTAGTAAACGCGATCGTGGCCCGGTGCTGGAGGCGTATCGACCAGATACGTCAAGAAATCGTCCATTGAATCCTTGAATTCAACGACGTCACGGAATGCATCGATACTGAACGCCGCGACGAACTGTGCGCCGTTTCCAGGTGGGTTGCTGATACCGAACAGTCCAGCGGAAAGAATTCCCGAGAAAACCTGCCCGATAACCGCCATGCCATAGCCTTTGTGTGAACCCAGCTCGCGGGTCGAACCCCACGGTAGTAGACGAGTGGTATCTGGAACTTCTTGTTCATCCATGAGTGGAGTTCCGTCTTCGCCAGCAAGTAATCCGGGCAGCAGCGGAGCACCAGTGCGTCTGAGCAAATGGATCTTGTTTGCAGCTACCGATGAAGATGAAATGTCGAGAACGAACGGTGGCATATTGTTTGCGGGAACTGCCCATGCGTGCGGAACTGCTCCTACTCGTGGCTCGGCACCGTATGTCGGAACCATCACGGCTCCGCCGCCCGTAATCGCATAGCCAATCATATCGTGCGGCATTGCTCGCATTGCGTG
>Ga0308010_1000514_pt1 | contig 24983 bp, 22 predicted proteins | sample Neamet129_FD_202368 | JGI IMG/M metagenome (GOLD analysis project Ga0308010, IMG submission 202368) | Marine microbial communities from water near the shore, Antarctic Ocean - #129 | ecosystem: Environmental > Aquatic > Marine > Unclassified | place: Southern Ocean | collected 2014-07-24 | reverse complement strand
CATATTCTGCAGCGGGTGCAAAGACTTTTTGGGCTGCGCTTTTAGTTCCAAGTATTTTTTGGTTAGACAGGCCTTCAAAAAATTTAGACATGACAGGACCGCTTGAACGTTTGTATTTATATGAAAGTTCAAAGGGCGCTTCTAATAGAGCGTTCTTTACATCATTCATTTTCTTCTACCATTGTATTTTTTGATGAGTCTATTAAAACATGTTTCATTAATTTACCGGAAGCATTTCTTGGCAAAGGTTTGTCTGTAAAAATCCATTTGGATGGAACCTTAAAATCTGCGAGCTTTGCTTGTACCCAGATTGATAATTCTTTTTCATCAAGTTCTAATTTTTCTAATTTAACTATCGCGGTGACCTCTTGACCTAGATCTTCATGAGGCAAGCCAATAACAGCTGACTCCTCAACCATGGGATGTAAGTCAATGATGATCTCAATTTCTTGAGGGTACACATTTTCTGCTCCCCTTAATATTAAATCTGTTCTCCTGGAAGAGATAAAGTACAAAGGCCCTTCTTTGTATCCCCAATCTCCTGTTTTCAACCACCTGCCTTCAGCCAAAGCTTCGCTTGAAGCTTCTGGGTTATTAAAATAACCGAGCATTACTGAGGGGCTGCGTACAAAAATTTCTCCTTCTTTTTGATCGTCCAAAACAACGTTGCCATCCTCGTCTCGCAGCTCGACTTCAATGGTGGGCATAGCCTGACCTGGCGATGATGGATTGCTCTTAAGGGACTCTCCCCAATTAACAATAGTGATCGCACCAGATTCAGTTAAGCCATAGCCGTAACCAAAACTATGTTTTGAGTTGGGAAAGATCTCTTTGGTTCTCTCTATTAAGGTTGGTGGCATCGGAGCGCCGCCTCCGCCTACCACTAAAACTGATGATAGCTTTGTATTGGATTCTTCTGCAGAGTCCAGCACTCTTTTTAAAGCGGTGGGCACAGCGCCGCCCCAAGAAGTAATATTAAATTTAGACATAAGGTCTAATACCTTTTGCGCAGAAAATCTTCCGTCGTAAACAAGGGTGGTTGATCCAGCGAACAAACTTGTTACTGTCCCAGCAGACAGACCCGATACATGAAATAGGGGAGAGGTTAAAAGGCTATTAGGCTTATGTTTCGCCCAGTCAATGCCCTTATTAGATGCATCTTGAGAAACTGCAGCACCCTGAAGCATTTGCAATGTCGAATTTGCAATCATAGAACGGTGAGAGGTCATAACGCCTTTAGGCGTTCCAGTTGTGCCTGAGGTATAAAGCAAACAAGCGCACTCATCCTCATCCAGTCGAATAAACGAATCTATCATTTCGGTGCACTGACCCAAATCTAGATCTTCAAAAATTAATGTAGGGTATGTTTTTGTGTCCTCCAGTCGATCAAATCTTTTTTGATCCGCGACCACGATGTTGGGTTGTGCATTATCGATTGCTTTAATTGCTTCTGAGCCTTTCCACCAACCATTTAACCCGCAAGCAATGCCACCAATGCTGACAGTGGCCCAAAAGAAAATAATCCACTCAGGGCAATTGGCTGCATAGATTGCGACTCTGTCTCCAGGCTTCACACCGAAGCTATGCTGAAGAAGGTGAGCAGCTTTTTTAACTAAAATTAAATGCTCGGAAAAGGTAATAACGGAATCTTTGTATATTAAGTAAGGTTGATCCCCATGATTCTGAGAAAGCTCAAGAAGATCTACCAAAGATTTTGGTCGGTTTTTAAAAACCTCCATCTCGACTCCCAAAACTTGTTCGCGATGAATTTCAAAAAATGCCTGGTCAGAAACCAGTGCTTGTATGAATGAGTCTGTATGCATAACTTAAAGTATTTTTTCACTATCTTACAAAGAAAACAAATAATCAATGAGTATCATGAGGTTTTATTTTGTCAATGTTGTTTGGTAAATAGAGTTTGGTTATAGTTAATTAAATGCAATCTAAGAGGGGCACGTTTTAAAGACTATGGATTTAAAAAATACAGATCAAAATCTTGCAATAGTTACAGGCGGTGCGTCTGGAATTGGGCTTGCTTCCATCAATCGATTCGCAAAAGAAGGTTATGAAGTCCTTGTAATCGATGCAAACAAAGAAGCCGGCGATGCAGTATTAAAAAACCTTATATCAGAAGGTTACAAAGCTAATTTTGCCTACTGCGATATTAGTAAATACGAAGAGGTCGCAGCAATATTTCAATCCTTAGGCGACGCGGGTAAATCTCCAAAGGTATTGGTGAATTGTGCTGGCATAAGCCCTGGTCTTAATGCCTTGCATGAGTATCCAGTGGCGGAATGGCATCGTGCACTTGATATTAATTTACATGGAACATTTTATGCCTGCCGAGAATTTCTGAATCTTGCTGTTAAAAATTCTTTGTCTGATGCGGCAATTGTTAATGTGGCTTCGATTATGGGAGTAAGAGCAAGTGCAGCTCAAGCATCGTATGCAGCCTCTAAGCATGCAGTTGTTGGGCTAACCAAATCCATCGCTCAAGACTACGCTCACATGAATATTAGAGCCAATGCCGTTGGCCCAGGCGTGATTGATACTCCTATGAATACTGAGCTGATGAAAGATGAAAACATTATGAATTTCATGCTTGGCAGAATTCCCCTCAAAAGAGTTGCCTCTGCAGATGAAGTCGCCAACCTAATTTATTTTTTAGCCTCTTCCGAAGCTTCCTACGTAACGGGCTCATACCACCCTGTGGACGGAGGCTATCTTGCAAGCTGATATGTTTAAAAATAAAACTGCTCTTATCACGGGTGCTGCTAGCGGTATTGGTCGCGGTTTAGCTGTTCATGCTGCCAGCCTTGGAATGAATGTTGTATTGATGGACTTAAACGAAGAAGGTTTGTCTGAAACTCAAGCTCTTATCCCAGACTCCCCTACTCTTGTATTGAAGTGTGATGTATCTAATCTTGAGGAATTTACTCAATGCAAAAAAAGGATAGATGCTCAATTTGGCTTGGTTCATTTTCTTTTTAACAATGCTGGAATATTTTTAGAGGGCCGGGCTTGGAAAGCCGATCAAAATAATTGGAAGAGAATTATTGATGTAAATTTAATGAGTGTTATCTATGGGTTAAATCTCTTTGTAGAAGAGATGATAGCGAGCAATGAGCGATGTCATGTAATTAATACATCTTCTATGGCGGGAATCATAGTTGGGCCGGCTTTAGCACCTTACACCACAACCAAACATGCCGTTGTTGGTCTAACGAGAACACTTCATGAGGACCTAGCTCAGAATGATAAAGTGGGAGTGTCTGTCATGTGCCCAGGCTTGGTTAAAACCAACATCATAGAAAGAGATCATCTAGGGCTAGATCTAGATGAATCTTCCATTGATCAGCACGAAAGCGCTAAAAACAATGCACAGTGGCTAGCTGATGGGGTAAAAGAAGGAATGCCTACCGAAGACCTAGCAGTCATAGTATTTAACAAAATTGAGCAAAATCAATTTTGGATCCTAACGCATCCTGAGTTTATAGATGTTTACGCTGGCTACTCCAAGGAGCTCATAGAAACTCTTTAGACTTAATTTTTATTTGAGTGCTTTCAGCACTTGCTTGAAAGGGATAATTTTAAAGTTCTGATTTTTTAGCTCTTCACCATCGAGGTTCTCGTCATCCTGAGCAATCATAATTCCTTTGTAAAATTTACCGCCTAAATTATAGCTAGAAACTGAGATACCATCTGTGTGTGATGTCCCATCAATTCCACTGGGACTATCATCTACAGTAAAACTAGAAATAAATTGATAAGGCTTCTGTCTGTTGTATACGTTGTATTTGTTATCGCCCTGAGAAGATAGGAGTATGTAGCCCTCTAAATCTGAGGTTTTATATATTGCCAAGCCTTCTGGGTCTCCGCCTATGTTGCCCTCACGCGAATCAACAATAATAGGCTCTGCAAATGGATACTCTTGGTTCAAGTCGTATGCTTTTAAGACGCCATTAACCTCTTCTTCTGAAATAAATACGGTTTGATTCTCATCGTCAAATACGCAGCCTTCAGACTCTCCTCCATTGCTAAAGGTACCCACAAGCATTTGATTCTCTAGGGTCCACAATTCAACCCTAGGGCCTCTGTCTTCTGTTACAAATGCGACAGGTGTACCTGCAATTATTCCAATGCAAATCCCATATACATCAATATTTGTGGGGATCGAATAAGACCTGCTGGCTGAAGCAAAAATATTGCTGTACAAAGCATTTTTTGCAAAAAAAGTGTTTTGATCAAAGGCCCAAAATTCTATGGACCGCAGGCTTCGGTTGGAAGCTGCAACATAGATTTCATCGTTTGTCTGCCTGACGTCTATGTTATTGATCTCGCCCATGGCTGAGAAAGCCAATTTCGTGCCTTCTAGGTCATACAAGTAGATGCCAGCTTTTTTGTCTGTTCCAAGAATGATCGATTTTCTAGGGTTCTTAGTATTAATAATGAGCGCTGGATCATCGGCCGCATCCCCAGTTGTAGCCACTGGCTCAGTCTCAGCAACAGCATATATTGAATGATCTTGAGAGCACGAAGATACTATTAGAAATAATGCTGTGAAATATAGTGAGCTGACTTTGTTCATACTTCAAATTGTAACTCTAATTTACAATGAATAAAAAGTCGGCTTAAAACCTATATTCCAGACCAAGTGAAAAAATATTTTTATTTTTACTCGGTAAATTAGATTGCAGCTTTGAGTAATAAGTGAAGAATTTAAGGTCTTTTTTTAGCTGATAATCGTAACCAATCGTCGAATGCTTGCCTGATGCGATCTTCATGCTCGAAGATGCATATTGAATCTTCAGCATGCCCTTAAGATTAATTTTCTGCGCAAAGCTGATGACTCCGCCAGTTTTTATAATCCCAGTGCCAAGTTGATCCGATTCTTGAAAAATCATACCTATTTTGTATCTTTCTGCTGAGTATAAAAATGAGAATCTTTTACTCTTATATCCATTTATTTCATCGTCTAGCGCAAAGGCTGCTTGAATTTTCTTGAGAGCATAATCAATGGAATAAGATTGATACTTCTTTCCAGAAGAAGACGGGTTTTTAATGCTGTTCATGGTTGCTGAAAAGGCATCCTTTAATATTGGAGTGGTATAACCAATAAAGTCCTCTAATCGATTTTCACCATGCAAAAGATTGTTTATGTCCGGAGAGAGATCGTTGAATAAATCTACTTTTAATTGAGATCTTTTTAGGGCTGAATCATGAGTTCCTACAAATAGAGTTCCATAATTGCTTTGCAAGCCAACAAAGGTATTTCTTTGCTTGAAAGTACCCTCTTCACCTCTTTCCTTTCCATCAACAGGATCAAATCCATATTCTATCTGGTAGACAACTCGAATATCATTATTGGCATTGAGTAAGAAGTCTCCCTTAAGCCCTGCCTTAGACTCGTTATTGTCTATGTCTGATTGAGTTCCTGATAAGGTCTTAGAGATAGATTTAAAGTCTACGGCAATTCGACCGTACACATCAAACGAAGCAATTGCATTAGGAGACACCAAAACTAGGAACAAGGTTATGGCGTGAATTCTAGCGAATGAATTAAACATTCTCATATTTTTTTATACGTTAAATATTATTCTTAATAAAATATAAAATAACACTGTAAATGCGGCTCCAGCTGGGATAGTAACAAGCCAGGATGCAATAATTCGCTTAATAGAACTAAAATCTAAATGCTCAGCTCCCTTGGCAAGGCCAACTCCAATCACTGCGCCAACCAATGTATGGGTGGTAGAAATTGGAAACCCAAGGTAGGTTGCGGCCACAACAGTAGAAGCGGTTGCCATGTTAGCTGAAAATCCAAGACTAGGAGTTAGGGCAGTGATTTTCTCTCCAACCGTAGAAATAACTCTTGCCCCAAGTGTTGCAAGCCCAAACACGATACCCACACCCCCAATAAATAAGACCCAGGGGCTAATAGCTGTTTCTGAACCTATTACACCGGTATCAACCACACTTACAATGGCTGCTAAAGGACCAATAGCATTTGCTACATCGTTCGAGCCATGCGCGAATGCCATGGCGCTAGCTGAAACGATCATAAGCAAACCAAATGCATATTCAATACCATCGTCTTTCATAATTTTTTCTTTATTTCTTCTTAAGAAAAATGCAGTTAGTAAGCCAACAACAAAGCTGAAGATAAGAATAAATAAATATATCTCATTTTCTGACCACTCAATGCCAACATGCTTTAAACCTTTTCTTGCTGTGACAAGTGAAATGACAGCAGCAACAAAGACGCTGTAAAAAGGAATATATGTGATTGCAGCCTTTTCAGGTTCAGATCGATCAAGAATTAATTTTTTTGCTGAAAAATATAGGCAATAAGCAAGAGTGGCAGAGAATACAGGCGATGTCACCCAGCTCATAGCAATATTTCCAACCGTACCCCATGAAACCGCATCAACCCCTTTTGTAATAAGAACAAATCCAATAATTGAACCTACAATAGAATGTGTTGTTGAGACCGGCCACCCACGTAAGCTAGCAATGTATAACCATGTTCCGCCTGCCAGAAGTGCAGACATCATTCCAATAATAAAAATATTGATATCATTTGCATAGATGAGCGGATCAACAATTCCCTTGCGGATGGTTGAGGTAACCTCTCCACCTGCTAAAAAAGCTCCCAGAAACTCAAAAATGGCAGCAATAATAATTGCCTGTTTAATTGTGATGGCTTTACTGCCAACAGATGGGCCCATCGAATTTGCCACATCATTTGCACCAATTCCAAAGGCCATAAAAAAACCGATAAAACCAGCAATTAAAAGTATCGTAAAGGGATCAAGGAATAAATTTTCCATATTTAAATAACAGTTATCAGTTAATGATCGTATTAAGCATTATGACTGTGAAAAAGAGGTTGCCGTCTTGTTACTAAAAATAAACCTTTGTGCAACATTTTAGTGAAGCATTTTTATCTAGAAAAGGGGTATTCAGCCGCTATTGGGATCAAATAAAATTCAGGGGGTTAATTTTTCTAAGAAAAATATATAACTGCAGCCAAAACAAACCATAGAGAGAAAAAACCAAATACCTGCATCTCATTTGCTTGAGAATTTTTAGGCATTAAACCCTGTTTTTTTAATAATTTTTTAGTATTCATTGGAATAATTAAGTTTCTTCTATGACACTATTTTGTCACAAGAATGACACAATAAACTAAATTGCCAAAAAAAGCCATAAATTATTGTTATTTACAGAACAAATGTCGATAATAAAGTTATGTTAGGAAAGCCAAAGCAACAAAGAAGTCAAGATAGGATCAATAAAATTCTGCAGGCTGCTGAATCAATTTTAGAGCACGAATCTACTGATGCTTTAACAATTGCAAAGATATCTGAAATGGCTGGCTTAAAAAGAACATCTACATATAAGTTCTTTGAAACGCCAGATGATATTAAGTTGGGACTAATTCAAATCTATATCAAGAACTGTAATCAGGCCCTTATTACAAATCTTCAAATCAATTCAAATGCCGACTATGCAGCATGCCTCAAAGATTCAATAAATATTATGATTGAGTTTTTTAGAGCAAATCCAGGCGCTCAAAAACTAATCCTAGAAAATAACGTGACCCCTCCCGTCTTAAGTGCTGAGCTGCATAAAATTGCTGGCTCGATTTTAAAACATGTGGAAGGATCAATCGGCCTGCCGAATATGTTTAATAAGCCCGGAGTTTTTCTAGTAATAACTCAGATTATTTTTTCAATTCTATCTCTTAATACAAAAGAAAATGGCGAGCTAACTGACGTTGGGCTAAACGAAGCAGTCCGAGCAACCAATGCTTATCTTCTTAGCTGCATTGCCACTCCAGCCTAAGACTTCTTCGTAAAATACTATATTTAATATGCTTATTTCATTTGATCAAGAGGAATATCAAAAGCTAAACGATAAATCTTATCAATTAGAGAAACGTAGGCTTCAAATTGAACTGCTGAAGCTTCAAGAAGACGTCATAAAAAACAATCGCCGTATTTGCATAGTCTTTGAAGGAAGGGATACTGCCGGAAAAAGTTCTGCATTTAAATTTTTTGCTCAATACCTTATTCCAAAGAATTTTAAATATGTGAATTTAGGTATCCCATCTAAGTGGGAATCCAGTCACTGGTTTCAAAGATGGAAAAAGGTCATACCTAAAAAAGGTGAAATCGCCTTTCTTGATAGATCTTGGTACACAAGAGCATTAACAGAGCCCGTCATGGGTTACTGCAATGAGAAACAATATAGGGATTTCATGGAGCGAGTTATTCCCTGGGAGGAATCTTTGATTGAAGAAGGTGTAGAAATTATTAAGTTCTATTTCTCACTCTCGAAGGATCAACAAAAAAGAAGAATGAAAGCGAGGAAAAATTCTGAGCTCAAATACTGGAAGCTCTCTCCAAACGATGAACGAATTGTTACCAAATGGGATGCTTTTACGCTATATAAAGATCAAATGTTCCAAAAAACATCTCCTGTTGCTTCTCCATGGATTGCAATAAATGCAAACAATAAAATGATTGCAAGGCTCACGGCTTTAAGATTTTTGCTGAATCAAACTATTTATGACGAAAAGAAGCTTCTAAAGCCCTTGACCTGGTCAAAGAAAATCAATAATTACAAAGTAAATCTAGAAGGCGTGGAATTCAATAATTTAGACTATGACCAATACATGATTTTAACCAAATACACGGATGATGTTGAATAGATGAAAATTGCCTCTATAGACATTGGTACAAACGCCATCAAGTCAAAAATATTTAAGACGACTCCCACTTCTATAGAGTTTATCGAAGGCATGAGATCGCCCATTCGCCTTGGAAGTGAAGTCTTCAACGAAGGAAAGCTCAGTCAATTAAAACTGGACCAAGTTATAAGCACTATTAAGAGCTACGAAAGTATTTTTCAAAAAAATAAAATTGATAGATATGAAATTGTTGCTACATCAGCATTTCGAGATACCTCTAATTCCGAGGATGCAAGAAGATACATAGAAACAGCTATCAATCATCCCCTAAGAGTAATATCAGGTCTGGAGGAAGCTCAGCTCATTAGATTTCATCCAAAAAGTAACACAGGCAAAAATAAGATTTTTGTTGATCTAGGTGGAGGCAGTACTGAATTTTTTTTAAGAGATAGTAAAGGGATTGAGATTCGATCGTTTCAATTGGGTGCTGTGAGAAATATGTTGAGCAAAGATAAAAAAGAAGAATGGATAAGGCTAGAGAAATGGCTAGAAACTATCAAACCAAGAAAGAAGTTAATAGGTATTGGGGGTAATATTCGATCGTTTCTTCAGGCGCACGATAAAAAAGAATTAAGCGTCAAAGAATTAAATAAAAAAATTAAAGAATTTTCAAAACTAAGCACTCAAGAGAAGATATTTAAATATAAATTTTCACCAGACAGAGCTGATGTTATAGACCATGCATTAAATATCTTTAAATTCATCTCAGAGCACTTGATGGTAGAAACAATTACATCTACAAGATGGGGTGTATCAGATTCCATTGGAGTAAAACTCTTTCACGAGATATATTCAAATAAAATAAATATCTCATAAGCAAGCAGATCCCTATTGAAGAAAGGCTTCAACTTGCTGGAACTCTGGGTTAGGAGTAATTGATAGGGAGATTATTTTAATCTCTGGATGATTGACTAGAGATTCAAAGAATTGAACATAATTTACTACTGACTCACTCTTAAATGCTATAAACGTAATGCCCCCCTCCTCACCTAATTGAAAATCAGTTAACGGATAACGCTTAGATTCTGAAACAATAAAATCTCTTTTTTCGGGATGCTCAAACAAAGCTTTCTGTGCTGACGAATATTTTTGAAAATTTAAAGCTTGGTCATAAACATAATCAAAATTAGCCTTTGCTATCTCAAGATTTAATTTCTTCGCTGATATTTTGTTTGATATGTCTCCAAGATAGATAAAGATAACTATCAGCGGCAATATGAATAGAAGAATCTTTATCATTCTTTTTTCATTAGTTTGAAACGATCCCCAAAAGTCTAATAATTTCATATTAATCATTCTCATGATAAATAATTAAACTGCCGTTCCAACCATCCGAGCCTTTGGTGAGGCCGCTATCACTGATATTGATAGGTTGAGAGTTAGCGAGCTCTTTGAAAAGAGAAAGTTTGAGAGGAGATAGGTTCTCTACATTTGCCTTGATTTCACCACCTTCAAAGTTGATATTGATACTTCGTATTGATTTATCTGAAAGCACTTCAACATAACTTAGTGCTTCCAAGTCTTGAGAGGAAACAGGTGACTGCAATGGAACGCCTTTAGTTAAATCATCAATTTGCGCCTTAGGATTAACAAGTCTCTTAAAGCCAGGATTTAATTGCTGAAATATCGTCATGGTATTTTCATTGTAAGAAGCAATAGAAGAATGCAGAGAGTGATTAATCAGCAATGGGGCTACAAGTATAATTAAGAGAGAGGCAGCCATAATCCAGGATTCAGAATAACTAAGTTTAAATTTAGACCTTAAAAATTTTAGCGATAGCTTGCGTTTGAATAAGTTGAAAGAGCTTAACTTTGAATGTTTCGCAAAGCCACTGTGCATTTCTTTCCAAGGTTTTAGGACTGGAATTAAATCTTTTATAGGATGGGAAATATTATTATTTTCTTTGAAGGCCTCCAAAGAATTTAAATCAAAAGAGTTTGACTCTAGCCTATCAAGATAGTCTGGCAGCGAAGAAATTGAACCCCCAAAACCAGATCCATCACTAAAAGATATAACAAAAGAATTATCTGTGAGGAGGATTGTGTTTCGTTCGGTTTGGATAAGGAAATGTTCTGGGACAAGAATAATCTCAGCGTCCATTTCATAAAATTTATTTGCTATAGATTCAAATATGGACAAATCAATCCAGGAGGCAAGATTTAATTCTTCGTTATAAAAGAATTTTAAGCTAGAGACATTGCTAATCAGCTGATCCTCTACTTCTATCAAAACATTAGCTCTTAAGATCTCGCCTTTAAGCCCCTCTTTATTCTCATATTTCATGAATCCAAATAGCTGAGAGGGAATCATGACAAATATATTGGTGCTGCCCTTAAGGGTATTACCTATGTCAGAGAACGAAACAGAATGCAGCGGTGAGATGGACAATTCATCATAAGAGTAAATATCAATACACTCTAGTGATGAATCTTGAAAGTGAATAAAAGAATTGATCATGTCATATTAAAAATTAAATGTGCGACTTATTACTTCTGCTGAATTCGAAATATCTAATATAACTAGAGTTTCAAGATTGGCAGAAAAGTTTTCATTTATTATGTCACTTTGAAGTCTGAAAGTTTGTGAATTAATGCTTAGCACTTGAGATGGGAATTTTGATGCCTGATTAAACTGGTCAATAAATACATTCGCATCATCATAACCATTTTTTGGCATATTAAGAATTTGACTGGCGGTATATTCTAAATTCTCTTCATCAAAAAATGCTGCAATCAACAATGAATCGCTTTGAACCAAAGAGTTAATATTAATTATTTGATTATTTCTGTTTGGAAGAACGCAAAGATTGGTAATTAAATCCCTATAATCCATCCTCTCCATGATTGGGAAATTATTAATCTCTGAGATATCTACAAGCAACCTTTTTGGGGTAAATTGACTTATTTTGCTTGCGGGGCCTATATAAAAATAATTTTCAGCTCCAAAATTTAAAGGTTGGTTATCACGATCAACCCAATCAACAAGCTGATCAATAAAAGATTCAATATCAGCTTCATTGAATTGCTTTAGTTTTAAGTATCTTTTTAACCAAGCTTTATATAACGGCCTAATTTCATATGAGTTACCCGAGGGTTTAAATAAACTATTTAAATTAAAGCAATTAGATGCGTCTAGAACAGAAACTTCAAGAACCATTAAAGCATTTTGAAAATAAAATTTATTGTTAAGAAGTGAGTCGTTAAGTGTGAGCTTTGATTGGAAAGACTTAATATTTTTTTGGAGCGATTTAATAGCTTGTTTTTCAGAGCTCATTAGCATTTGGTGGCTTAAGTTTTTGAAGTCTAAATAAGCCTCTCTTTTTAAAGAGATATAAAAATTTTTACTAATCTGCACGCTGATAATAGATAAAATCATAACTATTAAAAGTGTTGTTATGAGAATTACACCTGGTTTATTCATAGCTATTTTGGAGGTTTGAATTGATAACCCATGTATAGGATTTGCCTTGATCCTGCTCTATATAAATTCTTATTAACTGTGGGAATTTTTGCTCGTCGATAGTATTTTTTGGCCAAGAAGGAGACCATGAATTTTTATCAGAAAATTCAAGACTCACATTCGTCACATTATTAAGTAGTATGGTTTCAAAGAAGTCATCGCTGTTTGCTGGAGCTGAAGCATAGAATTGCTTTCTAAGAAACCGACTGCCATCAAATAAATACTCAATACGAGCAAGAGAGTCAGAAAAATTTTTACCAGCTCTTACTTTGGTTGTAAATATAAAGCTATCAGCATTAAGACTACTTTCAAATGTATGTGGCTGCGGCTCTCCCCTGGTATCTATAAGACTTACATTCACAGCATTGGCAATATCTTCTCTTAGAGTGTCTCCCAGCAAATTAACACGGAGAGTCTGGGCTGATTGAGAAAAAACTATCTCTTTTGATTGAATGGAGGATTGCAGAAAGGTAGAGGTGATGACTGTAATAATGCTCAAAATTACTAAAGAAATTAAAACTTCTATCAGAGTAAATCCTTTGAACATATGGCTATTTTTTTTCAATGAAAGTCCTTAGTTCGTATATATTATTTTCATTAGAGAGCCCTACCTTTACAGAGACTTCAAAAAAGTTAGGGGATGAATCTTCTATCTGCTCTGACCAAAAAAATAATTTGCCGCCAAAATTAGTTTTGCCATTCCTTGCATCGGATCCATTAAATGGCTCTAAGGTTTGAGTTAATGCCAATCTATTGTTGGCAATTTGTCTAGCATAGGCTCTATTTTCTAACTGCATAGCAGAGAGTGTGGTGGAGCTAATAAATTGGAAAACAGAAGTAACCGCAAGACCAAGTATTAGTAGTGCCACTCCAACCTCTAGAAGACTAAAGCCTGGTTTTAACATTACCGATTTTCCTTAGAAATAATTTCAATGGCAGAAAAGCTATTAACACGAAGGGTCCATTCATTGTCCATGCGATTGTATTGGATGGTCCCGCCCGATGAATGCCCAGATGGATAAAAGATTAAAAACGGATCATCCCTGCTCTCGTCAACATAAAATAAATTACCAAGACTGTCTTGAAACTCTGTGTCTGATTTGATCATAGGCAGCATATTTGATACTTCGGTATTTTCTCGCCATTCATTCTCGCGAAAAGTTGCTATAAATTGAGAGCCATTTCCAACAAACCAGCCTATGTTTTTTTTAGTAAGCGCACTTTCCTCGCTTAGGTACTCTATTAGGCTTGAGTATGAGTTGATTTGATCTGATTGATAGGATTTTAAAAAACCACTGTTAGTTAGAGTTATGGTTGAAATGATCCCTATCAGAATTAGAGCCACAAGCAGCTCTAATAAAGTGAAGCCTTTGGAATTGATTAATTTTGTGAAATCCAATTTCCTATGTCGGCATTGTCTCCAACACCTCCCTCAAGACCATCTGCTCCTAGACTATATATATCATATCTTTTAGCTTTCTCTCCCGGGAAAAGGTAAAAGTATTCTTGCCCCCATGGATCAGTTGGTACAGAGTTAATGTATCCATTTTGTGGATACAAATAAGGCCTTTTAAGTTCTGAATGAGGTTTTACGAGCGCCTCTAAACCCTGCTGTGTAGTGGGGTATCGCATTTCATTAAATTTATATAACTCTAGAGCTTTTTCTACTTGAGAAATATCAGCTCTCATTTTTTCTAAGTTAGCACGCTGCAAAAAAGGGGAGACATTAATGACAACAATGGTTGCGAGAATACCCAAGATAACTATGACAGCCATCAACTCAATTAAAGTAAAGCCTGGTCTATTGTTTAAAATCATTATTATCCTAAAGCTATAGTATTCATTTGCATGATGGGTATTAAAATTGCCAACACGATTAACAAAATAATACCTCCCATAAAGATAATTACCAAGGGCTCTAGAAGAGACAATACAGTAGAGCGTTTACTTTCTATCTCTCCCTTCATGTATTGAGTTACCTTTTCAAACATAAAAATAAGATTGCCTGATTTATAGCCACTTGAAAGTAACTGAATAAATAGTGATGGAAAGATCTTTGATGCTTTTAAAGATTGAATAAAGTCTTTTCCCTCAACGAGGTCAGCTCTAGCATTGGTAATTGTTTTGGCTATAAATTTATTACCAATAACTACGTGCGCTTGGTGCATTGCAATATCAAGATTAAGTCCTGACTTCAGCATTAAATGCATGATCCTAGCAAAACGCTCAACTTCAGCATTTAGAATAAAACTTCCTACAAGAGGTAATCTTAAAAAATTTCTGTGGAAGAGTATCAATGTTTTCTCGTTCTTGGACATCTTTCTGTAAGCATAATATGTTCCTCCAATAGAACTGAAGAGTAATATCAGAAAAAGCCAAGCATAGTCAGAGATAATCATAAGACTTCTTGTTAGCAAAGGAAGAGTAGCCCCAGCCCTTACAAACTGATCAACAACCTGAGGCATCACAAATGTAAGCAAGGCAAAAACTACCCCGATAGAAAAGGTTAAAAGAATTATAGGATAGGTCATGGCGGAAACAACTTGTTGCCTTACAAGAGCTGCCTCTTCAAGATAATCTGCAAGATTGCTAAAAGCGATATGAAGATTCCCTGCGGCATCCCCAGCAGCAATTAAAGATCTATATGTTTCATTAAAAATAGTGCCATGAGAAGACATTGCGTCAGCAATCCTTGATCCTTGCAATACCTCGTCTCTGACAGAATGAAGCGCTGCGGAAAGATTTTTATCATCAACCTCATCAGCAATTGATTTCAAGGTTTCATCCAAAGCAATGCCGGAGTCCAATAATGTTGCTATCTGCCTTGTAGCAAATAGAACATCTTTTTGACTGACTCTAAGCTTTCTTTGGAATCTATTCTCAGAAGGCCCTAAAGATAAGGGAGTTAAATTTCCTGCTTTGATTTGTTGTCTGGCTGTCCGCTCGGAAGCTGAGCTGAGAATTCCATTAATCTTTTTTCCATTTAGATCAATGGCAGTATATTTAAATGTTGGCATCTTGATGACTTTGAACTTTTAAAAGCTCTTCATAGGAAGTTACTCCTTCAAGTAATAATTTAGTTGCCGATGCATCAATTGATAAGGTATTTTTAAAAGCACATTTTTCTAATACGCTCTCTGACGCTTCATCATGAATTAATGCTTTTAATTCATCTGTGACGCTAATGCATTCAGCAAGAGCCACTCTTCCCTTAAAGCCAGAATTGCCACATTCTGGGCAGCCATTTGGCTGAAAGACAGTGCTGCTGGAGTTTAAAGAAAATTTTTGCTGCATTGAATCTGAGGCAGTGATCTTAGTTCTACATTTTGTGCAGAGTCTTCTAACAAGTCTTTGTGACACCACCATTCTGATGCTTGACGCAAGAAGATAAGACTCAATGCCCATATCTCTTAGCCTAGCAATTGCTCCAATTGCGCTGTTGGTATGCACTGTTGAAAGAACCAAATGACCTGTCAAACTAGCTTGAATAGCTATTTTTGCTGTTTCTATGTCTCTTATTTCTCCGACCATAACTATATCTGGGTCTTGGCGAAGAATTGATCTAAGGCCTGAGGCAAAATCATAACCTGCCTTTGCATTAACCTGAGTCTGACCGATTCCTGGGAGGGTGTATTCTATAGGATCTTCAACTGTCAAAATATTTTGAGACGAGTCACTGACATGGCGAAGACCAGAGTAAAGCGTTGTTGTTTTACCGGATCCTGTTGGTCCTGTAACCAAGATGATTCCCTCTGAGAATGTCAGCGCAGTTTTATAAGTATTTAAGATTGATTCAGGCAACCCAAGATCAGTAATATTAATTTGTGCAGCCTTTTTATCAAGGAGCCGTAAAACCACCCTCTCTCCATAGGATGATGGCAAGGTAGAGACTCGCACGTCAATTTTATTTGTACCCAGGGATAATGAAACTCTGCCATCCTGGGGCTTTCTTCGCTCAGCAATATCTAGACGAGCAATAATTTTAAGACGTGAAATTATTGGAGCTGAAAGCCTAGAGTCATGCGTCAAAACCTCCTGTAATATTCCATCAACCCTATACCTAACAATAAAATTATCTTCATAGGGCTCAAAATGTATGTCAGATGCTCTAACTTTGATTGCTTGGCTCAAAACACCATTAATTAACTTAATTATTGGGGCATCATTTGCCCCGCTCAACAAATCCTCAGTTGGAGCTAATGTATTTGCAAAAGATTGAAGATCAAAATTTTCAGAAAGGTCTGCGCTAAGGTTCGAATTATCGCCTTCTGCAGAGTAGTATTGAGTTAACAGTTGGTCGAAATCCTTTGGAGAGCAGACTTCGGAGAGAAAATCAGATCTCAGAACTCTAGAAAGTTCTTGATACATTTCGAGACTTAATTTTTTCTCAGCAACTACGTGAAGCTTTGATTCTTTTAAGTAAGCAAGAACCCTGTGCACTCGAGCAAAATCATAGGGAAGAGATACATTATCTTCTGAATTTTGGCCCTCCAGATTCATCAATTTACTGAGTTAAATCAATGGGCTGAGCTTCAGCCGAGGAGCGCAAAAGCACTTCAGCATTTATGTAATTGTACTTTTCACCTGAAAGAGTAGAAACATCAGCAGAATCAATAAGAATTCTAGGTCGCAAAAATACCATTAGATTCCTTTGAACCCTAGATTCTGCAGAAGAACTAAATAACTTTCCAAGCAAGGGAATGGAACCAAGAATTGGAACTCTAGAAACACTCTCTTGAAGATCATCTTCATTCAAGCCTCCTAATACAATCATTTGATTGTTATCTACTAAAACAGTAGTTTCAATACTTCTTTTGTTCGTAATAAGGTCACCTGTCCCAGTTAAAGGGCCAACAATTCCGGATACTTCCTGTTTTATCTCCAAAATAACTGAATTGCCTTCATTGATTTGCGGAGTAATAGAAAGCTTAATACCAACTTCTTGCCTGGAGGTTGTTCGAAAAGGATTGGCATTGCTAGAGCCCAAACTTTCACCCGTAGTAATAGGGATTTCTTGACCTATAACAAGATGAGCTGGCTCATTATCCATGGCAATAATAGTATGCGTAGATAAAATATCTGAATTTTGATCATCTGCAACAGCGCTAATTATTCCTGCAAAGCTATCTCCGCCGCTAAGATCACCAAATCCACTGATCAGACCAGATGAATTTAACAAAGAAGATGTGGCAAGATTGCTTAAAGTTGCATTATTACCCTGCTCGATGGCAGAGCCTGCGAGTGACAGCAAGTCTGGATTAGCTCCATTTTGAAACCGAGTGATGCCGATGGGAATATTTCCATCTTGAGCTCCAGCAAAGATTGTCTCAACCCCAAGATTCCTAGCTGCTGTTTCCGATAGCTCAACAATAATTGCTTCAACGAGTACTTGGGCTCGTCTAATATCTAGCTTAGAAACTAAATTTCTTATTAGATCAAGATTTGTTTCTTCTGAGGAAATAACTAGAGAATTAGTTTCACGATGATGCGTTACAACAGGCTTATCGGCATCTTCGCCTGAAAATCTTGAAGAAACAGTGTTTATAATTGCTGCAACTTCTTCCGCCTTAGCATACTTAAGATATATCACTGCTATTGACCCACCAGTTAGAGCATCCTGATCAAGAGCTCTTAGTGTGGATGTAATATTATTAGTAACAATTTGATCGGCTGATAGAATTACTGAATTTGAAGGGGTAAATGGCACTGCAATAAAATTGCTAATAGTAGGATTATCCTGAACTTTGAGTCTATCAAGAATTCGCACTGCTTCTACAGATGAAAGATTATTTAATTTAATAATATTAATAGCCGCGCTGTCATTCATATCAAGTGTAATAAGTAATTTTTCAATTCGATCAATATTAGATTTTTTATCAACCAATAAGATGGAGTTAATAGAAGGAATGCTTGATAGATGAGATTGGCGTCCGGTAATAGCCTTAATCTGCGGCAATATTTCTCCTGCAGATCGATTTTTTAATGTGAATATCTTAGTTGCAATTGAGGCATTATTATAAGAAGCATTGGAGTCTCTGGTGGCTTCATTCTCCGGGACAATCCTAACAACTCCCCCATCAGAAAGGGCTGCAAAACCATGGACTTGTATGGTTCTAAGGTAAACATCCCATACCTGATCTGCCGAAAGTATTGAATCTGAAAAAATAGAAATTCTACCCTTAACCCTTGGATCAAGTATCAAAGTTTTTTTAGAAAACTTGGAAATATCTTGAGTAACTTTAGCAATTTCAACATCCTGATAATTTAGTAAGAAATTTTCTTGGGCGACTAGCTCAAATGAAAAGACAATAATCAAAAGCAGTGAGGACAATGTATGTAGTTTTTTCATGCTTTAGTTATTTATTGTTATATCAGTACTCAATTGATAACTTTTACCGTTTTGAGTAAAAATTGCAATCTTAGAGTTAACACTTTCAAGCTTATATGTATTCTCTAAAAGTTCACCCTGTTGTACGACATAGGTTTGATTATTTTTTTTTACGATCACTGAAGCTCTTTTATCACCAGCTCTGTAACCAATAACTTTATAATTAAAATTGCTGGATACAGATTCCTGTATTGACTGGCCTGGATTTTCTGAAATGGATTGAGAGTTTGAAATTGAACTAAAATTATTTTTAATGTTTTCTGGCTGCGACATCAAGACAAGATACAGGTTTATTAAGTAATATATGGCTGCTGCGCCCAACAGTGTTATGAGAGCTTTTTTTATAAGAATAAAATTAATTTTCATTGGCCAATAAGTTTAGCTTATTTCAGAAAGCCAATTACATAATTTTAAAAACTATTTAATTGGTATGGTAAACCAGAATTCAGAGCCGCCCTCTGGTCTAGATTCTACTCCTACATCTCCTTGCAAGTTATAGACTAAATTTTTTACTATGGCTAAACCCAGACCGCTGCCCTGCTGAGTATTAGCTCGAGCTGATGCTGTTCTAAAAAATCTTTTAAAAACTAAATCTTGATCTTCCTCGGCCACACCTTCACCTTGGTCAATCACTGCCAATCGAATTACTTCACCCTGCTTTCTAAGATTAATCTGAATAATAGAATTCTCTGGGCTGTATTTAAATGCATTATCCAAGAGATTATTAAGGACTCTTTCGATTGCCTTGGCATCACTGTTAACGGTTAGGTCAGATTGACGCTCAAACACAACTTGGATATTTTTTCTTTTTGCTTTATTTTTGTATGCAAGAACCACTGATTCAATAATCTGATTTAGCACTATTTTCTCAATAACAAACTTGAGTTCACCGTACTCAATTCTTGATAAATCAATCAGTGAAGTTACCATCTCACTCAATCGGTCTGCGTTATGCAAAATAGCCTTTGAAAATATTTTTGCATCCTTTTTGTTCTCTAAGGCGCCATCCAGCAATGTCTCAGAATTTGCTTTAATAACACTAACGGGAGTTCTCAGTTCGTGTGATAAATTCGAGATAAAATCCCTTCTCATCGAATCCATTTGTCTTAATTGAGTGGTCTCATGGACCACTAAAATTAGTTCCTGAGTCGACTTAGCTTTATTCATATGGGCTAGGATCCATCGCGTGTCATCCTCACCTGTTTCCAACTCAAACTCACTATCAAATTTGCCTTTTTTTTGAGCTTTTTTGTACATCCTGCTAAGAGCAGGTATTTTTAAATCATGAATAGATTGATCAATAATCTCATCTAGACCCAAGATTTGCATAATCTGATCGTTACGGAAAGTTATTAAACCATTTTGGTCGCAAACCATAATTCCTTCGCCTAGACCATCTAAAACTGATCCGAATTGATCTCTTTGTTTTGCTATTAAAGAAATCTGATTTTTTAAGTTTGTTGAAATCGTAGAGATATTTCTAGCCATAGACCCTATTTCATCTCGTCGCTTTACAGGCAAGGATCCTAGATCTTTCTTTTCATAAGAGCCATCGGACATATCTGATGCAGCTCGCTCTAAGTCCATTAAACTTTCACGAATATAGTTGCCAGCAATAACGCTCGCCAAAATTGCAACAATAAGGGCGACAACGATAATTAAAGTCATTGAATTTTCAAGTGACGCAAGGGAGCGATCGAGGTATTCATTGGTTACTGAAATCCTGATGACTCTTTCAGCTTCAGAAGTAGTATCTAGCAGAGCAAAATACAACATGTCTTGCTGTATTGAATTACTAAAACGTTTGCTGGAACCTGAACCATTATTAAAAGCAGCTATCACCTCCGGTCTATTACTATGATTATCAAGGGACTCTAGAACATCCATTGCGATATCAGAATCAACCAAGACCTTTCCATCACGCGCTATAAGTGTAATTCTGGAACCAGATGCGTCAGAGTAAGAATCAATTTGAGATTTTAAGCTACTAGAATTATTGACCTTAGGAGATTCGGCAAAAGACTGTCTTAAAATTTTAGCCTGTTTAGAAAGCTCGCTCTCAATCTGTTGTTGCAAGCCTTCTGAAAGATCTCTCTCAGCTACAACAAATGCAAGAGATAGACCGATGAATAGGCATGACAAAATAATAAAAAAAATACGACCACGGATGCTCATTTTAAATTAATAAGGAGTTTTAGAAAAACGGTAACCCACGCCACGAATAGTTTGAATGTATTCGCCTGTTGAGCCCAGCTTCTCTCTCAATCTTTTGATGTGAGTATCTACGGTTCTTGTTGTTACTTCAGCGCTATAACCCCAAACCTCCTCAAGCAATTGGTCTCTACTTTGAACTCTACCCCGTCGATCTATTAAGTGCTTTAACAGACGAAACTCTAGGGCCGTAAAAGAAATCTCATTGTTGTTAATAAATATCTGATGGGCAGCTAGGTTTAGTTTTAATTCACCAAAATTAAATTCAACTTCATCCTCTTTCGTTGCTTCAGATACTCCTCTTTTAAGTATTGCCTTTACTCGTAAGATTAACTCCCTAACGCTAAAGGGCTTAGTCACATAATCATCTGCGCCAAGTTCAAATCCAATTACTCGATCCACCTCATCGGCTTTTGCGGTTAGAAGAATAATGGGAATATGCTTTGTTTCTTGGTTTGATTTAATATCTCTGCAAAGAGTTAAACCTGATCCATCGGGAAGCATTAAATCTAAGATTATTACATCAGGGCTATTGTCTAAAATAGACTTTTCACCTTCTGCAATTGAACCTGCTTGAAAAACCTGAAAAGATTCTTTGGAGAGATTGTAATCAATCGTTTTCCGGATATCAGGCTCATCCTCTATTATTAAAACTCGTGATGTCATAGGTATTTTAAATAAGTACTCTCTATTTATACATTAATTATATAAGAGAGCGAACTCATTAAGAGCTATGTTTCTCAATTGCAACAAAATCATCACGCAATTGTTTCTTCGAGAACTTCCCAGAAGCTACCCGTGGAAGCTCATCAAAGTGTATCTTGATCATTGACGGTATCTTATATGCCGCAATTTTATCTTGTAAAAAATCCTTAATTTCATCTTGTGTTAAAGATGAAGATGGCTTTAAGCAGATTGAGGTACAAAGCGTTTCTCCAAGCCTCTCTTCAGGAATTCCAAACACTGCAGCCTCTTGCACAGATGGGTGCGCATATATTGCTGCTTCTACTTCTATGCATGAGATATTTTCGCCTCCTCTGATCACAAGATCTTTAACGCGATCAACAATAAACACAAAGCCATCTTCAATATATCCAAGATCGCCAGATCTAAACCATCCATCATCATTGAAGACCTCTTCGGTTGCCTCTGGATTGCCCCAATACCCCACCATATTTGCTGGGCTCTTAATAACTATTTCCCCAACAATTTTAGGGTCTGTTAAGAAATTCCAATTCTCATCAATAATTGCAACGTCAGTTACTGGCGGAACAGCTCTTCCACAACTACCAGGATTCGTTAAGTAATCTTTGCCTAAGTTAAGCGTTCCGACTGCATTTGTTTCTGTGAGCCCATAACCGATAGATGGTTCACTATCTTTAAAGCCATCTTTTAGTTTTTTTACATGTTCGGGGGGTCTTGCGGCACCTCCTCCACTAAGTTCTTTGAATGTAGAAAGATCATATTTATCTTTGTCAGGGTGCGTCAATAGATCCCAGGTTTGAGTAGGGACACCGGTGATGGCACCGATTTTCTCATCTTGAATTAATTTTAAGGCAGCTCCAGGATCCCATTTTGTCATCATGACCATTTTTCTTCCTGCTATAACGCTCATTAAAAAGCCAGAGTGACTTCCAGTAACATGAAACAGTGGAACGCAATGCAAAATGGCAGACTGATTAACAGGAACATCTGACTGCTGAATTTGAGAGCTTGATTCAGGCGCCGCTTCAGCTGCTTCAACCTCTCTTTTTAGTGTGGTGACCAAGGCCCAACTAAAGAGTGTTGCTAATATATTTCTGTGAGTAGAGAGAACCCCTTTTGGAAAGCCTGTTGAGCCAGAAGTATAAAAAATAGTTGCATTGTCGTTAGTATCCATATCAACAGCTGGAAATGTTGTCTCATGCGAAGAAATAAAATCATTAAAATTAGAAAATTCAGAATCTGAATCTGGTCTAACTATAATTTTTTGAACATCCTGAAATTTTTCTAAGCCACGAAGACGCTTTTGATCTGCAACTAGAATTTTAGCTTGCGAGTTTTCTAGGCCGTAACTCACCTCATCAGGAACCCACCAAGAATTTAAAAATACGCATACTGCTCCCATTGAGGTAAGAGCCATATAGCAAATAATATATTCTGGATTATTAGCCATGCAGATGGCAACTCTATCACCTTTTTTAACTCCAGCATTTACAAAAGCATTAGCTGCTTGCGCAGATTTGTTATGAATATCTTGATATGTGTATCTTTCTCCCTCAAAGACCACAAATTCCCACTCAGGAAACATCAACCCATATTCAAAGTAATTGGCTAAGGTTTTAGGGATATTTGTAAATTCTCTGTAAGTTACTCCGGATGAGTGAAGCTCTTCTTTAAATGCAAAAGTTTGATCTGGGGCTGTCAAAGCATCTAGAGTTTGGGTATATATATCAGACATAGTATTTATTCGCTTATTTGGTAGAATCCTAAACTATTATGAAACAAAACAAAACTCTACTTTTTACTTTATTTTTTCTACTTTCCTGTGGAGGCGGAGGCGGAGGCGGAAGTGCTCCCTCTCCAGTAATATCTCAGACTCCCACTCCTCCTGTGGCCCCGCCAACGCTATCTTATGATGAATTAAAAGCTCAGTATGAAGGCTACTATGAATACCAAGGACAATGGGGCCTTGATGTAGTGAATGCTTCAGCAGCTTACGCAAGAGGAGCAACTGGATTAGGGATAACTATTGGCATTACTGATTCAGGGTTAGACAATACTCATACGGAAATTAGTCTTGGTAGGCTTTCCGGTGATAGCGACCTCTCTTATTCAAATTACACCCCAAATACTAGACAGCAAAGACATGGCACCATGGTTGCCTCGGTCGCGGCAGGAAAACAAGAAAAAACAGATACCTCTCCTATGCATGGAGTTGCGTTTGAAGCCAATGTTTTATTTATTGCTATCCAACTTGCTGAGCCAGACCCAGACTATGATCCAGTAGATATTGGAACTGATGATGGTTCTGGAACTGTCACTGATGCTCCTGACTTCACTGGGATTGATAACTTTTTTAGTTCCTTATTTGAAATCTACAATCAATATGATGTGGATATAGTAAATAACAGCTATGGATATTCAGGGAATATTATTGATTACACAGAAGCTCAAGTTAGATATGCATTTCCTAAGACAATCACTGAAATGTCACAAATTGGAACGCCTGATTCTCAAAAAACTATTTATGTTTGGGCTGCTGGTAATGCTGGTGGATATGCAGATCAAGGCGTTGATTTTTCAAGCCCAGAATTACTGCCTGGTATGGCGCATTATATCCCTGAGATTCAAGGGCATTCAATAGCAGTTGCTTCCGTTGATGAGAATGGTTCAATAAGCTCGTTTTCTAGCAGATGTGGTGTTGCTCAGGATTATTGCATTTCTGCGCCTGGTGGGAGGATTACGGCAGCTTATCCAACTTCGACTTCAGACACTGGCATCTATATTGGAAACACAAATGACGATAACTACAATAACTGCATACAAGATAACTCGTGTTTTGCTGTAACAAGTGGGACATCTTTTGCAGCTCCCTTTGTTTCTGGTGGCCTTGCCGTAATAGCTGACTATTTTGAAGGTCAACTAGGAAGTAAAGAAATTGTTGATCGTCTTTTTTCAACCGCAAATAAAAAAGGGGTATATTCGGATAAAGCAATATATGGTCAAGGTCTAATGGATCTTGGTGCAGCAACTGCTCCAGTTGGGCAAGTTAGCGCCATGCTTACCGGAACTCTATCCGGAGCCATGGTTCCTGCATTGTTTACTGGAATCCAACTTACCAGCCCCTCTTTTGGAGACGCTGTATCTAACGGAGTAGCAAATCAAACAATTATATTTTTTGATGAATTAAACGCTCCTTTTAGAGGTGCTGTTGAAAATTTAACAACTGACTATAGAAATCAAATTATAAACCTGGATGGGTATGAGCATATGTATCAATCCACTCCGCAAATTATTGACTCCCAAGATAATGTTTTAGAGGTAAGTAATTATAAAAATCAAAATCTCTCATATGGATTAATTAACTCAATGCATTTGATCGAAGCACACCAAGATAGTAATCAGTTCTTTACATACTTTAATAAAGAGAGCGATAGTTTCGTAAGTCATGGAATAAATGGAAGTTG
>Ga0308010_1000493_pt1 | contig 25845 bp, 21 predicted proteins | sample Neamet129_FD_202368 | JGI IMG/M metagenome (GOLD analysis project Ga0308010, IMG submission 202368) | Marine microbial communities from water near the shore, Antarctic Ocean - #129 | ecosystem: Environmental > Aquatic > Marine > Unclassified | place: Southern Ocean | collected 2014-07-24 | reverse complement strand
TTCAGGTATTCGTTTTCTGGATATTTCACGAGTGTTCTGATATTCGTGCGGAAAAGTGAATAGTATCCATCTTCCAATTGGATCGCCCGTATATTCTTTTCTCTTTGTGAATCCTTCACATTGGGGTTTGTGGTGAGCAGCACCTTGTCGACATTGTATATATCCATGGAGTTTACGATTGGCAGCGCTTTCACGCCAGACTCCTCATTTTCGTCCGACCCGTGCGGTTCCTTTTTCACCCGAATAAATTGGTTTGCGGTCGTGAGTAAACCAATCAGTTCTCCCGAGTGAACGACTTTTGCGGATATACGCGGAATAATTCTGGAAACTGGTCCCGACCCCACTGCGTCGGATGTACCGAGATCACTCAACTGGTCGATAAAATCCGCCGTTTTGCGCCACGCATTCCATGGAATCTTCTCCACAGCATCCCCGTCAATCACGACATGAGGAATACCATTTATCGGCCCAAAAGTACTAGGTCGTACCGGCACAAACCCCTTTTCCCCTTGACCGCTGTTTCCCGTCACATCAAGAATCAATCCAACGGCTTTCCCGTCATAATTCACACATGTGATAATATGTTTAATATTGAATGACTCCCCATATTTATTCTTGCCATTCTGTACCAGTATTGGCAACAGTTCAATTGTTTGGGTAAACGATGTTCCCGCATCATACTTGTACGTACCCGGAAGGCTCTCCATGGGATAACATTTTTCTCCAGATACTTCTCCATTTGCCCGGTCTATGAACGCGAGCAGTTTCGGGTGCATTAGAACCCGCAAATTCAATTCTGGGAGCAACCCGTCATTTGCGTCCGACCTATTAAATTTATCGGTCATTTCTAATGAGCGAAACAGACAGGTGTTGTTCTTGTCAACTGTCGTTTCGCTCCTCAATACTTCGCCATCATCTGCATCATCGCCGGCACCAGCACCCCCTCGAAGGTTATCCTGTTCGATAATTTCATATTTTGCCCCTGCACGCACTGCGTAAATCGGCTCATAGAATCCTTCATTCAATATAAGTACTGTTGAATAATCTCTGCGTTCGGCGCGTTGTACGGGGGGACATATAATCTGGACGTTATTTCCTGGCATAAGTTTCACGATAATCATGTTAATACTAATCACAGAGTTCGCATGTTTTCTCGGGAACAATCCATATTTTGAATCAGTGACAAGTTCCCATAAGAATGTGTGATCCACTACCGTATTGGGATCTTCCAAATATGTAATAAATCCACGCATTGCCCGCTCGATGCGGGCATTCATTTCTCTCGTTGGGAGAACCGATCGTTCAACCACGCTATCTGGATCATTCCCACCACCCCCATCATTCCCACCCCCACCATCGTCTTCTCCCGGGGTGGAAAACACCGACATTAGGTTCCCGTTAAATAATTGGATGAATGATTCGGGAGTAATTGTTTTGACGATAAGTGATATCATATCTTTTACGGACATTACTTCGGGGGACATTGTGATTTTTGCGTAAATGTCCGCAATGCATGCAATGAATGATTTATTCGACGAATTTTCATTCTCAACCCCTTTTCTAAGAATACAGGTGGTGTTGTTACGCAATTTATGTTTGTTTGACGCATCTTTGGGCTGAAAATCCCTAGTACGAACCATCAATAAATCCGATATCTTATCGGGAAGAAATCCAAACCGTCCCTTTTCCAGCACATCACTATTAGAACTTAGAATATATGCGAGTTTGATTACGACATTTACATCGGGATGTTTTATTTTTTTGGGAACCTTTCTCGCTACTTTACCCGTGGGGAGATCGTCCAATATATCCGTGGTCTGAATCACGTCAATACCACCATCTGTGGCATCCGTGGCATCCACCACACTCTTCTCCTTCTTGGCATCAATATCATGCGCCACCCCACATGTCGTGCGCGCTGTATTATCCGATTTATTTCCAACCATTGCGTAGCAGCATGGAATACACAATCCCTTCCCAGAGTCATCCTTCCCAGGATGTTTTCCTGGCCGAACACTGGGGGTATGTTTCTTATAATTCCCATTTTCGTCCGTATGGTACCCGCTATTATCTACAAATTCCAGGATATTTTCACCTTTATCCAAATCATACGAATTTCCTTTGATGATGGTACCCCACTTTTTATCTTTGTCGTGTGCTTGTGCGTATGTTAAACTGGTGTTATGGGTTAGACTCCAGAACCGTGGGCACGCATAATTCATCATTTTCCCTTTTTCCGACCCATACCGTATGGTTTTCCCAAGCGAATCCGTATCAGACATCTTTCCATTCGAGTAATCGGCATTCGCCGTACCATCTCGCTCTCGAATGACCCGTTCTTCTTCGTCCGTCAGGACAATAGGAATTTTCTTGACGTTCCACTGACACAGTTTGGAGTACGATTTATGTGGTGCCTCTGCGCTCTTTAGAAACAGTTTGGGGTCTCTGGAGTGGAGTCGGTTGATGATGGGGTTAGGGTGCGACAATTTCTGGATCGCTCCTCCGACGGCACCGCCCACTGTATCGCCATCCGAATCCTCATCCGAATCCGAATCCGAATCCACATTTGAATTCACTTCGTCCGAGTCATCGTCGTCGTTCATTAGAAAATCCATAATTGCCGTATCGGCGGCCTCGGTTGTCCTGGTATCCATCGCGTCCATCGCATCCCCTGCGTCTGCCGCATCATCCGTCACATCTGCAAAGGCAAGTTCGGTCGTCGCAACCAATTCCACTGGGTCGCTCACTTCCGACTCAACCACCATACCGCAGAAATGGCTCAGCGGTCCCATGTCAACCCCCGATTCAACAAATGTGCCGGTAATGATGGACATCATAATGGAAACCCGTTCATGAACCACGCGCATATATCTGTGGTTATCAATCCCCGTTATATCAATCACAAAATTATTATCAATGTTTTTATAAATTCGAACCCCGAATCCCGGGTGCTGTTTCACCTTTACTCGCACCGACCCATGTGTCGTGGCACGAATTTCCAGTTCGGAAACAATATCTCCCAGTTGTTTTCCGGCACTTTCGCGTCCGATACCGAAATTAATTTCCATTCCCATCACAATATCCTCCTCTCTGTATCCCGCACGAAGCGATTCAATGACAAATGCTTCAATTGCGTCGGTATCACTGTAGTCGGAAACACCCGTGTACCGCAAATGGGCGCCCCCGACGGCGGAAACAGACGATTCGATTATACTGAATACGCCAGTCAAATACCTTGCGTGTTGGGGAATAGATACGGAGTTTCGCATGCGAGTTTCGGATGAAGCATAGATGGATTTTGTCTGGATGGAAATAACCGATACACCCTCGTCATCAAACGACCCAAACACGGCAAGTTCAATTCCATATTTACGCACAATATCATTCACCCGCTCAATTATCGGATTCACGTGATCGGTGATAAATTGTACCATTTCATTAAACGGTAGGGAAGTTTCCTTTTCGCACAATACATTCACGCGAACTCCTCCGTTGGTGAGAATATCACAGTAGAACCTGATGTTATTTACCTTCCCGTATACCGAAAACGATTTGTTGCTACCAAAAATCTTGATGGTCGCCACGATATCCGATTTCGTGGTCGCTGGTCTATGCCGTCCATTCGAATCCCTGTCTGGCGCAAACAGGCGGTACATGTTGGTCGCATTTAGACCGGTATTTAATTTCGTCACGGGTACCTTATCATCGGTCCCAAACAATTTGAATACGGATTCCACGGGTATCTTTGTTACGGTTTGCGGTCGAATTTCAAATATCAGTTTGGATATCCCGTATATATTGGAAACGTCTTGTTCGGGGGAGACGCGTCCCATGAGTCGCGCGTACTCTGATTTTATATTTGTTATTGGTACAATGCTATCTCTGTGTCGCACATCCGTGTTGTGCCTCAGGGAAGAAATCGTATCCATTTCGGTCGTTCCACTGGTTCCACTGGCAGAACCAAGTTCGTGGTGGATTTGGGGAAAGTATACCCTGTCAATCCGGGACCGAATCATGGTAGTGTCGTCCGCGTCAGATACATCGGACAAGTATGCGCTCATAACCATATCACGGGTCAACACAAATATCATATCGTTAACAAATTTGCCGCGGGTTAGGAGCACTTCTCCATCCGTCGTGGATACGTTTGTATCTATATTAATTTCATCCACAAAAGACAACTCGTCAATATCAAGCGTTCCCGTCAATGGATTTACAGGAACTGAAATGTGCGTGCCATGCGTACCACCACCACCATCCATCGTCTTCATGTGGAAGTAGTGGGTGAGACATGTCGCAATCGGTTGCTTCATTAACCCATCAATCCCTATACTGGTTAGAAATTTATAATCCATCGATTCGTCGTCTTCCATGGATACCGTGCGAGGACTCATGTCAAGATTGGGTCGGTTTCCCATGTACGTCCTCATATCTCCCACCCCAATTTTGCGAGTATTCTGTGCGGTCAATGTCGAATAGTCCACTCCCAAATCAATATGATGCGCCTGGAACGCGAATAGGTAGATTTCTTCCGCCGATACATGTAACGCTACCCCCAATTTATGTCGAATATCATCAATCGTATCATCGGGATGAATCTCCGTATTGGTTTCAATCACATCGGTCAAGTTGCTGGGTGAGTCGGGGTTCCATCGTCCAAACGTGTACGTGATATTGGTCGCGGAAACTATTGCGGTACTGGGCTCAGTTGGCACTTCAGCTGGCACTTCAGTTGGCAATTCAGTTGGCAATTCAGTCGCAGGCTCAGTCGCAGGCTCAGTCGCAGGCTCAGTCGCAGGCTCAGTCGCGGGCTCAGCAACAGCGTCACGTACATCCATATTCATCCTACCATACGCCCACAAATTGTATTGGTAGTTATTCCGTGTGTGTGATATCACCAACAAACGATATACGAATATTTTATATCTGTATACCATATCATCCGCCATGACCCAATCACAGACCACCCAATCATCCGTCCCAACCGTGTGTTCCGGGTACTCGCTGCGCGCCCCTTCCTCTATGAATCCCCGCGAATTCATGGCTCACCTCGCAAACAAGCGCGACATGACAACGCCCACCCAGAGATACCCTGAGGGATACCGCGACCTTCCGCCGCGCACCGGAACCATTCCCGACATTGCGTCCTTCGACAAGGATTTCTTCAAGTTCAATACGAAACAGGTGGAGAAGATGGACATAGGAATCCGGTTGATGTTGGAGGTGACCCATGAAGCGTTGATGGATGCCCGCATCGATATCAATGCCCTCCGTGGTTCCAACACTGGTGTGTACGTGGGCCACTGTTTCAGCGATTACCTGGGTCAGGTCTCCCGCGACAAGACCCTCACTGGGTACGAGTTGGTGAACGGTGCCCATGCGATGGCGGCGAATAAACTGAGTTTCCAATACGACCTCAAGGGTCCCAGTATGGTATTTGATACGGCGTGCAGTAGTTCCCTGGTCGCCCTCGATGCGGCGATGCGCGATATGGAGAATGGTACGATTGACCGCGCAATCGTGGGTGGAATCAGTATCACACTGGACCCCGCCAAGAATGCGACGTTCAATGCCTTCACCATGTTGAGTCCCACCGGCTCATGTTATTCGTTCGACGAGCGTGCCAATGGCTACTGTAGATCCGAGGGAATTGCCTGTTTGGTGTTGGAGCGCGAGGGACAGACTAATGTCGCGCCCGCATGTAAGGTTCTCGCCACCAGCGTGAACTCGGATGGGTTCAAGGAAAAGGGAATCACCTACCCTTCGGGAACCCAGCAGTACGAGAATGCCAAGATGGCCTTTCGCCGTGCCGGGGTTTCTCCCGATACGATTGGTTACATTGAGGCCCACGGAACCGGAACTGTCGCGGGCGATTCGCAAGAGTTGGGGGGATTTGATCGCCTTTTTTACGGGGAGGATGCGGTGCCCCGCGCGATCCCCATTGGATCCGTGAAGAGCAATATGGGACACGCCGAGGGTGCGAGTGGTCTGATGAGTGTCATTAAATGTATTGGAATGTACGAGCACCGCAAACTTTTCCCCAATGCGAATTTCGTTTCCTCCGCCCACGAGCAGATTGTTTCCAATAAATTCAATGTGGTGGAAGAGACGGTGGATTGGGATCCGACCAACACATGTATTTCCAATTACGGGTTCGGGGGAACCAATGCCTTTGCCATCTTGGGGGTAGGGGAAACTGTGTCCCCCCTTCCACCCCCCGCTCCCCGGGACCTCCCGTCCAATTGGTTTGGAAATATCCTGGACGGCGACCCCAAGCGCAATTGGACGCAGTGGTTCGCCGATCAGATCGCCCTGGGAAATGACACTGGGTTCAAGTACAGGAACGGAGTGCGCCAAATGCGCTCCGCCGACAAAATTGTGTTTTTGTATGGGGGTCAGGGGTCGCAGTGGAACGGGATGGGAAAATCTCTGTACGGAACCAACGCTACCTTCACGGCGACCATTGACCGACTCGGTGCGTACCTGAATACAGTCGACCCCACAATTGACCTCACGGCGTTGTATGTGGACGGAAGTGCCTGGATGGAGAAACAGAATTCCGTGTTGGGAATTACAAGTTACCAGATTGCGGTGACGAATATGATGGAGGAAATTGGCATGTACCCCGACCACTACTTGGGCCACAGTTTGGGCGAGTCGGCGACCGGGTACGTGTGCTACCACATGGATGAGGATGGAACGAAACACCGTCTCCAGTCCGAGACGCAAACCATCCATCTGGCGCTGGTCCGTTCCCAATTATCATCCAGTATCCGCACCGATTCGTTCATTTTAAAGTGTGGTGTGGAGCCGGTTGACACAACCAATGTTACTGGCGAATCAATCTACGACCGTATTGATGTTCCTGCCGATGGCGATTCATACCATTACATCAAGCGCGCCGATTTCCACCTCCACGAGATGCGCGAGACAGACGAGTCCTTTGACCTGGACGGCTGTATGGCGGCGGTGGGGCTCGCGACGGACGACATTGATAAACATATTCAATCCAACAACCTGAGGGAAACTGTGGTGGCCTGTCGCAACAGTCCTACGGGCCAGACGGTGAGTGGCTCCAAGACGGAAATGCGCGTTCTCCGCGACTCCCTCGCCACCGAGTTCCCAGACCTGTTCTGGCGCGAAGTCCCAACCGACAATGTCGCGTACCATGCACCGCACTTGAGGTGCCATTTCGGCCATATCGTGAGCCAACTTTCCGCGATATTCAACATCACCGAGCCCCACCCCCTTCCCGATAAGTGGATTGGAACATGTGGGTCCCAGATGTTTGACAATACGTACCACGCAAACAATATCGTGAACCCCGTGTACTTCCAGGATGCGATTGAAGCGATTCCCGCGGGGGCCACTGTGATTGAAATTGGATCCTCCTCTTCCCTATTAGGTCAAGTGAAACGTATTCGTACCGATATTGGTACCATGGGGATTGTAAAGGTGGGAAATCCCGAGACGGAGGAACCGATGAGATCCAATGAATTGCTCCGCACCCAACTGTGGCTCAATGGTACCCGGGCTATGTGTGGAAATGATGCCACCAATGGACCTCACCCACGTCCTCCCGTGGCCGACCGGTACCCCGACTTGTGGAACCATGAGGAGACCCATCGCATAATTTCTTATGAGGAGTTCGAGACAGCGGGTGACCATGCGAATGCCACTGTTTCGTACGATATCACGGGAGCCGATGCGTACCTGATGGACCACCACATCAACGGCAGATCCCTGTTCCCCGCCACGGGGCACCTCGCGACCGCCTGGAAGGTATTGGGGATGGACGCTTCTGTCCGGTTCACCTCATTCGAGATTCTCCAAGCGGTGATTTTCGATCAGGAGAGTGAGCCGGTGGTGGAGTTTGTGGTGATTGTCACGGAGAATAAACTTTCCATTGAGTACCAGGGCCAGTGTGTGGCGAGGATGTGTTACAAAAGGGGGACCGGCAGAGGGGACTCCGGCAGAGGGGACTCCGCCAGAGGGGACTCCGCCCCCTCAAACTCCCCCGGAAGCGATATTGGTGAGGCGACCCCAGGCGCAATTGGACTTAGGCCGAACGATATCTACAACGAGTTCGCCCGGTACGGCTACGAGTACAAGACCGAGTTCCGGCTGTTGAAGAGTCGCACGGTCGCGGATTCGTCCGTGGGTACTTTGAAACCCACCACCCACATCATCGCCTATTTGGACTGTGTGCTCCAAATGTTCCTGGAGGATATTGATGCATTGTCCCTTCCCACATTGGTGAGGACCGTGGACCTATCGCCCGATATTTTCAATACCATCAAGACCGATTCCACTGTCACGGCCGATACGCAGGCCAAGACGGTGAGCGGTCAAGGTATTTGTTTCAGCGAACTCCACACTACCTTGGCGGCTCCACCCGCCCGGTTCCCGTTGCGCCATAACGTCCAGCGATTCATTCCTTGGGGTGGACCTGATACCACCCCCAATTTCGCCAATGTGGTTGCCGAGATTGTAGGGATGGAGTGTTTGGGTAGGTTTATTGATGTGGGGGAGAGGGTGAGTTTGGGGGTGGATGTGGCGGACGATACAGAAGCCGAGCCCACCACATTGGAGCCCACAATGACTCCCCTTCTCAACAATATGAATGATCTAGTCCAGTCGTGGGAAACAGTGGTCGGCGACAAGACCTACGACCTGGTGTTTGGTGATACAGTCGCGGCGACCGAACACGTGAAAGAGGGGGGATTTCTATGTGTGTGCGACGCAACCATTGAATCTCCTGAATTTATGGAGTTGTGTCGTGGCGAACTAAACGATGCACCCACCACATTGTACCATCGTGTTGTATCCGTCGCTTCCACCGTGCCCACCACCATCACATACGACTGGGAGACTGTCAACAAACACCTGACGACCGACCAGTTGGAAACAACAATACTTTATTGCGGGAAGGGATCGTATGGGTTCCTGAAATCCATCATAAAGGAGACGAGCGATACGACGGTACGGGTGGTGGACGGATTGGACCATGTCAGTTCCCCCGATATGGAGTCACTCCAAAGATACGGTCTCCGCTTCAATGCGATTGAAGTGGTGGATGGCAAGAAACGGTGTGGAACGCGCGTCCACGTGAACGAGTCCGCGGAAGTGGGGTTCCGTCGCGATACAGTCCCCGCCGTCCAACTCCACATTGACAAGCCAGGTGATTTGGATACACTGATGTGGAAGGAAATGCGGCCCACCGATACGCGTGTATCATTCGCCTCCCTCAATTTCAAGGATATCATGTATAGTTTCGGTAAACTCCGGCTCAAGAAACCATCGTTCGGATTGGAGTTCAGTGGTGTGGATAAGAAGGGTCGCCGCGTGATGGGAATCACCGCCACATCCAGTATCGCGACCCACGTGGAGCCGGCCATCACCTGGGATGTTCCCGATGGAATGGGGTTGGATGAAGCGGCGACGATTCCAGTGGTGTACGCGACCTCTTTGTACGCCCTGTTCGAAAAGGCGCGGTTGGAGCGGGGTCAGTCGGTACTGATTCACGCGGGAACGGGGGGTATCGGGCACGCGGCGATCAACATTTGCCAGAAACGCGGAATTGAGGTGTTTACCACATGTTCCGATGGAAAGCGTGAGTACCTCAAGGAAACCTTTGGAGTGGATGACGACCATATCTTCAACAGCCGCAACCGCGAGTTCCGCGATAAAGTGTTGACGGCAACCAATGGACGCGGTGTGGATTGTGTGTTGAATAGTCTGGACGGAGCGCTGATGGAAGCATCGTTGGAATGTGTGGCGGAATTCGGAAATTTCTGTGAGATTGGAAAGTACGATCTGTTGAATAATTCCAAGATTGGTATCAAATTATTTGAACGCAACATCAGTTACCACGGAATAGATTTGGCCGATATGTTCGTGGAACCCCGCCGCGCCGCCCGTCTCCACTCTCTTCTATCCAATGCAATGGCAGAGGGGGTGGTGCACGCCCTTCCCTTCAAGACCTTTTCCGCCGAGGAGCACGAGAAAGCGTTGCGATTCATGTCCGCGGGTAAACATAAGGGAAAGGTATTGGTGGAGATGGAGGGGTTCGCGGCGCCCGTGAAGAGCACGAAATCCCAGTTCTTCACCAGCGGTACGCATATCCTGAGTGGAGGGATGGGTGGATTCGGGATGGAATTGGCACGATGGTTGGTGGGATGTGGTGCCGAGAAGGTGGTGCTGACTTCCCGTCGCGGGGTAACCGAAGGACGTCAAACATGGAAACTACATCAACTCAGCACCCAGTACCCCGATGCGGTGGCGGAGATATCTACATTGGACGTGTGTGATATGGCTCAGTGTGGCGAGTTGATCAGTGCTCACCGCGATACACTCAAGGGGGTGTGGCACTTGGCCACGGTGTTGGAGGATACAGTGTTCGCCAATATGACCGACCAGAAATGGCGGGCCCTGTTTAGAATCAAGGAAACTGCGACATGGAACCTGGACCAACTTACCCGCGACATCGATTTGGATGCCTTTGTGGGATTCAGTTCCATCTCATCCATGATAGGAAACGTGGGCCAGTCCAACTATTCATCTGCCAATTGTGCCCTGGAACAAATCATCCTGGACCGTAACCGCGCGGGTATCCGCGGATTGGCGGTTCAGTGGGGTGCGATTGACAATGTGGGAGTGATGATGAAGGATGAGGCGGCGTTGAAGAATGGATTCACCAATAGTATTTGCGAGTTCCAGAACATTGATCATTCCATCAATTCCTTCCACCGACTGTTGAGCGAGAATGGGGTAATCTCCTCGTATGAGGAGAAGCGGTTGACCGATGAGATGGATGAGGGAGTGATGTCCGTGGAACGGATCCAGGCCCAGTTCGCAAAGATTCTGGGAGGGGATGTGGTCCAGTATGAGACGGCGATCCCGCTTTCCAGTTTCGGGTTGGATTCATTGTCGACGGTGGAATTGGTGAATTGGGTGAACCGGTTCGTGCGATTGAAGGTTAACGCGGCCTTCCTGTCGGATGCGAATATGAATATCGGGGCTCTCTTTGCATACATTGAGGCGAATGGATGTTAGAGTGTTACCGGTACTCATTCCACACCACCATAAACAAATTACATATAATTATTGGATTATATGTATCATTATTCCTCATGAGACTATTTCATGTTGACTGTAATCATATCATGCGCGACCCTGAATGGGTACGAACGTATGACGCGATTCGATCGGACACATCCACTCCCCCCGCCCACCTAACGCCTGTGGAACACACGCGCATCAACTCTCTGCGGGATCCCATCCACCAGGCCCAACAGACCATTAGTTTCATGACCCAATATCATGCGCTCACTATATACGCGGGCGATACCCAACAAATCATTCGTGAACCAAACACTAAACCGCGGTGCGGAAACCCCGTGTACCATTTCAATACCAGTCATTCAGGCGAACATGTGGTGGTATGTGTGGATACGGTACCGTGCGGGGTTGATATTGAATGCGTGTATATTGAGGAGGCACTGCCCCGCACCGCGCACTGCACCGCGCACCGCACCATCTCGCGGTACCCACAAATCATGTATGATACGTTCGGGATAGACAACCAAATCCCGCTGCAATCATTTCATCCCCCCGAAAAGGCGGTGCGGTTGTGGACGCAGACCGAAGCATGGTTGAAGTTTGTAGGATGTGGGTTGCGGGGATTGGGCCACATGGGGATCGTTCCATCTAACGATGGGTTCGTGCTGACACACCATGGGTTTCCTGTTCCACGCCCCCACGATATATCGGGGCTATTGCCCGATAATGTATTCGGTACGGTATTCACCGATGGATCGAACAACCTCCCGATGGAGTCCATTTCGAAAATCAGTTTCTCCGATTTGTTTGAATGAATTGGTACACACATGATCTACTCATTATCGTGAAACATTGTGCTGGCAATGATGAACGCGGCATCGTGCGAATGAACCGCGGAAAAAACCCATGTAAATGTATCCGACTAAACAACCGTAAATGCCCGTCCCCCATCGCACACACATCAGTGTATTGATTCCTTGTACTTCCAAGGGTCGGGATATGTGGACTGACATAAAATCAACCTACCTTTACAATATGACAGTGAAAACCCTGTTGATGACCCAGAACGATTGCTACGATTATACGTTTTACGTAGGGTATGATACGGGCGACCGAATCTTCTCCGACCCGGCGGCCCATGCGGAAATTTCGCGCCTCTCCGCTGTCTTCAAGAACATGCGATTCCAGTTCATTGAAATGGAGGGGGTGGTTAAGGGTCACGTGACGGCCATGTGGAATATCCTGTTCCAACACGCATATGATGCGGGGTGCGATTACTTTTACCAGTGCGGAGACGATATTGTGTTCCACACCAAGGGGTGGACCCGCGACTGTATCGCGACACTGGAATCCCACGACGGGTACGGGTTGGCGGGCCCAATCAACAACAACGCACGCATCCTCACACAAGCATTCGTTTCCCGACGACACATGGAGGTGTTTGGATTCTTTTTCCCGGAGGAAATCATCAATTGGTGCTGTGATGATTGGTACAATGAGGTGTATCATCCCACCCACCTCTTCCCCCTCCACACCCACTATTGTACGAATAATGGGGGCGACCCCCGGTACACCATCAACAATGATCCCACGTACGAGGCGGACGCGGCGAACAAAACCATGCGACTTCGCCAGGAAACTTCCGTGATCGCCCAGTGCGATCGCAAGGTGTTGCTTGATGCGGTACACGCGTTTACCCACACCCACCACCGCCGCATTTCCATTGCGAAGCAACAGATGAAGGCCTTGTCGGTGGTGGTGTGTGGGTGTACAAAAAACAGTTCCTCGTACATTTCACGAAATTTGGAATCTCTCTATGCGATGAAATCCTTGTTTGGGGAGTTCCGTATGATTGTATATGAGAATGATTCGATTGATGGAACTGTAGCGGAACTCGATCGGTTCGGAGAAACACGTCCCGAATTCACGCTCATTAGCGAGACCAACGTACAGATACTCCACCCATCCCTGCAGGCTCGTCCCCAGTATATTGCTCACGGTCGAAACCGACTCCTTGAGGCGGTGGAAGGTATCACGCGTTCCCCGCCTCAGTACATGTTCATGGTGGATTTGGATTCAGTGTTGGACGGGTTCGTGGCCGAATCAGTTGCGACCCTCTTCACTTACCCCGAGAATACGTGGGATGGATTGTTTGCCAATTGTGCGGGAAAATACTACGATGTGTGGGCTCTGCGCGTACCCCCCGAGATATGGAATCCTGGTATCCACGGCATGTTGTGGCGCGAGCCAATCGCATACGATTGTTGGGAGATGGCGGGGAGAACCCGGGATGTGAAGCGGTACGTCCACGACAATCAAGTGGTGATTCCGTCCACGAATCGAAATCTAATCCCTGTCGGTTCCGCATTTGGTGGATTCGGTGTGTACCGCACATCGGCTATAAATGGATGTAGATATGGTGCAGTGGTTGGTGGAATGTTGCGATGCGAGCATGTTGCGTTTCACCGTGATATGTGTACGAAACATGGAGGGCGACTGGCAATTTGTACGGATTTTGTGGTTGCGGCCCAGCCAGAGCACGTCAGTTGATTGATCACCCGTTGTTGAGGTGTACACAGCCCACAACATTATAATTATACAGAAAAGTATATATTACTTCCAGGACATATTGATATTCCCAACCGACCAATCGCACGGACCGATGTGATTGGAATATCATATGTTTTTTTTGCCCATTTCCACTCAACGCATTCGGTACCCCCTGGATAATCGATCTCTTTTACATACCGACACCGCATTCCAATCAATCCCGTGATACAATCCTCGCATTGGGTATCTTTTGGGGATATATAACTCCCGAAGCGAACGATACAGTCTACCTGTACCGGTTTTTTGATTTGAGTTATAAATGGACTATCTAGTTCCAAGATATACCTTCCCGTCATCTTAACAACAAACGCGTCATCGGGTATGTTATATTTTTCAATACACTCGTGTACGTCGCGAAGTTCTTTCACCCCTTTGTTGGTTGTACGCAGAAAGTTGTTTTCGGTATATAAAACGTCAATGCCAAAATCATCCAAAAACGTGGGACGCACACCGTTGTTTTCTACAATTATAATTTTGTACGCAAAATCGGTATCACCGAGGAACCGAACCAGGGATAATATCCCCCTCGTATACTGGTCTTTTCTAATAACACAATTGTCGTATAACGATGTCGTGACTATAAAGTATACAGTCATAATATGTAAAATTATTCCGAATAAATTATTTAGATACTTTGTATGGTCTTCATACAATGACAGACGAAGCATCAAACCATTATGTCAGTAGCAGAGGAATCTTGAAGAGTTGCGATTACGTATCCACCACTCCCAGATCTAGTATTCGCCGTCTCATTAACTACCCAGATGTAAAGGAACTTCAAAATCACGCGTGTCCCACGATATATGTATGTGGTAGTGCGATTCCCCATTTCATACAAACCCTCATGCCCGCATTCACGGGACCATTCGTACTTGTAAGTGGAGATTGCGACGAAACTATATATCGGGATATTTTCAGAACCACCGAGGAGTTCACCGCATTCATTGATAATCCGCGACTCATCCGTTGGTTCTCCCAAAATGCAATATCCAAACATGAGAAACTGACCCAAATTCCCATTGGATTGGATTACCATACAATGGTCACGCGCCCATTGTGGGGAAATAATACTATATCATCGAAAGCACAGGAATCACGACTCGTGGAAATAGCAACGAGTGCAAAACCATTTAGTGAACGATTCGTATCATGCCACGCGAATTTCCAATTCACATTGGGTACCAAATACGGATACGACCGCGTGGACGCGATTAAATCGATCCCGAAACAGGTTGTGAAATACGAACCCCGGTCCGTAGCCCGGGAAGAAACATGGCAAACACAGACGAAGTATGCGTTTGTGATTAGTCCCCATGGTGGTGGGTACGATTGTCACCGGACATGGGAAGCGTTGATCCTTGGATGTATTCCCGTGGTCAAGACATCGGGGTTGGATGGGTTGTACGATGATCTCCATGTGTTGATTGTGAATGATTGGGGAGATGTGACCGATGAGTTGTTAAGGGAAACTGTTGATCGGTTTTCACGTACAAATTTTTCAAATGAAAAACTAACACTTTCGTATTGGATGGATATGATCCATTCATTTGCTGCGTTGAAATAAGCGCTTTTTATTATATATATAGTCTAAATGGTTGTCCCATACAAAGATCCTAAAAGAAAGGTCGGTTCCCAATCCGAAATACCAACGATAGGGTATAAGAATGAAGATATAATTGTAAATGGATATCAAAATTTTATGATTAATAAAACCACAATGGTTATAAAATATATTGGGCATAAAAATAAATTCACTTATATTGACGAATTGATGTATACTTTGAAAAATAAATACAGTTGCAACAGTATTGTGGATATAGGGTGTAGTTCTGGTTTAGCTAGTTTGATTGCGTATAAAAATGATTTTAAACATATAGTTAGTTTGGATCATGACCCGGAGTATATAAATACGTTACATGCTATAAAAACAAAATGTGGTATTGTAAACATAAATGAATCAGTCTATTCTTTTGGAGAACCAATTAATGAAAAATTTGATGTTGTATTTTGCGGGGCTATCATTCATTGGATTTTTTCATTAACCGCCGATTTTAGAAATTTCAATAGTATAATATCATATCTGGATTCAATTACGGATAAATATTTAATAATAGAATGGATACACCCGAATGATGTCGCTATACGATCATTAAATCATATTAAAAAAAGGGAAAAAGAACATGATGAAGAATATAATACCGTAAATTTTGAAAATGCCGTTAAAGAGTATGCAACTATTATCTCCAAACATAACACGGATAGTTCAACTAGAACCTCATATGTATTAAAAAAACGATAGTATATCCGTAAAATGTTTACAGATATATTGCATGTATACCAACAAAACCGTTGACCCAGAAACAATCGGTTGAATATCATGTGTAGAAACGATTGTTAATTGTTGTACCGTCATATGAACCCACATCTCTTCAGTGCCACCGCATCATCGTAATACCCACCCGGTTTATGTTTATTATCACACCCCCAAATATCTATCCCGCAATTTATATTATGACCGACTGATGCCCATCCAAAATCACATAGAAATAGTTTTCCATTGTTATCCACCAATAACTCACCACGTTTAATGTCATTGTGTTGAACGTTGACCGATTTCATATCGTACAATATCTTGTCGAATTGTGCCTCTATATCGCGCGGTTTGTTGGAATTGTTCACTGGAACACCGCATTTTCTAAACACGAAAAATTCGTCCCTGTCATCTGCGTATAATAGGCTGGGAAACCAATCAAACTTTGCGAGAATACCAGCAATGTGTTTCTCGCGAGCATATACGTCATGTGTTTTATAATCCGTTATATATTTCACGAAAATATGGGGGGCGGTGAACGACGACGATGTCGCACCAGATGTAATTACGGTTATGAGATTTGCCATGTTCTGTGCCTTGTGGTTCATATAATTACAATATAAATATATATTTATTTATTTATTTTCAGATCACACGATCTCATCACATACCTGACACATCGAATAACACCTTGGTCGGTGAAAATCATCGTCATATTCTTCACGGACATACTTATGGGGACAGGTTGTCTCCAACAACGCTTTCTGGTCCTTGATATGTTGTTCCAACCGCGCAATCCCTCTTTTGCTCGCCATTATATCAGACGCAATCCGTTTTGCCTCCATGTGGGCGAAATCTTCGAAGGTTGATTGGGATGATCTTTCGGCAGACATGGTGGTGGTGTGGTGGTGTGGTGTGGTGCATACGCCACCAGGTAACCCCCAATATCAATTTTCTCCATCCAATGTATATACCTGTAAATGACAACAACCATTCTATTCGTGATTGTCATTTGTGTGATTGAGTGCGTGTGCGACACGCTGTTCAAATATTGGTCCCAGGGTCCATTACGTATATCCCATAATCTGGTGATTGGTATTTCTCTTTATTTGGCGATTGGTGCCCTGTACGCAATGTCTCTGCGCCACGGATTGATGAGTTCCGTGAGTTCCATATGGCACGGCCTCAGTTTACTGCTGACGTTCCTGTTGTCCGTGTTGTACTTCAAGGAACGTCCGTCCCGAAAAACCATGGGTTTCATCGGACTGGTATTTGCGGGGACAGTCGGCCTGATTGTGTGCGACGAATAGACACCAAAAAAAACCAATTATAAGTCGGTTAATTTTTATCAATTCATTTTTTGCCAATCACGTCCACCTTAGTGTTCGAAATGGTCTTCCATGTATCCATGTTCCGTCAGGCGGGCCAGCAATTGACGTTCCTTCAGTTTGTTACCACCCACTCCCATTTTCACGACCCAATGTTTCGCCCTCTTGCGTGGGGATAAGTGTTTGATTTTCCCCTCGATGATGTTGCATCGGTTGCACAGCATCGCTCTGATCCTACCGGCGAAATTCTTGGACTCGTACAACCCCTTCTGGGAAGTATCGTGTTCGTGGTCGATGTTGCGGGGGTCGGGTTCGTCACAGATCACGCATAGTATCTGGTTGTTTAGTTTTTTTACCCATTCTTCCGCTGGTATGTCGTGGTGTTTCTTGAAATATCGCATGCGACGTTTCCAGACCTTTTCTGAGTTGTACTTTACATAGTCATCGAAACATCTTGAGGGCGTGGAGGTGTTGAGGAGACATTTGACGGTGACTTTCTTTCTGGCGACTTTCTTTTTGGTGGAGGTGACCTTCTTTTTGGCGGAGGTGACCTTCTTTTTGGTGGAGGTGACCTTCTTTTTGGCGACTTTCTTTTTGTCGGAGGTGGTGGATTTTGGTGCACGTGGCATATTTTAGGTTGATGTTGTTAAGGTTTTTGTGTGTTGTTTGATATATAGAAACCCATGAGACCGAGAATCAATTTTTCATTTTTCACACAGAGGGGGTTTCGAATGGTTGTTAACAGGCACCGCCCCCTTTACATATCATAGTACGGGTTGTCGGTGATCCGCATCCCGCAATATTCCCGGGGTTTCTTCTTATAATCCTCGGGGGAGTACACACTGATCTCCTTGGCTATTTCAAGGAGGAATTTGAAATTCGCCCAGAATTCATCGGTATGTCCTATACTTTTCGTCGCGACATGTGCCAATTCATGTATCGCAACGAACATCAGGGTATTCTTGTCAATCATATTCCCCTCACTGTTCTTCTTGGTATCGAGACAAAAGGCGATTTTCTCCCCCTTGTTCTCGCTGTACGCAGTGTACTGACTGGTGGGAAGCGTCTCGGAAATCTTTTGGGGGTTGAATCCCTTAACCATCCGTTGCACTTCCGGGCGATCCTTGTGTTTTTCCTTGCACCGTGCCACGATTTTCTTGAGGTTTCCAGTGGTTTCCGCCAACATATCCGCCGCATCCTCTAGTTTCATTCGGTCGCGAACGCAATATCGGTTCCCGTCTACACCAGATACGATGCACCGAAGATTGAACATATCCGATTCCAAATACATTTTACAGCAGAAATATAGAATCACCACCGCCAAGATGTACCAAATAATATCAAATCCCATCATACAGTATACTGATACATTATGCACACCACCCGATTTTGTAGCGGGTGGTGTGGATATGCTGGATATGATGGATATTTTCCTATGAAACCGATTTGTCAGAATGATACGATATTTCATAGTTCAACTCTACAGATGGCTACCAATCTCCAAGTTCCTTCGCTGAACGTCAGGCTCGATAGTAGACTGGTTCCACGCACCGGTATTCACCCGGGGATTGGCCGGCTCTGACCGAAGTTGGAGATTGGGGTTCCTGAGCGAAGACGATACCGCTCCCTGGAAATGCCCAGCGCCCAACATATTCACACTCATTACATCACCGCTTCCAGGGGCACCGGTCCAATTACTATTGGCATCGCTAGGGAGGAGTTCTGCTGGGTCAATGTTCTGCGTGGAAGCCGCTCCATTGGAAACAGTTGTTCCTGCCATTCCTTGGACCGATTCGGGTTCAGAATTTTGTCCTATAGGTGCGGCGGCTTTCACATTACCACCACCACCACCACCACCCCCGTCAGACCCAGCATCCCCATTGTAATCGGTCGGTGAAAACCGGACGTTTCCTGAAAATGCGTTCGGGAATATGGATTTTCCTCTATCGTACCTAGTGAGGACCAACAAGATAACTATACCCGCGAATATAGCCCATCCGTAGTTACTTACAAACTTGCCAACTTGTTTGCTTAGCATTTTATATATTGATGTGATAAAAAACATTCGCCTCTTATCACATGTGTGTCATTTCCACACACCCCCTCACACAACCTCTTCTTCGCCGCCGTATACCGAATCCATATCGCTATCCACTTCCGAGTCGGAATCCACGTAATCGTCCAACATGAATTCCATTTTAATATCTCTTGCTCGCATGATTTCCTCTATCGCGCGTTTCCTTGCGGTGATTGCCCGGCGTTTTGCCTCTTTGTACATTTTAATCCTTACATCTTTTGCCTCCATCAATTGAAGAGGAGCCGTTTCGGTAATGTCGGCAACGTCCAGGTTCACTACCTGTGCTATATCCAGCGGATCCTTCGCATTCCCTATAGTATTATCCGCGATGGTATCCAATTTCACCTCTCCAACATCATACCCTTCGCCGAATCGGGGTGGGGTATCCACCGATTCCTCCACCACTCCCTCCACCACTCCCTCCACCACTCCCTCCACCACTCCCTCCACCACTCCCTCCACAACTTCGCCACCCACCCGTGTATCTATTCCCAAATTCTCCACCACACAAACCCGTTCCTCAACCAACATTAGTTGTGTCATTTGGATGCTAATATTAAATGTATTCGCAATCTTCACATGTCGCAACACAATCAGTGGAATCACGGTTGAGCCCGGTTGAATATCCTCAAGGGTGCGTGGATTCCCCGTGACATCGTACACCGCACACGGTTCCCCGTATTGGATCTTCATTCCCGACCCACCTCCAATATCCACGCGAATCACAAACGTTTTCCCGTCGCGGTTCACTTTTACATTGGATGCCATGGAATCCTCAATATCCTCAACTGTGGTACCCGACCCGAACCACTCCCCCCGCTTCTCGTTCAGCATATCGATGCAATGTTCCTCAAGAGATTCCATCCAATCCGTTACCAACCCATGGGCCTCCAACTCGAATTCCAAATCGCAGTACTGTTTCTTGCTGGTACGAACCAGCCCGGACTTTGTCTTGCATTGGGGGAGTTGGATAGTAATATGTTGGTTGCCTGCCAGTAGCATCGCATTATGGGACCCACCCTGGACGGGTACCAGTTCGCCAAATGTAATTTGCGCGATATCGTCGGCGATCACAGTCTTGTCGGGATGGAGTGTGAATTTCATTTGTATATACATGTACGGATGATTTCTATAAGTGGTTATGAGGGGCATGCGCGTCGCGTCGCTGCCCCTCACACTCCCCTGCTCTATGAAATGTTCATGTTATAGCCCGCAACGCGCGTTTCGTAAGGAAGGCCAACCAATCATTCTGCATGGAGACCAATGTTTTATCTATGGACGCTATATCGGGATATTCGGTTTCAAATAAATAACCAGAATGTTTCATCATCACTCCCGTGAAATTCAATTGATAATCGCGATCCTCATCTGTCATCACATCCAATCCCGTGGCGTATGTGCATATTCCCATCGCATCAATGTACCGTTCCAATGGCGTTAACGTAAACATTATATCTGAATGCCCGAACCCATTCGTCACATCACTGTAGTGCATGTAGGTCATAACATCCGCCCCATAATGACGTTTCATGATTTCCAACGCATTATGTGGAACTGGGATATCAATTCCCTCAAATGGGAGGGTGGGGAAAGGAGTGGTAGTAGTATCCAAATCCGCCACATCAATCCATTCTTTTGTCCAAAAATCGGCACCGTAGAATGAGCGTCTATATGAGCCATCGGCACATCTTGAGATAAGGCCCGCATAATGTGATCGCACATGATTTTCGGGCATCGCATCGCATGCGAAAATATCCATAAACGGAAGCAAATGCCCCACCCGCCGCACTCTATACCCCGCCGCCGCTTTCACCAATAAGTATCCAGGGACGAACTCCACCTCGTATTCGGGACCGGTTATTTCGCGAATCCGTTTGTAATCATGAAACTTGATTCCCAGGTCAATATCATTGTCCCAGGGAATCAGTCCCTGGTGGCGGAGGGCACCGATGAGTGTCCCGCTGTGAGCCCACCACCCCACCTCATGTTGGTCACAGAATCCAATCCAGACTTTCAATAGTTCCACCAAATTGTCTCGCACCACATCCTGTTCGGGTGAAACAATGAACTCAATGTCCCCACCACCCAACTCCTTAAACTTTTCCGCGGGGAAATTGTGTTTCGTGTAGGGAATTGTATGCGTGGTTCCGTTGGTCGTATACGTGAGCGAGGGCATGGTACATTACACGGGCATTTTATTCATATCGTGTGGTTGCAATCAATCTACACATTATCCGCATATATGGTATAATGAACAGTTGCCTCGGCAACCAGGGCATCGACGAGACCCATAACCCTCTTCAGGAACCATTGCCAACCATTGTGGCGATTGGGTCACCCGACCCCGACCACGATATTGAAATGGGGGAATTGCTTTCCGCCGACGAATGTACCATTTGTTTTTCCGATATCCCATCAAACACTGACCGCACATTTGGATGTGGAAACCCTAAATGTAATGGAAAATTCTGCGACGACTGCATCATGGGATTATCCGAGCGATACATACATAACCCGCGATGCTGTAATTGTACCGAACCATGTGGGGCGATGTACACGAGTCGTCTCAATAGAATCCAAATCGTCTTGTTCGTATATAACGGCAACCACTACATGGTGGTGAAATCAACCGGTTCCACCATCACCCAATTCAAATTAATAACATCCCCCGTCGTGGACGCGAATATTACCACATTTAGGACCGCTTACTTGCGGGCAACCGACCTCCTTACGGACGACTCCATCACCACCGCATTTAACCGGATCGCACATAACACTCAATGGCTGCATGACGTGGATAACGTTCGCTGGGGGAAATTGATCCATACGACCCAGCGATATGTCACCGTGAACTATTACATGATATACCTAATGAACAATCTTGTGGCCGCGTTTATGTTTGGAATAATGTTTATATTCAGCAAGCAAATGTTTTCCAGTGATTCGAATTTAATTGATATGTTGTGCCTGTTTGTAAATATAGTCGTCACCATCGCATCGTACTGGCTATTCATGTTGCAAATTCTATACAATGATGTCAATGTACTTTCAAAAAATATGATTCGATGGCGTGTGCTTATATTTGGTGCATCAACCGCAATAATCATTTCGAACAATGTACTGATGTTGGAACGAACTCTGGGCGATGGGCAAGATATCCATGTTGCCATGTACGTGTTGAATTTTTCAATGCACGCCTGTGTTGCCATGTGGACGAAACGTTTAGCAATTGGAGATTAACTTGCACGAATATATTATTATAATATCTTATTATAATAACACCACCCAATGTCGACCAACGCTTCCCCTGCTCCACCCACCCCGTCCACCCCTGGAGCAAATACATCGCTCAGGACGATATTTGAACTAATTGCAATGGTATCGCCCGTAATGATTGTATTTTTTATTGTGATGATATCTATCTTCAACCAGAACGTAAAGGGAATTGTATATTTGGGGGGAATGTTGCTTGCAATGTTGGCAAACATTCTCGTGGTGAAATCCTTTGGACGAGATCATAATCCCAACCCCAATCCCACATGCGCGGTATTTGATTGGCCAGGATATATCCAGAACAGAAGTTCGTCGGTCAATTGTCTAGTTATTGCATTCACCGCCATATACATTTCCGCCCCCATGTTTATTGAGGGAGGGAATGTGAATATTTCCGTCATCATCAGCATGACATTGTTCTACCTGATTGACGTTATTATGAATATGACAAAGGGATGTACCACTCCCAAAGGAATCATTATAGGCACATTCATTGGATTGTTTTTCGGTGCCGCGTGGTTCGCAATTTTCAATTCGTCAAATAAGAATCTGTTATTCTTCAATGAACTTATTGGTGACAAATACTACTGCGATACCCCATCCAAACAGACATTTAAATGCAAGGTGTTTAAGAATGGGGAGGTTATTGGTACCGTATGATGAGTGGATGTTGCACAAACCGTTAACAACCAAACCCACCGCCCCACACAGCAAACCACTCACTCAACCTCTGCAACAATATCCGCCTGAGCCGCGTATCTATCATCAAATTATCCGACCGTTTCATTCCAAAAATATCAGCGAACTCCTTGTATATTTTTCGCATATCGGCCCGCGGGTACAATGCGTCCCTTTCCTCTACACTGAACTGTGGCTTCTTGAGTCGCACGTTAACGGAATTGTGGAATTGGTGGAGCCATATTTTCAAATGGACACTCGTCTCTATCCGGTGGAAATTAGATGATTTTATGTATTTCATTGCGTGGGCGCTACACGTGGGACAGGGAAGTGTGGAAAATATATCCGTCACGGATTGCATCACGAATTCGCGGTTCGTTGCAAACGTTGGTTCGGGAATGAGTTCGGCGAACGAGTGAAGGAAAAACCAGGTAATTGGACCCCAACGACTTCGCGACATGGACGTGGTGCTTGTTACCATACATATATATTATATAGTGGTGTCGCACACACACTCTCACACTCTCACACATGCGAAAACAATTTACACTTAACCCGTGTGATGGTTGTATTATGGATATCAGTGATACCACCAATGCAACCGATGCCAATATGGATATGATTTCTCAAGTAGATTTTTTTAATATGATGAACGATGATGTGGAACTAAACGGTGAACAATCTACTGATATGTGTGGGCTGACTCACGAATCGTGCATGAATCCCATCACACTCGAGTGTGGCCACACATTTGAATACACCGCGTTGGTGACGGAATTGGTGAATCGTCGTTTAGTGAATAAATTGAATCGGTACGCACAGCGGATAGACCGATCCACCACAAACGGGTTCAAATGTCCCTACTGTAGATCCATTCAAACCAACACATTGCCCTATTTTCGTATGGAAGGTGTCGCCCTGAGTGCGGGCATCACTTCCCCAGCCAAACGCCAAATGGAGTATCCCCACCATTGTTCGGTTCCTTGTAAATCGGGTAAAAATAAGGGAAGTCCATGCGGGAAAATCGCATTCTTTCATACAGGGGACGCTATCCAGCGGTACTGTGCGAAGCATGGAGTGGAAGTGGCAGATACAAAGGAAGCGATCAGATGTAGTGGAGTGATGATTCGCGGAAAAAATGTGCCTGAGGGAATGCGCCAAATATGCAGGGCGACAAATGGTATCAACGAAATCCCATCTCATCCGGGAATAAAATTATGTGGGACACATCGTCGCACGTTTGGTAAGCGTGGGACGATAGATATTTTCACCAATAATTCAGTATTGAGCGATAATTGTGTCACGATATCAAATGTTGAGAGTTTATCGTGGGTCGTTTGATTGGATCCAATCATCATCACTTTCCTCCACCCATCACTTTCCCCAGAATACTCTCCATCCCCTTGGTCTTATCGGCCATTTTACTCATCTTCTCCAACACGGGCTCCATTTGGTTCAGGTTGTTCAACAGACCATTCTGTTTCTTGAACAGTTTGTCCATATGGTCGCCCCATTTCTTCCCTCCATCCGCACCCAACATCTTGTCGATTCGTCCATATGCCTGATCTAGTGTGGCGGCGAAATCCAGGTCATTTTTTCCCGAACTGAATGACTCCTCGCCAGATTCCTTTTCCTTCACTTGCTTACCAAACGATTCTTTTTTACCCTTCTGCTTAGGATTCTCCAATGCGTCAGCCGTCTCCTCTGCCTTCTCATCTTCCTCCTCTTTCCCCTCTTCCAACGTATCATCCACCCCCTCCATGTACCCACCGCCACGCGATACTACCAGAATATTAGCAACCAACAACGCCGATCCAATGATGAGTATCATATTCTTGGTGAATCGCGTGGCAATCAACATGACAATGAAGAATACAATCAATGATTCGTGTCGCCGGTTTGACATCCACCCAATCATATTGAGAGCCGACAATCCAGCGACGGCATACAGCATCCGCTTATCTTTCAACAATGATTTGACAGTGATTCCCATTTATAGTATATATAGACAATAAAATTGATTTACAAGAATGTTATGTATGTAAATCAACCACACGCTCAATATGAATTCCATCGCTCAGTCCAACCACGTCGCCACATCTCCTCTCCAACTCCTTATCGCAGAACCATTCCACCCATTCCTTCATGGAATCACCGCCAACAGTACCCCTGGGATCGACACGCACATGTTGGTATACGAAACATTTGAGCCCAATGACCTCTTTTCCGGGGAGGCTAGGGAAACGGTAGATTTCCTAAATGATTCGTATGACTCGTTGCCCTCAATTCCTCCCCACCCAGTGTTCCAGAACTATCCGCGGATGATTGGTGCGAATGGAATGGCCGAATTCCAACTTACCATTGGATCAATCATTGAATTGCCTGGGCGGGAACAGGTGGTGATTGACAAGAGTCGCGGATTGAAGCGACTTCAACGACGAGTGAGGGTGAGACTAGGATCAACCATTGCCTAATATGGGTGTGATATCACACATGACACTGCGTAA
>Ga0308010_1000484_pt1 | contig 26352 bp, 25 predicted proteins | sample Neamet129_FD_202368 | JGI IMG/M metagenome (GOLD analysis project Ga0308010, IMG submission 202368) | Marine microbial communities from water near the shore, Antarctic Ocean - #129 | ecosystem: Environmental > Aquatic > Marine > Unclassified | place: Southern Ocean | collected 2014-07-24 | reverse complement strand
GGAATGGTTTTCTAAGGGTTTCTCCATTTTTGATAATATGGATCAGGCCTTTTTGGTTTACAATAAATAATCTAGAATCATCTCCCACTGGTTGGGTGAGATAAAGAGCTTTTGCGGGGACAGTCGCTACTTTTATAACAGCAAATTTTTGACTGAAAGAGACGGAGAGCAGAAGAATTAAATACAGAATTTTGGGATATAGGCTACGAATTAAAAATGAAAAAACATTCATGGTTTTTTGCATTCTTTGTGTTTTAAGCATTTTTAACTTTATCAAAAAATTCTTCTTCAGTTAAGATACTTATTCCTAAGTCACTCGCTTTTTTTAATTTGGATCCAGCACCGGATCCCACAATAACAAAATCCGTTTTTTCACTCACAGAACCGGATGCTTTGCCACCCAGATTTTCTAATATGTCTTTAGCCTCTTTACGAGTCAACTGTTGGAGAGACCCTGTAAAGACAAAAGTTTGTTCAGCAAAAGGCTGGTGCAAGTTTATTTCAACATCTGCAAATCTTACACCATAGTCCAAACAATTTTGAACCATTATTTTATTCGAATCATCAGACCAGAATTGGATTACAGTTTCAGCAACAATGGGACCGATCTCATCAATGGCTTCTAATTCTTCAACAGTTGTATCCTGAAATTCTGTTAAATTCCCTGAATACTGTTTTTCCAGTACTTTTGCGATGTGTTCGCCCACGTTCCGTATTCCCAATGCATAGATAAACCGGGCGAAAGTTGTATCCTTAGAATTTGAAATAGCGTCAACTAAATTTTCAGCAGATTTTTCTCCTAAACGATCCAGTTTTTCTAATGTGTCTTGTTTTAAAATAAAAAGGTCATCAATGGATTGGATGAGATCTTCATTTACCAATTGGTCCACGATTTTTTCTCCAAGCCCATCAATATCTAAAGCAAGTTTAGATGCAAAATGCTGGATCCGACCTTTAATTTGTCTCGGACATGAAATATTACCACACCGCAATATCACCTCACCTTCAGGTCGGTGAGTTTTGTGTTGACAAACGGGACATGCATTTGGAATCTGGAATGGTTTTGTCCAGTTTGGCCGCTTTTCTTTAATAACTTTCACAACCTTTGGGATGACATCGCCAGCCCGCTCTATCAATACTGTGTCGCCAATCCTAATATCTTTCCGAACAATCTCATCTTGATTATGTAGTGTTGCATTTGTAACAGTGACACCGGCTATATAGACAGGTTCCAATTTAGCCACGGGCGTTAAAGCGCCAGTTCTACCAACTTGAACATCAATATCATGAATGACAGTTGTGGCCTGTTGTGCTTTGAATTTCCCGGCTATTGCCCATCGAGGAGATCGGCTTCGAGTTCCTAAGTCCTCCCGTTTGTTATAATTATTCACTTTAAAGACCGTGCCATCAATTTCGTATGCAAGGTCATTCCGCTGGTCTTCCAACTTCTGGTGAAATTGTGTCAACCCTTTTGAACCGGTGACAATTTGAATAAAAGGATTCACAGGCAATCCCCATTTTTTTAGAGAATCTAAAAAAGATGAATGATCAATAAACTCTACACCATTACTCATGCCTGCTTCATAACAATAAATTGACAATGGACGTTCTGCCGTAATGGTTGGATCTAATTGACGGAGACTCCCTGCAGCTGCATTTCTTGGATTAGCAAAAGCCGATTTCTCATTTAATTCTTGTTTTTCATTTAAATCTTTGAAATCATTTTTCCGTATAAATACTTCCCCACGTATTTCTAAAAGCGGTGGGGCAGGAAGATCATTCGTTCGAAGAGATAATGGAATCCCTCGAATAGTTTTCAAATTATGGGTTATATCTTCGCCCGTAAATCCATCACCGCGAGTTGAACCATGAATAAATGTCCCATTTTCATAAACCAGTTCTACACCAAGCCCATCCAATTTTGGTTCTGCCATATAGGTGACAGATTCTTGATCCAGCCCTTTCTGCATTCGTTCATCAAATGCAACCAATTCTGCTTCATTCATGGCATTTGCCAGGGATAACATAGGAATGCGATGTTTGATGGTTCCAAACTTAGAAACAGGATGTGATCCAACCCGTTGAGTAGGAGAATCTGAGGTAACTAAATTTGGATTTTCTCTTTCAAGGGATTGTAAATCACGGAGGATGGTATCATATTCACCATCGGAAATGGTTGGATCATCCATGACATAATAGCGGTAATTATGATCTTCTAGGATTCCACGGAGTTCAGCAATACGTTTTTCAGGGTTCATTGATTCAAACGAGACCGTTGTTTGAAATATTGGACAGGATCAATCAATAATTTATTCACGGGTGTCAGCTCTCCTTTATCATTAATAGGTGTACCGTAAATATTGGTCTTTGATTTAATCACAAAATAATATTGAAGGCGTGTCCCAAGATAAATATTTGGATCATATTTGAAGTTATAATGACCGTGGCGGCCTTCAAGGAGGAATTCCTGATAGTATTGCATGGAATCAGTTTTAAAGAAGATGGTTGCTGATTCCACAGAGTCTTTAGGAATATTTGTGATGAAATCAAGCGTATGAGAGCGACCCGTAAATAATGGTTTTGGTGGTGCGTGATAAATTCGTTGGTTTGTAAACAGGGATGGATCATCATCTCTAACCTGTGTTTCAATTTGGGCTATTAATAAAAAAGGTATTAAATATAAATTTTTTAACACAATTCACCTGATTTGTTGGAGTTTCTCAAAAGATTGTTTCAATTATTTTCCACCGATCGTTAAACAATTTTTACGCCATTGATCTTCATTTATAAGAGCATCAATAAAAAAATACTTTGAACAAGATAAATCAGCTTTAGCAAAAGTAGGTAAAGCATTTTCACCAAAATGCATTACAAGGACAGATTGGGTAAACTTAGTCTTGGAAATATTAGCGATCTGGTTCATAGCCTTAAAACTGAATAACAGGGCATCATTTACATATTCAATTTCAGGTTCAATCTCAATTTGAATAACAGTTTCTCCTCTGCTAATATAAAACCGGTGACCGATCAACGCAGGTGCTAATTTGGAAGTAAGAAAATATTCATCCATCATAATGGCAATCTGCTTATCCCCAAATTTTGGTGATTCACCAAAAATGATCTGTAAGAATATCAATGAATAAATTAGTTTTTTCATAGAGGTTAATAACGTCTTTTTATTAAAATAGCCATTAAAATCAAGGACAGAATTCCGACTGAAATTAAGGTTTTTTGATACCGATCTGTAGTGTAGATAACTGATCTTCCACTCAATGTATAAGAATCTGAAAGGAGAGAGTCCAGCCCAAAATTCCAGATAAGGGTATCCTGTATAACTTTATTTGCATTCGAAAATATTGGTTGTCCCGGCATGATGACTTTGAGTTCAAATGAATCATCATTTAGATCTAATGTCGAATTAAGGATATTTTCATGTTTTTCCATAGCAAGGGCTAGGTTACTTGGTAAACCAGGATCAATCTTAAAAGGGTTAAAAAGGTCTGTTAAAAATAGTTCACGATCCTTTTGAATATTCTTCAGGTCATCCATGGATGTCAACTTTGCAAATGAGTTTTGCAAATGATTTACCAGTCTTTGATTCCAAATATTTTGTTTTTGGGATAAGGAGTCCCTAGAAATATCGTTCAAACCTTTTTGCATCAAAACTGTAAGTGCTTCCGGGAGCCAATAAAGTGAATCTGGTTTTTCAGATAAAATGGCTTCATATAATTTTGGATAGTTTTCCTTTATCCGTCTCCCTGAGAAGGTGAGAGAAAATGTATATTCAATACTAAACCATTTTTCAGATACAGACCGGTTAAATGCGTATCCCAATGGAAGAGCGTCTCCATGAAAAAATATGATTGATGTATCCAAGATTATTCCTTCCGTGGTCATGATCCAATTGTTATCATCATCGTGTTTAATGACCTTGACCGATGATGACCATCCGTCCAAATAACTTGGATGTAGATAATCATTGTCTAATACATCAGTAGAATCTCCACGGCTTTCAAACCTGAAATACGATTGTCCATCAGGATGAATTTGGATAAAGATTCGATTTTCTACACAAGAAGATAGGATAAGGATTATAGGTAAAAGATGATATTTAATACTTGGCAACATACCAATGAAATTACTGAATGAATTTGTCTTTTGGGGAGTTGCACTACAACAGTCAAATATGTTATTTTCAGTCACATCAAGACGTGGTTCTATGATCAATTATCTACTTACATACATAATTCTTATTGGTAGTCTTCTTGCTGCCGATTCTCCTAGATCTTCTGTGCTACGGACAGAGTACGGTTTCATAGATTATGCAAACCGCGTTATCGTTTCCCGTGGAATGGCTAATATTTTACAGAAAAATTCATCCACAGATGAATTGCAGGTGATTGAAAAAAATCTAAAATTTTCCAAAGGTGAAGCCAGATCTCGTGCCAGGGAAAACCTCTTGGACCTAATCAAATTAGTCCATTTTGACAGTCGGACAGTTGGTGAAATCATGGTGGGCGATAAGTTGATTGAAAACCGGATTGAAACTTTGGTGGGTAGTGCATACCAACAAGGAGAAATTGAATATCTTGAGCGAAATGAAGTGGCGATTGCCTTGGCGATAAATATGTCTGGCTTGGCGGAAATCCTCATTGATGCTAGCGGATACATGAGTGAAGGGGTTGCACAGTCAGCCTATTTAATGACGCGAGCAGCAACACCTAAAAGTGAAAGAACTTCCGGAATTGTCATTGATGCCAGGAATATTTATCATATTCCAGCTATGGTGCCAAAAGTATTTAACGAAGATGAAAAGCTTGTTTATGGACCAAGGTATTATACACGATCACGATCAGTCAATCGCGGTCCAATGGGCTATGCCCATTCCATGGAAGATGGAAATGTTCGTCGCAGAGTTGGCAACAATCCTCTTTTGGTTGAAGCGGTCACCAGCAATGATGACATAAATTTGACTATCTCTAATTTGGATGCAGAACGCATTCGTCATGCAGAAAAAAAGTTCGGACTTCTTACTAATTGCAAAGTTCTTGTTTTACTTAAATAAATATGTAATCATGCCTGATCAGGGCTTGGATTTAAAAATCCTTATGAAATTTTCATATGGAAATTTCTAAAACGGTCGTTCTTTTATTACAGGACGGCCGTTTTTTTTATGGGGAAAAATTTGGATCTGATGGGGAAACAATAGGTGAAGTCTGTTTCAATACTGGGATGACTGGTTATCAGGAAATACTTACTGACCCATCATATTGTCAACAGATTGTTACCATGACGGTCCCCCATATTGGAAACTATGGTGTGAATCCCGATGATTATGAATCAGATCGCATTCAAGTCGCCGGGTTTGTCGTTAAGGAAGCAACAGAGATACCATCTAACTGGCGTTCGACACAACCTCTTGGCGATTATTTAAAAGATCATAACATTGTTGGAATCCAAAAAATAGATACTCGCGCACTAACACGCCATATCCGAGATAATGGCGCTATGAATGGAATTATTTCTACAATTGATTCCAATCTCGAAAGTCTTAAGGAAAAATTATCTCAAGTGCCAGATATGACAGGATTAGATTTAGCTCAAAAAGTAACATGTAAAGATTCCTATTTATGGTCAACAATACAAAATGGTCAATACAAAGTAGCTGCAATCGATTTTGGAATAAAATATAACATTCTTCAATTACTAGAAAGTCATGGATGTAATGTCACTGTTTTTCCCGCCCATGTGACGTCTAAAGAAATATTGGACTTCAATCCGGATGGTGTGTTTTTAAGTAACGGACCAGGAGACCCGGAAGCAGTGACATATGGAATTGAAACAGTAAAGAAATTATTGGGCGAAAAACCTATTTTTGGTATTTGCCTTGGGCATCAAATATTGGCCCTTGCCTTAGGAGGAAAAACGTTCAAGCTAAAATTCGGGCATCGAGGATGCAACCATCCTGTCAAAAATTTAGAGTCTGGTAAAGTAGAAATAACCAGCCAAAACCATGGTTTTGCAGTGGATCTAGATTCGCTCCCGTCCAATATTGAACAAACTCATTTAAATTTAAATGATAATACATCAGAAGGCATTCGCTGTAAAGAATTGTCTGCGTTTTCAGTTCAATACCATCCAGAATCCAGTCCGGGACCCCATGATAGTCGCTATTTGTTTGAACAGTTTATTGGAATGATGAAAAATGAGTAGCCACGAAGGTTCTATATCACGAAGGAATATTATAAGCACTTCACATATTTATAACTTGGTGGTAGGATAAGTTTTGCCTAAACGTACTGACATAAATTCCATTTTAATTATTGGTGCCGGTCCCATCGTGATTGGGCAAGCCTGCGAGTTTGATTATTCCGGTACACAAGCCACTCGTGCTTTAAAAGAAGAAGGATATCGTGTGGTACTGGTGAATTCTAATCCTGCTACTATCATGACAGACCCTGAATTGGCGGATGCAACTTATATTGAGCCTATTACACCAGCGTATGTTGAAGCGATTATTCAAAAAGAAAGGCCCGATGCCATTCTCCCAACGGTGGGAGGGCAAACAGCACTCAATCTTACCATGGACCTTCACAAACTGGGCATTTTAGAAAAATATAATGTACAACTGATTGGCGCCCAAGTGGATGCCATCGATAAAGCAGAAAACCGCGAACGATTTAAGGAAGCGATGGATGCTATCGGAATTGACACTGCTCAGGGTGGGTTTGTCCATTCTTGGCAGGAAGCGGAATCACAATTACAAGACTTGCAATTTCCCATTATTATTCGTCCTTCCTTTACTATGGGTGGAACCGGGGGATCAGTTGCTTATAATTTTGATGAATTTCAAGAATTGATCGAAAACGGATTAAATGCCAGTCCTATTACGGAAGTTTTAATGGAAGAATCCTTATTAGGTTGGAAAGAGTTTGAATTGGAAGTGGTTCGGGATACTGCAGATAATACTATCATTATTTGTTCCATAGAAAATATTGATCCTATGGGAATTCACACGGGCGACTCAGTTACAGTAGCACCTGCCATGACATTATCAGATAAGGAATACCAGAAAATGCGGAATTGGGCTATCCAATGTTTACGCACCATTGGCGTTGAAACAGGCGGGTCCAATGTCCAATTTGCTGTAAACCCTGAAAACGGTAGAATGATTGTGATTGAAATGAATCCTCGGGTAAGTCGATCATCGGCTTTGGCATCCAAAGCCACCGGGTTTCCTATTGCAAAAGTGGCTGCAAAATTGGCAGTAGGTTTCACTCTGGATGAGCTCTCTAATGAAATCACAGGGGAAACATTAGCAGCTTTCGAACCGACTATCGATTACATCGTTACAAAAGTTCCTCGTTTTGATTTTGAAAAATTTCCATCTGCATCCGGGCATTTGGGGGTGCAAATGCAAAGCGTAGGTGAGGTTATGTCTATTGGGCGGACATTCCGGGAATCGTTGCAAAAAGCATTCCGATCTCTGGAAGTAGGCTTAGATGGTTTGGAGCCCAAACCACCTGCAGAAGGAGACCCGGATGTGAATCGTGCACGTTCATTGGATATGTCAACATTACGGTATGCGACATCTTTCCGATTATTAAAAGTCCGTCAAGCGTTTTTGGAAGGCCAAACCATTGAAAATGTGAATAAAGTAACCGGGATTGATCCCTGGTTTTTGTATCAGATAAAATTATTGGTAGAGACACGCCATAGCATTTCTTTACGGGAATTAAAACAAAACGGTTATTCCGATAAACAAATTGGGCGACTGTGGAAAAAATCTGAGTTAGAAATCCGAAGTGTACGGAAAAAAGAAAATATTTTACCATCCTATAAAGTTGTAGATACTTGTGCAGCTGAGTTCGAAGCTCAGACCCCTTATTGCTATTCTACTTATGATGAAGAAAATGAGATTGAACCCTTAAAAGGGAAAAAAGCAATTATTCTTGGAGGTGGCCCCAACCGAATCGGTCAGGGAATCGAGTTTGACTATTGTTGTGTTCAGGCCGTGTTTGGATTGAAAGACCAGGGCTATAAAACAATCATGGTGAATTGTAATCCGGAAACGGTGAGTACCGATTTTGATTTGGTGGATCGGTTGTATTTTGAACCGGTGACCTTTGAAGATGTGTTAAATATTGTTGAATTTGAAAAGCCTAATGGTGTTCTAGTTCAGTTTGGTGGACAAACACCATTGAAGATTGCCAATGCATTAGAAAATGCCGGGGTTCCTATCATGGGGACTTCTCCTACAAATATTGATCTGGCTGAAGATCGGGAAAAATTTGCGAATATCCTGAAAAAACTTAAAATTGTTTGCCCTGAATATGGGACGGGTCGAACTTTAGATGAGGTTGTGACAGTCGCTGAACGGATCGGATTTCCTGTATTAGCCAGGCCCAGTTATGTATTGGGTGGCCGCGCTATGGAAATCGTTTATGCCAAGGAACAATTGATTAATTATATTTCTCGGAATGCGGATGTGACAGAAGGTCATCCGATTTTGATCGATGAATTTTTAGAAGATGCTTTTGAATTTGATGTGGATGCATTGTGCGATGGTAATGCTGTTCACATCGGTGCCGTCATGCAGCATATTGAGGAGGCCGGTATTCATTCCGGAGATTCTGCCTGTGTTTTGCCTCCGTATCAAATCACCACAGAAGCTATGGAAGAAATTATCCGAATCACCAAAGCACTTGCGCTTGAATTAAAAGTAATCGGATTGATTAATCTGCAGTTCGCCTATAAGGATGGGCAGGTTTATGTTTTGGAAGTGAATCCAAGAGCCAGTCGAACGGTCCCGTTTGTCAGTAAAGCTACAAATATTCCATTAGCTCGGATAGCATCTCAACTATCTACGGGAGCTCACCTATCTGAATTTGATTTAAAATCTTGGGATTCTAACCATCATGTAGCGGTAAAAGAAGCGGTGCTTCCGTTTAATAAATTTCCGGAAGAATCTATATTTTTGAGTCCGGAAATGAAATCAACGGGGGAAGTAATGGGCATATCGAATACACTGGGAGAGTCCTTTCTTAGAGCATCCATCAGTGCCGGGAACAATATCCCAAATTCAGGAACAGTCTTTCTCTCTGTCAATGATTCTGATAAGTTGAATGTGATTTCTATTGCCCGGGATCTCCATGAAATTGGTTTCAAATTGGTGGCAACTTCAGGGACTGCAAAGGAATTGATGCAAAATGGACTCCAGGTAGAATCCATTTTTAAAGTAGGGGAAGGACGGCCCAACGTGGTTGACTGGATAAAAAATAATGAAATTGATTTAGTAATCAATACTCCCATGGGCGCTCAGGCCCGATATGATGAAGAATCCATTGGTCGATCATGTATTCAAAAAGGGATTATGGCGATCACTACTTTATCAGGTGCGGAAGCAGCCGTAAGAGCTATTCGGTTATCAAATAAAACGATTCATGTACATTCGATACAAGAATATCATTTCTAAACTTCTTGTTTGCTATTTCTAAAATAATTCGATAGTATTTTTGTTATTATCTGTTGGATTTAGGGCAAGACAACATAAAAAATATATAAATGAACGATAACGCATCACCTGATCAATTTCAAGATCCGGACGTTTCAACGACCGAATTGGACGAAGTGATTCATGCCAATAAGGAACTCTATGATAAACTAAATAAACTTCCAGAGATAGAGGCCTTAGAAGCAATTTCAATTGAAGAGGAAGAGGACCATGATAAGGGTCACAAACCTCATCCATTCTTAGTTTCAGTAGAAAAATTAAAAGATTTCTATACTGAAAATGAACTTATACGATATGCTTCCTGGTCTATTTTACTCATATTGATATCGACCACGGCACTCACAATGATTGAATATGATACGTTTAAGGAAAGTGTGACAGGTCATGTTGGTGAAACATTTATTTTTGGTGGAGATGAACCGAATTGGTTGGATACATTTTTCCACACTTTCTGGTGGTCAATTGTCACGTTCACTACCGTAGGATACGGCGATGTGAGTCCAATAACCCATCTTGGAAAATTTCTTACAATTATAATCATGCTTTTAAACTTTGGCGTCGTCACATTACTTGGCGGTGCTGTTGCATCCGTATTGGTTGCAAAACGACTAACAGGAGATGATACCTTGGACGAAAGTAAATTTAACGGCCATTTGGTCATTGCAGGATGGAATTCATATGTTCCATCGATTTTGAAACTGATTGATGCCAACCTTGATGCAACCGATATTGTTATATTGGTTAACGAAACAGACCGTGATATCATTCAACGTGCTACAACAGGGTACGAAAGGCTCGATATCCATCACATCCCGGAAAATTTTACCCATGAATCTGTCTTACGGAAAGCTTTCTTAGAAAAAGCCGATACTTTTATGATTCTACCTGATAATTCTGGTCTATTACCCCACGAGGAACCCGATGAAGATAAAACGGTCTTAACATGTATGACAGCAAAGTCTATTTCTGAATCCTGTAATGTTATTGCTCATGTAATGGACTCCGAAACTGTCTCTCACCTTGAACGCGCCAATGCCAACGAAATTGTGATTCCAGATGATCATGTGCCTCATCTATTGGCGAAACATGTAACAGACCCAGGTGTCCCACAATTTTTTGATAACTTGATTTTACAAGAAGAAAAGGACAAGGGCCTTCAGGAGGTTAAAATACCAAAAAGTCTGAATAGACAGTCCCATAATAAGATATCTGCATTTTATAAATTCAAATACAATTGGCTTCTTGTTGGATACGCTATCCGAAAGGCCGGTTTTAGTTTGGATGATCAAATGGGAGAAAGTGGTAGCCCTCTCATACGTAGCATGATCAGGGAGCAGTTGGAAGGTGCTGGTGTTAATTTAACCAGCGATGAGCATGTGGTTGTGGAGATCAACCCACCAGATGACTATAAAGTTGATGAAAAACATAGCGCACTGGTCTTGAGGTAAATTATGAATCCTACAGCAGAACAAATTCAAAAGATTAATCATTTCAGTAAAGTGCCAAAAGACATGTGCCAAAAAATTGCTTCTGTGGTTGAGATTCAGGAATGCCAGCCTAAAGACCAATTACTTACGGAAGGTGAAACAGGCGATACTATGGTTCTCGTTTTCCAAGGGCAGGTTGAAGTTTCAAAAAACATGATGGTGAAAACTGCCAGTGGTATTACCACATCCAGGAAGCCTATTATAAGGCTGGAAACAACAGACCCGCCGCCCACTTCAGATCCGATTACAGAACCAACTGTATTTGTTGTTGAGGCTCCTGCATTTGGAATTGGTGAATTTTCGCTTGTTTTAGACGATGCAATTCGAACAGCTCATGTTCATGCTATGACTCCCGTGAAATATGGAATTCTCACGCTAGAAGATTTCTCAAATATTGTCAAAGATAACCCAGAAATCGGTGGTTTTGTTTATTTTGAAGTTGCAAAATCAGCGGTGCAAAACCTGGCAACAGCCAGCGGCGATATATCTAACCTGACTCAAGCATTCTTTTTTGCCCTGACCCGTTAAATTTTTTTGTTGTTAATAGTTTTGCTCGGTTAATACTACCGATTGCAAGATAATTCTTATTTTTGAATTTCTAATCGATCACCTGATTTTGGTTTGCTGATTTCCACATCTAATTCCCATATGGCTACTGCATTTTTTATAAGCATTAATTCATTTTCATGGATGAATTCATCTGCATTAGCAATATCAATAAATGCATGGAGTAGTTGCAGCAATTGATCCGAATCAGTTTCTTCAGCATTTTTAATATTCATTAATGAATCTTCATACTGTTTTTGTCTTGATTCTTCATTTCCTAATCCAATAAATTTTTCGGTTGCTAATCCAAAATCAGAGTTAAAACTCTCATTTGTCACATCTTTCACGAATTTCCCAAAACTTTCAAAAATAACTCCCTTTTCCGATTCATCAATTTCCTGATCAGCGAAAAAGGAAATGCAAAGAAGGGTATAAAGAATATCGTGATCCATTAGCCATTCTGTTGGTTTTTCATCATCGGATCTTTCTCGGGCAGATATTTTACGCTGTAGATCTTCCATACGTTCTTTGTCTACATCATTCAAATAGCCATCTTGACGTTGGCGTCTTTGCATTAGTTTATCCACTTCAAGTGTTAAAAATTGGACATCACGTTCAAGGGCTTCTAACCGATTATCCATTAATTCAAAAAGGAGTTCCTTAAATGGCTCTAACTGATCTTTCTCCGGTGCAAAATAGATATTGAGATTCCCGCGATCAGTATCTTCCCAGAAAGTTGGCCCAAAAATCGATAATAAAAAACATTGCGTATTTACGTTCGCTTTGAAGGATTTCTCATCAAAATAGGCTAGGTCATCCAGATAATCTTCCGCAATGGCTATGGCGAAATCCTTTTTATCCACAGACAAATAAAAGAGCGCTAATCCAATTTGGATTCTTCTTGTCCCGTTATTGCCCCCCAAGATGCCTTTGTCCACACTATCTTTAGAATATCCCGGTGGTTTATCCAATTGCAGTATTATTTTCAAAAGATTCATTTGGTCATCATCATTCCATCCTCTTTCATGGATCAGAACCTGGCACTTTCTTAATTCAAATGTTAATGTGTCCACAATAAAATAAAGAGACGGGTTCCCTTCCGCATTCTTATAAATATCATTGGCGTAAAATTTAAATTTATCATAACAATACATAGCCATATCCACCCGATCTGCCTTTACGTATTCCTGGATCATATTCGAATAATGAAATGATAAATTATATAAATTTCTTGGTTCATTGTTCTTATAAGCATGTTTTATTGCAAACCTAAAAAGTGTATTAAAACGGATATTCACATTTTCCAGGATTGTATTATCATCCATTTCTAAACAGACTTTGCCAATATCAACCAACTCGGCAGGAATTAGGGATGCAATATCAAAGCGGTCATTTTCAATCATTTTGATATAAGAATTACCCAAAAGTCTGAAAACCTTTACCTCATAAAAAGTGAATGAATTAGCCATTTCCTGGTACTGACTTTTGGTATAGGTGCGGAAAGTTGCATTGTCTTTTATCGTAGGAGTGAGATTAAAAAACTGGGGATTAAATCCGGGTTTATTGCTAATATAAGTTTGGATAATCGTACTGATTTCTCGAATAATTTCTGTTTGAGTCTCTTTGAATTGTGTAAAGGCAAGTAGATCATCCAACTGATCCAGGGAGCCCATGATCTCTTTTTGATATTCTTCAATAATATCCATGCTATTATTCATTGCTGAATGGATAGATGGTTTTTTCAAATTGAAAATAAATGATTTAATAATTCCTGAAATGGTTGTGACCACATTGCTTGTTTTGGAATAAAGTAGAATATAAAAAATGTACGGGAGCGTAAAAATAGATGCTAAGAAGAGATAAACATAGGTATTAAGGACGATACTGGAAACCCTATTTAAGGGTTCCACATAAAACATGATTACCGTTGCGTGAAGAGATGATAGGATTAAAAACCATACATAGATTAAACTCAACCAGTCTTTCACAAATAGATCCATCAGTTTTGGAGATGACTCTGAGGCAATAGCAACCACAATAATTAATGTTCCTAATACCATGGCCAGAACACCACCCCATATTTCAGGTGCGAAACCCAGATCAATACTCTCGTGATCTGATAATACAATACTGAATTGACTTTCGAGAAAATTAACTATGGATGGAAAAAAGACGTTAAATAGGACATCCGAAGCCAAAATAACGATCAAAACTATTCCAAAAGTTATTAAGGTTCGGTATTTGAACTGTAAGCTATTGAGTTTTACGAGGGTAGTATAGAATTTTTCCATAGAATGAATTTATTTTAATTGGGTTTATTTAATAAGACAGCGGTTGGTAGAATATGCGTGCTATGATGAAAAAAATGGTTCACTTTGTTTAATCCTTTGGCTATAATAGAAAAGAAAAACTACAATGGAGAGTGAATTATAACAATAATCTATGTGAAAAATAAAATAAATGTTATTTTTCAGAAATCTTGACCTTTGAGATAACAAATCATAATTTTTAGTATATCTAGTCCCATAATAACATATGTTTGTATTTAGAGGCTAGATAATAAATAATAACCATTACCAAAAACGAATAATAAAAGAGGATTTTATGGCAAACTGGAGTCAACATCACGATTTAGTCTATGCATTCGTCTGTGTATCATTTTTAGCAGATGGAGAAGTGGACGAATCAGAAAAAGAAGCCATGCGTGGCAATGTCAAAGTGATGTTGCCGGATGTATCCGACGATGCGTACAACGCAATGGAAGCCGAAGTAATCGATAAATTTATTGATCTCGGTGATGAGTCAGCTCGTACTAACCAATATGGCGTTTCTTTGGAAGCCCTCAAGGGGATGTTCTCATCCGATGAGGATCGTTTCAAAGTAGTCAAAAACCTTGCTTACATCGCACGCGCGGATGATTTCATTCACGATAACGAAATGGCAATGGTTGAAAAGGCGGTGAGTGCATTGGATATGACAGATAAGGTAAATCTCGTTAAAACAGATTCTACTCTTTTTGTCGATTTAATTGCTTAAATCATTTCCAGCATAACTTCATGATAACCCCGATTTCACCGGGGTTATCTTTTTAATATTTGGAGAGTCAATTGTGACTGATAATAAACGCGATTCTGATCGGCGGGATGATGATCAAAGGGAATTAGCAAGACGAGAACAAGCGAGACGTACAAATAACAGTCAAGTAGAACTTGACAGAAGAGATGAAGAGCGTCGAGATGAAGAGCGTCGAGATAATAGTCGTCGTTCTGCAAAAGAAAGAAGAGATTAAAACAAGGGCAGTTTTACTGCCCTTGTTTTTTATATATAATGAATGAGGGTTTTTAAAGCCTCTAGATACCCCTGCTTTCCTAGGCCGGATATTTGTGAAATACATTCATCCTTGATGACAGACACTCTTCTGAATTCTTCTCTAGAATTAATATCACTTAAATGCACTTCAACAGTTGGGGTATCTACCGATGCAATCGCATCACGGATAGCAAAGGAATAATGTGTCAACGCACCTGGATTTATAATTATGCCATCAAATAAACTGATGGTTGATTGAATTTGATCAATAAGATCACCTTCATGATTAGATTGGAACCAAATGATATCATGAGTATCAGCATCCGGTTGTTCATTCAACCAATTACCCATATTTTCTAATGTTTCAGATCCATAAATCTCAGGTTCACGAATCCCCAATAAATTCAGATTGGGTCCATTGATCACTAGTATTTTCATTGGATTATTTTAAGTGACTCTTTGATAAGACTATCAGGAACAGAATCACACGTGTTGCCTTCCCCAAGTGTATTTAAAACCACAAAATGAAGAATGCCATTTTTCATCTTTTTATCTTTTTTTACATAAGAAAGAATTGTATTTGGATCCACTTTAGATAAATGTGGCAAGGAAAGTTTATCAATAGTATTGGTTAGAGATTTATTTTCGTCGACACTCATAAAACCCATTTTACTAGAAACCCATCCAGCGCACTTCATACCAAGGGCAACGGCTTCTCCATGGCGAATCTTTCCATATCCTAAATGAGCTTCCAGTGCATGACCAACTGTATGTCCAAAATTTAAAAGTTTGCGAAGTCCCTCTTCGTGTTCATCTAATGAAACAATTTCTGCTTTTATTTCACAAGCGCGTAACACAGCCCTTGCAAAGGGGAAAGAATCAATATCATCCAGCCATTCGGAAATATTATTTAAGAATTTCTCATCGCGAATTGCACCATACTTAATTACTTCACCAAGTCCTGCAATGACCTCTTCACGCGGGAGTGAATCCAAAATATCCGGATCAATTAAGACGCCTTGCGGTTGATATATGGATCCTACGAGATTTTTCCCTTCGGCTATATTTATGCCAGTTTTTCCGCCGATGGAAGAATCAACCATGGCAAGAAGGGTTGTTGGAATCTGGTAATATTGAATTCCGCGCATGAAGGAAGATGCAACAAATCCACTCACATCACCTACCACACCACCACCCAAAGATAGAATAGTCGTAGACCGATCACATTTCATTTCAATTAGCTGACTGATTATACGACTGAATTCATTCATGCTTTTTGCCGCTTCACCGATCGGGAGTGTGATATAATCACATTTAAATCCTGCTTTATTTAAGTCAGACATCAACTCGAATCCAATCAATTCCATCAAATTATATTGTGAAATAATGATCCATTTTTGTCCATGATTCTGATCAGAAAGAATGGATGGGAGTTTTCTTAATAAGCCTGATTCTACATTGATAGGGTAGGACCTTTCATTTAAATGTACTTGAATTGTTTTCATGAATTTATTTGTACTAAAATTTCTTCTGTTAATTGTTCGGGGGTTTTTCCATCAGTTTTGATTGTAAAATTTGCTGTATCTAAATAATCTAGCTGTCTTTCCAGCCAAAGTTTCGTCAATGCTTCTTCCATATTATCATCGGCTAATAACGGCCTGTTATTTGAAGATGATAATCGTTGTGCTAGTTCTCCCATTGTAGTTAATAAAAGAATGGCAATGCCATTCTCATTAATAAATTTCCTGTTAGCGTTGTTTAGGATAATCCCACCACCACAAGCTACAATAGATTCAGAATATTGTTTTAATTGTTTGGTTTCCATTTTACGAAATTGCTCTTCTCCATCAAAATCAAATATTTCGGTTATAGATTTCCCAGCTGCTTTCTCTATTTCTGAATCTAGGTCTATGAATGGTTTCTGGATCTTTTCAAATAAATATTTTCCCAAAGTAGATTTACCAGACCCCATCATACCAATTAAATAAATGTTCATTAATACTTGGCAGTTGCTCCCATGTGGGCTTTGAGTTGAGTCATTGAATCACCTCCGAACTTTTCAAGTAATGTGTCAGCTAAAATAAAACATAACATACTTTCAGCAATAATAGATGCAGCAGGAACAGCGCAGGAATCGGTTCGCTCTTTGTGTGCATCCTTTTTTTCTTTGGAATGAATATCAATAGACCGAAGTGGCTTAATCAATGTAGGTATGGGTTTCATAGCCATCCGCAGAACAACGGGTTGGGCATTACTCATGCCCCCTTCGATCCCGCCGGCGTTATTGGAATACCGAATGAATTTTTCGCCATCATGACCAATCTCATCATGGATTTCGCTGCCGAATTGTTCCGCATTGCCAAATCCACCACCAATTTCTATTCCTTTAAATGCATTTACACTCATCATTAAGGCAGAAATGCGAGTATGCAATTTTCGATCCCACTGGGTATAAGACCCAAGTCCGTATGGCAATCCTGTGGCAATGACTTCAAAAACACCTCCTACGGAATCTCCGGATGCTTTTGCATCATCAATCATTTTTATCATGGCTTGTTCAGCCTTTTTATTCAAACATCGAACAGAAGATTTATCAGCTATTGCACTTAATTGATTGGGCGAAAGTGTATCGGAGAAAGGACTTTTATCCTTTACATCGTGGATTTGCACGACGCGACTGCCTATTTCAATTCCAACATCTTCCAATAATTTTCTGCAGATAGAACCAAGCGCAACCCGCATGGTTGTCTCTCGGGCGCTGGACCGTTCCAATACATTGCGAATATCATCAAATCCATATTTTTGGACACCTGCCAAATCAGCATGTCCGGGGCGGGGGAGTGTCACAGTTCGGATTTTATCATCCACAGGAGATACGGACATTTTTTTTGTCCAGTTTTTCCAATCTTTATTTCGGACAAGAATACCTAACGGTGCACCAAGTGTTTTGCCGTGTCTAACACCACACCAAATTTCACCGAAATCTTTTTCAATTTTCATTCGGCCACCACGGCCGTGCCCCATTTGACGTCGCGCCAAGTGAACACCAATATATTCTTCGGATATTTCCAATCCCGCCGGCATGCCGTCTAAAATACCTAAAAGGCCCTGACCGTGGGATTCACCCGCTGTGAGAAATTTGAGTCGTGTTAACATAATTCTGATTTTAATACCTTTTTAATTGGTTCCAATTTAATTTTTTCTGATATTTTTTCACCAAACCAAATGTCGGCCGATGCCAATCCTTGACCTATAAACATATCCAGACCGCCAATGGTCTTTGCACCTCTTTTTCCCCCGGTTTTCAGCCATTTTGTTTCCAGTGGATTGTAAATGGTGTCGGCTAGAATTTGCCCTTTTTTGATTTCCAAATCTGGCATGGATTCTGTATCTGGCCACATTCCTAATGGTGTACAATTAACGATTAGATCTGAATTTTCACTCGAATTATTGTATGGGAAGATTGAATTGATCCAATCTAACAATTGATCTGCTTTAGTTTGAGTTCGATTTTTTATAGAAATAGACTTAACGCCTGCCTTTATCAGTCCAAATGCGATGGCTCTTGCGGCACCACCTGCTCCAATAATTGTACAACACTTTTCTTTCAATTCTATATTATTCAATTTCAACGCATTAAGAAAACCAATCCAATCTGTATTGTATCCTTTTCCATCATGGACACAATTTACAGCACCGATGGTTTGTGCTGATTCATCCAACTCATTTAAAAATGGAATGACGGATTGTTTATAGGGAATGGTTACATTGAAGCCGTCCAATTCATTTACCTTCATAAATGAGTGGAGCGCATTTGGCATCAGATGGATTTTTTCAAATGATGCATCTAGGGCAAGTTGTCGATAAACTTCTTGGTGAAGAATAGGGCTCAGACTATGAGCAATGGGGTTTCCAATGACAGCGAATTGTTTCACTGTTTTAAATTTTCCAATACATCATAAAATTCTGGGAAGGAGATAGATGCGCATTCAGGATGATCCAAAACAACATCTCCATTAGTCACAAGTCCGGCAATAGTGAATGCCATGGCAATCCGGTGGTCATGGAATGTTTCAATATCCGCACCTTTCAATGGCGTTGGGCCATTAATGATAAATCCATCTTCTAATTCTTCAATATCAGCACCCATTTTTTTCAGGTTTTTACAAACCGCATGAATACGATCACATTCTTTTACTCTTAATTCTTTTGCGCCATATACTTTTGTTTTTCCATTAGCTTGGGTAGCAAGAACAGCGATGATGGGTAATTCATCAATTAAGCCGGGCACATCATTTTCATCAATTGTAACTCCCTTTAATGGTTGGTGACATATTTTTAAATTGTATATGAGTTCACCGGCTTCATCCCATTGATTTAAGCGCTCCATTGCGGCACCCATTTTGTCTAATGCAGCGAAAAATCCTGTGCGGGTTGGATTAGCTAAAACACGATTTAAAACAATTACAGAGTTAGGTGCCAACGCTGCAGAAGCGGCAAAAAATGCCGCCGTGGATGGATCACCGGGAACAGCCAAATCAAAAGGCGAAAGGGGGGAAGTCATACTGGAAACAGTGGTGGCGAGTCCTACGGTGGAAAGATTCGCTCCCAGCTTGGATAACATTTTTTCTGTATGATCACGAGATAAAATTGGTTCAGTGATTAATGTCTCGCCACTTGCCCCAAGTCCCGCCAAAAGAACAGCGGATTTCACTTGGGCGCTTGCAACGGGAGATTTATATCGAATTCCATTCAAGTCGCTTTTTCGTATAGTGATGGGCAATTTGCCATCATTACTTTCGGACTTCAACCCCATTTGAGAAAGTGGATCCATAATACGATTCATTGGACGAGAAGAAAGAGAATCATCTCCGATAAATGTGGCATTAATTCCTTGCCCTGCCATTAATCCTAAAAGTAAACGAGTTGTGGTACCGGAGTTGCCGCAATCCAAAGAATCTATTGGATCGGATAATTTTCCACCATTCACAACCACTTCATTTCCTTCATCCCTTATTTTAATACCACAGGCTTCTAAACATTCTCGAGTAGATTGTACATCAGCGCCAGTGGATAAATTGGATATCCGTGATTCTCCATCCGCCAATGCAGAAAACATAAGTGCACGGTGGGATATTGATTTATCACCTGAGAATGTTAATGTTCCTTTAATGACCATTCTGCTTTAGTTCATCTGCGATTAAAAATGCCAGTTCAATGGCTTGGTTTGCATTCAGGCGTGGATCACAATGGGTGCGATATCGGTCAGTCAAATCCGTTTCCGAAATATCATCCAGGCCTCCTGTACATTCGGTTACATTTTGGCCAGTCATTTCTAAATGGATTCCGCCTATACGAGATCCTTCCGATTTATGAATCTGGATATTTTGTTTTAATTCCTCTATAATTTGATCGAACGGTCGAGTCTTGATACCATTGCTGCTTTTAATTGTGTTCCCATGCATGGGGTCGCAGGACCAAACAACTGTCCGATTTTCAGTCTGAATTTTTTGAATCAGTCTTGGTAAATAAGCATCCACTTTATCATGACCAAATCTTGTAATGAGCGTAATCCTTCCTGCTTCATCACTGGGATTTAATATATCCAGCAGTTCAATCAATTCGTCCGGATCCAAGGATGGACCGCATTTGATACCAATGGGGTTTTTTATCCCGCGACAAAATTCCACATGAGCGCTATCTTTGAATCGCGTTCGATCTCCGATCCATACGAAATGGGCAGACGTGTTGTAAATATCACCTGATGTTGAATCGATTCGTGTTAATGCTTCTTCGTAGGGCAGTAGAAGTGCTTCATGACTCGTGTAATAACGTACTTGGCGAAGTTGAGGTGTATTATTGGAATTAATTCCTAATGCATCCATAAAATTCAAGCTTTCTTGAATCTGGTGAGCTAAATGGCGATACCGTTCACCTTGGGGACCGCTTTTTACAAACCCCATATTCCAGGAATTCACATGACGCAGATCTGCATAACCACCATCAGCAAAAGCCCGAAGCAAGTTCAAGGTGGATGCCGCTTGAGAATATGCTTTCAACATTCGCTCTGGGTCGGGCTGGCGATTATCAGGTTTAAAACTAATATCATTAATAATATCGCCTGCATAACTTGGTAGCTCAACACCATCGATTGTTTCAGTAGGACTGGATCGAGGTTTGGCAAATTGACCTGCCATGCGACCGAGTTTGACCACCGGCAAATTTGCCCCAGATGTAAGAATAACCGCCATCTGAAGAATAACCCGAAAAGTATCGCGGATATTATCCGCATGAAATTCAGAAAAACTTTCAGCACAATCACCACCTTGCAGCAGAAAGCCATTCCCTTCAGCCACATCAGCAAGTGACCGTTTTAGAGATCTAACTTCTCCCGCAAATACGAGTGGTGGGAAATTGCCAAGAGTTTTTTCAACTTCAGATAAATGGTTTTGATCGGGGTAATCCGGAATATGTTTGGCGGTAAAATTCCGCCAGCTGTCAGTCTGCCACATTTTGTAATTCCTTTAGGCGATTGTCCAAAAATGCCGTCGCTAGTTTAAGTTTGTCTATCATATCATCTGTATAAGGGTTATAAAGTTGCAGGTCTGTATAAAGCTCCCAAGTATCGTTACAAGTTTGATCTACTAAATCCAAAAGATCACGAAATCCTTGAGTATCTATGGTTGTTTTCCGGATGCCATATTCTTTCAGCATTCGTCCTAGAAAATGAGTCACACCCTGGGTTTGAGCCGCCATGCGATCGTGCTGATCTGGGGACATTTCCATCACATGGATGCCCTGATCTGTAAAAAATTGGCGCCAGAAATTAAATTGATTGTGGGCATCTCTCGTATTGTTCATCATCATTTTCAGACGATTATTGGAGATGAATGAATCGGGTCCAAACATGGGGTGAGTTGCAATGATGCCGATATTTTCAGGAAAATTATTTTCCATAATTTTAGCGGGATGCGTTTTAACAGAGCACACATCAATTATGGTTGTTCCTTCTGAAAGATGTGGAGAAATTTCTTTGACCAGCGATTCAAAGTGGCGAATCGGCACAGCAACAAAAATTACCTTTTCCTTTAATATAGATTCCAGATCCGTGAATTCCACACCGGGGAATTCCCCAATGGGTTTCGGATCGTAGGCTTTGATGTTGAATCCTTTTTGCAAAATATTGGCCAATACTTTTCCAAATCTGCCAAACCCGATAATACCGATACTATTCATGAATTTCCCAGTCTATTTACCCCGAGAAACAGGGTCAGATTATGTTTTAGATCATGGATGCTTTCCTGAAGAATTTCCAAGTTGTACAAATCTGCACAAGCCTTGTTGGCGATTACTCCAGCCGTGGGTGGAAGCTTTCCTTCGGAAAGTCTCCGTGCGGCTTCTGCTGTATCATCATCTTCAATCAATGGTCGCGTCCAGAAATGCTCACTCAAATAATCCTTACATTGCCGCAGCGCTTGCTGGTGAGAATGAATTTCTGTCAAATCTCCTACATGCATTCCGGCGAGTCCTAACAAGTTTTGGATAATGGGAATATGAAACATTTCAATAATGTTGCATCTGTATTTTGCCAGCGCTTCAACACTTTCAATTACCACACCGCCTTGTGCATTCTCCATGGCAAAAATACCATAATTTGTTTCGCCAGTTTCAACACCAGCCAATACGTGTTCTGATGAAATTTGGTAAACAATTTCTGCACCTTCAAGTCCGTGATTATGGGCAAACTTGGCAGCAGCCTGTTCTGAAAAACTGCCTTTTCCCCCTTGGATTCCTATTGTCATCATATTATTCCTTTTAAACCTTGAATTAAAATTTTTGTTGTTTCCACGGGATTTGAATTTCCATTCATATTCTTAATAATGGCGGATCCCACCACCGCACCATCTGAATGCTCATTAAACCAAACCACATCATCCCTGGTGCTGATTCCAAAACCAACCACAAATGGAGAAATACTATTTTCTCGAACACGATTCAAATATTCTTGTAATGCATCTTTCGATGCCAAATCATTTCCGGTGATTCCCAAAATACTTACGGCATAGATAAGATCACCAGCCAATGCTGATATTTTTTGGATGCGCACATTCGGTGTATTGGGTGCCACCAATAGAATGGGAGAAACACTTTTGAACTTTGCCAATTCACAAAAAGGCTTTGCTTCTTCTAAGGGTAAATCTGGCAAAATGATCCCGTCAACACCTGATGATATACAATAATCCAGAAATGTTTCATGCCCCATTTTTAAAATCGGATTATAATAACCCATAAGTGCAATGGGAACATCTGTTCTCTTGCGAATTTCAGTCACTTGTGCAAATATCTTTTTGAGTGTTATTCCATTGTCCAATGCTTGTTGGCTAGATGCTTGAATAATAGGGCCATCTGCTTGTGGATCCGAAAAAGGAATACCAATTTCAATCATATCTGCTCCGCTATCAGCCGCCGCACAAACTAAATCTATTGTTGAACCTAATTCTGGGTAACCGGCAGTAAGAAATGGAATGAGCTTTTCTTTTGGTTCGCTGAATAGTTTTTGGATGCGGTTCATAACTTGATCCCCAAGGCATCTGCTACTGTATGAACGTCTTTATCACCGCGTCCTGATAAACAAAGAATAATGTGTTCACCGGGTTCAATGCCATTATTATCCTGACGTAAATACGCTAATGCATGAGCTGATTCTAATGCAGGTAAAATACCTTCTTTCTCAGAAAGCCATTGAAAGGAATCCAATGCTTCTGTATCTGTTGCAGAAAAATACTGCACCCGCCCGGACTCATTGAGATAACTGTGTTCCGGTCCAATTCCAGGATAATCCAGACCAGCAGAAATGGAATGGGGGAGCGTTACTTGCCCATCGTCATTCTGGAGTAAAGTGCTGGCAGCTCCATGCAACACACCAAAATCTCCTTTTGATAAAGTGGCTGCATGCTCGCCACTTTCCAATCCTTTCCCAGCAGCTTCTACACCTACCATTTTTATATCATCTTTGATAAAAGGGTAAAATAAGCCCATGGCGTTTGAGCCACCGCCGATGCAAGCCACCAGCCGGTTTGGTAATGCTTTTCCCGATTGTTTCACAAATTGTACTTTTGCTTCCTTACCAATGATGGATTGAAAATCCCGCACCAGCATGGGATAAGGATGGGGACCCACTGTGGAGCCGATTAAATAATATGTGGATTCAACATTCGTAACCCAATCTCGAATTGCCTCGTTGGTGGCATCTTTCAATGTCATGCTTCCAGACGAAACAGGACGAACTTCAGCGCCCAATAAATTCATACGAAATACATTGAGTTTTTGCCGACGAATGTCTTCTTCTCCCATATAAACAATACACTCTAATCCAAACAATGCAGATACAGTTGCTGTGGCAACGCCATGTTGACCTGCGCCAGTTTCCGCAATAATTCGCTTTTTCCCCATGCGTCTTGCTAACAAAATTTGACCAAGTGCATTGTTGATTTTATGTGCCCCGGTATGGTTCAAATCTTCCCGCTTGAGCCATACGTTGAATCCTAATTCTTCTGATATTTGTGTAGCAAAAAAAAGTGCTGTTTCACGTCCGGAATAATGCTTCAGTAGGCCATTTAATTCATCTTGAAATAATTCATCTTGTTTTGCGATTGTGTAATAATGCTCAAGTTCTTCCAAAGCAGGAATGAGCGTTTCCGGTACAAACTTGCCCCCGAACTTTTCAAAGTGTCCCCGTTCATCTGGTAAATTGTAATTTTTAAATTGTTTATCCAAAATGAAACCCTGACGTGTTTGTGTTTTTGAGATTTTTAAAAAGTAAGTTAATTTTTTGGTGGTCTTTCTTTCCAGGTGATAATTCAACACCACTATTTACATCAATCGCCGCTGGATTTACAGAATCAATCGCATCTAAAATATTATCCGGGTTGAGCCCGCCGGAAAGAATAATGGGGGTTTCTAATTTATCATTTAATAATGACCAATCGAATGTTTCTCCCGTTCCACCATATTGTTTAGTAGAAAAAGTATCTAACAAAAATCCGGCCACATTATATTGGTCCATGACAGATAAACTTGCTTTATCCTTAATCCGCAAAGCTTTTAAAACAGGCACATCAAATTGATTGCAAAATCCTGGTGTTTCATCACCATGTAGTTGAATAATATTTAAGGAAACGGAACGAATTGCTTCTTCAATAAATGCTTTGTCGTGGTTAACAAAGACGCCAACTTTTGAAATGTCATTTGACAGATGTCTAAAAATAAATTTTGCATCTTCAATAGAAATGGCCCGGGAACTTTTTTCATAAAAAATGAAACCGATGGCGGAAGCACCATGAACGGCCGCTGCTTGTGCATCTGACAAGTTTGTGATACCACAAATCTTTGTTGGAATCATGAAAGCCTCCCAAGTAATTCTTCTAATGCTTTCCCCGGATTGCCGGTTCTCATGAGCGATGTCCCAATAAGTACTGCATCATAGCCAAAATCTGAAACGTATTTTAAATCATCAGAAGTGTGAATTCCACTTTCTGCAACTTTCACAGAATTTGATGGTAAAGATGAAATCATTTTTTCAAAATACGTAATGTCAGTTGCCATTGTTTTGAGATTTCGACAGTTGATACCTACAATTTCTGGATTCAATGCAGAAATAAATTCAGCGTGTTTTTCATCGTGGTATTCTACGAGAAATTCCAATCCTGCCATTTTTCCGATATTCATTAATTGCTGCAGTGAATCTTGATCCAGCGCATCGGCAATGATTAAAAAGGCATCTCCATTATAATGAATTGTTTCCGATATTTGCTTTTGATCAATAATGAAATCTTTACGAATTACCGGAATAGAAACCGCATCTCGGACAGATTTGAGAATATCCAAACTGCCTCCAAAAAAGGATTGATCTGTGAGTACAGAAATGGCCGCCGCACCTGCCGATTCATAATCTTTAGCAATTTGAGTAGGATCAGCATAAGGGGATATTTCACCTTCACTTGGAGATTTCATTTTAATCTCCGCAATAACAGAAATTCCCGATTTGGAAAGAGCATCTTTAAGGCTGCGAATTTGACCTACCATTTCTCCAAATTCCATATCTTCGATTTGTTGAATTTCCTGACGTTTCACGTTTAATATTTTTTCTAAAATATTCATCCAACCAATTGGTTTAATATGTTAAGTGCTACGCCTGAATCCACGGAAATTTTTGCAGATTCCAATCCATCTTTTAAGGTTTCAGCTTGTCCGCCCACAACGATTCCGGCGGCGGCATTGAGCAAAACAATATCTCGTTTTGGTCCTTTTTCGCCATTCAGAATAGATTTTATTATTTCAGCATTCTCAACAGGTTCACCGCCTTGAAGGTCATCTAATGAAACGCGATTTAAACCCAACTCGATTGAATCAAATTCATAAGTATTTATATTATTGCTATTTTTCATTTGACTGATTTTGGTTGTGGCTGTTGTGGAAATTTCATCCAATCCATAA
>Ga0308010_1000483_pt1 | contig 26358 bp, 22 predicted proteins | sample Neamet129_FD_202368 | JGI IMG/M metagenome (GOLD analysis project Ga0308010, IMG submission 202368) | Marine microbial communities from water near the shore, Antarctic Ocean - #129 | ecosystem: Environmental > Aquatic > Marine > Unclassified | place: Southern Ocean | collected 2014-07-24 | reverse complement strand
ATTTTGATATTTACCAAGACTGTCCTTCATTTGAGCCGGGAATCCCAGCATTTCTTCGATTAGATTTTTACTGCGATAAGAAAGATATTGTTCCGAAAGCTCTTCTTGAAGATTTGAAATTAATTCGACTATTGCAGTGGCTTCATCTCTAGCTCCTGCACAAGATATCTGACGAGCAGTTACCTCATCCAGTAAGTTACGAATTGCATTGCGTTGATCAAAAATTGCAGGTGAAACATCAGCATCAATATCCTTGAGGGGTGCGAATCTGATCTCTAGACGTTCTCGTTCAATCGAGGATCTATCAGAGCAGACATTTGCATCACTTAGAATAGCCAGAGATTGAGTTCTAGCGATATTAAGAAATGACGCTTTAACATTGATGGTGTTTATTTGTTTTTTTAGCAAATCTAATTCGGCATTAGCAGCAATCGGATTGAAAGAGTTATTCTCTTGTGCGATGGCTGCCGCAGAGAAAAACAAATAAACACTCAAAATTAAGCTTATAGATGAAATAATACGATTATTGTATGTAAAGTTTTTCATTTGATTGCATGTATCTTCTTAGTTTTTTCTTTCATTATTGATCCAGTATTATATAAGCCTTATTTGTCATAAGTCATTTATCTGTTGATGGTATTTTTGAGGATACCAACACCCTCAACTTCAATTTCAATGATGTCACCAGGAACCATTGCAGTAGTGTTTCCAGGTGTTCCGGTATAAATTACGTCACCTGGAAATAATGTTACGGTTTGACTAATATGACTAACAATGGCATCAATATCGTGAATATGATCTCGAGTTCGTTGTGATTGCATTACTTTGCCATTCAACCTTGCTTGCACCAACAAATCCTTGTAGTTGAGTCCTGTTACGATTTCAGGGCCAAGTGGTGCGAACGTATCTGCCGCTTTTCCTCTGAACCATTGCAAATCATTAGCCTGCCAATTTCTTTCACTGACATCATTGCCTGCTGTAACTCCAAAAATATAGTCTCCTGCATTTTCTTTGGATACTTTGCTGGCTGTTTTCCCGATGACTACTACTAGTTCCGCTTCATAATGGACGTCAGTCGCACCATCTGGATAGATAATACTATCATTAGTGGCAATTATTGAAGTTGGAAGTTTTAGGAAAATAGGTGGGTGTGCTGGTAATATTCTTTCACCTCTATGGCTGTGATAATTATAGCCAACTGCGATTACTTTACTAGGTTCAGCTGGCGCTAATAATATAATTTCATCAAGATTGGCAGTTTCTCCTGTTTGTGTTCCACCTAAATAAGGGGCCATAGTAAGTTGATGGACTTTCTCATCAATGATTACGCCATAGCTTGATAAGTTATTTTGGTTATATCTGATGTATCTGTTGGTTTCGGCCAACGAGTTTAAAGAGCCGCTCAATAAGAACAATAAAAACAAGCTCTTTTGAATTATGATTTTATTTGTCATTGGAAATATCCTTGGCAGAATCAGAATCTTTGATTTATCTAATGAATATATTGAAATTTATGTATCTTTTCTTCAGTGCTATCATTAATGGTAGTCTATGCTTAAATCTAATCCTTTGGAGCGTTATTTACAATGATTCTTAGTGAATGGGAATACATTTCTTTATTACCACTAGTAATTACATTATTGCTGGCCTTTATGATGCGCTCTGCACTTGTGGCAATGTTGGTTGGTACATTCTTAGGGACATTATTGATTGGCATGACTCCTGGTGTTGGCCTCAATCAGGTATTTCAAAGATCATTGGGTAATGCTGATTTTATTTGGATTTGTGAAATTGTAATTTTGATAGGAATTTTATTTGAACTATTTAAAAGTTCAGGAGCGCTTAATTTACTTGCTGAGCGTGTAATGAAGCGACAGAAGAAAAGACGCAGTGTTGAATTATCAGCTTGGGCGATGGGATTTATGATTGTTGACGACTATTTCAGCCCATTATTGACTGGAGCAATTATCAGACCAATTTCAGATCGAGCGTTAATACCGCGAGAAAAGCTGGCTTTTATACTCGATGCTACTACTGCCTCTGTTTGCATACTCTTTCCCTTTACCGCTTGGGGAGCATATGTATCTAGTTTAATAGCGGCTCAAGGTGGACCAATAAACTCTATTGAGCAAGCACTATCAATTTATATATTGGCTATTCCTTATAATATTTATCCAATTTTATTGATTATATTTACTTTATTTATTTGTGCCGGTTTGATTTCAGATTTTGGTCCTATGAAAACAGCAGAGGAGCGAGTAAAGAAAACAGGTGCTTTGATTCGACCCGGCGCCTCGCCCTTGGTATCAGAAACTGACCATATAGACATAAATTCAAGAATTGGGAACGAACCATCCTTAATTTTTGAGTTACTGGTTCCAATTTTATTAATTATTGGAGTGGGTATCATCTCAATAATGGTATTAGGAAGCGTAAAAATTGTTGAAGCATTTTTTTTAGCAGTAACTTATTTAATAATTATTGCTACTTATAAAAAACGTTTTAACACTGCTGTTGAAATTGGCGAGTTAATCGTGTCTGGGATGAAAAGTGTTTCTGGCGCTCTCTTAATTATTGCATTAGCTTACTCGTTAAATAGCGTAACTTCTGAACTTGGTGCTGCTGATCTTATTATTGATTTATTTGCAGAAGATTTAACCGGCTCCACTCTATTAATTATGACGTTTCTGATTACAGCAATTATTTCTTTTTCTACTGGCACTTCTTGGGGTGCTTATGCCATGACTATTCCAGTGGTATTACCTTTGGCTTATGAGCTAACAGGCGGTCAAATTACTCCATTAATATATCAAACTATTGGAGCCATTGCTGGTGGGGGAATTTTTGGGGATAATGCCTCTCCTGTATCGGATACGACCGTCCTCTCTTCAGTAGGCGCGGGGAGCGATCATATTGATCATGTGATAACACAGTTACCCTATGCCTTATTAATTGGTGCTATATCGATAATTTTTTATGCCTTAATTTAGCTTCATTAGCGCCTGACTCGACTTCAGCTCGCATGACCCAATAAGAGTGGTTCAACCGGAATCAATTCTGATCCATTTTCAGTACAAATCGCATAATTTTTATCCTCAGTATGAGATTCTGCGTACATTGCTACACCGGCATAACGTCCAAGTTTATCGATGATATAAAAATTAACATTAAAGTTGGGTAAATTACGGTTGTTTAATAGTCTCAATTCAACGGTGTTTTCTTGTATACGTTTTAACGCTGTCATACCTGCATCTTTTGGGTGCTTTCCTCGCCTGAGCTCTTCAACAACTAAATATGAGCAAAGACCGAAGAGATTAGCTTCACCTCTGCCGGTAGAGCCGGCTGCACCATGATTACCATCAACATATAGACCGGCACCTAAGATCGGTGAGTCTCCAATTCTTCCTGGCATTTTCCAAGCTAGACCGCTTGTTGAGGTGACGCCGCATAAGTCTCCATTGCCATTAATGCCATTACAGTTGATAGTGCCATAATATTCATGTTCCGGAATTAACCCTTCTTTGATCATTTCATGGGCAGCATCATGTCCGGCAGTTGCTCGTTTTTTTGGATCAAGATAGTGATTTGGATCGATACGTCGTTTCCAATTAAGCCACATTTTACGAGATTCTTTGGTATTAAGATCATCTTCTATTTTAAATCCCATATTTCGAGCAAAATTTTGAGCTCCTTTACCGGTGATTAAGTGATGGTCAGTGCTCTCCATGACAGCTTTAGCAACTAACGATGGAGTTTTTACTCCCTCTAGAGCACCAACTCCGCCAGCTTGTTTTTTTGGGCCATGCATGCAACATGAGTCAAGTTGAACTATACCCTCAGCATTAGGCCTGCCACCATAGCCTACACTGGCATCCAGTGGATCAAGCTCAACGATATTAACGCCAGCAATTAAAGCGTCAAGGACATCTTCACCTTGAGTCATTTTTTTAAATGCAGTTTCTACGCAGTTAAGTTTACCGCCATTCCTCATCGTGTATCCGTTGTAAGAAGAAACTATCACTGGTTTTATTTTACCGGTAATCACAGTAGCGGACTTAGTCTTTGTATTTATTGTTAATCCAGATGCAAGACCAAGTGCTGAGCCAGCTAGAAGAAATTTTCTCCTGTCTATATTTTTCGTCATCATCTTAATCCTTTCGTAAAATTTTTTTGCACTGCAAAGATTGTCTGGTTATTAATAATGCTTAAGGTAGTGTATCTTGATTATTGTGAAAGTGAAAAATAATAGAATCTTGAGGGTTTAGATTTAAAAAATCAGCTTCATAAGTAATGATGGAGGAGATATGAAGAAAGAAAATTTATCGATATTGATCGTAATTTGTGCGCTATTGATTCAGCCTAGTAAAGCGCATCACTCAGTATTTGCCGAATATGATATTAATGGATCAATTACGATTGAAGGTGTGGTGACGGAGGTGTGGTTTAAGAATCCGCATGTAAAGTTTTTTGTTGAAGTTACCAATCAAAATGGTAAAAAAGTTATATGGAATACCCATGGCCACAATCCTTCAATGTTAAGAAGAGCTGGCTGGGAAAGAGATACCCTTAAGGTTGGTGAGAAAATTATCATGAGCGGTGACCCTACCTATGATGGTTCGCCGAAAATGTTTATTCGTAAAATAATACTAAGTGATGGCACTGTATTGGAGAATAAAGTGAGGGGCGTTAACTGATGAATGTAATATCGTTATTTCGTTACAAGCTAATTTTATTAATGGTTTTGATATTTGCCCTTGTTGATTTGCGTGCTGAAAATTCAGATTTTATTGGTAAATGGAATATAGAGATCAACCAAGTATCCGGTGGCAAACGAGTTCAAAATGGATTGTTATCTATAGAATATATAAATAATGAATACATTGCCTATGTTCAAGGTGGACCAATTAAAATAATTATTGATGGACAAGCTATTGAAATGGCGATTGATGATTGGACTGCTGCGAGTATGCCATTTGAAAGATATTACAGAGGTAAAATTAATGACTTGGTGATGGAGGGAAGTTTTGGTCCTGAGGCGCCTATAACAAAAAAACAAAAAGAACTTTGCGAGAAGATTCCATTAGGCTGCCCTCATCCAACAGGGACATGGAGAGCCGAGCGTTACAAGATAACTGTGCCAGCTATAAATGACTCCAAATCAATTGATTTAACAGGGCGGTGGGGTCTTGTAAGAAGAGGGATGCGAAGATGGACAATGGATATGTCAGATGCCGCTAAAAATTGGAATGAAGATTTTGATGTTGAGTTAGACTTACCAAGACAACGTTGCGTTTCATCTGGCTTAGTAAATAATTTTGGCGGTGCGCCAGAGATATTCCAAGATGAAAATAAGATTACAATGATATTCAGGTCAGAAGTGAGGAGAATTTATCTCGATGATAGGGTGCCACCAGAATTTTCTGACTGGTATCCAATGGGCTTCTCATCCGGCCGCTGGGAAGGAAGTGTCTTAGTTGTCGAAACTTCTAATTTAATGCCATCCGTGCGAGGGTTTATGGGAAATCCTATCTCAGATGAAGCTAAAGTTATAGAACGATATGAACTAGATAATGAAGGTCAATTGCACGCACATATGACTTTATATGATCCTAGTAATTATCATAAACCACCTGTTTCATCGGTAGTATGGAAAAGAGTTGAGGATAACTCGGTAGTTTTCCCTTTGTTGTGCGATCCAGATTCATTTTATCGCCAATTGTACGATGAGGATAATTTTCAGGAATATATTGAACGTGCGAACCGGAGATATTGAGTTAAATTCAATACAATATCTATGAGTGATTGCATTTTTATACATGGAGTAGAATAGTGAACAAAATGAAAGGTCCTGCTATTTTTTTGGCACAGTTTGCAAGTGATGATGCGCCATTTAACGATATTGAGTGTATCGCTAAATGGGCATCTGACTTGGGCTTTAAGGGTGTTCAAATTCCATCTTGGGATACAAGGTTGATGGATCTAAAGCTTGCTGCTGAAAGTAAAACTTACTGTGATGAATTATCTGGAAAATTATTGAAGTATGATATACAAATAACTGAATTATCTACACATTTACAAGGCCAATTGGTTGCCGTTCACCCTGCTTACGATACTCTTTTTGATCCATTTTCGGTTCCAGAAATGCATAAGAATCCAAAAAATAGACAAAAATGGGCGGTGGAGCAATTATTAATGGCTGCTAAGGCATCTTACAATCTTGGTTTAACCGATCATGTAACATTTTCTGGAGCTTTGGCTTGGCCGTATTTTTATCCTTGGCCGCAACGCACTGAGGGCCTTATTGAAGCTGCTTTTGAAGAATTGGGTAAACGATGGTTGCCAATTTTAAATGCCTTCGATGAGGTGGGTATTAACCTTTGTTATGAAATACATCCAGGAGAAGATTTGCATGATGGCGTGACTTTTGAGATGTTTCTAGAAGAAGTTGATAATCATTGTCGTTGTCAGATGCTTTATGACCCAAGTCACTACGTCTTACAGGGTTTAAATTATCTTGAGCATATTGATATTTATCATGAGCGAATCAAGATGTTTCACGTCAAAGACGCTGAATTTAACCCTACTGGTAGGCAGGGGATGTATGGCGGATACCAGCCCTGGATTAATCGAGCGGGAAGATTTCGATCTCTAGGTGATGGCCAAGTCGATTTTAAAAATATATTCTCTAAATTTGCTCAGTATGGTTTCGATGGATGGGCGGTCCTGGAATGGGAATGCTGCCTAAAGCATCCAGAGGATGGAGCAAGAGAGGGGTCGATTTTTATTGACAATCATATTATTCGATTAACTGATCAAGCATTTGATGATTTTGCGAGTAGTGAGGGCGATATGAGCGTAAATAGAGCAATATTAGGTATAGATTAACTTTACAAGGACTGCAATCAAATGGAGCGAATTAGATTAGGTATGGTTGGTGGTGGTGAGGGTGCTTTTATTGGTGAGGTGCATCGAATGGCCTCACGACTGGATGATCGTTATGTTTTATGTGCTGGGGCGCTATGCTCTGACCCAAAAAGGTCAGTAAATTCGGCATTAAACATTGGTATAACTGAAGAACGTAGTTATTCAACATATCAAGAGATGGTAGCGAAAGAACCTAAGCTTGATGAGGGTATAGAGGTGGTTGCAATTGTTACGCCAAATCATCTTCATTACCCAATCGCTAAAGAATTCCTCTTAGCTGGCATCCATGTAATCTGTGATAAACCAATGACAATTAATACACGAGAAGCCAATGAATTAATTGAAATAGCAAAGACATCTAATTTGATGCTTGCCGTGACATATAATTACAGCGGCTATCCAATGATCCGCCATGCTAGAAAGATGATTGAACTTGGTGAGCTGGGGGAGATAAGGATAGTACATACAGAGTACACCCAAGACTGGCTGACTGAGCCAGTTGAGAATGCTGGTCATAAACAGGCATATTGGCGAGTAGACCCAAAAAAATCAGGTCTTGGGGGTTGTATTGGAGATATTGGAACGCATGCTTATCATTTATCTTGTTTTGTTACACAACTTAGAGCGACCACTTTGTGTGCAGATTTATCATCATTCGTTGAAGGGCGAAAGTTAGATGATAATGCACATATTATGATTCGTTATACGGGTAATGCAAAAGGAATGATTTGGTCCAGTCAGGTAGCGCCCGGGAATGGGAATAATCTTAAAATTCAAATTTATGGCGACAAAGGGGGGCTTGTTTGGCAACAAGAGCAGCCTAATGAATTGATTTTCACTCCTAGCAATAAACCGACCAGAACACTTCTGCGTGGTAGTGATAGTTTAAGTGATAATGCGAATGCATTATCAAGAACTCCAATCGGTCACCCAGAGGGTTATATAGAAGGTTTTGCTAATCTTTACCGTGAAATCGCAGACGCCTTATTGATTTATCGCGAAGGTAAAACACCAATCTCAGAGGATATTTTATTCCCAACTGGCAAGGATGGCTTGGATGGCGTTTCTTTTATAGAGGCCGCAGTAAAGTCAAATAATGACGGTTCTATTTGGGTGAATTTGTAACTAGCGCTTTTTAAGATAAAGCCCACCATAAAGAAATATCAAAATAAAAGGCAAGATACTCATTTTCTGAATAACTTCTGCGCCGACTGAATTATCTAAAAAACGACCCATAAGTGGCAGCATCAGCGATACTGAAAGCATCCCCAATCCACCAATTAATGCCATGCCAAATGCACCACTTTCGGGTATATTTTCTGAGATAAAGGCTAGAGTTGTTGGCCAGAAAAAAGTGATTCCAACGGCAAATACGCTGGCGGCAACAAATACAAATGCCCCCGATGAATTTGCCATTAACTGTAACCCTGTAAATGCAAATAATGATGAGATAAATAGCATACCAGTGGTTTTTATTTTGGCGGCAATCGGTCCGGCAAAAGCACGACCAATGATCATGATTCCATTGATAAATGCTAAAACTAACAGTCCATTAACGCCCGTCTCTTTTAGTAACGACTCAATGCGTTGAGTGGTGCCAAGCTCGGTAGTCGCAGATAGAAGCATACAAAAAGCAATAAACAAAAAGAGTGGTCTTGCCAAGCTCTTGTATGCATCAACTTGATTGATACCCAGGGTTACTCTTTCTGTTAGAGGGAAGTTTTGACCAATCAATAGATACCCATATAGCGCCAAGGGTATGAAGAGGGTACTTACCATTAATTGCCAGCTAAGGCTCAATACATCCATTAGAATTAAACCGATTAGTGAGCCAATAACAATCCCTGCAGGCCACCATAAATGAAAACGATTTAACATTTTAGTTTTATCATGAGGGTACATACTGGCAACCAATGGATTGCAAGCTGCCTCCACCATACCATTCCCAAGACCCATGACTACAGTGGCTACAAAGAGTGACGAGAAATCGTAAGCAGTCAAAGTTAATATAATACCAATAGTATGAAAACCAAAGGCCAGCCACATTCCTTTTTTCATACCAATAGAATCCACCAGTTGACCGCCAAGAATTATTGCTAGAGTAAATCCCCAAAATGCAGGCATAAATGCGTAACCAATTTGCTCTAGTGAAAGACCTAGTCCGGTTGGTCCAAAAACTGTTTCAAGCCTTACTCTTATCGCAAAGGTCATTGCTGTTAATACTAATGAAGTACAGCTTGCTACAAATAACCTGGTTTGATTATATTTATGCATAAAATGATCCATTTGAATTAAGTGATTTTATTATGGCTGTCGTCAATAAAATTAACAAATATTTGCCAGCATGGAATCCATTAGTATAGAGTCATAAACAAGTATTAAAAAATAAAAAAGTATGTGTTATCACTATATTATGACGAATCGAAGAGAAATTTTGAGATTATCCCTGAGTGCTGCCCTGGCTATGCCTTTAGTTGAGGCTAATGCTTTTAAACAAAGTGTAGGAAAAAAATTACTAGGTAATTTAGCCTGTAACATGGAGTCCTGGTGGACTGAATTACCTTTCTTGGAGCGTTTTAATCAAGCCTCAAAGGCCGGTTTTCAAGCGATAGAATTTTGGAGTCATTCTGACCCCACTAGAGATATGACTAAAGTTGCAAACTTATGTGAATCGCTCGATTTGAATATAATTCAATTTACAGGATGGCAGGGCCCGAGTTTAGCGTTAATTGATAATCATAGAGAGTTCACTGAGGCGATAAAACAAGCCATCGATATCGCACATCAACTCAACGCCCCAATGTTTACCGTTGTAGGGCACCAATCTATCAAAGGTATGAGCCAAGAAGTAAGTCTTAAAAATATAACACGAGCTTTAAATGGTGTTATTCCAATGCTCGAAAGTGCCGGTAAAAAAATAATCTTAGAACCGTTTAATCCTATTGATCATGAAGGGCATTTCTTGAATGGATCTTCAGATGCTTTAGCGATTTGTCGATCTATTGCGTCACCTTTTATCAAAATTAATTGGGATCTTTATCATATGCAGTTAAGTGAGGGTAATCTCATCGAGAATCTCCAATTGGGAATGGATCAAATAGGCTATATTCAAGTAGCCGATGTCCCAGGAAGGAATCAACCTGGAACAGGTGAGATTAATTATAAGTTTGTATTTGATGAGCTTAAACGTATGCAATATAAAGGTCATATAGGACTTGAATGTTGGCCAAAAAATAAAAATAATGTTCAGGCTATAACTGATCTTTTGGGGTTAGTTTGATGAAAATATCAAATAAAATTGACCGTAAGTTCTCAAGAAGAGAAGTAATTAAGAGAGTTGGGCTTCTTTTGGGGGTCAGTGTGCCGCTGTCTCAACTTGAAATTATAGCTAGTTCTTTCGCTGTAAGTAAGGGTAAGAATAAACCTCAATTTTTTGGAAATAAGGAGTTTGCTCTATTGACGCAAATTACCGATTTAGTGATTCCAAGAACTGATACCCCGGGCGCAATTGATGCGGGAGTACATGTATTTATTGATATGATGCTCGCTCAGTGGGCCTCAAATGAAACGCAATCAAAATATCTTAACGGACTTAAGGGTATCGATAAAGAAGCAAAATTATCTTTTGGCGCTAATTTCATCGAGTGCGCCGATGATCAAAAAATTGGCTTGTTAAAAAAATTGGATAACATGAAAGAGACAGCCAATAATCAACAACAATCTTTTTTTTCTGAATTAAAATGGTTTGTTGTGGAAGGTTACTATTCAACAGAAGAGGGAGCATCAATAGAATTAAATTACGATCGCATGCCTGGCAAATATAAAGGATGCTTACCATTTGACGAGCAAGGAAGGGCATGGTCCTGATGAAAAATATTGATTGGAAAATCTTATGAGTAACGACTTTGATGCAATTGTGGTTGGTTCGGGAATCTCTGGCGGTTGGGCCATCAAAGAATTAACCGAAAGGGGATTGAAGGTGCTTTTGGTAGAGAGGGGGCCTGAAACAATTCACGGTGAAGATTATATTGGTGAAGGCAAAGCTCCTTGGGAGCTGCCTTATCACGGTGCAATTCCAGAGGATACTTTAAGTAAAGAATATGCCATTCAAAAACAATGCTATGCGCTTGATGGGGCAACCAAGCAGTTTTTTGTTAATGATCGTCAGCATCCTTATATTACAGACAAAAATAAACCATTTTCTTGGATACGAGGTTATCAATTAGGTGGTAGATCTTTATTATGGTATCGACAAAGTTACCGATGGAGTGAAATGGACTTCACTGCAAATAAACTAGATGGGCATGGTGTTGATTGGCCAATACGTTATCGAGATATTGCACCGTGGTATGACCATGTTGAAACATTTGCTGGTATCAGTGGCTCAAAGGAGGGACTTAAGCAACTCCCCGATGGGCAATTTTTACCGCCTATGGAGATGAATTGCGTCGAACTTGAGGTAAAAAAACAAATTGAACAGCAATTTCCAAGTAGGTCGATGATAATTGGACGTTGCGCACACTTAACTAAACCTACAAAAGAGCATCTGGAATTAGGTAGAGGGCAATGTCAGAGTAGGGATCAATGTGAAAGAGGTTGCTCTTTTGGTGCCTATTTTAGCACCTTGTCTGCCACACTTCCTGCGGCTAAGCGAACTAAAAATTTAACAATCCTGACTGATTCGATTGTCCAAAGCGTGGTTTATGATGCTGTAAAAAAACGAGCGTCTGGCGTCAGAATAATTAACTCAAAAACGAATAAGCATGAGGAGTTAAGTGCAAAGCTAATATTTTTATGTGCCTCAACACTTGGTACAACGCAAATTATGCTCAACTCTAAGTCAGAAACTTTTCCAAATGGCATGGCAAATTCAAGCGGCTGTTTAGGTTCGAACTTAATGGATCATATTTTTGAGAGTGGCGCCAGCGGTGAATATCCAGGGTTTGAAGATAAATATTTTAAAGGTCGGCGACCGAATGGAATATATATACCTAGATATCATAATATAATAAGTAAAGATGACAGGTTTTTACGTGGCTTTGGGTTCCAAGGGGGAGGAAAGCGACCCAGTTGGAAGCGCGCTAAGTCAATCTCTGGTATTGGAGTAAGCTTAAAAGAACAACTCAGAAAACCAGGCTCATGGACATTTAGCTTGGGTGGATTCGGAGAAATGTTGCCTGACAAAAGAAACCGTGTGTGGCTAGATAAAAAATTAAAAGATAAATGGGGTATTCCGGTGCTTAATATCGAATGTATTCTTCGAGAGAATGAGCAAAAGATGCTTAAAGTGATGTCCGAGGACGCGCGTGAAATGCTTGAGGCATCGGGGGTGATTAATGTAAAACCTTATAATAATAGCGCACCCCCTGGGCTTGCTATTCATGAAATGGGTACAGCTAGAATGGGACATGATCCCAACACTTCTGTATTAAATAAATACAATCAAGCTCACGATATACCAAACTTATTTGTAACGGATGGCTCATGTATGGCTTCTAGTGCATGCCAAAACCCTTCATTAACATATATGGCTCTTACTGCTAGAGCTTCTGCTAAGGCGGTAGAAATGCTTCAAGAAGGAAAACTATGAGTATGAATAATATTTATCCCATGCGGCGCAGGGACTTTATAAAAAACTCAATGATAATGTTGCCAGCAGTATCTTATCTTCATGCCAGTAAACTGAATGCAGCCAGCTTAAGTGAGCATGGATTAGGTAATTTCGGAATCCAGTTATATACAGTTAGAGACCAAATGAAACTAGATGTTAATAGAACGCTGCAAAGTATAGCTGAGATAGGATATAAAGAGGTTGAGTTTGCTGGGTATTTTGGACGTAGTCCTAAAGATATAAAGAATATTTTAGTCGAAAATTCTCTCACTTCACCCTCAACTCATATAGAAATTCAACTAATACGTGACTATGCGGAACAAGTTATTGATTCAGCCTTAGAGGTCGGGCACAAATATATCGTAATGGCTTGGTTGGATCCAAGTGAGCGAGTGACTTTAGATCAATATCGTGCTCATGCCGACTTATTCAATGTGTTTGGTGAAAAATGTAAAGCAGTTGGCTTGAAATTTGCATTCCACAATCACGATTTTGATTTTCAAGAGCTTGAGGGAGAGATTCCAATGAACCTTCTTCTTGAAAGAACTGATCCTGATATTGTTGCTTTTGAGTTAGATATGTATTGGGCAACCAAAGCAAAAGTCGATCCCATAAAATATATCAATAAATACCCAGGTCGTTTTCCTTTATGGCATATAAAAGACATGGCCCCTTCAACAAAAATGGCAGATGTAGGGGCAGGAATAATAGATTTTTCAGCTATCTTCGCCAACCATAAAATGGCAGGATTAGAACACTTTTTCGCAGAACGAGATGATCCATCTAATTCTTTGATTACTGCTTCAAATAGTTTTAATGCGATGTTAAAATTAGAGTATTAATCAGAAAAGAAAGAGTTAAAGGAACTTATTATGCAAAAGCCCGATATTTTGATTGTCGGTGCCGGTATCAATGGCCTAGTAGCAGCTAATTACCTGCAAAAAAATGGTTGCAATGTAACGATGGTGGATCGCGCTCATCGAGTTGGTGGTGCTTGCGTTTCAGAGGAAATGAGTTACGGTAATATCTCACAATCATATGCACTAGGCGCCTCTGTATTAGGGTTAATGCAAGATTTTGTCTATAAAGAAACTGGTTTGGCCCATAATCTGGACACATTTGTTCCTACGCACCCGAAGTTAATTCATTTTCCAAACGACCCAATTGTGACTCAGATTCACCGAAATCCAAAAGATTTAGATGAAGAGTTGGCTAAAAAATGGGGAGAAAAAGGGGACGTGGAGGGATTTCGGTATGACGAGGGTAGAGTAATTCAATTTCTTCAGCAAGGGTATCGAGAGGCTTGCCCGCCGACACTGGAAGCTGCAAATAGTGAATTAGGTAAAGTCTTAACAGATTTATGGATTTCGGGCGATGCAAGGACTCTCTTGGATCATTATTTCACCAGCGAACGATCAAAGATGTATATGGCAATGACTGTATCTGAGAGCGGCCCGGTATCTCTAAAGGATCCTTATTCAGCTTTTACACTTCCAGTTATGGATTCAGGCTCTATATTTGGTGGTTACTATGGACATGTAAAAGGCGGTATATGGAAAATAACCGAGACACTGGGTCGTATTAATAGCGAATTGGGTGTTAAAACGCATCTTTCTAGTCAGGTGATGGAGGTAGATGCAAAAAAAGGAAGAGTGCATCTAATATCTAATAATGAAGATAAATTTATAGATTTTGACTATCTTGTTCTTGGTACAGATCCACTAACGGCTCATAAATTAGTTGGAAATGACAAGGAAATAAAAAGCGCTGAGAATAAGAATTATCTTGGAAGTAGTGGAAAATTAAATATGATGTTTAAGAGGCCTATTCAATGGAAAGATGCCACAAATTTATCAGATACTGATGCAGCATTTAGATTTATATTTGGAGTTGAAACGCTCGAAGAATTTGAAAATGCGACACTCAAAGTGACTGATCCTAATTTTCATTATGTACCCGGCTATATGCAAATTTATTGTGAAGGTGGGGCGCAACGACAAATGCAAGTCAAAGAATCATTTGATCGTCTGGCTGTATTTTTTAAGAATTTTGCTTTGAGCGAGAAAGGTGATGAATTGTCTCATATTGAAGAAGAAGCTAAACAAAAAGTATTGCAATATGTGAATAATCCAGAAGATTGCATTTGGACTAGATTATTAACTCCTAGGGATCTTCAGAGTTTGTTCTATTTTCCTGGTGGAAATCTTGATCACACCATGTTGACCGGCGGCCAAACCTACTTTGATCGAAATTTTTCTAGTGACCCTGAGAATCATTTTTATCGATTTGGAGATAAAGAGAATGTTTATCTCTGTGGTGCCGGGACCTATCCTTGCGGTTCCGTTGCCGGCACACCAGGCTATATGTGTAGCCAGCAATTGTTAAAAGCGATTACTCAATAAATATCTAGTGATCGTTGGAGATTTTTGCGATGCACTCCATTTCAAAGCTGGCGTTTAAAGCTAAACCATCTGCGCCAAAAGCACTCCGGGCAGGATATGGTTTATTAAAATATTGTATGTATACAGAATTAAACTGACTCCATTTTTCAATGTCGTCAATCATTACTAAGCACTTAAATACATTATCGAGACTTAAGCCTAGGTTGCTTAATGTTTCTTGCATATTTTTCAATGCTTGATGAGCCTCAGGCACAATTCCACCAACTACCAAGCCAGATTCACCTTCGCCAACAACACCTGAAAGATAAACAATATCGCCGACTGTAACCGCATCTGAGAAAGGATAGTTATTTTCTTTAGTTGATTCAGAAACGAAATAACTAACTTCATCACCCAAACTAGAGGCAGATATAAATAAGCCAAAAGAAATTAATATAATCTTTTTCATTTGTATGATTCCATAATTTTATTTATAAACACTGTAAAGAAAATTTTTTTAATAGAAAGATATACTGTAACTTTATAAAAAAGAGTTATCGATAATAAGATTCGCGCAAGAAGAAACTATAATTATAATCTGTATTTTACTTTCGTTTTACTCTGTCATTATTTCTGGTAGAAATTGGATAACATAGATGTATTTTTTAAATACAAGTATAAATAATTATTATGTGCGGTAGATTCACTCTTAGGGATGTTAAGAGAATGCAGAGTGAGTATGGTGTTGAGGTTGAATCCAATTATAATTTAACGCCCGGAAAAAAAATTCTTGTCGTAAGTAAAAAAGTTCAAATGATGAATTGGTCATTTAGTCCTTTTTGGGCCAAAAAACCCATGAATTTAATCAACGCAAGATCAGAGACCCTAAATGAAAAACCTAGTTTTAAAGGGGTGAAGCGTTGCGTTATACCGGCTGATGGTTGGTATGAATGGCATCGAAAAGATAATATAAAACAACCATATTTTTTCCACAACCAGGATCAATTGTTTCTTTTTGCTGGTATATACAAAGAATATAATAATGAGAATGGCTGTGCTCTCATTACAAAACAAGCCAATAATCATTTGCAAAGAGTGCATCACAGAATGCCAGTTTTGCTTAAGTACGATCAAGCTCGTGATTGGTTGAATGGGGGAGATCTATTTCAATCTGAGCTTTCTGATGAGATTGAATATTATCCTGTAAGTGGTTTTGTAAATAATCCCAGTAATAACAGTTTAAAGTGTATCTCTGAGATGAAATAAAATTTGAATTATGTTGCTAGATTGGCTTTTTTATTAGTCATTTTACTTGCCCAGAATTTATCAAGCAGAAAATACCAAACACCATTGATAAGAGGTTCTACGATGGCGTCAGTAATAGCTGCATCAAATGAGGCGCCAGTGAAATACATAACGCAAGCAGCCGCAATAAAGAAATGCCCAATTGTATAGATGACTGTTCTTAGGAGAGTGCCTTTATTTTTTCGTATATTTGCTAAAAGATTACTAAAAAACATAACTTTATATCTCAATTAATGGAATGATAATAAGACTCATTCTAATTGATTTATAGAATAAGTAATATAATTAATTTAATTACTTATAAATTTATAAATGATTAATGGCGGAGAGGGAGGGATTCGAACCCTCGAAGGGCTACAAACCCTTGCTGGTTTTCAAGACCAGTGCATTCGACCACTCTGCCACCTCTCCGGAAATAATTGCGATATAGAAAGTCGTTTTTTCTTATATTTTAAACTGTTTATTTTTACTGATAATGCGGAGCATTAAGACAGTATTGTAGCATAGAGGTAATTCATAACGTCAATAGTAACTAGACATATTTTATTTAATTTAAAGCGGTGTTTTTATTGTACAGATATATTAGAATGAGAATAATTATTATTAAGTGATAAGAATTAGTAATTCATGCGAAATATTAACTTAGAATTCATTATTTTTTTTAGTTTTTTTAGTTTTTTGAACCCCTCCTTAGCTCAAGAGCTTATTATAAAAAGAGCCCCGCAAGAAGCGGAAGTTATTGAATCAATTACAGTATTCGGGGTCCGCGATCGTCTTTACAAAAAAGGTGAGCTTAAAGACAGTATAGCTAAAACGGAACTACTTAACTCTCAAGATTTTAAAGACAAGCAATCTTCTTCATTGACTGATGCTCTAAAAGCGGCTGTGGGAATTCGTGTTTCAAATGAGTGCTCATTATGTGGTGCGAAAAGAGTCATGATTAACGGACTCAAAGGAGAGCACACTAATGTTTTGATCGACGGTATTCCGCTTCACACTATGATATCTGGTTTTTATGGTTTGGATGCTGTCGCTATGGCGGGCGTTGGTACAATTGAAATTGCACGTGGTGCAGGAGCCTCATTGACAGCCCCTGAAGCTATTGGAGGTGTTGTCAATTTGGTGTCTCAGATACCTACTAAAAATCAATTAGAACTTGATATTGGTTTAGGAGAATTTGGGTATAAAAAATCAGCAATGATGTTGACTGGGGTAACTGATTCTGGCGAGAGTCAAATTAGTTTAGTCTATCAGTTTGATGAGCGTGATCAGTTTGACGGCGATAAGAATGGCGTCAGTGAATCCCCATTTCTCAGTAATAATTCCTTTACCATAACTGGCTCTCATGATTTTAATTACGCTACTAATATTCGGTTAAGGTTGAATAATAGTGAGTCAGTAGTGTTCGGTGGACCAGTTCTTGGTGATACAGCTAAAAGTATTAAGCACTCTCTTGATAGTTTTAATTCAAGTGACACTGAGGAGTTATTTTTAGAAGGAAATGTAAATAATCGATACATCGGATCTCCTTGGCAAACTTTGGAATGGGTAAGTACAAAACGCAGTGAAGCCTTGATGAGCTTACTGCATGATTTTCAGTCTCCTTTGAATGTAAATTTCAGCCTTGCTAATGCTACTCATCAGCAGAATTCATTTTATGAGGGAATCGATTATTACGCTGATGATGAAATGACATACATGGATATACGTTTTAATTATGATGTCTCCGATGAGCATTTCTTTACCTTTGGCTTTGATGGGCGGTTCGAAGATATGAGATCACGTTCCGAAGCGTTGATTGTAAATGCTAATTATATGTCAGATAGTTTTGATTATGATGTTAAGGGATTTTACATACAGGATAGCTGGACTCCAACAGATGATTTTAGCTTGGATTTGGCTGTTCGTTTCGACCGTGTGACTGCTGACTTTATAGATAGTATTGATCATGGTACCGAGATTAAGCAAGCCTTGATTTCACCTAGAATTGATATGCGTTTAAGCCATAATGATGATTGGCAGTCTCGACTATCTATTGGAAATGGTTATAGGGCTCCACTTTCTTTTTTTGAGAGTGATCACGGAATACTAGATGCCAACAAAGGTTATAAGGTCGATGTTTCCGAAGTAGAGCGATCTATAAGCTATAATTATTCAATAAATTATAGCATTGATAAGATTATCTCTACCTTCTCTTTTGCCTTTACGGAGGTTGAGAATTTAGCGGCATTATCGAGCTCGAATGATGGCGTGCCTGTATTGACTCAATTACTAGATAAAGCCAGTGTGAATACAGCTGATTGGATTATAAACTACCAATGGAATGAAGCTATGAATATTGGCTTTTCAGCAGAAATATTTAATTATAATTCTATATTTAGGAAATCGTTCGCTATTGCTCCGATTGAAAAAAGATTATCTTTAAACGGTCTTTGGGTTAATAAGAAGTGGCGTTTAAGTGGAAATCTGGACTGGATTGGTGCTCGTGACTTAATTGATTATGGGTATAGCGGCTTTAATAAAAATGATGCAAGTGATCGTAAGTCGCTTAAAGCGCCAAATTTTATAAATATTGACCTAAAAATAGCTTACCAATTAAACAGTGATCTTCAGTTATATCTCGGGGCATTTAACTTGCTCGGTTATAATCAAGCTGACGATGAGACTTCACCTCTATTATATGATGCAGATGGTGGCTATAACGTCACTTATATTTTTGCACCAATGCGAGGAAGAACAGCCTACTTAGGTTTTGACTTAGATTTGGACTTATAAAAATGCCTATACGATTATCATCTAGTTTCTTATTAATGTTCTTGTTTTTCTTCTCCTTGCATGGTCTTGCCTCTGAGGCTCTGGAGTCCGATAGGGCAATATTACCACCTTTGTATGCAGAGAAATTTGAGTATCTTGATGATTCAAAGCAATCAAATCTTGCTAGATATTTTGGTAAAAATATGATTATTTCATTGTTCGGTCCAGATTGTTCATGGTGCAGAAAACAGCATCGGGTGTTGAAAGATGTTAGTACTAATTGCTCGAATACAGCAATTATAATGATGGGGGTGGGCGCTAGTAAGCGTAAGTTACAAATTGAATTACGCAGAGATAAAAATAAATTCCCAGCATTTAAAATCAATAATAATCTTCTTAATGCTATTGGTGATCCTACGGTTCCTCGGTTGATGATTTTTGATCATCACGGAGAAGCTAAAATAAATCTTCTTGGCTTTAAGCCCAAGGATGAGCTTTTGTTATTGATGCGCGAGCATCTTGATATAGATTGTTAGTAGTATTTTTTAAGATTCAATTTTTCTCTAACTTCAGCCGGTCCTAATACTGAAGATCCCATATTTTTTGATATAGTAATAGCTTGATTTACAAGCTGCTCATTTGTAGCTAATACACCTTTCTTTAGATAGATATTATCCTCTAAACCCACTCTAACGTTTCCTCCGCTAAGTATTGCAGCTGAAACATATGGCATTTGATACTTACCTATAGAAAATGCTGAAAATATCCACTCATCGGGGATATTATTTACCATAGCCATCAATGTATTAAGATCGTTTGGTGCTCCCCAGGGGATCCCCATGCATAGTTGTATTAAAACTGGTGATAGGATGAGTTTTTCTGCCACCAGCTCTTTTGCAAACCATAGATGACCCGTGTCAAAGGCCTCAATTTCTACTTTTATATCATGATCTTTGGCAATTTTAGCCATAGCCCTAAGGATGCTTGGAGTGTTGGCCATGACATCATCAGAAAAATTCATAGTACCGCAATCTAAAGTGCAAATTTCGGGACGACATTCTATTACATGCTCCATGCGCTCTGATGCACCAACCACATCCGAAGTTGAAGCAAGGGGGAGAGGGGCTTCGGCAGGACCGAATACAACGTCACCGCCCATTCCGGCAGTAAGGTTAATAATCACATCAATTTTTGAATCACGAATTCTATTTGTTACTTCTTTATATAGGACGGGAGATCTAGCGGGTTCCCCTGTTTTCGGGTCTCTTACGTGACAATGAACAATTGCAGCACCTGCTTTTGCCGCAGATATTGCACTTTCAGCAATTTCTTTTGGACTCCTAGGTACTAATGAAGATTTGTTATGAGACGGGCCAGAACCGGTTATTGCGCAAGTGACAAACACTTCTTTTGTGAAATTTAATGGCATAATTAACCTTATCTTTATATTAAAAAGGACTTTAAGTAATCTAGTTTATAATTGTATTAGTAAGCTATTTGTTAGAAACTTACAAATATCAATACTGGTATATTCTAGTATATAGAAAGAAATTCACCCAATTAGGTAAATTAGGAGATTGTATCTTGAGTTTTGACGCACCTGAAAAAGTATTGGAAGGTAAGAATCGACCATTTAACGGCAAAGAATACATCGAATCGCTAAGAGATGATCGTGAAGTATATATATACGGTGAACGAGTTAAAGATGTGACAACCCATCCCGCGTTTAGAAACTCAGTACAATCTATCGCTAAACTCTATGATGCAATGCATGCAGATAGCACTAAAGAGATTTTAACGTGCAAAACAGATACGGGGTCAGAAGGTTATACGCATCGCTTTTTTAGATACGCCAGGAATAGTAAAGAGTTATTTTTGCAACGTGATGCAATGGCAGAATGGGCAAAGATGTCATATGGATGGATGGGAAGAACTCCCGATTATAAAGCCAGTTTTACAAATACATTAGGCGCAAATTCTGATTTTTATGGAAAATTTTCAGGCAATGCTAAGCATTGGTATAAACGGTCTCAAGAAGCGGTACCTTTTATTAATCATGCACTAGTCAATCCACCGATTGATCGAGATAAAATTGCGGATGATGTTAAGGATGTTTATATATCCATCGATAAGGAAACGGACGCTGGAATTTATGTGTCAGGCGCCAAAGTGGTCGCGACTTCATCTGCATTAACGCATTATAATTTTCTAGGTCAAAACATGGCGGCTGAAATCAATGATGACTCAATGGCGATTATGTTCCTTGCCGACATGCGTACGCCAGGCATAAAGCTAATTTGCCGACCATCTTATGAGCTAAACGCCGCCGCAACGGGCTCTCCCTTTGATTACCCATTGTCCAGTCGCTTCGATGAAAATGATGCTATTTTTATTTTTGATAATGCGTTTATACCCTGGGAGAATGTTTTCGTGCATCGCGATATAGAGATGCTCAAGGCATTTTATCCTCGGTCTGGTTTTGTTAATGGTTACACATTTCAAAGCGCTACTAGAATGTCTGTAAAACTTGATTTTATCACTGGGATTCTGAGCAAAGCCCTTAAAGCCGCAGGAACTGAGTCTTTTCGAGGGGTGCAAGTTTTATTGGGTGAGGTGGTTGGATGGCGTAATCTTTTTTGGTCGCTGACTGATGCAATGGCTGGTGCGCCTGAACCATGGGTAGGTGATGCGGTATTGCCTAGCGCGAAAGCTGCAGCTGCTTATCGAATATTTTCGACTGAGGCTTATCCACAAATAAAAGCAATAATTGAGAAAATTGTCGCTTCGGGTCTCATTTATTTGCCATCGAGCAGCCGTGATTTTAAAAATCCTGAAATTAATAAGTACCTAGAAAAATATGTTCGTGGGTCAAAAGGAATGGGTCATATTGAACGAATAAAAATAATGAAGTTATTATGGGATGCAGTTGGTACTGAATTTGGAGGTCGTCATGAGCTCTATGAGAGAAATTATGCGGGAAATCATGAGTTAATCAGAATATCAGCACTCATGAATGCAAAAGGCACAGGTGCTTTAAGTGAGATGGAGGCTCTTGCTCAAGCCTGTATGAATGATTATGACGAGAATGGCTGGATTGATAATAATTATCATGATGGCAGTGATATTTCGATTATAGATAAACTATAATCCACTTTTTAGATAGATTGAGAAAAATATGACAACAATATCTACCACGCTGAAGGATAAAGCTAAACCAAGAGGTAAGTATCCACATATCAAAAGAGTGGGAGACTTACTATTTGTCTCAGGTGTTTCTTCTAGAAATACCGACGGTAGTTTTCGAGGTGCAATAGTCGATGAAATGGGTAATACAGAGCTTAATATAAGCGAGCAAACAAAAGCTGTTCTTGAGAATATTGACGATATACTGTCTTTTGAGGGAGCGGGCTTATCGGATGTTGTGGATTTGACGAGTTTTTTGATCAATATGAATGATTTTAAAGGCTATAATGAGGCTTATGCAGGGTATTTTGATGAAAGTGGCCCAACAAGGACTACAGTCGCTGTACATCAATTACCGCATCCTTTGATCTTAATCGAGATTAAGGTAATCGCATATAAACCATTATCTTAATAAGAAAGAATAAATTATTGTTTATTAAGGTATTTATTATACCAGGATAGGTAACGATTGATAACATCTTTCTCATAACTGGGGGTGCTGAACGAATGATGCTCACCAGGATAAATGATTAGTTGTGATGGTACGGATAAGTATTTTAATGCTTGGTACATTTGCTCGGAGCCAATCATGGGAACGTTATAATCTTCTTCACCCACAAGAAAAAGAGTGGGTGTATTAATTTTATCAGCATTAAAAAATGGGTTGGAAACATTTAGCCATTTGTCAGTATCCTCCCAAGGGAGGCCGAGCTCAATGATATAGTCCCTGATATATTGATCGTCACCAAAACCACTCAAGATATTGCTAATTCCAGCCCCTGATGTAGCGGCTTTAAAACGCTGATCTTTGGCAATTACATAGTTTGTTAGCATTGCTCCATAGCTCCAACCACCTATGCCAAGTTTTTCTTCATCGATAAATCCTGTTGATAGAGCATAATCTGCAGCTGATATGATGTCCTGACCATCAACATTACCCCAATCGCTGTAAATAGCTTTCTGAAAAGCCTCACCCCGACCCGAGCTACCTCTTGGGTTTACCGCCATTACAATATAATTGTTACTGGCGAATATTTGCCATTGTAGATAAAATTGCAAATCATACTGCGAGACTGGCCCACCATGTATTCTAATCAATAATGGGTATTTTTTATTTGGATTGAAGTCATATGGTTTAACCATCATTCCATGTATCTCAGTACCATCTTTACTTTTGTATGAGATACGCTCTATTGGATTGTATATTCGACTATCAATAAAATCTGTATTGTGACTAGAGATTTGATCAGCATGACCATGCTTGAGTAAAAAAATCTCATTTGGTGTTTTTGATGTGGCTAAGATTAGGGCTATTTTTCCATTTTCTATATCAAAAGCTTTTGAATAATTTGAGATAAAGTATTTATTCGTAGTAATTAATTCGATTGTTGGCTGCCAGTAATCACATGATTGCTCTGCTGAGTAACTATCGATATCCATGGATGAGGTATGCTGACAAAAATCAGAAATGTTATTTGTATAACGGACAAGTTGACTGTTCGTGTCATCCTCTAAGACAAAGTAGAGTGTTTCACTGTTCTTGCCCCACGCTGGAAAACTGGTATTTCTATCTAAACTTTCAGTTAATAATGTAGTCTTTTTTGTAGTTGTGTTGGTAACAGCCACTTGAGTGATTGAGTACCATAATAGGGTAGGATCTCCGCTTCTCATATAGGCAATTTTATTACCATCAGGGCTCCATTGGGGTCGTGAACCCCAATCAGGATCAGCGTCTGCACCTATATGAGTTGTTAGCTGAGTAGAGTTTGACTTTAAATCAGTAATATAAATATTCCAATTACTATGCCTATCGGGGTCCCCTTTTTTTGTAGTATAGGCAATTTTATTACTATCTGGAGACCATGATGGTAAGAATTCATCGAATGGGCCATCAGTGATTTGAGTAATTTTCTTTGTTTTAACTGTTAATACGTGAAGGTGATGCCGCTCATTTCCTAAGTACTTAAAACCGTCTTTTTTAAACTGAAGCCGATCAATTACATAGGGTGGCGGAGTACCTTCTTTAGCTTTTGTTTTGGTATTAATTATTAAAGCTATTTTCTTCCCATCCGGTGACCACTGATAATCAGTAATATTATTATCTAACTTTGTGAGTTGTCGTTTGATATGCGTCTTTATGTTTATTGCCCATAGCTGTTGAAATTCTGCATTTTTTCCATTACCAGCAGCCAAATAAGTAATATATTTTTCATCTGGAGAAAAATTTGGCTGATCCATTGAAGTGGATTTTTTTAAAATATTCTTGGATTGAGCTTTGTCGATATTATATAACCACAATGCAGAGGAATAGTTGTCCTTTTTTTTATCTGCGATAGTAGTTATGTAAAGTAACAACTTAGCCGATGAAGATAGGTCAAGAGAATGAACATCTTGTATTTTATATATATCTTCAGAATTGAAAATAAGTCGTTTATTTTCATCAGCATAAATAAAAATACTTTGTAATGAAATTAGTATCGTAAATAAAAATCCTGCTAACTTTTTCATAGTTATTTTACCTCGCTATGAGTCTTCAAAAGAAAATAATCAATACCAATTTGATTGCAATAACTGTTCGCTTTGGAGTCTAATTATAAAGGCTCTTGTTAACACTACCCTCAAATTTTTCAGCATCTTTTAATCATCAACGCCACTAATATGAGTTATATTTTTTTCTTTTGCCCAATCATTTATTGATTCGACTTCATTGTTCATGATCGTAATATATTCCAACTGAAGAGTTTTCCATAGTTGGTTCAAATCATTTAATCTTATCATAGAGCCTTCCGTCACAGGAGGCCCCGATCCGTCAACGACATCCATAAGATAGCGTAATTGACCAGCAAGCATTGTTTCCCATGCATCCTCATCTTCAAGCGTCTCATGTTTGCTTTGAGTGACCTTGGATTGCCATAAATCAATTGCATTAATAGCATTTAAAGACATCGTCTGAAGCCTAGTTTCGCTCTGATGTTGATGTGCAAGATCTTCAATCTGCTGCTTAATTATTCTAATTTCACGAGTCTGTTGAAGCATTATATTTAATGTTTGATTAATGACGCCCAGTTGATTTGACCATGTATCAATATCATCTTTTTCTAAATTCACTCTAGGATCAGCTTGAATTTCAAAAGATACTGAATTTTGCTCATCACCGCGTGTAAGTGTCGCTTTGTATATTCCTGGACTAACTCTAGGACCTTGGTAACCTGCAAACAATGCTATACCTTCGACACATTGCATATTCTCTGACCTCATATCCCATCGCCAAACATTTAGACCGGGTGATGTTTTTAGGTAATCAATTACAAATGGGCTACGTGGATCCATATTCTTTATAATGCATTTATCATGCTCCGATTCTTTGCTTGAAAAATGCTTAACTAGCTTACCTTTATCACTTCTAATATCAATCGTGATTTCTTCGTCGTCCTGGTCGGTGTTAAGAGAGTAATAGAGCGGCACACCAAGCGATGGATTTTTTCCTTGGATATTAGTTGCACCTCTTGATCTTGGTAGCATATGTGTTATATCAGGACGAAACAAATGCATATCTTTCTGCTCAAGATTTTCATGGAACTGCCGTATTATAAATAAATCATCGAGTATCCAAAATGCCCTACCTTGTGTCGCGACGATTAGATTATCTTGTTTTATCCTGAGGTCTGTTACCGGTATTTTGGGAAGATTGATTTGTAATGAATGCCATGCTTTACCATTATTAATCGAGAAATAGATTCCTCTTTCAGTTCCTGCATACAATAGTCCTGGCACTTCTGGGTCTTCACGTACCACACGCACAAAAGCCGTTTCTGGTAGACCACGATCTATCCTTTCCCAGGTCTTGCCATAATTTGTTGTTTTGTAAATATATGGCTTATTGTCACTCAATTTATAACCAGTGACCGCTGCAAAAGCTACTCCATCTTTATGAGGGCTTAGTTCAATTGTATTGATCATTGCTTCAGTAGGGTGTTTGGGGGAAATATTTTGCCAATTTTTACCGCCATCTTTAGTGATGTGTATCAAGCCATCATCACTTCCTACCCATATGATATCTTTTTTCAGAGCTGATTCTACGACATAAAAAATTGTATTATAAAACTCTGCGCCTACATTCTCTGGCGTGAGTGGACCTCCATTTCTTCCTTGACGATTCTCTTGATCTCGAGTTAGATCAGGGCTGATTTCTTTCCAAGT
>Ga0308010_1000478_pt1 | contig 26607 bp, 33 predicted proteins | sample Neamet129_FD_202368 | JGI IMG/M metagenome (GOLD analysis project Ga0308010, IMG submission 202368) | Marine microbial communities from water near the shore, Antarctic Ocean - #129 | ecosystem: Environmental > Aquatic > Marine > Unclassified | place: Southern Ocean | collected 2014-07-24 | reverse complement strand
TGCCAATACATTGCAAATGGAATAACTCATTCCCAGGTTTGCACTAACAGTTCTATTGAACTTTCCTTGAAATACAGAAAATATATCTGTTGTAGCCCCACCAATATCCACACCAACAACAGTGATTTTTTCCTTTTCAGCAATCATCTCTATTAATGACCCAACAGCACCCGGTGTTGGCATAATTGGTGCATCAGTCCAGGACATGAGTTTTTTATAACCCGGAGCCTGTTGCATGACATGTTCCATAAAAAGGTCATGTATCTTATCTCTTGAAGGTTCCAGGTTTTCTCTCTCAAGAACAGGGCGAATATTTTCTGTAATATCCAGGTCTACCATTTCTCCCAGTGTATCTCGAATCTGATCTTGGGCCTTATTGTTACCGGCATAAATCACCGGCAATTTATAATTTTGTCCCAACCGTGGTTTTGGATTTGCAGCATGGAGGATTTCAGCTAATTCAACCACATGGGAAACCGTTCCACCATCAATCCCACCAGATAAAAGAATCATATCAGGTCGAAGATCACGAATTCTTTTAATTTTCTCATGAGGAAGACGCCCGTCATTGGAAGCCATAACATCCATGACAATTGAACCTGCTCCTAACGCAGCACGTTCGGCACTTTCACCAGACATGGATTTAACAACACCTGCTACCATCATTTGAAGTCCGCCGCCAGCCGAACTGGTGGATATATATATATCCACACCTTCTTCTCCATTTTGGGGCGTCATTATTTCATCCCCATTTAAGATCTTGCGGTTGGCTAGTTCTTCCACTTCCATCACAGCATTCAATACACCGCGAGTCACATCTTCAAATGGAGCTTCTACAGTTGTAGGTGCTTCACCACGGTAACTTAAACGGTATTCTCCATTAATTTTTTGTATAAGGATGGCCTTGGTTGTGGTAGAACCACAATCCGTAGCCAAGATTGATCTGAGTTCCATATGGGAGTTATATAAAGATTATAAATGCATTAAAAAATGGATATAAAGATAAGTAAGCGGTGTCGCAAATATCAAGGAGTCAAAACGATCTAAAACGCCCCCATGTCCCTGTAAAAGAGTTCCACTATCTTTCACATCTGCATCTCGTTTCAAAAGCGATTCTGCAAAGTCCCCTATTTGTCCAAAAACACCGGTGATAATACCAAATACAATTGCATCTTTCATGGAAAAATAATCACCCAGCCAACCCTGATAGTAAAAGAGATGAAACACCCCCAATGATGCGATCAATCCTGCAATTGACCCTGCCCAAGATTTATTCGGACTGACTCGAGGGAATATCTTTGCATCGCCAAATTTAGTTCCAAAAATGAAAGCGGCTGAGTCGCACGCCCAAACGGATAGAACCAAAGCTAAAGTCAACTGAGTTCCCATTAATGAATCAAATTGGCGAATATCTATAGCTGTGCCAAGGAGGATGGGAACGAATAGAATTCCCGCCATAGTTGCAGAAATATTTTGACCGGAATTTTCTTTATCTGAAAACAGTTCCCATATCACAGTTAGTAAGACAATTACAATAATTCCACCAAAAACTTGATGAGATGTGATGTCCGGCTGAACAAAATAATAATCAGCGATAAATACTGAAGCGCACATTCCCATCCACCGCAATGGCTTTGCACCTTTTTTCTCCATGATGCTATAGAATTCACCCAAGGCAAAAGCTATACAAACTAAAATAAATACGCTGTAATAAAGATCACCTTTCCATATGAGGAATAACCAACCCGGAATTCCCAATGCATTTATCAAATTTCGTCCTTTGAACATACTCATACTTTTTTCCCTTTTTTAAACCAAAACGTCGATCAATCCTTGTTCTACGGTCACATGAATGGGGGTACTACCAATCATTTCACCATCAATATTAAGGATATTATCTTCCTGCGGAATAATGGAGAATTCCTTCACCTGATAATAGTCTACTAATGGATCACCTACGTGTCTACCACTGAACAATTTAGGAAATAACCGCAATAATTTGAATCGACCGGCCTTCCGAGCAATGATCAAATCGATTAACCCGTCGTTAAGTTGAGCTAAGGGCGCCATCATCATTCCTTTTCCTGTATGAATTGTGTTACACCCAAGAATGAACCCATAATCTCCAACAATCGTATTTCCATTGATAATTAGCTTCGCCAATCGCTGCTTCCCTTTCATCACTTCAATAATCGATGCTATATTATATCGTTGTTCGCCGAGCCAACGCATTTTTTCTGCTAAAAAGTTAATATCGGTGGGCATCCCCCAACCAACAATATTAAATCCATAAATTATTTCTCCATTTGCGTCAACTTTTGCAATATCAATGGGACGAAGACGTCCTGTGAGAATTCGCTTGGCTGCATTTTCAGGGTCAAGGCAATCCAAGTCATGCATGAATGAATTCCCAGTTCCACCTGTGACTAATCCGATAGGTATCTTCTGTTCATCGGGTCGTTTCAGCATGCCATTGATAACTTCATGCATAGTACCATCACCGCCAATGGCACAAAAACCATCATACCCAGTAAAATCTTTTTCCCGAGCCATTTCCCGGGCATGACCGGCATATTCAGTCTCTAATATTGTCAATTCAGCACCGCCTTCATCAAAAATAGGCTTTACTAGATCAAGGATACCAATACCTTTTTTCAATCCACCATGTGGATTGACTACCATATAATATTTCTTCATTATTTTTTCTTCCTATGTTGCATGTATGCACCATCTCCCCATTCGATGACTTCAATTTTAACCTTCGTTGTTCCCTGATTAATAAAGTCTAATTTTTTTGCAGCACCATAAGAACAATCAAGAATTCGTCCTTTAATATAGGGGCCACGATCATTGATCCTCAAGATTAGAGACTTGCTGTTAGCAAGGTTGGTTACTCGGCAAACAGTACCCAATGGTAATGTTTTATGTGCTGCAGTGACGCCATACATGTCATAAACTTCACCATTTGCAGTGAGTTTTCCATGGAAATCTTCTGCATAAAATGAACTCACACCTTTCAAAACTTTCCGGTGCTTTGTTTTCCTTGATTTTTTACTGGTTTTCGTTTTGGCTGTCTTAGAAGTTTTGGACCTTACTGAAACATCATTTCCTGTGGTATATCTAGGTGAATTTGTACAACCATAAAAATAGATCAAGAACAAGATAAGAAATTGAGGTTTAAATAGCATCGACTTGACGAATCGCTTCATAAAGAACAATCCCTACGCTGGTGGCAAGATTTAAACTCCGAATATGTGGATTATCCATGGGTATGGTACAAGTATTTTTCCAATTCTCTTTTAGAAATATTTCGTTGATCCCCGAGGTTTCACTACCGAAAACAAGATGATCTTCATCCATAAATTGCCGTGAAGTGTACGGCTCAGATGATTTGGTGGTCAATAGGTGAAATCTTTCATTTTTTACCAAATTTTTGCAATATTTCTCTAAATCTGGGAAATAGTTCCAATCAATATGATCCCAATAATCCAGCCCTGCTCTTTTCAATGTTTTATCTGATAGCTCAAAACCCAGTTTTCCTACGATATGAAGCCTTGTATTGGTTGCGCCGCATAAACGCCCTGTAGAGCCCGTATTGGGCGGAATTTGTGGCTCCAGCAATACAATCGTGAACATTATAATTGTTTGTTAATCTTGGGAATACAGTAGGGATCTAGAACCAGTGCAGTGGCCAAACCAAACAATGAAGCGCCATTTTCCTTAGCAGCATCAATGTGGTGAATTTTGGAAATACCGCCTGTTGCCATAATTGGAATATCAAATTCTGAAAATAATTTCACCATTTCCAGAGTTCGATCAAAAAGTGCCGGGCCGGAAAATCCTCCACCATCTTTTACGAAATATTTCGCTTTCACACCTACATCAATTGAGTTTTTATATTGTGTATTTCCCGCATTGATGAACACTTGATTTATACCTGAACAAATTTCTCCTATATGACTTAGTGTCTGATTTGAAAGATCAGGGGAAACTTTTACAGAAATTGGTTTCTGCATATTTGACCTTAATTTATTCAGAAGTTTTTCTAGTTCTAAAGGATCGTCCCCGATCGTTTGTCCATTTTTTGTATTTGGACAACTGACATTAAGTTCATAGAAATAAGGAATAGATTTATTTTCCAATGCGCTTTCAATATGATTAACACTCTCAATATATTCAAATATTGAATCTCCTCCAATGCTCACACCTAAGGGACGATCATAATTCCATAGAGATAAATCTGCTATTTCAGCAGAAAAAGACTCTACTCCCTTTCCCGGTAATCCCATAGCATTCAACAATCCTTTTTCTCCGGCAAGGCTAGCGTCTTGGAGACGCGGTCTTTTATTCCCCAATCGTTTGTTTTTCATAACTGTTTTAAAAATGGATCCACCAAGTCCCATTTCGAGCCAAATTTTCAGTATCTCCGTTTCCGATTTAAATGATGCGGCCACCAGTGGTGATGGGAATTCTAACCCGAAAACTTCAATGTTATTTCCGGATGGGATTTTAAAATTGAAGAAAGGAGTACCGATAATTGAAATAGTGGATAGAAAAGCATCACCACCTATGACAGCAGATTCAAGATCTTTTGGGCGAAAAAATAATGTCTGGCAAAAATAAAGTATTTTGGTAATGATAAATCGAGCTGAACGATAAAATATAGAAAGAAAATTCGCTCTCAATTGTCATCCCTAATAATACTAACAGAATCTGTAACAGTTTCGATTGAAGATAAAACCATTTGCAGAATTTGAAACCTTTTCGCTGCACTAAGAGATTGATCTGACCTTGGATGATTATCTTGAATCCATTGGTAATATTTCAAGGCACTGTCAATTTCTGCAGACTGGTCATAATGGTAACTGATTGTATAGGCTGCCGATACTGCCAAGTCGCTTGTTTCATCGAGGCGGATTGATTCTTTAAAAAGTTGGATCGCATTATCAGGGTTACTAGTAATTTGGGACTCTGCCTTGGAATAGAACATCTCCTGCTTCTTTTTTTCCACTTTCACATCTTCTGATATATAAGCAGCATATTCCGAATTTGGAAAAGATTCCAATAAATGATCTCGTGTGGACTGAGCATTGACAGAATCTGCCATATTTTCAAACATAAAGGCCATTGTAAAAAGGGATTTGGCATGAAAATGAGACTCGGGATATTCAGAATTGATTTGATTTAAATATTGAATCCCTTGTTTATAACGCTTAAAACTGAACGCTTCAAGATCGGCCAATTGATAATAAAGTTCAGGAATCGTTCGATCCGGAGTTACAACAGAAACTAAAGGATTTAGCGTTTCAATAATAGCTTCACCTGTTTCAGAATCAAAAACGGTCGTATCTAATTCAGTTGATACCTGAGTGGTATCCTGTGATAACATTGTTAAATGAGTTTCGAGGTCTTTCTGTGCTTCTTGATAGGTTCTGATGGCTTTGCTTAGGCTTTTACCCATAGGAGAGAAAAGCGATTTACTCGATTCTTTACTAACCTGATCAAAATATTCTTTAGCTTTATTCAAATCCCATTTTTGGGATGTGTATATCTTTCCCAATAAATAATAAGCTTCCGCAGAAACGGGCGTCCTCGGGTAATCATTTACGATAGATTCCAGCCGGGTTTCAATCTCAGATATTTCACCTTGTGCGCGATAGAGTTGAACCAATTCCAATTCTAAATTTCCTGCAATTCGTTTAAATTTATCATCGATCAGCATGCCTTTGATCTTTCGAGAAGCTGCCTTATAGTTTTTCTGGATTCTTAGTATTTTCAATAATTGTAGATGGGCATTTTCAATTTTTTCTTTGGAGAATGAATTGGTGATTACATTTGCATAGCCATCTTTGGCTATATCATAATCTTCTTTGTTAAAAGCCATTTCTGCCAAGCGTCCATAAATCGCACTTTTTTGATCACGGTTTTTTGTGAGTTTTGCCCCCTCCTGTAAATGGGACATAGCCAAATCAGAATCATTTAATTCCTGCGCAATCTCAGCAAGAGATAAATGACATTTTGATTGAATTTCTTTTGAATCGGAGATTTGCAACAATTTTGTTAATTCATCAATCCCTGTTTGTGCATTTCCTTTTTTCCATTTGCATTGGGCACGCAAATATTGGGCTTCTTCAATTTGTTTATCGTTCCCTTCTTGGATTACAATTCTTATATCATCTATTGCGAAATCATAATCTTTTCTATAAAACTTTGACTTTGCCATGAGAAGAAACGCATCGGTTCTAAACTTTGATTCAGGATAATCGGTTAGGACTTTTTGACATTTTTGGATAGTTTTGCCATATTTATCCAATGCAGTAATGGGAATGGTTTTACCTTCTTTTTGCAGTCGGATCTTTTCAGCTTCTTCATAATATTGTTGGGCATTATAAAATGTATTATAGTAAGCGCACCCCCCAGAGCAAAGAAAAATGACAACAAAAATGATCGTTTTTGGAAGAAATATTGAATTCATGAACATGAAATTTACTTATTTGATTTCATGGGTAGACAAAAATAATTTGACAGCTATGCAAAAGGTGTTTTTCGTACTATTTGGTCTTCTTTTTTCAATTTCGCTTCTTCAGGCCCAGCCCGTAGACGATTTGGAATCATTTGGCTTTATTGAAATTAAAACAGACAGTATGAATGTCTCCTTTTTTATTGATGGATATTATGTTGGTAATCATCCTTTGGGTGGACCTGTACCCGTATTGCCGGGGTTCCACGAAGTAAGTTATATCCCGCCTAATATACAAAACGAAAAAATTCGAAATAATTTAAGTGATGGTATAAAACGAGTATATGTGGCTGAAAATGACACTTTGGAAGTGTTTCTTTTTTATGATCACTATCTGGCTCAAATAGAAACCATGGAAAACGAATTAAAAATCCAAAACTATGTTGGGTTTTCGCTGATAGGTGTATTGATATTTGTAATTCTGTCAATTTTCTAAATCTCATATTTAATCAACCCCAATATCTCTGTAATTTCAAGGCATGCTAAAACATCATACTTTTGAAGATGGGCTAAAATATCGCCCCGATTACAAATGGCCTAAAGAAGGCGCCGAACGGGATTGCCCCAAGTGTAATCAACCTTTAGAATTGGTTGAAAATTTAGAAACGTATTATGGAAAACCCTGGTGGTGTCCACCTTGTCAATGGCAATTTTCCGAAGAAGATCTCGACGGAAGTAGCAAAGCAACTAGCAAACAAAAATAAGCTACGACTTGGTCATGGGTGGGATTTGGCTCTGAATATCATCTATTACCCATTCCACAACTTTTATATCATCTAAATACCCGTAATCTGGAATCACATCAGGAATTTCATCATTGTCATCCACAAAATACGTCATGGCAAACAAAATCTTTTTCACAACAGAATTGGGAAGTTCGGGATGGAGTTCTAAGATTCCCATAAGCATTGCAATATCATCAATAAGTGCGACCTCTACAGAATTGAGTTTCCCATCATCTAACATGCCTGATATTTTTCTGCCTATCACTTTTGTAATGGCCCTGGAATGAACAGTATCTATATCATCAATCAGTTTCAAATATTTGGCTTTATCTTTTTCCGTTAATTGAAATAACTTTGGATCAGTCATGCATGAAAATTCTAACCCTTTAAGCAAAAAAACAATGGCAATTGAAAGTGTAATGAAAACGAGACTCGAATCCGCAATGGAATTATACCATTTCGAAGTCAAAGATTTCACTGGACGTCATTTAAATCATAAACTTCATGATGGTGGTTTCCATTTAGAAGCAATTATAGTCTCAAATAATTTTGAAGGGGACAATTTGATACAAAGACATCGAAAAGTGTATGAGGCCATGGGTGAATTGATGAACCATGAGATCCATGCTTTAAGTATGAAAACATTTACATCGACAGAATGGGAAGCAAAATAATGGGTTGGTTTAGCAAAAAGGGAAAAGAGCCAGAATTCAACATTCCATCTAATATGTCTCCGATTGAAGCAGTGACTCATTTATGCGCTTCCATACATCTAGCAGATGGTCAAGCAGATTATGAAGAGCGGGAATCTTGGGTTAATGCCATTTCTGAACTATTCCCAGAATTTTCTGAAGAGCGAGCTGACCGGTTTTTAAATGAAGCTTACCAGGTTTTAGGACAAACAGCAGATAATGAAAAAATGGATTATATTAGTAGTGTCCTAAATCGGATCAAAATATTGCTGAGTGCAGAGCAAATCCAAGTCCTTGGACCAAAGATTACTGATTTGATAGAGGCAGATGGTATCGTTATGACAGCAGAAATGGAGATTGCTAAACTTGTTGAAACCCAATTAGGTATATCAATTTCTGTCAATGAAGATCTATAATTGAAATAACCTTTTTATTTTACTTCTTTTGGTAAACTCTGTAATAATTGGTTATATCCAAATAGTTATTTCAAAAGAATCATTTTTCGGGATTGAGTGAATTCCCCAGTCTTAATTTTTATAAAATAATTACCTGAAGGCATTTTTTCATCCAATTCATTCGTCCCGTCCCATTGTAAAGAATGAATCCCCGTTGGTTGATGGGAATTCACAAGTGTTTTTACAAAATTCCCAGATACATCAAATACAGTCAAATTAACAAAAGATTCCAGACCAATTGTATAATTGATTCTTGTGGTTGGATTAAATGGATTGGGATAATTCTGTTTTAGATTAAATCCAGCCGTAATATTTGGTTTCTCAATATTTACAGATTGTTGGTATTCCAAAACAAATAGACCAGATTGCAGGTCCGAGGCTATGATCTTCCCAGATTCAAAATACGGAAAAACAGACCAACAACCCTTGTACCCATATTCATTCGGTAGATACGTGTCATAATAAGCAATCTCTACCGGACTTTCAGGATTCGATAGGTCAACGATCCGAACACCTTCTGTATAATGCGCAACATACAGCAAATTCCCATCTACATATGCATTATGGACAACCGATTCAGGGTCAACAATATATTCAGCAACCATGGTAATATTAGCCAGATCCTGTATATCAAATATCCTGATCCAGTTACCATCTCCAATTTCATCACCTACAATTACATAATTTCCATCTTCAGTTGTCCAGCAATTGTGAGCACCGGATCCTTCATAATTAAAATTTGCTAATAATTGAACATTCGAAGGATTAGATACATCCAAAATATCTACGCCATCACCATAAATGGCTGCGGCATAAGCAATTCCATCTTTCACGTATATATCATGATAATAATATGTGATATAGTCACCAACCCATTGTGGTGATTCTGGATTGGTAAGATCATAAATCTCCAACCCACCGGCGTCATGTCCAATTACGTATAAATACTGGCCATTGATATAGCAATTATGTGCTCCTCCATCTTCAATAGATAAACCAAAATGAATCGTACTGACTACGTTAGGATTTTCAGGATCTGATAAATCAATGATTTGAGCAGGTTCATTTTGCTTAATTAAAACTGCATAATGGTCAAACACTTTTACATCCTTAGCATCTGACCCAACTTGCATAGAAGGAACAAACCCAACTTCAACTGGTTGATTTGAAATATCTATAACACTCAAGCCTTCTCCACGAACGCAAAGTAAGGCATATTCTTTACCCGTTATCTGGTCAGTATACCCCCAAATATCACCATAATCTTCTCTCTCATTCCATGTCCCTAATAAATACATATTCATAGAAACAGGATCTGGTTTCCCCCATATTTGTATGCTGGAATACAATATATCACCCTGAGCTGATACACCTTTCATTTGATAATAGACTTTTTCATCATTTGTTAACCCAGTATGTAAGTAAGACCTAACATCAGCATCTAACTGAACTAGCAAATTATTTGGTGGAATTGTTGTTGAATAAAATAGGTCAAAGTGGTCTATCCCTCCCTCTTCAAATTCCCAAGAAAGGGTCAATTGCCCATCATCCGGCAAGGATGAAAAATTTGTTATAAAAGCGAGCCTGATTGATAGTGAAGCAGGATCAGTCTCAAAAAAGGAATAACCTGATCTCAATTTTGGCCACCAACTATAAATAACATCTGAATCAAATCCTGTGTTACTATTGTCATACGTTTCCCCTGTGCCGTCGTAATCACTGAGCATAATAAATAAATATTCTCGCCTTCCATAATTAGAATCATCTGGGTCCCATAATAGGTTGGGTGCATGTTCGCCGGTATCATCATCCTCTTCTACAAAACAAATATTCAATCGCCGATGGTTATTCGGATCGGATATGTCCCAAGCTGAGCCCCTAAAAACACCAACGCCTGCAGCGGAATAGTCCAGGTCGCGCCGATAGGTTTGGCAAAAGGTAGTTTCATTACTGTCAAAGCGAATTTCTACATCAATAGCATCATCGACGGAAAGAGACGATCCAAAATAATTTTCACCTAATCCAATATAGCCATAAAATGTATTCCCACCCCAGTCAACGCCACTAAGCCATCGAGGCTCTGGTTCCCACTCCCAATAAAAGACAGGGTCTCCTTCCCGGGTTTCAGAAATATTAAACTCATCTACAACTAAATTATCTGATTCTGAAAAAACAACAGAAATACTGCTTAACCCCAATAGAACTTTTAATATTTGAATTGTTTTCATTTTTCAATCATTATCACAATTTCCGTGCGACCCTCCTGGAAATACTCTTCACAACTTGGATCTGTAAATCGTTGAGCCCAACTTTATTTTCAAAGTAGGTTTGGAAACGGGGACTAAAATCAATCTCTTTCCCTTGGTTCTTTGCAACATGTATCATTCTTATCATGGCGGCCAGAACAAGGTCAAGCTGATCATCAGTAATACCACTATCCTTCAATTTGGTTTGTATTCGATTCAACTCGTCCGTCTCAACGCCAAGTCTTATATATCGTGTTTCAATATCAGGTTTATCATCTGTATTTGACTCATTTTTCGTAAAGGCTTCGTACCTCTTATCTGACTGTTCCTGCGTTATTCTACCCTTTTCAACACCGATAATTAGCCTTTCACGTAGTTGATCTGCCGTGGGGCGCTTCTGAACTTTATCGCCCTTATTGATTGAATCCTGGGCTAAAGATATCATTGGTAAAATCAACATAATGGCTAATACTGTGTTATTCATTTTAATCTCCCTTTCATATTCAAATCTAACAAAAATTCTATATAGTTTAAAACACCACTCATATAAAACGTCCAAAAGGTTAATAAAATAAGCTGCTTGGAATTTGAAAATAAGTTTTATTCATACAACCATTCAAATATTCCCTGTATGAGCATAGAGCCAATCAGAACAGATATGGAAAGTTAGATTGATTTAATTGGGTCACCTATCCAGAGCCAAGAGCAGAATACAACCCAGGTAAAAGTAAATAATCGTATAAGTAACAATTTTTTAGAGAAAATGTGTCTTATTATTATTCTTAAATTTGACATATTCGTTTCGTAATTCTTTATTAAAATAACCAGCTATTAGTAAACCAAAAATAATCTTCTTTTATGATACAAGAAAATGAACACTTAGTTAAAGTCCTGCAAAAATTCCCTGATCAAAATCCCAACCCGGTACTTCGTTTTTCTGATAAAGGGGTTTTGCAGTACTATAATAGTCCATCAGAACTAATTATTGATGCATGGAAAATAAATATTAATGATAAACCAAATAAGAAATTTTTAGATAAGCTTAAAATAACTTTAGCAGAAAATGAGCATTCATTTGAGATAAATGTAGATTCAAAATCATTCTTACTTAAAGCAGTTTATATTAAGGAATTAGGTTCCATCAATGTTTATGGCACTGATATTACGGCCAAGAAAGCGATCGATAAGTTTCCTGACCAGAATCCAAACCCGGTGATGAGAATTAATAAAGCAGGGATACTCAACTATCATAATAAGGCTTCGTATGATATTGTGAACTCTCATAATCTAAAAATTGGAGAAATGATATCAGATAATCTCATTGAACTGGTTAGCAAGACTATCCTGACCAACAGCATCACTCAAAATGAATTAACTGCCGGCAATAAAACATATTTAGCAAATTTTGTTCCAGTTCCGGAGTTAGGCCTTATCATTATTTACGCAACAGACATCACTGCAAAAAAAGTAATAAATAAATTTCCCGATAAAAATCCAAATCCTGTTATGAGGTTAGGTAAAAATGGTGAATTAAAATACTTTAACGATGCTTCTAAATACATAATTCAAAACTGGGATATAGGACTTAACGATACCATACCCAAAGAAATAATTACAAATTTAACAAAACCAAATGCTAATAACGTCCATAATATGGAATTCGAAGTAGGCAATAAAACATACTATTTTAATTTAGTAAGAATTAACGAATTTGACTTTTTTCTCCTCTATGGTACTGATATCACAGATACAAAGGACAAGGAAATGATCCTTACAAAACTATCAAAGTACTTTTCCCCACAAGTATACAATTCAATCTTTACTGGAGAGCTTGATGTTAAGATTGATACCAATAGAAAAAACTTAACCGTATTTTTTTCAGACATTAAAGGTTTTACAACTATTACAGAAAAACTAGAACCTGAAATATTAACTGAATTAATTACATATTATCTCACCGAAATGACAAATATTGCAATTGAATATGGCGGCACTGTTGATAAATATATTGGCGATGCAATTATGATATTTTTTGGAGACCCCAAGACAGATGGAATTACAAAAGATGCTGTTTCCTGTGTTGCAATGGCATTGAAAATGAAAAGAAAACTTAAAGCTATAAGAAAGAGATGGACATCTTTTGGTCTTACGGAATCATTAGATGTGAGAATGGGAATCCATACTGATGTATGTACAGTTGGAAATTTTGGTTCACAAGACAGACTTGACTATACAGTATTAGGAAATGGGGTAAATCTTGCTTCTCGCTTAGAATCTTTAGCGAGTCCTAACGAAATATTAATTTCAGAAAATACATTTAATGTTATAAAAAATGAGATAGACTGCACTTACGTTGATGAAATTATTGTAAAGGGTAAATCACATCCAGTTAAGACTTTTCAAGTTCAGAATTTAATTTCTAAAAAGAATCGTAGAGAAACTATAGATTATGAAACGGATGGATTTTCACTAATGCTGGATAAAGAACAAATAAAAAATACAGAAAAAATAATCAGCTACTTAAAAAAGAGCCTAGATCATCTCAAAGATTGAGATTTTAAATAACATTAGATTAAAATTCTAAACATAATGCCACAAAAATTAAATAAATATACCTATTCGTAAATAGGCTCACCTGTTGCTGGATCGTACTCAATAATTTTCTTTTCTCTTTGAGTTTCAATAGTATTGCCTTCCGTCTTTTTTACCCAGCCCTCACCTGTTACTTTTATTATTTTAAAAAATAGATAAAATTCAAGTTCAAAAGAAGCATTTGTAATTAAATCTGCTCCAGAGATGTTCAATGCATTTTGAATTGGATCATTTATTCGTGGCATTTTGTCGGCTGAAGAAACAAATATTGTTTTCTCTCCTCGGATTAAACCAATCGATTTATATTCATTGCTGATATTTGTCGGCCGGGTACTAACGATAGAAAGGTTTCCTATATTTTGGCTACAACCGGATAGTATGATTAATGATATAAATAAATATTTTTTCATCACAATGGTATAATCTGTTTCTCTATTCCTAAATCTACTCATCATTCCACAAACAAAAAATCATTGCCATTATTTTTCATTTAACATTTTTCGAAAATTTTTGTTTACTGTGAAATTATGTCCTCTCTCACCATGAATACTATCCACTGAATGATGATATTTGTTTATATGTCGAACAAATTTTTTGATATCAATTTCTACATCATTACCTGTGTTGTCTTTTATAATGACTATATCCTTCATTTTCACATCTATCGTTTTTATTCTTTTTTCATCTAGATTCGGTAATAAATATATCTTCCCTAGATATTTTTGTTCATATGCTGCGCAATCAATTTCCCGACCCCAGGGCTCCCAACACTCGCTATCAATTAAATTATTTTTATCATAAGTCTGTTTTCTTGGCCAGTAATATGGCTTACTTCTGATATATTTTGGTTCTGTGAGCCAATCAAAATCATTGTATATATTATCATTATAATACCATTCACCTATTTTTTCTCCATTAGAATATTGTCCTTTAAGAAGCAAATCATCTCTAGGATATGAGTAATTATGTATATAATCATAACGTTCTAGATTCGCTTTGTGAACTACTATAGACCCATGTCTTATTCCATCGCGATAATCAATACTTGTTATTATTTGTAAATCCGAATCTTCCCACGCATGATTCTCATGATTTTTGTCTGGTTCTATCCACGTCCAGCTACCCTCTTTTTTGTTATGAATATATAGACCCATGATACCAGGTAACATTGCTCTACTATCATAATATTGTATAAAATTACCATTTTTTAATCCGTCAACAATCGTGCATTCGGCAACTTTATAATTATTTAGATTTTTAGAATAAATTTTCAACCTTCCTGTAAAAGGTTCATTGCTATTCTCACTATTCCAGATTTCTTCACTTTTATATAGGTTTTCAGGTTGAAATAGAAATCTCTCCTTATAATTATCTAAAGTTTCTAATTCATCAATCTGCTGTCCCCATGCAAATCCAATAAATAGTAGTAATGTGATGCGGTTAATCATATCCAAATCTACCCATTATCCTACTAACAAAAAACCCCACGAATGTGGGGCGAAGATTTAGTTTTGCAATATGCCATGCGTATATAGAATACTATTTTTTTCAGTTATTATTTATTATCTAATTTTTCTGAATCATCTTTGTTTTTCTTATCATTAGTAATTTTTAGCATATCTATTTTCTTTTGTTCTTCTTCTCTTATTTTTGTTATATAGGATTTCTTATCTTTCGTTTTCTTATGTGATGTTTGATGATATTTCATTTTCTTCTTATGTCACTACCCAGCCTTCTTTCCAAATTCTTGTGAGTGAACCCTTAGTTCAGGTGGTAATCCGAGGTAAGGGGGGATGCGGAGTCCCACATGTACACCCGTTCCTTCGAATTCACCCACAATTCTTTAGAATTTAAGACTAGATGGTAGTAGTAAATATTATAGTAAAAAGTGTTTCTTTTTATAATAATACAATAAATATATTATTTATTTTCTAATTTAACTGCTGATAATTTAGTTAATTATTTACATCAGTGTCAGTCATTTTTAACAAATATTTCCCATCATCCCACAAATAAAAAACCCCACGGATGTGGGGCTTAATTGAATAATTTTCATCATTCTTAAATGAGAAAATAGAATCTTTCATCTCCCCAAATCAAACTACTACTATACCTTTTGTATCTAATTCTTTTACACACTTATCAAATACTTCCTGACTTTCGCTAGGTTCAATTCCATCTAATGCATCATCTAACTTTTTGGAACATCTCATTTTCACATCTAGCATTTCTCCAGTTTCATCATCAAGCATTTTAAATTTTTTCACCTTACTGATTACTGTTTCTCCCTTTCCAAATTTCTTATTTGAATGTTTTTTTTCAAGTGAAAGCATATCATAAATGAAAAAATCATATTTAGCACCATTCGTTATGGTTTCTCTTTTGGTAATATTTATATCTTCGTAAAACATATTATCATTCCTATGAAAATTTTATTGGTATTATGTTGTGCGCAATTATACGAAAATCTACACATCAATCCACAAACAAAAACCAGCTAATAGCAACACTTCAATTGTTTTTAGGTATAAAGAAAAAAAATCACATACATTTTTTTATTAAGATTCAATTGATACTCATAAATATCAATATTTTCCAGAATATACATTAACTCCCCATTTAAAAAATATCCATTATAATTAAGCTTATAGAGTAAATTAAAACGGCCATCACATTTTCTGCTCCGCAGTTTCTCGCTACAGTTTCTATGGCAATTATGGGCAGGTATTTGTGTAATATTTTATGGCCATCTATTAAAACGTCTACTTCATGCCCTTCTACGTCACACTTAATATAATTAACTGGTATTTGATTCTGGCTACAGAAGTAGTCATCGAGTGTTGTTTTTCTAATGTAATTTTCGCTCCAAAACCTTCTCGCTTGTTGTTATTAATTGAAGCACTTGGGGATGCTTTTTACCAGGGATTACCATTGTAGTTTGCCCTTTAGAAGATGAGAATGCTAACAATTCTAGATTAACATTATTTTTATAGTCATCATTACTATAATGGTGTAAATCTAAATAATTCATCATAAAACTACTAATTTCTATATAAGAATAATGTAATTCTCTTTCACCATCTTTACACTACGATATAAATTTTCACCTATAAGGATTTATTATACACATAAAGTAAAATCAGTTCAGATATTAGTGGTAGTATAGATATGCCTGATGTAGTCATAAAATAAAGGAAAAATAATATGAGTATTAAAGAACCACCATTAGAGGATTCAGATATAGATTGGTATGTGAATGAAGGATTACAAGATATGAATGAACAATATGATAATTATATGGACGAACAAGGATTGACAGAATATGTTATGAACCTAATCGAAGAGAAATTCAATCTAGTTGAGAGTACAGAGAGTCTTGAAGAAATTCAAGTAAGAGTTAGTAAAAAATGTGTTGAAAGAATAAATGAAGGTTGATGGAATTCTTCTACACATTATCCCACAAACAAAAAGGCGACGATTGTGGGGCTTGATTGTTAAATACTGGCATTACTCTAATTCTCGCCTGTGATATAATTCCAGATACTTTGGTTATAAATTAAACATAATGAAAACTGCAATATTTGTTGACGTTCAAAATATTTATTATACCACAAGGGACACTTTCAAACGTTCTTTCAACTATAGACGTTTTTGGAATCAAATAGAATCTAAAGATGATATAATTAAAGCGAATGCTTACGCTACAGATAGAGGAGACGAGAGGCAACAAAAGTTTCAATACGCTTTACAATCTATTGGGTTTAATGTGAAACTAAAGCCCTATATATCCAGAGCAGATGGTAGTGCTAAGGGAGATTGGGATGTGGGCATAACTATCGATATTTTAGAATCAGCTGAAGAAGTAGAAAAAATAATTCTGCTATCAGGTGATGGTGATTTTGATTTACTTGTGCAAAAAGTAATAGATAAATATGGATGCATCGTGGATATATATGGGGTGAAAGAATTAACAGCGAACTCTCTCATAGAATCTGCTTCAGAATTTTATTCTATATCAAATAAGTTTTTAGTTTAATCATTATTTTTAACTTGAAAAATGTATTTGTCACAAAACTAATCCCCAAGTAAAACCCGCTTTTGTTCTTGATTCATTTACGCCATATCCACCACAAGCAATGATATTAGATTTTTTGAACAAAACAAAATATATCTTGTCATCTCTATATAAATAATCTTTGTATTCTGAATGTTCACTGCAATCAATAAACTTTGGAGTATTACTTTGTATAATCTTTATACAATTCTCAAAATACTTTGAATCATAAGCTACTATTCTCATACACACTAAATTCTACCAATCATCACTCAAAGAAAAAAACCACGAATGTGGGGCTTGATTAAAGATAGGAAAATACAATTAGTAACTTAATACTATATCAAGTGAAGCATCTTCATTATAATAAGTCCAATTTCCAACTCGTTCTTGATTGGTGAGATTTCCAACCTCTCTCTTTTCACCATTGGGATACCAATATTCCCATAATCCATCTCGATTACCATGTTTGTAGTATCCTTTACTCTCAATAATAACTGGGCCAAAACCTCCGTACCAATTGGTCCAATTTCCATCTTTTTCACCATTTAAGTATGTACCTTCACTTTTCTTTAATCCACTCACAGAATAGTTTATTGCCTTTCCTGTAAATGCTTCACCTGGGCCAAATATTTTTATAATAAATTTTGGTTTATACATTAGCCCATCTTTCTTAATTAATTTTTTTGCGTCAATAGGTGGACCAGCCATAAGATATTTTCTTGGATTCTTCTTTGAATCAATACCAATGGGGTAAACTGGAGAATAATCATCGGTTAAATAATAATCATCTAACTTGCCTTGAGAATAATCATCGGTTAAATAATCACCTAAATCATCTTGAGAATAACTCTTTTGATTTGATGCACAGCCAATAAATAATATTAATAATAAAAGAATAGTAAATATCTTATTCGTTGGAAATCGCATATCCAAATCTACTCATCATCCCACTAACTTGATCATACTACTCAATTATTAACAATAATCAGATCTTTAATTGGATTTTCATTCTTGTTATACCCCATGAGATAGCGATAATTATAAAAGAATAAACGATAGATTTCAAAAGACCTGCAAGACCTGTAATAAAAAACAATAATGCTACCTGTTCATCTGCCATTTCATAATCCTTTCTTGTAAGTATAGATGTGAGTATTTATGAGTTTATTAGTGAAATTTGAAAAATAAAATGAGTGAGGTCGTGGACACTAAAATTATTAACCCAATCACAATATAATAAAAACTACCATCCCTTAGACCCATATAGTTGAACCTGAATGACCAGTGACAGGTCCAGTGGTTTCAGTACATTACAGGGCTTTTTTTTCATTAACCAGGCTAATTCAGACTATAGGACACTTGCTCCCAAAGCTGGCTCTAATTAGGTGTTTTATTATCAAATAATAATATATCTTCTACCTTTGTATTCACTATTTATAATCTAAACATTAGCTAGGTCTCTTTCCTGTTCATTAGCATAATTTAAGTCCCAATCTATTAATTTTTTTACCATTAATCTTCTATACAAAAAAGGAGTGATTAATAGAAGGTATAGCATCCCTAAGTAACCATAAGGTAAAGTTGGAGCGCTTTCATCACATGGATTAAGTTCCCAAAATTTTAAATTTGATGCTCTATGATGATCAGAGTGTCTTGTTACATTACATAAATATAAACTGCTTAAACAATGGTTAGAATTCCAAGAGTGCCTCATTCGAATAGGCTTCCCTCTATCTCGAACCAAGCCATAGTGCTCAATATAATTTATTGCCTCTAAAAGTGATTTTGATAATATGGCAAGTAATAAAAAGAAAAACATTCCACTTGTACCACCAATAATAAGGGCTATTGTTGTGATGAATAAACTTCTTATATAGCCAATAATCATTCTATTATGAAAACTAATAGAGTTAAAGCCTTTTCTTCTTAGACGACTTATTTCAATTCCCCATCCACCTACCTGCTCTTTAGCAATAGCTTTTACAATAAAATAATAAATATTTTCGCCTCTTTTTCCTGTAGCCGGGTCTTCAGGAAGACCTACATTTTTATGATGACCATAAACATGTTCAATAGCAAAGGTGCCATCCCAAGAAAAAGCAAGCAACCAATTCCCAACAAACATATCAAACTTATTTTTCTTTCTATGAATTAATTCATGTCCAGGAACAGTGCCAAGTATCCCAATAGATAAAGTAGTTTGGATTATTAAAGAAATTTTATCAATTCTATTGAAAGAATTTTTTATTTGCATAAAATCAATATAAAAATATGAATCTAACACTTCTATATACCATTGAGATAAGTTGTGACTAAAAATTGAAACAACTAATAATACTAAAATAAATAAAATAGGGAGATTTATATATATAGAGAGATTTAGTAAGCTTGGATAAGAAAATTTTTCAATTTCTTTATCTCTGGGGAAAAGAATATCCCCAACTATAATAAATAATGAAAACCCAATCAAAAAATATGTTGGGTAATCTTCACCCATTAATAAGATTACTATAAATAGAATGCCAGTAAACCCAGGGATATAATATTTAAGATATTTTAGAATAGTAGTAATGATATATACCTTTTCATACTCAAATCTACACATCATCCCACAAACAAAAAACCCCACTAAGGTGGGGCTTGATGGTTAATAATAATCTTTATATCTAACTACCAATTAAATTATACTTTTTCTCTATATTTCTTTTTGATTTAGAATTAAAGAAATATTTAATGAGTGCAAAACTATTTCTAAACAATGACTTCTTTTTAGATATTTCAAGTTGGTACAGTTCTGGATTAGGATAAAATACAGAACAATCAACTGAGCCTAAACCATCATATTTCTCTTTTCTTTCTTCAATAGAACCTAAAGAGTTGAGACTCTTAATTTCAGAAAAAGATTTAGTGAAAAGCATATATTCAGAAACACTGATACTATTTTTCATTAAACGATGAGCTAGGATAACATCTTGCCCTGCAATTTCTTTAAATTGATGTACTTTCTTTATTAAAAAGTCTCCATAATGAACAAAAGATTTTAGCTTAAGGTCTCCGACCTCAGGACAAGTGCTACATGGTCATGTTTCACAAAACATTAGATCATTTAATCGTTGATTAAATATTTTAAAACTTGTTTGCAGTTTTTGTATAATTACTTCAGATAATTCATTAGGGTCATCAGGAATTGCATAAAAAAGAGCAGCATCCCCTTGAAGCTTATTAATTGTTAAAACACCATCTAATTCATCTATAACTTTTTCGAGTAAATCACTAATGATATGTTCAGCATGAGCTTGACCTTGTGATAATTTATCATTTTTTGAAGAATCTATGTTATGCCCACTTACAAAATTTGTATATCCGCTTATATCTACTAAAACTATAAATCCTTTATGATTCTCCATTCCCAAAACTACACATTATCCCACAAACAAAAAACCCCACAGGCATGGGCAACTGTGGGCAAAGCAGTAACAAAAAATCCCGCTAATGGGTGTTTAATCAATGGTCAACGCAGTGCGGAACCCGAAATCATTAAACTGTTTCTCAGGGGAGAGACTGCTTCGTGCAGCACAGCGAGCGAAGCGGATGAGGTGCCGCCATGAGCCACCTCGTGCTACGCGTCGATGTCCATGCTGAGGACCTGTGGGGTTCCGATTTGGTGAGTCCTTATAGTAAACACGACTATACCAATCTGCACACCATTCATGGACACCCTCTGACATATTGTAAAGACCGTAGCCATTTGGACCTTCAGTGCCTACGGGTAATTGGAGGGCATTCCTTCCTCCCCAGTGATCTGCCGGCAGATTGTTTCCCCACGGGTACACACTGTTTACTAATCCTCCCCGTGCTGCTTTTTCGCGTTCTGCTTCCGTAGGCAGACGATATTTTTTTCCAGTCAACCCGCTTAACCAATCGCAGTAAGCAACAGCATCGTACCAACTTGTACCAACTACCGGTTGATCCGGACCCAGAAATTTTGCTTCCATCCAGAATGGTGGTGGTGAGTGACCCAACATTTCTACGAAGATCGCATATTCGCGGTTTGTCACTGGGTACTTGGCAACAGAGTACGAATCCAGCCATACACTATGGATTGGGATTTCATTTATTGTGCCGTTTTTATTTCCCATGAAAAAATCTCCTTCGGGGATTTGGATATTTTCCGATTCAATGAATTTCAGTTTTTTCATAGTGAGCCTAAATCTACCCAACATCCTACAAACAAAAAAAACCACGAATGTGGGGCTTGATGTAATTAATCTATCGTATTCAAAAGTTGTTAATAATATTTTTTGCTACTCTTTTTTACAAAAACTTCATTTATTATCTCTAATTGTGTTTCATTTAATTCACTTGTGTTTTTCAATTTACTCATAAATTGATTCACCTCTTCTTTAGTAGCAGGGCACCCAAGGTTACTACCGCTAGAATCTAAGGAGTTTTCCAATACATTTCCGTTTACATCAAAAATAACCCAAAAAGGAATCCCCTGATTTTTACCTTTAAGTTTATCAAGAAAAACATGAGCTCCTGGATTTTCTAGATGTTTGGATTCCTTAGACTCATTTACAGACAAATGGGTAATAATATAATTAGTCTCAAAAAATTCTTTACACAATTTATCCCTAATATTTTCGTCCATTCGATGACACCAAGTGCACCATGACGCAGTGAACATTAGAAATACATTTTTATTTTCTTTTTTTGCACTTTGATAAGCAGTATTCATAATCTCTTTAGCAGTGGGTAATATTTCTTGTGCACAACTAAATGTGGTAAAAAGAAAACAAACAATACCAATTTTTTGTATTTTTTTCATTAAAACCTTAACTGTATATCTCCAAATCTACCCATCATAGGCTTTACAAACAAAAAAACCCACGAATGTGGGGTTTGATGTCATTTAATGGGGTGAACGGTTTCAAGAAGTAACAACAAAGTCCATAAGCCTATGGGGTAGTAATGTGATGCGGTTAATCACTTATTTATCCGAGTTAATCTAACAATCCTTCCTGCATCTTCTAATGCAACAAATATATTACCATTGGGGCCAACTTCGACATCTCTCACTCGACTACCTGGTTCATAGATAATCTCACTTCCTGTTCTTTCACCATTAGAAATAATAACTCTTTCAAGATATTCAAATTTTAATGATGTAACCAGAATATTTCCACTCCAAGGGTTAAAAGGTTTACCATAATAAAATTTCATTCCACATACAGCAATACTGGGTGTCCAATGCCAAACAGGCTGCTCCATCCCATCCATGTGTGTTTTATCTGATATTATTACACCATCATAGTTTATCCCATAGGTAATTATAGGCCAGCCATAATTATGGCCTTTTCTAATAATATTTAATTCATCACCACCCTTAGGACCATGCTCTAATTCCCAAATATTTCCATCAATATCCATTGCTAAACCTTGCGGGTTCCTATTACCGTAACACCAAATTGAACTTTTAGAATCATTTATATTTATAAATGGATTATCTAAAGGGACATCACCATTATCAAAAAGACGATGAATTTTTCCATTAGGTGTAAATAAATTCTGAGCATCATCCATTACACCTCTATCCCCAATTGTGAAATACAAAAATTCATCATCAAATAATATCCTGCTACCAAAGTGATATGGACTATTTGTATAATATTCTTTTGCAGCTTTATAGATTATTTTGAAATTAACTAAAGAATCGGCTTTTAGTTCAGCTCTCGCGATTGAAGTAAATGAAGATTTGCCATTCAAATCACTGAATGAGAAATAAACTAAATTATTTTCTTTAAACTTTGGATGGATTTCAACATCAAGCATTCCTCCTTGGCCTCGATAGAATACTTCTGGAAAGTCGGAAATCAACATTTTTTTATTACCATTATGATTTACTCTATATATTTTTCCACATATATCACTTACGATTAAATCACCATCAGGTAAAAAAGACATTCCCCAAGGTATGATATAACCATCCGAGAATAACTCTACTTTATAAGTTAAAAGTGATGTTTCTACTATATCAATATCCCAATCTTCGTTTTGTCCCCAAGACAACCCAATGAATAGTAATAATGATATATACCTAACCATCCCCAAATCTACCCATCATCCCACAAACAAAAAAAACCACTAATGTGGGGCTTGATTAAAGATTTAATTGAAAAATATTTAGTCACATTCACCTTCAGTCCATTCTGTGACACCTGCATTTTCAGCGTAGCAATCATTGGAATAAGTTATTCTATTGCAACCACAAACAGGAGCATACTCTTCATCACAATTGTAGTCATCGGATATTTTCGATTCATCTATACAGTCACACTCACCTAAAGTCCATTCTGTGACACCGGCATTTCCAGCGTAACAATCATTACCATAAGTCACTCCATCAGAGCCGCAAACTGGTGCATAGATTGCAGGGCAAGAATCATCTTTATCCTCACAACCCCAAAAAGCCAATCCAATAAATAGTAGTAATGATATATACCTAACCATCTCCAAATCTACTCATCATCCCACAAACAAAAAAAACCACGAATGTGGAGCTTGATGCAAAGCTACTGAAATGATGATTAACTATCAATTTCAATTTCTATGTTAATATTGGAATCATTTTTATTGATTCCATGTTCATTGAAAAGTCTTTCTAATTCTTTATCAAGGTCTTCTTTTGTGACATCACCACTGCCTTTTACCACAACATTTGTGAAGTCTTGTCCATTTTCAACAGTCTTTTCTATTCTAACATCAATATTTTTATCCACCTTATTTCCATTTCCCCCTGTTGAAAAAGAAAATTCTGTCTCCACATCACCAAGAAGGAATAAGATGGCAAAGACACCAACAACCCCTAAAACAACACCAAGAAACATACTTTTATATTCAACTTTCATACTATTCTCTCCATTTTATAACAAAATATACCCAACATCCAACAAACAAAAAAAACCACGAATGTGGGGCTTGATGTTGTAGAAAGGATAAATCTATTTTAGCAATACCATCTTCTTAGTCTGCCTGAACTTGCCAGCCTCTATCGTATATAGGTATAATCCTGCTGATACTGGCGCACCTTTATCATTGGTAGCGTTCCATTGGATAGATTTATAGCCTGCATTTTGCTGACTGCTGACCAAATTGCTCACTATCCTACCCATCATATCATAGATGGTGATGTTGACCATAACATCTTCTGGTAAGTCGTAGTAGAGAGTTGTGACTGGGTTGAATGGATTGGGGAAATTATTATGGACTTTGTAATCAATAACTGATAGAGATTCTTGTCCATATATATCTAGAATGTCCCATCTTTTTTTATAAATCCAAGCATTATTTGTTGATGTATAACCATTAGGATCAAAACCACCAAAATACAGTGCATCTTCATTTTCAAATGGTGATTCCACATAACATCTAACAGAAACTAGTGGATTATCATCAAAACCTATTGCTCCATTAATTTCTTGGAGTTCGTATTGAGCACTATTATCTCTTAAAACAAATATTGCACCACTATAAAAACTATTCCATGTCGGATAATTATCTCCTTGAAGTAAAGATTCTATACCAATGATATTATATTCGTCGTTAGTCGCGGGGTCTGTGAATGAATAAAATTCATTATATGCTCCCAACAAGTAAGTAACTGTTTCTCCGGGTAAATAATCCTCTACTAGTAATGAAATTTTAGTTTCATAAACTCGGTCGAACTCTTGTGATTCATTGGGGTCAAGTCGAAATATTGTTCCTTTAGATTGACTATTGGGGCACCACATCAACAGCATTGATTCATTTACTCCAGATGGATTAGGAATTGTTGAAAGACCTCTTATACCACCAACAGCAGAATTTATATTTGAACCTAAATCAATAAAATCATGTACAACATCATAGCTAGGGTTAAAACCATCATTCCTTTTGAAAATTTTATTTCCTGAAGAAAAATATAGAGCATTATTTGCAATTGCAATTCCTAATGAACGAATACTCAAAGGTCCAATTTCAGGATTTAATCCTATTTCAATTTTACCATTTATATTGGGGTTATATTTTCCAGAAAAAATTCCCTGTGTACCTATAGAAATAATCAAATTCTCAATTCCAGTTACCTGATCGGTATATATTTCAATATCACGCATAGAATAATTTTCACCCGCAGGAAAACCACCTTCATAAACTAATACTTGGTCCCATGAACTATTTACATCATTTCTTATGAAAATATTAGCAGTCACAATTCCTGATATATAATTCGGTGAATAAGCACCCACTATAAGCAATGTATCAGGAGCATCCAATGTATTACCATTGTAATCTTTGGTGAAAATAACCTGCTTGAAAATTTCTGGTCTTAAATAATTCAAACCCAAATCATAGTCGACCTTCCAACTATCGTCTTCGTTTTCTAAACATATTATTTGAGCCCAACCAAGATTTAAATCATTACCTCCATACCAAATATTGTTTTCATCTTCCCAATATCCTATGGAAGCAAACAGTTTATTTTTATGAGGAACAAGATGTAAGATCTCTGACCCCCCCATAAATAAACCATTAATATCTAAATTCCCTGAAATAAATGATTCTTCCCATTCTTGTGCAGATAATAATGAAAATAAAAGAGCCCCTAAAATGAAGTCTAAAAATACTTTTTTCATAACCAAATAAATCTACCCATCATCCCTTTTTCACATCCAATAATAAGAAACAATGGTAATGCAATTAGTAATAATCTTTTCATCATAGAATCCTCATTTAAATCTAACCAAGAGACTCCAAAATAACCCACGAATGTGGGGCTTGATAATCTATCATTTGTTAATTTTAATAAAATCTATATCACCATTACTATCTTCAAATGCTTCCCATCCACAATCTTTCCATATACATTTCCAATGGTGTCCATCAGTGTATTTCACAAATGGTTTCATAGCCCATCCACAATGACATTCTGGACTATGTTTATAATAAAATCTCAATAACCATTTGAAGAACATTCCTGCCATTTCTCTTCTTTTAGCAGTTCTTTTACTGCGAGCTGCTGATTTTCTATATGTTCCCATTAATTTTTAACTCAAAGAATAAATTAACAACTCAAAAGCACTATCAACGCTATTTGGTTATGATTCATATAAATAGTAATAATGATATATACCTAACCATCCCCAAATCTACCCAAAATCCCACAAACAAAAAACCATGCGTGTACCTTAAACGTGTGTACCTTATTTGAATAAGTATGATAAGGTTTGATTATATATAAAAAAAAGCCCCGAATTAACGAGGCTTTTTCTTTAACATCTTCA
>Ga0308010_1000473_pt1 | contig 27197 bp, 30 predicted proteins | sample Neamet129_FD_202368 | JGI IMG/M metagenome (GOLD analysis project Ga0308010, IMG submission 202368) | Marine microbial communities from water near the shore, Antarctic Ocean - #129 | ecosystem: Environmental > Aquatic > Marine > Unclassified | place: Southern Ocean | collected 2014-07-24 | reverse complement strand
GGTTCGGTTTTCGCTGCTTCCGCTGCTAACGCTGCTGTAGATTCACCTGAACTGCCGGAAATAGCTAACGGGCTAGTCATAAATAGTGCCACAGTAGTTATTAAAAGAGCTAATCTGATCATTTTGGTTTCTCCTTTTTTATCTCTAATAATACAGAGATTGCCTATTAGACTTTATTTGATCTTTTTAAGTTCAACATTATTAGCGTAGTAGAACAGGCTTCATTTAGGGCTTTGCTATGAGATATAGACTCATCGAATTATAGGCGGGCACTCCCACCCACCCACTCTATCTGACACGTTATTAAGGTTGAAAACAGTCTTAAGAAAAAACAATATCTATATCTTTAAATATATTGATAAAATGCAAGTATCAGCAGCATTAATTTGATTATTGTTAACCTCTAGGTGGCAGCTAATATTTTTTTAGAAATCTAATAGAAAAACAATCTAGTCATTTTCTGATTTGTTGCTTTTCTGTAAAATTAGGGGTCAAAAATGAAACTATGGATTTTAAAACCAGTGCCAGGCTTATCAGATGATGTTAATCCTTGGAATCCTTGGTATTACAAAGTATTTGGATTTGTAGTAAGAGCTGAAACGGAAGAGGATGCCAGAGGAATTGCTCAGTTAGAAAGTGGTGACGAATCTAAAGACAAGCCCACTCCATGGCTGAACCCTAAATTATCTACATGTTCAGAAATTATGGTTGAAGGAACAAGTGGCGTGATCCTTAAGGATCTTGCTTCAGCATAAAAATTTCTCAGAGCCACTCTAGCCAGCTAAACCTTTGCTGGCATAATCAATAGTTGAAGAATTACGACTGTAACTATAAGTACCGCCATCAGAACATATCTGCCTGATAGTACTTTCTTAAAGATCTCGAGAGTTCTCTCAAAACCATATAACAGAACCAATACGATAAAAGAAAAAGGAAAGAAAATTGTAATAAGAAGTGCATGTGATATTCTTTTCCAAATATCTTCCTTTAACTTAAATTCATTTTCCCCGCTCTCTTCTTTCTGGATCTTTTCTTTTACTTCTTTCAATGGTAGTTCCCTTCTAGTTAGGATTAGCTAGGTACTTCATGTCTGGCTATGAAAGAGTTTCTTTTATATCCGATAACTCAGATTCATAGAATGTTGCCTTCCAGATTCTATTCTGATAATTAACCTCAACCTCATATATATTTTCATCAGCAGACGATTTGATCTGGTTTTTAATTACTCCGGGCATCTTAATTGGAAGAACAAATATATTCTGTTCGATTCTAAATTTGTTATTACTCATCTTAGGGTTGGTTTTATGAGTTTTATTTTTCTCTAATATCTAAGTTTAAAATATTAAGAATATTATTCTGTTTTATCAGATGGCATTATGTTTTGTTTTTTAACTTCAACCTGAAAGAAGATTTCATCTTGTTTAATCATTCCAAGCTCATTACGGGCACGCTCTTCAATAGCAACTAATCCTTTTTTAAGGTCCTGTACTTCTGCCTCTAGTACCCCATTACGAATTTCATTTTTTTGATTAGCTTCACTCTGTGAAGCTAATTTTTGGCCAACTTCCCATACTCTGTTCCAGCTACCTTTACCCTGCCATAACGAGTACTGTAATAAAACTATCAGGACAAATAGTATGAGCCCTAATGCCTTCATTATTTTATTTGGTAGAAAGCGCCTCGCCCTGCAAAATTAGCTGACTCGCCGAGATCTTCCTCAATTCGTAGTAACTGGTTATATTTAGCGAGACGATCAGAGCGAGAAAGTGATCCAGTTTTAATTTGAAGGGCATTTGTAGCTACTGCAATGTCTGCAATAGTAGTATCTTCTGTTTCCCCTGAACGGTGAGAGATCACAGAGGTATAGCCAGCACATTTGGCGATTTCAATAGCTGAGAAAGTTTCAGTCAATGAACCAATTTGATTAATCTTAATAAGAATAGAATTGGCAACTTTCTGCTCGATTCCTTCTTTAAGAATACTTGGGTTAGTCACAAATACATCATCACCTACTAGCTGTACAGAGCTTCCAAGTTTACTGGTCAGCATCTTCCATCCATCCCAGTCATGTTCACTCATAGCATCTTCGATGCTAATGATAGGATATTTATCTACCCAGGTAGAAATGTAATCAATCAATTGCTCTGAGTTTAAACTGAGATTGTCAGAAGCTAAATGATACTTTCCATCTTTAAATAATTCTGAGCTAGCAAAATCAAGTGCTATAGAAACGTCATCTCCGGGTACGAATCCAGCCTTTTCAATAGCCTCTACAATCAGCTGTAGTGCTGCTTCATTATTTTTTAGATTAGGAGCATATCCACCCTCATCACCTACCGTAGTCGTCATATTTTTTTCATGAAGCATTTTCTTTAACGTATGAAATATCTCTGTTCCATAACGTAGTGCCTCGCTGAAACTGGGTGCGCCAAGCGGAACAATCATAAATTCTTGAATATCAATATTATTGTTGGCGTGTACTCCGCCATTGATAACATTCATCATTGGCACTGGCATAGACATTGGGCCTGATCCACCCAAATAACGATATAGGGGAATGCCGGAATCTTCCGCCGCTGCTTTAGCAACCGCCAGTGAAACCGCTAATATTGCATTAGCACCAAGTCTTGCTTTGTTACTAGTACCGTCAAGATCAATAAGGGTTTGGTCTATAAAACTTTGTTCTATAGCATCTTGACCCATAAGGGCCTCTGAAATTTCACCGTTTATATTCTCAACAGCCTTAAGAACACCTTTGCCGAAATAACGTTGTGAATCGTTATCTCGTAACTCAACAGCTTCTTTCGTGCCAACGGATGCACCGGAAGGGACTGCTGCACGCCCTAGCACCCCTGATTCAAGTATAACTTCAGCCTCTACAGTTGGATTGCCGCGTGAGTCTAGAATCTCTCTTGCAAAAATATCTACTATCGCACTCATATTATTTTTCCTGGTTACTAAGTAATTGGTAAAAATGACTAGCTAAAATGGCATAATTTCATTGTATGTTAGGTATTAGGGTTGTATTTCTTGTTTGCCATGGTTTTTTGTTTCAGATTTGTTGTGGTTATTTGAGGAATCAATTGCCGCCTCTACAAATGATTTGAATAGAGGGTGCCCTGCTCTGGGCGTTGAGGTAAATTCAGGATGAAACTGGCACCCGATAAACCAAGGGTGTTCGGTTTTGGGTAGCTCAATCATTTCACAAAGAGAGTCTTCTGCCGACAGGCCGCTGGCATGGAGTCCTGCTTTCTCTAACTGAAGAATATATTGACTATTAACCTCATAACGATGGCGGTGCCGTTCAGTTATCTTTTTTGCACCATAAATTTTCTGTGACAATGAATTTTCCTTTAGGAAACACTCCTGCCCTCCTAAACGCATGCTGCCACCAAGGTCAGATTTAGTATTACGAGTATTAATTTGACCTTCTCTAGTCTTCCATTCGGTAATTAGCCCAATAACAGGATAGGGTGTATCAGGATTAAACTCAGTGCTATGTGCATCATTCATCGCCATTTTGCTACGAGCAAACTCTACTACTGCCAACTGCATGCCAAGGCAGATACCAAGGTATGGAATAAGGTTTTTACGTGCATATTGAATAGCCATGATTTTGCCATTGACGCCTCTTTTACCAAATCCACCTGGGACTAGAATTGCATCAGCCTCGATGAGGCAACCTACCCCATCCTTTTCAATATTTTCTGAATCCACATAATTGATATTAATTTTGCATTGCGTATGAATGCCTGCGTGAATCAAGGCCTCAGACAGAGACTTGTAAGACTCTGTTAAATCGACATATTTTCCTACAAGTGCAATATTAACTGCATGTTTTGGATGTTCTAATGCGTTAACAAGGTTCTTCCATATACTCAGGTCTGCTGGCTTCGCAAGTATATTTAATTTATGGCACACTATTTCGTCTAGCATTTGTTCATGTAGCAGTACTGGAATTTTATATATACTGTCTACGTCAATTGCTGAAATTACGGCCTCTTCTCGTACGTTAGTAAATAATGCAATTTTTCTGCGCTCGTCTAGCGGCAATGCTCGGTCAGCGCGGCATAATAATACGTCTGGCTGTATACCAATTCCACGCATCTCTTTTACAGAATGCTGTGTAGGCTTGGTTTTTAATTCCCCTGCAGAAGAGATATAGGGTAATAGTGTTAGATGAATGAAGCAGGTATCTTCAGAGGGATTCTGGATTGCCATCTGTCTGATTGCTTCTAAAAATGGCAAAGACTCGATATCACCAGCCGTACCGCCAATCTCAATAATTGCTACCTGTGATTCCCCTGCGCCTAATTTTATATTTAGTTTGATTTCATCAGTAATATGTGGGATTACTTGTACTGTCCCTCCAAGGTAGTCTCCACGACGTTCTTTTTTAATTACACTTTCATAGACTTGGCCAGTGGTAAAGTTATTTAGCTTACTCATTTTGGCGCTGATAAAGCGCTCGTAATGCCCCAGATCTAGATCGGTTTCAGCTCCGTCTTCAGTAACGAATACTTCTCCGTGCTGAAATGGGTTCATAGTCCCCGGATCCACATTAATATATGGGTCCAGTTTAAGCATGGTTACTTTGATACCGCGGGATTCGAGGAGTGCAGCAAGGGAGGCGGCAGCAATGCCTTTGCCAAGTGATGATACAACGCCGCCAGTCACAAATACATATTTGGTCATGGACAGATATGTTACCTCAAAAGAGGCTGGGGAACAAACATGAATAGGTTTAATTTTCTGATATTAGCTAAGTTTAATGCTAATTTCTGTTCCTACATCTGTCAAATCGAATAGTTCTAGCAAATCAGTATTTAGCATTCGAATGCAACCGATAGAACCGGGCCTTCCTATATCAATGCTATCGGGGCTGCCATGGATATATACATAACGACGCATCGTATCTACGGTTCCCAAACGATTAAAGCCAGGCTCGCATCCAGAAAGCCATAATATTCTAGTTAGGATCCAGTCGCGACCCTGGTATTTTTCACCTAAGCTAGGGGAATATATTTCTCCAGTGGGTCTGCGTCCAATAAAAACAGTATTAACTGGTTGATTTTCTCCAATTTTAGCGCGTACTATATGTTTTCCTAGGGGGGTACAGAAACTTCCTCGCTCCTGCCCTACTCCATTTTTTGCAGAAGAAATTTGATAAGATTTAATTATTTCCTGATTAATATCAATAATATCAAGTGATTGAGAGCTTATTTTAATCTCAATTCTCATAAATTATTTTCTTGGTTAGTCTTCCGCTTTTCGATAAAAAAATCTTTTAATAAAGAGCTGCACTTGTCTTCTAGTATATGCCCTGTCACCTGAGTATGGTGATTTAACTGTTTTTCTCCTGGCAAATTTATAACACTACCGCATGCGCCGGTTTTAAAATCTTTGGATCCATAAACAAGTCTAGCAATGCGGGCATGAAAGATTGCTCCAGCACACATCACACAGGGCTCTAGAGTTACATAAAGAGTACATTCTGATAAACGATAATTACAAAGATAGAGCGCGGCGTCACGTAACGCTATTATCTCTGCATGGGCAGTAGGGTCTGAAGTGGTTATTGGGCGATTATAACCCCGCCCAATGACAATATTATTTTTTACTACAACCGCCCCTACTGGCACTTCTCCCTTTATTCTCGCCTGCTGAGCAAGATCAAGAGCCTCATACATAAAATCATTATCTCTATTAGTCATATTTAAAATTAGAAGTACCTTATATAACGCTATTTAAGCCTTATATGTCCGTTAAATTTAAATTACTGGAGCTGTCGCACCCTTTCAAAGAAACAAATAGCTGCAGCAGCAGCAACATTTAGTGATTCTGCTTTACCCGGCATGGGAATAGTGACTTTTTCGTTAGCAGCCTGGTACATTATCCTTGATAAGCCAGCTCCTTCATTACCAAACACGAATGCAATCGGTCCATCTAAAGATAATTCATATAAACTTTTATCAGATTCTAGTGTGGTTGCAATAACTTGCCCCTTAAATTTTTGAGCAATTTTTGTCAGATCTGATTTTTCATGAATACGTAATATAAAATGCGCTCCCATAGCCGCACGAAGTGTCTTTGGGGACCATGCATCAGCACAACCATCAGACATGTATATGTCACATACACCTGCAGCAGCTGCTGAACGTAAAATAGATCCAAGATTGCCAGGATCCTGAATTGACTCCAGTAAGGTGCAAAAATTATCACCCTTGCTGACCGTGATATCTTCTAGAGTAGGTATCTCCACTAAGGCTATAATCCCAGTAGGTGTCTTAACAGGTGAAATATTACGAAACAAGCTGTCACTTAGAACATACACTTCTGCTGCCTTACTATCTTCTAAATTTAGTAATTTCTTTATTTCTAGATTTTTGTGGCCTGATTCATTTATAAACAAGCACTTTGGCGAGCCTATTTTCTCATAATAGGAATTTACCAGATGCGCTCCATCAAGAATCGTTAATCCGCTAACTCGCCGTTTCTTTGATGATTCATCTAGTCCAACCAATTGTTTAAAAATAGCATTTTTACATGAAGTAATGTATTTCATTAGTTATTCCGATTTACATTAAGAGATAAAAATTAACAAACTTATATTTCTGTTATCCATATACTTATTATCGTTTAATTGGTGGCTCAAATAACTCTGCTGGGATTTTTCTGTATTTAACTGTAAGGATCTCAATTTCTTTAACCCCAGCAGGTGTAAGGAGACTTACTACGTCACCTTGTCTTGACTTAATTAAAGCCTTAGCCATCGGTGATATCCAGCTAATACTGCCTTTTGTAGTATTTATTTCATCAACACCAACAATCGAAACAGTTTCTGTCTGGCCATTCGAATCAGAAAAAGTAACTGTGGCGCCAAAGAAAATTTGTGCTTCATCTTCCCTCGGAATAGACGGGTCAACAATTTCTGCTATATCCAGTCGTTTAGTAAGATAATGAATACGTCTATCAATTTCACGCAAACGTTTCTTTCCATAGATATAATCACCATTTTCTGATCGGTCACCGTTTCCGGCGGCCCAGGAAACAATTGCAGTTACTTCCGGTCGCTCTTTATTCATAAGCCATAAAAACTCATCCGTTAGCCGCGCATGGCCATCTGGAGTAATGTAATTCTTATAAGTAGCTATCGGATGATCATTAGGGCTGCCATCTTCTGAGCTATCTTTTGAATTGGTATTTCCCATAAATAGTTTACTCATATATTAGTAAATAACTTTACAGTAATAGCTGCAAAAACTTAATTCCCGCATATTTTATACATCGGACTTCGCCTATTCTAGTGCCTGCACCCAATACTAATTTCATAGACTAAGCCCTGAAGGTTACCTGTTTATAGCATTTCCAGATCTTTTTTAGGTAAATTTTAGTATTTAGCGCTGCAATCTCAATATTATTAATTTGAATTCTTACGTAGAACCGAGCCATAGAGCTTGTTGATAAGCTATAATTTTACTTTTTCAGAAAGCATCTGATGTTAAAAGTATCTGACTTAGAATGTGTTCGTGGTGAAAGAAGCTTATTTAAAGACGTTAATTTCTCACTTGAAGCAGGTGAGTTGTTACAGGTTAACGGCCCTAACGGTAGCGGTAAAACCAGCCTATTAAGGATGCTATGTGGTCTCGCTACGCCTGCTCATGGGGAGATTTTCTGGCTCGGAGATAATATTCGATCTTTAGATGAGGGCTATTATAATTCTATTACTTATCTCGGGCATTTAAATGGAGTAAAAGACAACCTTAATGCAATTGAAAATCTACGGATTTCGAGTGCTTTGGCAGGGAATGGAATTGATGAAAGCGAGGCCTACATTGCCTTACAGAAAATGGGACTTGTTGGACGTGAGACATTGCCTGTTAAGGTTCTATCTCAAGGGCAACGTCGGAGAGTAACATTGGCCCGCCTATTAGTAAGTAGCACAGTATTATGGATACTTGATGAGCCATTAGTTGCACTCGACACTTCTGCAGTGCTGTTGGTAAAAAGTATATTAGAGCAGCACTTGAAAAAAGGAGGTATGGTTGTAATGACTACCCATCAGGATATAAATATTGCCGCTATAGTAACTAAGCGATTGCAGCTTAATTAATATGTTTCTTTGGGTAATCCAGCGTGATCTTCTCTTGGCAATGCGCCAAAGATCAGACGTATTAACTACTTTATTCTTCTTTATTATCGTAGTAAGTCTATTTCCTTTAGGCGTAGGGCCTGAGATGAATATGCTTCGTTCTATGGCCCCAGGCGTGGTGTGGGTAGCTGCTTTATTGGCCTCAATGCTCTCGTTAGAAAGAATGTTTTCCAGCGACTATCTGGACGGAACATTAGAACAGATGATGCTTTCTCCCCAGCCATTAATACTGCTAGTACTTGGTAAAGCACTGGCGCATTGGATGGTTACTGGCGTGCCGCTGGTTCTAATATCCCCAATACTTGGGTTCCAGTTTGATCTGCAAACAGATGCATTGCTTGTACTTGCTCTGTCGTTATTGTTGGGCACGCCTGTATTAAGCCTTATTGGGGCAATCGGTGCGGCGCTTACTTTAGGGCTTAGGGGCGGCGGAGTACTGGTATCTCTGCTAGTTCTTCCCTTATATATTCCGGTGCTAATTTTTGGTGCGGGTGCTGTAGAGGCAGTCTCTGCGGGCCTGGGTGCCAGCGCGCATTTGTCATTACTTGGGGCTTTTCTATTGTTATCACTTGTATTGGCACCGTGGGCTACGGCAGCAGCGCTGCGCATTTCAACTGAATAAAGTAAAGAAAGCAATTATAAGTTCTAATTTATGAGTTAAAATAGGGGGTTAATTAGAAGTAAAACTATATAACTCTTTAAATTTTTATAAAAAATGGCAATTAACTGGTTTAAATATTCTTCTCCAGCAAGTTTTTATTCTCTTGCTGGGAAACTTATCCCGATATTCTCTATCGCTGCACTTATATTATTTGCAGTAGGCCTCTATATAAGTTTCTTTGTTGCTCCTACCGATTTTCAGCAGAGTGAGGCTTATCGAATTATATTTATTCATGTGCCTGCTGCGTGGATGTCTATGTTTCTATACTTGATTATGGCAGGTTGGGCTGCAATTGGCCTTGCTTTTAACACCCGGCTATCATCTATGATAGCTACAGCTATAGCTCCTACGGGAGCAATGTTTACATTTCTAGCCCTATGGACAGGAGCCCTTTGGGGTAAGCCTATGTGGGGAGCTTGGTGGGTTTGGGATGCTCGGCTAACATCCGAATTAATTTTATTATTTCTTTATATTGGATTTATGGCACTTCAGGCGGCTATAGATGACCCTCGCCGGGCTGATAAAGCTGGCGCTATATTAGCATTGGTTGGTGTAATTAATATTCCGATTATTTATTTTTCAGTTAAATGGTGGAATACCCTGCATCAGGGGGCCACTGTTAGCCTTACAGAATCACCGAAAATGGCTTCGACAATGCTTATGGGAATGCTTATTATGAGCATCGCATGCTGGATGTACTCAATTGCATTGGTATTAATTCGTACACGAACCATTGTCTTGGAGCGAGAGCGCCATACTGTGTGGGTTAGTGAGCTTCATAAGGGGACTACATAATGGTCTGGGCAAGCTTGTCAGATTTCCTCGCTATGGGTGGATACGGATTTTATGTATGGGGCTCCTTCTTAGTATTTCTTATCTGTTTGGTTGGTGAAGTTGTATTGGTATTAAATCGCAGACGAACTTTGTTGAAGCAGCTTAGTCTGATTCATAAAGCAACTAAAAATGAGCAGAATAATGAAACCAAGACATAAAAAACTAACAATTATCATTGCAAGCGTTGCAGCACTAGGTCTTTCTGCAACATTAGTACTTGATGCATTCCAGAGCAATCTGGTTTTCTTCTTCAGTCCAACCCAGGTAGCTGCTAATGAAGCTCCTCAAGGTAAGAGCTTTAGAATTGGAGGATTAGTAGAAGAAGGGAGCGTTAAGCGTCAAAGTGACGGAGTTACTGTAAGTTTTGTAGTAACTGATACAGCAAAGGTTATTCCTGTTTTATATACAGGTATTCTTCCTGATTTATTCAAGGAAGGTAAAGGGGTAGTGGCTCAAGGAAAGCTTTCAGCTGATGGAGTTTTTCGTGCAGATGAGGTATTGGCTAAACATGATGAAAACTATATGCCTCCAGAAGCTGCTGAAGCATTAGCACAGGCAAGCAAATCTCAGGAAACCTTGTTGACACAGTAAATATACTAATGATTAGTACGTCAGCATTTTCTTTCTATTTAATCTTAACTATTTAATCTTTACACAGCTACTATTATGATCCCAGAAATCGGTAATTTTGCTTTAATTCTCGCTTTATTGTTGGCAATTACACAAGTTATTTTTCCTATAGTAGGAGCTGCTCGCGGCATTCCTTCATGGATTGCATTGGCGCGGCCAGTAGTACAGGGACAATTTGTATTTGTAGCAATTGCTTTTGGTTGTTTGGCTTATTCATTTGTAAATAATGATTTTTCTGTCCTGAATGTTGCTCAGAATTCTAATTCCAAATTACCAGTTGAATATAGGTTTGCTGCAACTTGGGGCTCGCATGAGGGATCATTATTGTTATGGATGTTGATGCTTGCCTCTTGGTCAGTTGCTGTAAGTGTATTTAGCCGGCATTTGCCAGATGACATGGTAGCAAGGGTTCTAGGAGTGATGGGAGTAATCAGCGTGGGGTTCTTATTATTCATGCTGTTTACATCTAATCCGTTTGATCGTATGTTTCCTGCAGCTTTTGAAGGTAGTGATCTTAATCCTCTCTTGCAAGATCCAGGTATGGTAGTACACCCTCCCATGCTATATATGGGTTATGTTGGATTTTCTGTTGCCTTTTCTTTCGCTATAGCTGCCTTAATAAGTGGGCAGATGGACGCAACATGGGCGCGTTGGTCACGGCCATGGACTACCATAGCATGGGTATTCCTTACTATAGGTATTATGCTTGGTAGCTGGTGGGCATACTATGAGTTAGGCTGGGGTGGTTGGTGGTTCTGGGATCCGGTTGAGAATGCATCATTCATGCCATGGTTGGTTGGTACTGCACTCGTTCATTCTTTAGCAGTTTCAGAGAAACGTGGTAGCTTCAAAAGCTGGACCCTCCTACTTGCTATTTCTGCGTTCTCCTTAAGCTTACTTGGAACCTTTCTTGTTCGTTCAGGAGTATTAACGTCAGTTCATGCTTTTGCTACCGATCCTACCCGTGGTATTTTTATACTATCTTTTTTGGTTGTTGTTATAGGTAGCTCATTACTTTTATTTGCTTGGAGAGCCCCTAAAATTGGTCTTGGCGGAAGTTTTGACCTGGTATCAAGGGAATCTTTTTTATTGGCAAATAATCTGCTATTAGTAGTGGCAGCAAGTAGTGTTCTGCTTGGAACGTTATATCCATTAGTAATGGATGCACTGGAACTTGGAAAAATTTCGGTAGGGCCTCCGTATTTTGAATCAGTATTTGTAGCCTTAATGGCACCGGCAATTTTCCTTATGGGGCTGGGTCCATTAGCACGCTGGAAAAAATCAAGCTTACCTGAGCTTGCAATACTTATGCGCTGGGCATTTGGAGTAAGCATGATAACCGCCCTACTCTTACCGCTTACTATGGGCGAGTGGAAGGTAATGGTCAGCTTCGGGTTATTATTATCTTTCTGGATTATTACCAGTATATTTGTAAGTTTATGGCAGCGTATAAAAAATAGTAGCCATCAAGGGCTATTCACAAAACTAGCTAAACAATCGCGCAGCTACTACGGAATGAATTTTGCTCACTTTGGTATCGCCATTTTTATCATTGGTGTGACAATGGTGAATGGTTATGAAACAGAAAAAGATGTGCGTATGGATGTCGGTGATACCGTTGCTATAGGCGGCTATACTTTCCGTTTTAACGGTACTAATGAAGTGCCTGGCCCCAACTATCAAGGCATTGTAGGCGACATAGAGGTATTAGATAATGGAGAGAGAATTAATCTTATGCAACCTGAGAAACGAACATATAACGCATCAGGAATGGCTATGACTGAAGCTGCAATTGATACCGGTATATTTCGTGATTTATATGTAGCTCTTGGAGAACCTTTGGGAGATGGGTCATGGGTTGTACGAGTTTATCATAAGCCATTTGTTGACTGGGTCTGGTTTGGATGCTTGTTAATGGCATTTGGAGGTGCTCTTGCAGTATCTGATAAACGTTACCGTATTAAGGTACGGAAACTATCTGAAAAAAAGATTGAAGATAAAGAAACAGGAGCAGGAACAGGAATTGATCCATTAATTACGGAAACCAGAAAGGCCTGATGCGTTATTTACTTCCATTAATTGCCTTTGTTATTCTGGTTGCATTTTTACTTGTTGGGCTTAATCTTAATCCACGTAAAATTCCTTCTCCGTTAATAGGTAAACCAGCGCCTGTATTTAACTTACAGCAACTACATGAACCAGAAAACACCTTTAAATCAAAAGATAATTTAGGTAAGGTTTGGTTGCTTAATGTATGGGCCTCATGGTGCGCTTCCTGCCGTGACGAACATCCATTATTAGTCCAGTTAGCAAAAGCTAATGTGGTGCCAATCTACGGGCTTAACTATAAAGACAAGAGAAATCTGGCGATACAATGGCTGGACCAACTTGGTGATCCATACACTAAAAGTATAATGGACCCTGAAGGTAGAGTCGGGATTGAGTACGGTGTATATGGTGTACCAGAAACATATGTCATAGACAAATCAGGGGTTATCCAATACAAACAAATTGGCCCGGTAACTGTTGATGTTTTAGAGAAAACAATTTTGCCGCTAGTTAAGGAATTGCAAGGATGAATTTAAAATTATTTCTTAATCTTATTATAAGTTATGGTGAGTTGACGGCGACTTGCTTACGTAATTTATTTTGTAAAAAACAATTTATATTATTACTTTTTATTCTTATTGCATCTCCTTTAAGTTTCGCAAAAGAGGCTTTGCCGGTAGCTGAAAATCCCGAAATAGAAAAGCGCATGATTACTCTGTCAGAGGAGCTGCGTTGCTTAGTATGTCAAAACGAATCACTGGCTGGTTCTCGATCTGATTTTGCGAAGGATATCCGTCGTGAGATTCGTGAGCAATTACTAGCAAATAAAAGCGATAAAGAGATTACTGAATTTTTAGTTGCCCGGTATGGAGATTTTGTACTGTATCGGCCACCTGTAAGAACTAACACAATTATTCTCTGGTTTGGACCATTTGCTTTTCTTCTGGTAGGTGGAATTTTGCTATTTTTTTTCCTCAAAAAAAGAAGAAAATCATTGCAAGAAATACCGCTTACAAACGAGCAGCTCAAACAAGCTGAAAATTTATTAAAAGAAAGTAGTGATGGTGACAACAAATGACGTTATTTTGGGTTCTTGCTGGAATTTTTATAGTTGCATCTTTACTATTTATCCTTCCTACCTTATTGAGAAATAAGGAGAGTGATACAGGTGTTGCACGTAATTCAACAAATGTCAGTATATATCAGGATCAAATATCAGAGCTTGATAATGATCTGCGTAATGACATCCTGAATCAGGAACAATACAACCAAAGTAAGCAAGAATTGCAGCAGCGAATGATGCAGGATATGCCAGAGAAAAGTTCTATTTCAGAGAAAATATTAAATACCAAACGAAGCCTCGCAACCCCCATTGTACTTGCACTGCTAATACCTGTATCAGCAGTATCCCTTTATTTATTATTAGGTAATACCAAGGCATTACTACCACAGCCACCAGTAAGGCAAATGGAGTTAGTTGGAAATAATTTAGCTCCTGAAGGTGAAGGCCATCAGGAGATTTCTTCAGTGGTTGATAATCTTGTAAAGCGTCTTGAAAATGAGCCGGATAATTTAGAAGGTTGGAAAATGTTGGGGCAAACCTATGCAATTATGGGTCGTTTTGATGAGGCTAAAGATGTTTATGCAAAGTTACTCGCAGAATCACCTGATAGCCCGGAGGCGCTTGTTAATCTCGCAGATGTCTTAGCAATGACTCAGGATGGTAGTTTAATGGGCAAGCCTGTTGAACTGATTAATAAAGCTTTAAGTATTGACCCGAAGAATCCTAAAGCTTTAGCACTGGCCGGCACTGCAGAATTCGAGAAAGGTGAATTTATGCAGGCTGCTGTATATTGGGAAGAATTACTCGCTATTATTCCGGCAGAGTCTAAACTGGCGAAATCTGTTTCAGGAAGTATCCAACAAGCAAAATCATTAGCTTCAGGTAATGGGGCTGATGTATTAATAGCTAAAGAACAAGCTCCTAAACCGGATAAAGATCTAACAAAGAAATCTTCACTTCCAACAATTTCAGGGATTGTTAATATTAGCCCTGCCCTGTTGGCCAGGATCTCACCTGAAGACACACTTTATATTTATGCTCGCGCAAAAACTGGCCCACAAATGCCTCTTGCTATCGTTCGTTTGCAGGCTAAAGACTTACCTGCGAAATTTACACTAAAAGATGGTATGGGCATGAATCCTAATTTGAAGCTTACCAGTTTCCCTGAAGTTATAATAAGTGCCAGAGTTACAAAAACAGGAAAGGCTGTCCCTGCAAATGGTGACTTACAGGGATTCAGCGAGGTGGTTAGGATTGGCGATCAAGCTGTTAATATTCTGATAGACCGGCAAGTAGGTGATAGTGCTCCTGTGCAAGTTACAAAGAAATCTTCACTTCCAACAATTTCAGGGATTGTTAATATCAGCCCTGATCTGTTGGCTAAGACCTCGCCTGAAGATACACTTTATATTTATGCTCGAGCAAAAACTGGCCCGAAAATGCCTCTTGCTATCGTTCGTTTACAGGCTAAAGACTTGCCTGCAAAATTCACATTAAAAGATGGCATGGGCATGAATCCTAATATGAAGCTTACCAGTTTCCCTGAGGTCATAATAAGTGCCAGAATTACAAAATCAGGAAAGGCCGTTCCTGCAAGTGGGGATTTACAAGGGTTCAGTAAGGTCGTCAGAATCGGCAATCAGAGTGTCAAGATCCTAATTAACAAGCAGGTGCAATAATTTCATATTAATGAATAAAATTAAAATTTGTAGTAGTGGATTTTAATTTTATTTGGCTATGAAAAACTAGTACAAAATTTAATCAGAAGTAGTGACGTTTGCTTAATCCTTATTCTCACTCGTTTTTTTTAGATTAAACTTCAATAATCCTGCATAACATATTCATTCCTTTTCTTAGGGCATGTCTCTTATAATTACTTCTTCTTAAGATTAATGCCCTTAATGCTAAGAGCTCCTAGTACACGTTACAATACTTATTATGTTGGCAACTAAATAATATTGATCATGGCGGATAAATTAAAACAATTACAATTAGATTTACAGGAAAATGAGGAGAGACTCCGTTCAATTTCTTCAAATTTTCCTGGAGTAATGTTTCAGTTTATGCTTAAAGAGCAAAAAGAAACAAGCTTCCCATACGTAAGTGATGGTTCATTAATGCTACTTGGTTTACATCCGGAAGCTATTATGGACAAGCCTGGTTTGTTTCTAGATATAGTGATACCTCAGGATGAATTATCTTATAGTGATTCAATGACTGCCTCAGCAAATAATCTTTCTCCTTGGCACTGGGAGGGACGCATTCAGATAGATAAAGACACTGAGCTAAAGTGGATTAGCTTACGTGCAACCCCTAAAAAGATTTCTGATGATGTTATTTTATGGGATGGAATTGTAATTGATATTACTAGTAACAAGTTGGCTGAAAATGAAATAGCCAATTCTCGCGAACAATTGGCTGAACTTTCTTCATATTTACAGAAAATTAAAGAACAGGAAGGTGCAAGGATTGCAAGAGAAATAGATGGTGATATTGGAGATATTCTAACTACAATTAAAAGTGAATTACTATCATGGGATGAGGATGTAGCAAATAAACCAGCTTCTTATATAAAAAAAGCGGGATTAATTGAGTCTCTAGTCGATCAAGTCATTGACAGCACACGCAGAATATCAATGGATTTACACCCGGAGATTTTGGACTGTGGGATTGTGGCTGCTATTAAATGGCAGGCAAAGGAATTCTGTGAACGTGAAAGGATCCGGTACCGGGTCACTTGTGACAGCGATAAAATTCCATTGGACTCAGATTTGTCAGTAGCTATTTTTCGGATTTTTCAGGAGATTCTAACAAACATATCAAAGCATGCTAATGCTTCAAGACTACAGGTTCGTCTTTCTGAAAAAGATGGATGGATATATCTTGAGGTAACCGATAATGGTCGTGGAATATCAGATCAGGATATTAAAAAATCAAAATCTTTCGGAATTCGTGGCATGCGCGAGCGTTGCCAGCAGCTTGGGGGTTACCTATTAATTACTGCTAAATCAGAAAAATGGACCAAAATAAGCATCTCGATTCCAGTAAACGCGATGGAAATATCTTCTAAGGATTTAATGGATTAATGTACAACATTAATAGCTGAATGAAAAAATGCTAGTGTTAATTGTTATGTATTTTTCAAACAGGTGGGAAATGTAAAGATTTACATAGTAATACAATAGCTTTTTCGTAGTATCATAAGATACGGTTATTTATCAATATTGTAGTGTATATTGCACCCGTTCTTTATAATCTGCCCGTAACCTAAATTGAGTAATAAATTCATTAAGGAAAAACATGGAACAGTTACAAACCGCAATTGAAGAAGCATTTGAGTCTCGCGCTGAAATTACTCCTCGTAATGTTGAGGCAAAGTTAAAAGAATCAGTTAATCAAGTATTAGATATGCTCAATACTGGCGAGTTGCGTATCGCAGAGAAAATAAATGGTGAGTGGGTCACTCATCAATGGATAAAAAAAGCAGTATTGCTATCTTTTCGTATGGAAGATAACAGTTTCATCAAAGGGGGATTTTCTAATTATTTTGATAAAGTTCCATCAAAATTTGCAGATTTTAGTTCAAAAGATTTTCGTAATGGTGGATTCCGCGTTGTGCCACCAGCAACAGTTAGAAAGGGTGCCTTTATAGCAAGTAATGTTGTATTGATGCCATCATATGTCAATATTGGCGCATATGTTGATGAAGGAACAATGGTTGACACTTGGGCTACAGTAGGCTCTTGTGCTCAGATTGGCAAGAATGTACATCTATCTGGCGGAGTTGGTATTGGCGGTGTGTTAGAACCAGTACAGGCAAACCCCACTATTATTGAAGACAACTGTTTTATTGGAGCACGCTCTGAGATAGTTGAGGGAGTTATCGTGGAAGAAAATTCAGTAATATCAATGGGTGTTTATATTGGCCAAAGTACTAAAATATATAATCGTGAGACTGGGGATGTTAGCTACGGCCGCATTCCATCTGGTTCAGTAGTGGTTTCAGGGTCATTGCCATCTGCAGATGGCAAATATAGTCTTTACTGCGCAGTTATTGTTAAGCAAGTTGACGCAAAGACACGTGCAAAAACTGGAATTAATGAGCTACTACGAGGGATTTAAATAAATACTCGTTATTGGCGATCTTTTAGGTATATCAAAAATGCATAAAGATTCTTTATCTCTCGCACAGCAACTTATTAGCTGTCGCTCACTTACCCCTGATGATAGTGGTTGTCAGGAAATTTTGATTGGGCGTCTGAAAGAAGTAGGTTTTAACATTGAAAAGATTCAATGTAATGGAGTGGAAAATATTTGGGCGAGACGTGGAACCACTGCACCAGTTTTATGTTTTGCGGGCCATACAGATGTAGTGCCAACTGGACCATTGGAACAGTGGGAGAGCGATCCGTTTACACCGACAATTCGCGATGGAAAGCTATATGGGCGTGGTGCGGCAGATATGAAATCATCTTTAGCCGCATTTATTACAGCAATTGAATCATTTGTATGCTTACATCCAAATCACTCTGGCTCAATTGCGCTTCTAATTACTTCTGATGAAGAAGGCATTGCTGTTGATGGGACTGTTAAGGTAGTTGAGGCACTTAAAGCAAGAGAAGAAAAAGTTGATTATTGTATTGTGGGTGAGCCTACATGCTTAAATCAATTAGGTGACACCATTAAGAATGGCAGACGAGGGTCTTTATCTGGAGCACTTACTGTTAAGGGGATTCAGGGTCATATTGCTTACCCACATTTAGCAAAAAATCCTATTCATCTTGCAGCCCCATGTATTGCTGAACTTGCACAAACTGAATGGGACTGTGGTAACGAATATTTTCCACCAACAACCTGGCAGGTTTCTAATATCTCCGGAGGAACTGGCGCAACAAATGTAATTCCAGGTGAAATAGAAATTATATTTAATTTTCGTTTTTCTACAGCCAGCACAGTTAAATCACTACAAAATAAAGTGCATCAAATACTCGATAAACATGGACTGAAATATAATTTAGACTGGTCATTATCTGGAAAACCTTTTCTTACTCCCAAGGGCGATCTCGTAGATGCAATAAATAATTCGATTAATAGTGTAATGAATATTGAACCAGAACTATCTACTTCTGGAGGCACGTCAGATGGGCGTTTTATAGCAGAAATTTGTCCCCAAGTAGTAGAATTTGGTCCGATTAATGCCACCATTCATAAAATTAATGAATGTGTAGAGGTGGCTGATATAGAGAAATTATCTGAGATCTATCAGGGGACAATTGAGAATTTATTATTAAAGTAAAAAACTGTTTATTTTTTTAATAATTTGGAGAATTGATAATATTGGAATATTAGGTGACAACGATTTATATATAAATACTCTTAGTCGTCAGGATAGTTTGAGAGTATATGTTCAATTTCTTCTTTACTTAGCTCTATCGCCTTCCCTCTTCTTAACCTTGGTGGCAATGTAATAATACCAAATCGTACGCGGATTAGCCGACTAATTGTTATCCCTATCGATTCAAACATACGCCGTATTTCACGGTTTCTACCCTCTTTTAATATTACATGGTACCAATGATTAGAGCCCGTCCCGCCTTGGTCCAGCAGGGAAATAAATTTAGCTAACCCATCCCCTAGTTCAATGCCAGTTGTTAGCAATTTTATCTGGCTTGCTGATAATATCCCTACGATACGGACAGCATATTCACGTTCCACCTCATAGCGAGGATGCATTAATCGGTTCGCTAATGATCCGTCAGTAGTAAAGATTAATAATCCAGAAGTATTAAAATCAAGTCTTCCAATTGATACCCACTTAGAAGTTTTTATCTTAGGTAGGTTATCAAATACTGACGGTCGGTTATGTGGATCATTATGGCTTACAATTTCACCCTCTGGTTTATGATAAAGCAACACCCTGGGAAGTTCTTTTCCAAAATTCAGATGAATAATACGTTTTTTTATTCTAACCACATCGAGATTACTGGCTCGATCAGCAATGCCAGCAACCTTTTGATTTATGGTTACCTGGCCCAATGCAATAAGCTTTTCCATCTCACGTCGAGAGCCAAGCCCTGCCCGCGCTAATAATTTGTGTAATTTCTGTGTGGTTACAGGTGACGATGTAATATCTTTATCATCTTTGAATGAAGGACGTGTTTTATTTTTAAATTCTTTATGTGATTTGTTAGTTCTCATTTAGTTCTCAGCAAAAGAGTTTTCCCTGTTTTATACTGATCTATTTAAGTGCTACTAGATGTAGGATTGAAAATTATGATGATCTGGAAAAACTGATAGTTATATTGTTAAATAGAATTAAACCTCTCTTCGCTCCATAACTGCTTGTGCAAGTGTGCCACTATCGACGTGCTCAAGCTCACCCCCTGCAGGCAGCCCTCTTGCTATACGACTTACCTTTATTCCCATGCTATTAAGTAGCTCACTAATATAATGTGCAGTAACCTCCCCTTCTACAGTAAAGTTTGTAGCGAGTACGACTTCTTTTACTGTATTGTCTTGGACACGTTTCAGCAGCCGATCAAGATGAATATCTTTAGGGCCAATACCATCCAATGGAGAAAGTTTACCCATTAGCACGAAATACATGCCGCTATAACTTTGCGTCTGTTCAATCATCAATAAATCTGCAGGCATTTCAACTACACATAAAAGATCAGCATTACGTTTTGTGGAGCAACATAAATTACAAATCAATGATTCAGTAAAGTTATTGCATTTCTCGCAATGTTTAATACCTGTAAGCACTTCATCTAGTGTGTTCGCGAGTTGGCGTGCGCCCTCATGATCATGCTGTAGTAGGTGATAAGCCATTCGCTGAGCTGATCTAGGCCCTACGCCTGGCAGGCAGCGTAATGCTTCGATTAAATCCTCAAGAGATGCGGAATTTTTCATTATAGACAAGATTAAATAACATTATGACTGGATGAAGTCGGCATCCTTATATGTAACCTCATTAATTACATGATACATATTTAAAATGGCAATTTCATTCCAGGCGGCAAGCCCATGCCAGCAGTAACCCCCGACATTTTTTCCTGTGTAGTAGCTTCAACTCGCCGTACAGCGTCATTTACTGCGGCAGCAAGTAGATCCTCCAACATATCTTTGTCATCATTAAGTAGGCTATCGTCTATGTTCACCCTCTTTACATCATAACGGCAGGTCATTACAATTTTAACCATACCCGCGCCAGATTGGCCTTCTACCTCAACTGTAGCCAATTGTTCTTGCATATTTTTCATATTTTCTTGCATTTGTTGAGCCTGTTTCATTAATGGCCCCAAGCCACCTTTCATCATCCTGAATCTCCTTTATTAATAGGTTTAATTGAAGAATTAATCAATTTCGCATCAAAATCATCCATCAACTGACGCACAATCGGGTCGGTTTCAATAGCAGTTATGGCTTGTTGTTGTTTCGTTTTTTGTTCACGATTATCTAATTCTGCTGGGGTAATGCCTGTAACTTTACCAACAGAAAATTTTAAAAATATATTGTTTCCAAAGTGTTCATTTAATGCAATTTTCACCTTGTCTTGATATTTTCTCTCTAATAAATGTTTATGCTCAGCTAACAGGCATAATTCTAGATTACCTGTTGAATAACTTTTAATTTCACAGTTTTGAGCCAACATCTTTGCCATACCGTTTAATTTTAACTGATTTACCAATAACGGCCAGTCAATATCTGATTGATCGGCGCTATTAGAGTATGTATTGGGTACCCTAACATCATTCAATATTTTAGGAGAAATATGTTGCAAATTGCTATCTGGAGTAGTGCTTATTTTTTTATTTGCTAGAGAACTCTGTTCTTTTAAGTTTAGATCTGACGGAGGGACAGATGCTTTGGCATTCTCTAAAAGATTTTCTGGAATAAAAGCCAACATACGCATTAATGTCATTGTAAAGCCAGCGTATTCATCAGGTGCCAGCCCTAAATCATTACGACCATGCAAGGCAATCTGATAATATAACTGTAGTTCTTCAGGTGAAAATCTTTTTGATAATGAAATAATCTGTTTATATTCTGGTATATTTTCGTTAATGGCTTGTGGGACTATTTGCGCTAAAGAGAGTGTATGAAGCAGCCTCGCCAAATCTTGTAAGGCAGTATCAAAAGACAAGCTCTTTGCTTCGATTCCATCAGCTATGTTTAGTAGATTTGTGCCATTTTTTTGCAGAATTGCCTCAAGCAGATCATAAAGATAGACCTGATCAATAGTTCCTAGCATGGCGTGAACCCCAGATTCCTCAATCTTACCTTTGCTAAAAATAATAGCTTGATCAAGAATGCTAAGGGCATCACGCATACTGCCTTGTGCTGCACGCGCTAATAACTGTAATGAGGTTTCATCAGAGATTATTTTTTCTTGTCCAAGCACATATTTTAGATGCTCAGTAATTAGGGCGATAGGGATCTGCTTTAGATTAAATTGTAAACAGCGTGATAAAACAGTAACCGGAATTTTTTGTGGATCAGTAGTAGCTAATATAAATTTTACATGGTCTGGAGGTTCTTCTAAAGTCTTAAGCATAGCGTTAAAAGCAGACTTAGAAAGCATATGAACTTCATCAATGATATAGATCTTATAACGGGCAGAAGTTGGCGCATACAATGCGTTTTCCAGCAACTCACGCATATTGTCGACCTGAGTATTGGATGCAGCATCAAGCTCAACTAAATCAATGAAATTTCCACTGTCGATTTCGATACAGGCAGGACAATTGCCACATGGATTGCTTGTAACACCTGATTCACAGTTAAGAGATTTGGCTAAAATACGTGCAATCGTTGTCTTGCCGACACCACGTGTGCCTGTGAATAAATAGGCATGATGTAAACGTTTCTGTTCAAGCGCATTTGTGAGCGCTTTAATAATATGGTCTTGTCCAATCAGACTTGAAAAGTTTTTTGGACGCCATTTACGAGCAAGGACTTGAGATTGAGACACGGCAGATACTAATTAATAGTTGGTAAGGATCAATAAGTAGATATTGTAATCTGGATAGCCTGAAATGCAATCTACTTTATTTTCTTTAAGCTATTCACAGCGATCCAGAAGCTATTAGCAAAATTAAAAAATAGAGCCAAACATGGATAATAGTTTGATTCTTAGTAAATATATAATAATAAGGTGGCGAGCCCAACCCCCGGCACTTACAGAGAATAGTTGTGGCTGCTTCCTTCCGGACCTGACCAAGTTCACTACTATGCAATGCGGGGAGGCCCGCCATAATAAACTATTACCAGACGATAATTTTCTAAAGTCTAGTTCAAAATAGGTAGAAACTACTTAAGATGTTTGGTTGCGGGGGCAGGATTTGAACCTACGACCTTCGGGTTATGAGCCCGACGAGCTGCCAGACTGCTCCACCCCGCGCCAGTAAGCGTAAATTATAACAAAATGAGTGTCACAGGGTCAATCTTCATATTGATTTAATGGTGACCACACAAGAAATATAGACTGGCACTAATAGCTATAAAATCTGATACAGGTCCGTTCAATGGCACGTTTGATAAATATCAAATAACGGCTAAAAATATGAATAAGTAATTATTACAAATAAACCTAAATCATAGTTATGAGAATGGAATAAGTAGCTCTGCATAGAGCTGCTTATAGGAGGATAAAGTTTATTTATTCTTGTCTATTATGTTAAAATAATATGGTTTTACTCCAAATTTAATAATGCATCATTAAGGAAGAAATAAATGAGTCATACTTTACATGAAGCTTCTGTTTTAAGAGTGCAGCGTTGCGAACTAGCTGTGCCGGGTTCAAATCCAAACATGTTTGAAAAGGCAATGAAAAGTGGCGTGGATTTCGTTTTTCTTGATCTTGAAGATGCTGTTGCTCCAGACGATAAGATACAGGCTAGAAAAAATGTTATCGAGGCTATTAACGATTTAGACTGGAAAGGAAACGGAGTTTCCCTATCAGTTAGAATTAATGGCTTAGACACTCAATACATGGTTCGTGATGTCGTCGACCTGGTTGAGCAAGCCGGACATAAAATAGATACTATTTTGGTGCCAAAGGTTGGGGTTTACTCTGATGTGTATATGGTTGAAGCTATGCTAAATCAGTTGGAAACACAGCAGGGATTAAAAAACAAAATTGGTATTGAAGCTTTAATTGAAACAGCTTTAGGCATGGCCAATGTAGAAGATATCGCCTGCAGTGGATCAGCAGGTCGTCTTGAAGCATTACATTTTGGTGTTGCAGACTATGCAGCCAGCAATCGTGCTAGAACAACAAATATTGGGGGTCTTAATCCTGATTATCCGGGTGATCAATGGCATTCAGCAATCAGTCGAATGACAGTTGCTTGTCGTGCTTATGGATTACGTCCAATTGACGGACCTTTTGGAGATATAAAGGATCCAGATGGGTATAAACTGGCTGCTAGAAGAGCGGCAGCTTTAGGGATTGAAGGGAAATGGGCGATTCATCCAACACAGGTGGATCTTGCAAATGAGGTATTTACACCACCCCTTGCAGAAGTTGAGAAAGCAAAACGAATATTATCTGCACTAGATGAAGCTGCAGCACAGGGAAAGGGAGCTGCAGCATTAGACGGGAGATTAATTGATGCTGCTTCTGCAAGAATGGCTAATAATGTAGTAGAAGTAGCAGAAGCAATATCAAAAAGAAATAGAAACTAAGTCTAAAAAATAAAAAACTTTTTTACTGGTAATTTAAATTAAGGGTGAGACATTGGACATCCATGAATATCAAGCAAAAGAAATTCTAGCTGAATATGGGGTTAAGATAGCAGATGGTGGCTTAGCTTACACTCCGGTAGAGGCTGTGCAGAGAGCGAGAGAGATAAGCAGCAGTAGTTGGGTAGTTAAGGCCCAAATACATTCAGGTGCACGTGGAAAAGCAGGTGGTATAAAGATCTGTAAGACCCATGATGAGGTAGAAAAAGCTGCGGAAGAATTATTAGGAAAAAAATTAGTAACTCACCAGTCAGGCCCAGCAGGAAAGATTTGTTCCAGAGTTTATATTGAGGCAGGAACAAACTTTACTAGAGAACTTTATCTCTGCTTTCTTATTGATAGAAGCTCCGAACGTATCGTCATGGTCGGTTCTACGCAAGGAGGAATGGAGATTGAAAAATTAGCGAAGACAAATCCTGAATTAATTCATAAGGTCTATATTGAGCCTGCCGTTGGCTTACAGGACTTTCAAGCACGTACAATGGCTTTTGCTCTAGGTCTGGAGGATCCGAAATTATTATCTCGTAGCGTTAAAATAATTAAGGGTTGCTACCGTGCCTTGCGTGACCTTGATGCAAATATGCTGGAAATTAACCCTCTTGTCGTTACCGATAATGAATTAATCGCCTTAGATGCAAAAATGAGCTTTGATGACAACGCTTTATTTCGTCGTCATAAAATTGCTGAGCTACGTGATAAAACCCAAGGGGATCATCGTGAAGTTGCAGCTGCTGAACAGGGTTTGAGCTATGTTGGGTTAAGTGGGGATATAGGCTGCATGATTAATGGTGCAGGTCTGGCCATGGCTACCATGGACATGATTAAGCTGGCCGGTGGGGAACCTGCTAATTTTCTGGATGTAGGTGGTGGAGCATCTGCAGAGCGTACTGAAAAGGCATTTCGTTTAGTGCTAGCAGATAAAAATGTTAAGGCGTTATTGGTTAATATTTTTGCTGGGATTAATCGTTGTGATTGGATTGCAGAAGGTGTTGTACAGGCAATTAAGAATATCGACATGAAAATACCTCTGGTTGTACGTCTGTCTGGTACAAATGTTGCTCAAGGCCGTAAGATAATTACTGAGAGTAATTTACCTATAATTATGGCAGAAACATTAGCTGAGGCAGCTGAGAAGGTTGTTCAGGCACGTAATGAGATGGTCGCAAGAGGAATCTAAGGGAAAGAACGATGTCAATTTTAATTAATGAAAAAACACGAATTATTGTTCAGGGGTTTACAGGAAAAATCGGTACATTTCATGCTGAAGACATGATTAAGTACGGTTCTAATGTAGTAGGAGGCGTAACACCTGGAAAAGGAGGTCAGAAACATTTAGGCCTGCCAGTTTTTAATACGGTAAAAGAGGCTGTACATCAGGCCGGAGCTGAAGCAAGCATAATATTTGTCCCCCCTGCTTTTGCTGCTGATTCAATTATGGAAGCTGCTGATGCAGGCATTAAGTATTGCGTGGCAATTACTGATGGTATACCAACACAAGATATGATGACTGTAAAAAGTTATCTTCGCCGCTTCCCTAAAGAAAAAAGGATGTTATTAACTGGTCCGAATTGTGCTGGGACAATCAGTCCGGGACGTTCAATGTTGGGAATTATGCCAGGGCATATTTATATTCAAGGAAATGTGGGGGTTATTGGGCGCTCGGGAACTCTAGGTTATGAGGCGGCTGATCAGCTGAGAATGTTAGGTATTGGTATTTCAACATCGGTTGGTATCGGTGGTGATCCCATTACCGGGAGTTCGTTTCGAGATATTCTAGAATTTTTTGAATCAGACCCTGAAACAAAAGTTGTACTTATGATTGGAGAAATTGGTGGGCCACAAGAAGTAGATGCAGGGGTCTTTGCTAAGGATAATTTAAGTAAGCCGTTAATTTCTTATATTGCTGGCTTAACTGCACCAGAAGGGAAGCGTATGGGCCATGCGGGAGCGATTATTTCTTCTGCCGGAGAAAGTGCCGCGGAAAAAGTTGCTCTATTAAGAGAACTGGGAGTCACTATCAGTTCAACACCATCTGATATGGGAAAAACGGTTGCTGAAGTACTGACCAAAATGTGAATGGATAAGAATCTCTACTAATTTATCTTTTAATTTACTGGTCCAATTCTTTTCTTTTGTTTAATTTCTAGATATATCCTAACTATTGTATAGAAATACCTAAGCAACAGGTTATCCACTGTATTGCGTGCTGATGTACGTAGTATTGATGCGAATTTATATATATGGCAAGATGAATTATTAGTATCGAAGCATAGAGCCTCATTAGAAACTCTACAGATCCGGGTTAAAGTTATGGCATTTGGATGGATTACAGTTCTAAAAATCATTCCTTGGAAGGATGTGTTGGAGAATGCACCACATATAGCTAAAGCAGCAAAAAATCTCTACGCTGGCACAAGAAATAACACTTCATCATCAGGGACTGCAGACTCATCAGCCCCTACATCAGATAGTGGAAATAAAGAAAGCACGGATTTTCGTCTTCAAGAAATTGAAAGGGAGATATTAGATTTAAATAGTGTAGTCAGATCCCTTGCAAAGCAAAACGTACGAATCGTTGAGGCAATTGAGGTTCTTCGTATCCGTTCAAAGATTCTAATATTTTCATGTATTGCATTAGGATGTATCTCGATATGCTTGATATTATTGTTAATATTTAAATAATATTATTTGATTGCCTTTCTGATATTTTCCAAAGCAGTAGCAATAATATGACGGGGCGTTCCTATATTCATTCGCATAAAACCATGTCCTCCCTCTCCGAACAGTGTGCCAGGACTCATACCTACCCCAGCTTCATTTATAAAGAAATGATGGAGCTGTGCATCACTCATACCTAATTTACGACAATCTAGCCACAGCAGATATGTTCCTTCCGGTTTAATAAGTTTGATTTTTGGAAGATATTCTATCAAATACTGTTCTACAAAATCTCTTGTGCCTTGTAAATAAGCAAGTAATTTTATGAGCCATGGCTCACCTTCTCTATAAGCAGCTTCAAAAGCTACAATACTGAAAGGATTAGATGCGCTTATATGCAGGGT
>Ga0308010_1000469_pt1 | contig 27387 bp, 24 predicted proteins | sample Neamet129_FD_202368 | JGI IMG/M metagenome (GOLD analysis project Ga0308010, IMG submission 202368) | Marine microbial communities from water near the shore, Antarctic Ocean - #129 | ecosystem: Environmental > Aquatic > Marine > Unclassified | place: Southern Ocean | collected 2014-07-24 | reverse complement strand
TGAACCCGAATAACTGCTTCAACCGCTGGAAAACGCCGACCTTATCGCCACGTCGAGCAGAATGCCAGCTCTTTTCAGCCGATGCTGCTCTGTCGAGATTTGAACCACGCTGTTTCATAACGTCTCGAATTTCACGGTCTTCGCTCTTATCGAGCCAAAATCCTGCGTCATTTGGGCAAGCTTCGATTTCAATGTTATAGCCACGATATCGGAATCGAATCATCTGATCGCCACAGTGCGGACACTCGTGGTTGACGACATGCTTGCCGTATTGACGCTGACCTTTGACCATGTCGTCGCTGGCTGCGTTATCTTCCATAGACTCAAGAGTTGTTGTTGTAATCCAAACGCCGTCACATTGATCGCATGTGGATGACTCTTCTCCAGATGTTTTGGAATCAACCAGATGAGATTGGTCTAAGGGGCACTTTAGTTGTGGCAAATTCGAGAGTCCTTCGGAATGTGAAGCGGTAACTGATTGTACGAATTACGGTCGGGTTTCGGTTCTTTCAGGTATCTCAGGCGGGTCGAATAACTTTATTAATCCGTTCAACACCGATTTCATTTTGAAATGCTCTGAGACTGAGGCCAAGAACAATTACATCGACCTTACGTTGATTACTCGATTGTAACGGTCGAAAGTCAAAGTGCTTTTCGGTACGAAGCAGACTATTGCAGCGAAATGCTCATAGCTACTGCGCCACCACCGGCGTGGCAGATGACTGCAAGTCCTTCTTTTCTATGTGTGGATTGCAAGCCATACATCAGCGTTACAAGTATTCGAGAACCGCTCGCTCCGATTGGGTGTCCGAGCGCAATAGCTCCACCCCGCAAGTTCACTCGATCCCAATCCCAACTGAGAGCCTGACCATTGGCGAGTACCTGACCTGCGAATGCTTCGTTGACTTCAATGAGGTCGAATTCATCGAGTGATTGGCCAGTCTTGGCTAATAAATTCGTCACAGCTATTCGAGGGGCATCGAACAGCATTCCCGGTTCGTTCGCTGCGTGCGAATATCCGGTTATTCGAGCGACTGGTCCACTCGAACAGTTTGCAGCCAAGGCTTCATTCGAAACGACGACTGCGGCAGCTCCGTCGCTAATCGATGACGCATTACCCGCAGTGACCGTCATCCCTGGAGGAAATACCGTTCGTAGAGCTGAGAGACCATCGAGAGTTGTGTCAGCGCGCGGCCCCTCATCTGTAACGAACGTGGTGACTTTACCGCGTCCTCCATTCACATTAACTGGGGTGATCTCGTCGGAAAATAACCCTTCGGCTGACGCATTTGAGGCAAGACGATGGCTGCGCTCTGAGAACTCATCTTGCTGATCGCGAGTTATGCCGTATTTTTCGCTTATCGCTTCAGCAGATCCGCCCATGTGCCGATTTTCGAATGGACACCAGAGCCCATCGTGAACCATTGAATCAATGAGATTCGTGTCGCCTAATCGTTGGCCGGTACGGCTGTTGATCAACAGATGAGGTGCTGCGCTCATGTTTTCCATGCCACCAGCAACGACGGAGTATGCCTCACCCAATTGGATCGACTGAGAAGCGAGCACAATTGCTTGCATTCCAGAAGCACAGGCTTTGTTAATCGTTAGAGCTGAAACAGAGTTTGGAATACCTGCGTTGATCGCTGCTTGGCGTGCTGGGGTTTGTCCCAATCCTGCCGACAGCATGTTCCCCATCACTGTGTAATCAATGTCACTTCCTGCCAGGCCAGACCGCTCGATCGCAGCCTTGATAGCGGTCGCTCCGAGATCGGTTGCCGGAGTGGTAGATAAGCCACCTTGAAAATTGCCAAGCGGTGTTCTAGCTGCGCCGGAGATGAAAACATCGCCCTTAAGCGAGTTGACCATTAAATATGTTCCTAATGACTAATCTGCGAAGTAGATTTGTGGAGTATAAATCGGTCAGAGCAATTGTGCGGTCTTAGGCAGGGACGACTCTGACAGTTAGACCGTCGGCAGTGAGTGCAATTTCGCCCTTTTTAAGGGCGATAGCGTCATTGCCGTATATTTCTCGTCGCCATCCGGACATAGTCCTGACATCTGGCTCGTCTTCCGTTGCAATACGGTCGAGTTCTTTTCGATTAGCAATGAGTTGCGCAGCCACACCATTCTCGTCACTTCTAAGTTTGAGCAGTGCCTGGAGTAACGCTACCAATGTCTCGTGACCACGAAGCGGCGATCGGCCCTTCTCAGGATCGGGACAATCATCATCAGGTATTTCGAGACCAATCTTCACGGCTTCGAGTAGTGCTTTCCCATCTCTACCGTTTGCGAACCGATCATTCACACCACGAACCCGTTCTAGTTCGGCAGGATTTTGTGGGGTGTTTAGTGCGATCTCGGCAAGTGCTTCGTCTCTGCAGACCCAGCCTTTTGGAATATCTCTGTTCTGAGCACTTATTTCTCGCCACTCTGTGATCTCTCTTAGAACTGCAAGCGCACGACGTGTAGGTCGACGTAGCCGAACTTTTCGCCAAAGATCACGATGGTCAATGTCATATAGGTCTTGGTTGCGAAGATGTCGCATCTCTTCGTGTGCCCAAGTGGTGCGGTCCGCTTCTTCAAGCTCTTCATTGAGCTTGTCATACACATCGATCAGGTATGTAACATCGCCGATAGCGTAGTCGACCTGATTGTCGGTCAACGGACGTCGAGCCCAGTCAGTCATTTGAGATCGTTTGTCGATCGTTTCGCCGACTATCCGTTGAACTAGCGTCGCATACGCTGGTTGATCACCGTATCCGCTCACCATCGCGGCAATCTGCGTGTCGAACACTGGCTCCACCATTCCGCCGCTAGCGTTGTACATGATCTGCATGTCTTGGCTTGCCGAGTGAAAGACCTTAAGTATCGAAGTGTCTCTCATCAGGTCGTATACGGGTTCAAGATCGATGCCGTTGGCAAGAGGGTCGATAGCGACTGCTTCCTCGCGAGTAGCTATCTGAATAAGACAGAGAATTGGCCAGTACGTCTTCTCTCGGACGAATTCAGTATCGACGGTTACGAACTCAGAATTGGCGGCACGTGCGCAGAAATCTGCGACATCGGCGGAATTAGTAATAAGCACTTATTGTGATGTGAGCGTTGTGCGACCCTATTTCAGAGTCGTTTACCGAATCGTGGTAACTACTGGTTGTACTCGATACCACGACTGACCGCAGACACTGCGGGACTCACTCAGCATACATGCGAGTCCGTTAGATGAACGTACGTACTGCAGTCAGAGTGGTTCAAGTTACACGATGTGTCCGCTGGACTGAATGTGAAAAGTACACAGCGCTGGCCTGTGATATTTTCGAAACGTAGTAGAATCTCACAAGATCAAAAGGCTTTGCAGTATGTTTGGCGACAAATATTGGAATCTACTAAATATCCCTGTAGAGATAGATAGTATCGAGTACGCCATCAAACTTGAGGATCGTTGGATCCTCTTCATTTCAAAACTTAGTTATAAATTCGAGGATGAACTACGGGTATTTGTTCCTTACAATTCGCCAGATAACCCGTCATACGCGTTATTTACGGGGCATTTTGTGAGTTACGAATATCTGCTAGGCAACCACGATTGGTCTATACACATCTAAACTTGTGGCGGAGACAAGTAGACATTTCTAAGACAGATACGAGAGAGATTCAAAGTGAACTCGAAAGCATATCGAGGTCGAAAACACCCGCCCTACTGTACCTGTTTCACCTGCGTCGCTGATCGTCTGACTCGAAATAGTGTTTCCGGGCCTAAGGGATTACTTCTACGGATTCTGCGAATTTTCAGTGTTAGTCGATAGCTTCTAGAGCTTTTCGAACCCGAAGAATCTGCCTAGAACCCAACCGATGGCGAGTCCGATCAGGACTGAAAACGGGATACCGAACAGAACACTGACCATCGCTACATCTTTTGCGTTGGTTTCCGCATCATCGAACTGGAATAGTGAGATTACGAGAAACGCTATTCCCATAATAAATCCCAATGCTGCACCCATCAGTGCCGATTTACTAAATCTCAACTCTGTTGATCCTCTTCGCTGGTACGCTGATCCATTATCCAGCGTTATATGTTTCGTATTTGTTCTCGCACGGATTTCCGTTAGTTACGTGCATTCGATTATCACTAGGTTCAAGGATGATAGAAATAACGCTACGTTGCCAACCCGTGTTTGGATCATCATTGGGATGCCGACATATCGACGTAGGGAAACCATCGTGGTCCGACAACAATAATTTAGCGTCGTCGATCGATACTTTTCCTTGATTCAGTCGAGCGTTTAGAAGTTCTTTACCGCGATCTCGTCGTTGGAATGACTGACCATAGATTTTGTCGGAAAAATCAAGATTGTTCGACACATACGATGGATGAACACAGTGATTCGTGTGGACCAATACACCATCTGAATCTGTCGTAATCGATTCGACAGATTCAGGCATAATCTCAAGATTTAGTGGGCCTTCATTCGTAATCATCGCAGCGTTGGCAGTGAGTGCTCTCGGAGCTGACTCCACCGCACTTATAGCTTCAGCAGTAGTCTTTGCCTCCAGGATCGCACGAACAAAGAAGTACCAAGGAAGCCCTTTTGGATCCGATGGTCCATTTAACGCATTCATGCATATGCCGATTCCAGACGAACTGAATCCCATGTAAGCAATTAATCCTGGCTGCATCCATGATGTGAAGGCTGCCTTGCCGTGTCCCTTCCGAGTGATCACGGTCGACAGCGGAGCCATCGCTGGATCGTTGTCCCAGTTCTGACCTGCAAAGCCCTTGCCTGAACCAGAAGACTCCGCCGAAACCAAGATCGACGTACAGCCCTCCGATTGGTAACCGAGCATGTTCCTTGCATTGAACACCATCAAGCGCTCGACAGATATACCTGAAGCGTTGGATGTACCTTCCATCTCTTTGAGAGAGTCAGGGAAGAACTCAGTAACACGGTCGAAACTACGCAGAGCTACTTGTTCAGCGCGTTCCCATGTAACTTGTTGAATTGCACCTTTGTTGAAGCGTTCGAGCACGATATCCGAAAGTTCAACGATCTGGCTTCGAAAGTGCTCGCCAATCTGTTGTCCCATTTCGACTGGTGAGCCGCTAACGGTTAATTCAGGAAAACGTGCATTGGTTTGAGAATTCATAAATAATTAACTAGACCTATATGGCTTCCTATTCATACTTGGTGACAATGAATGCAATCAAAATAACACCGAGTTGTTTGCTAGACTCGCCACCTCTTGAGATTTCATTAGCTAATTGTGAGGGTACGTATCGATGGGAACAGACCAAGCCAATGGCAAAATACTTCGTTCAGAGGAGTGGTTTGGAACCAGAGATCTTGAAGGCTTCTTGCATCGTGCCGGTCTAAAGAATCAAGGATGGTCTGAGAAATCATTCGCTGGACGCCCAGTGATCGGCATTGCCAACTCTTGGTCGGAAGCCACGCACTGCAATGCTCACCTACGTGATCTTGCTGAACACGTAAAACGTGGAGTTCTCGCTGCTGGTGGATTCCCGATTGAATTCCCAACTATTTCACTTGGCGAGTTCTTCCTTTCACCGACATCTATGTTTTGTAGGAATCTTATGTCGATGGACACCGAAGAGATGATCCGCGGTCTCCCGATTGATGGTGTCGTTCTGCTTTCGGGTTGTGACAAAACCACGCCTGCAATGCTGATGGGCGCTGCTTCAGCTGACCTGCCTGCAATCGTTCTTACCGGTGGACCTCAATTAAAGGGCAACTGGAAGGGCGAAGAACTTGGGTCTTGTACCGACTGTCGTCGTTACTGGGCTGAGCTACGCGCTGGAACAATAACTCAAGCCGAATACGATTCGATGGAATCGGCAATTTATCGTTCACCAGGCCACTGCATGGTCATGGGCACAGCTTCGACTATGGGTGCGATTGTCGAAACTCTCGGCATGTGCTTACCCGGGGGAGCTGTCGTTCCCGGTGCTGACTCCCGCCGAAAAGTTCTCGCCGAAGACTCCGGTCGAGCAGCAGTGGATCTTGTAAAGAAGGGCATTCGACCTTCCGACATCATGACTGAAGATGCATTCGACAACGCAATTCGCATGCTTTTAGCAGCTGGTGGTTCGACAAATGCGATTATCCACCTAACTGCTATAGCCGGTCGTGCAGGCATAAAGCTCCCACTTGAACGGTTCAATGAGCTGTCCGAAACAACTCCGGTAATCGTCAATCTCAAGCCGGGCGGAAAGTATCTGATGGAAGACTTGTTCTACGCCGGCGGCGTAGAAGCTGTTCTCAAGAAGATGTCGAGTTTGCTAACACTAGATTGCCTGACGGTCACTGGTGATACGCTCGGAGAGAACATTGCTGACGCTGAATGCCATAACGATGACGTCGTCCTATCTCTTGAAACCCCGCTTGCCAAAGAAGGTGGCTTGTCAGTCCTGAAAGGGTCGCTTGCTCCGGATGGCGCAGTGATCAAACACATTGCAGCTTCTCCTGAATTGTTGCAGCACACAGGTCGCGCTGTCGTATTTGAGAATCCACTCGATCTCAAGAACCGAATCGACGACCCTGATCTTGATGTAACCAAGGACGACATTCTCGTCATGAAGGGAGCAGGTCCTGTTGGTGGCCCAGGAATGCCAGAGGCTGGATTTCTACCACTGCCGAAGAAGCTTCTCGCTCAAGGCGTGCGCGATATGGTCCGAATATCCGATGCACGTATGAGCGGTACGGCGTTTGGAACGATCGTGCTTCACGTGTCACCAGAGTCCCACATTGGAGGCCCGCTAGCCCTCGTGCAATCGGGAGACATGATTACGTTAGATGTTGAAGCGAAGAAGCTTGATTTAAATGTTAACGAAGTTGAGCTTGCACGACGCCGAGCAGCATTACCGGAGCCTGTAGCAGATGGCGGGTTCACTCGTGGTTACGGAAAGATGTACTCACAACACATTACCCAAGCTCAGGATGGCTGCGACTTCGACTTCCTGGTCGGCAAAACACCTGTTGAGACCCACGTCGAATCAGCAACTCACAACGCTGGATTCCACACTGGTTGATCCAGCGACTGAATAGTTAGTCAGGCGTTGGTGCATTGTCGGGAATAAGACCTGCAATACGCATGTCGCTCCATACCGCAGCAGGAATGTCTTGCTGCACCATGGCGATATTTTGCTCTAGCTCAGCGATCGTCTGGGCACCTGGTACCGCAGTAGCAACTGCCGGGTGAGCAAGAACGAACTGAAGCGCTGCGGCTTTTAAGTCGACTCCATGCGCAACACATATTTCAGTCAATTTACGTGCCGTAGAAATTAAATCATCTGACGCCTGTTCGTAATCGAACGTTACCGGTTGTGAAAGATCACGAGCGAGAATGCCCGAGTTGTACGGGCCACCAATAGTGATCTTCACTTCACGTTCGACACAGGCAGGCAGGAATTCAGACAAGCCTGAGTGGTCTAGGAGAGTGTATCGCCCCGCCAGCAGGATGATGTCTAGGTCGAATCGCTGGATGAATTGCAATGGCATTTGCCACTCGTTCATTCCACAACCGATCGCCTTGATAGTTCCTTGATCTCGTAATTCAATCAGAGCTGGGAACGCTTCGTTTAGAGCTTGCCCTTCACCGTAAGTTTCTACATCTGGATCATGAACGTAGATGATTTCCACGCTATCGAGGTTTAATCGCTTCAGGCTTTCTTCGATAGATCGGTGAACGTCGTCTCGAGTCCACGAATTGACAGCGACTAGCTCCCCGATACCATCCGGATCATCTGTAGGAACCATTCCGCCTTCAACGGCATTAAGAACACGACCGATTTTGGTCGAAACAACGAATGAATCTCGATCTGCAGACGCGTACGAAGATTGACCTACCCGAGCTTCTGCACGCCCAGAACCATAGAGTGGTGCTGTATCGACATACGAAATACCCAGTTCTTGAGCACGGTCAATGACCTTTACCGCCTCGTCATGTGCTGTGCCGCCGTAGAGGCCGTCAGCGAGCACCATTCCACTCAACGGCGCAGTTCCTAGGCCGAGCCTCGGAACTGAAATGCCGGTGTTTCCTAATGGGATTTTCTGGAATGGATCCATCTCGATGAACTGTCCTGTCGATTACTAAGTGCTAGATGTTTACTTATGAACTACTTCGATACCAACTCTGCGATGGCGTCACCAACTCCTTCGGTGGTCGAAGAACCGCCAAGGTCAGGTGTCAGAAGTTCGCCCTGCTCAAGTAACTGCAGAACAGCAGCATCAACGTCGGCGGCAGCAGCGTCTTCACCGAGGTGGCGAAGCATCATTGCACTTGTCAAAATTTGAGCCATCGGATTGGCAATTCCCTGACCTGCAATGTCTGGAGCCGAACCATGTGTTGGCTCGAACATAGATGGAACTGATCGGTCAGGGTTTATGTTTGCGCTTGAAGCCAATCCCATGCTGCCAGTGATGATCGCACCAATGTCTGTAATGATGTCTCCGAAAAGGTTCGGAGCCACGATTACATCAAACATCTCGGGTCGTCGAATAAGATCCATGCAAGCTGCGTCTATCAGTAGCGATGCCGAGTCGATGTCTGTGTACTCTTCTGCAACTTCTGCGAACGTCCGGTCCCAGATAGTCATGTAGCCAAGAGCGTTCGATTTCGTGATGGATGTGACGTGGTTCTTTTTGCCACGTTCACGGGCGAGATCAAACGCGTAGCGAATAGCTCGTTCACAACCCATGCGTGTGTAAACGGCTGTCTGTACAGCGACTTCGTTTGGTGTCCCGTGGTAAGCGAATCCACCAATGTTGAGGTATTCACCTTCAGTATTTTCTCGAATTACGGTTAGGTCAATGTCGTAAGGTTTCTTGCCTGACAAAGGAGACTCAACACCAGGGTACAAAACCGAAGGACGTAAGCAAATGTACTGGTCGAAACGTCGACGAATCGGCAGCAGTAGGCCGTCGAGAGTGATGTTGTCCTGAATGTCAGGGTGCCCCACTGCTCCGAGGAATACAGCGTTGAAGTCCTCAAGAGTTACCAGCGCGTCATCCGGCATCATCTTGCCGTGTTTAAAGTAGTAATCTGAACTCCAAGGAAGCTCTGTGTAATCCCATGTAATACCGTATTTTGGAGCAAGGGCATCGAGCACTTTCATGCCTTCGTTTACAACGTCGACACCAATTCCGTCACCTTTGACGATTGCGATTTTATGTGTTGCCATTCGAGCGGATTCCTATTTTTTTTGGTTACGTAATAATTGGATAGTGTGGTGAGATCCAGTGATCGAATCGAACCACGTTGTTGAATTTGTTTGAACCCATGAAACGGGATTACTTAGATCGCTCTTCAATGAGTTCGAGAACTCCTGAAATGTCATGCTCTTTTTTGCCGGCATCCATCATCGTGTTGTACATCTCGAGTGACTTTGTAGCCAGTTCAAGCGAAAGACCTTCATCTTCAGCTAACTGGCCGATAATGCCGAGATCTTTCCAGATGAGACGGAGAGGCGCAGCTGAATCTGGGAAGTCTCGAGCTGCAGTCATTGGAGCATTTCGTTCGATCATCGTGCTACCGCCCCAACTTACTCCAAGTAAGTCAGCAGCTGTTTGAATATCGACTCCAGCTGAATTGGCGAGGGCGAATGCTTCAGCAGCGGCAACGCTATGTACGCCGACGAGGAGTTGGTTGATCAGCTTCATTGCTGTGCCTGCGCCAGTAGGTCCCATCAGTTTGACGTTGGCACCCATTTTGGAAAAGTACTCATGCGCAAGTTCGAACGCATCTTCGGAACCGCCCGCCATGATCGCCAATGTGCCAGCTGCTGCTCCACCAGGACCGCCTGAGATAGGAGCATCGAGGAAATGGGCACCTTTGGCCTGTGCGGCTTCGGCACAAGCACGTGATGTCGCAATATCTACCGTTCCGTGATCAACGATCACCTGACCCGAGTGTGCGTTGGCGATTACGCCATCTTCACCAAGAAGAATTTCTCGGGAAGTTTTCACATCTGGCAAACAGACCATCACGACTTCGACGTTCTTGGTTAGTTCGGCGACGGAAGTTGCGCCCTTGGCACCACGTTCGATCATCGCTTCGATCTTGGATTGTGTGCGTGTGAACACAGTAAGATCAGTACCCTTTTCGAGGAGGTTGTCTACCATCCCCTGTCCCATGTATCCAAGACCCACAAAGCCGACTGACATTATTTGAGAACTCCCGTGGAAAATCTGATATTGATTGTGCGTAAATGTGAATTTATGTCACATCGTTACGTAAATAAAGAAGATAGCTACCTCGATACGTGACGCGATTATATCCGCTACTCGCCTGTGGTTTGTCTAACGGTTTATATATTTTCAGCAGATACGTATTTAGTTAAAACAAAAAAAGCGCCGGAATAATCCAACGCCTTTTTTTGTGTTTCTTTTGAATTGAGACTAGTCCAGTTGTCTTAATCTCGGGTCGAGACGATCACGTAACCAGTCACCGAAGAAGTTCAATGCCATCACAACCAAGAAGATTGCGAATCCAGGCCAGAATGAAATCCACCATGCTTCTTCAATGAACTGCCTACCGTCACTAACACTCTTACCCCATGCAGGGATCGGGTCTGGAATACCAGCACCCAAGAATGAAAGTGTTGATTCCGTCAGAATCAATTGACCAACTCGAAGTGAGGCAACAACAAGAATTGTGCTGTACGTACCTGGCAATATGTGCCTGAGAATAATCCGTATCGAAGACGCACCAGCTACTCTAGCCGCAGCGACATATTCCTGACCACGAATAGTCAATACATCAGCACGTACTTGTCGTACGAAAGCTGTCCAAGCCACAAGAGTGATCAAGAATATGACAACACCCTTCGCGGCTCCTCCTGACGTTAAGAATTGCTGCGCTACCACCAGTGCGATCAAAATAAACGGAAGTGCTAACCACACATCCACAAGACGCATCAATATCTCGTCAGTCCATCCACCAAAGTAACCTGAGATTATTCCCAAAAGAGATCCGAAAATAATTCCTGTAGTAAGGGCGTATGCAGTCACTTCAAGAGAAATACGTGCGCCGTAAATCACACGAGAAAGTACGTCACGTCCTAAGTTATCGGCACCAAGTATGTATACCGAACGTGGGAAGGTGCTCTTCTTCGCCCTATTGAATGCCGAGCGCTGTTTAGTTATCGACATGTCGTAGTCAGCGGGGTCTGGCGCAGTGTTGAACTCTGGTCTTTCAGCACCCCAAGTTGGCGGGTAGTTTCTGAATGAAAGAGACTGTGAAACAGGATCTGCTGGTGCTATAGCAGGAGCGAATATACCAGCAATAAGCAATACAGACATGATTATCAACGGGATTATCGGCCATCGCCTAAGGAAGTAGAAAGCCTGAGAAGCGATTCGACGTTTTGCAACGCTACGCAGTTCTACGCTTTTACCCGTATCCGAAGCACTATTGTTGGTTTGTATGTCAGCCTGTTGAGCCATGTGCCTACGCTAAAAACTAAATGTCTTTAAAAAGTTGTACCGCGTCTAGTCGTACCGAATTCTCGGATCGATGTACGCGTACAAGAGGTCGGTGATGAAAGTCATACCAACGAACAAAATTGTGAAGAAAAACACAACGCCTTGCAGTACCGGAAAGTCGTTGTTATTCACAGCCGTTATAGCCATTTGCCCCATTCCAGGCCAAGCAAATATTGTTTCTACTAAAACTGAACCAGTAAGAAAATAGGTCAATCCCAAAGTCATGCCAGTTAGGGGCTGAATGAAGGCATTTTTAAAGGCATGCTTCCAAATTACCTTGCTATTGCCGACACCTTTGGCACGTGCAAGCCGTACATACTCAGAATCAAGTACTTCTAACATTGCCGTTCGAGTGATTCGCATGTAGAACGCAAATCCGCCTGATGCCAAAGTGATTGTCGGAAGCACCAGAAATTTAACGTCCCAGAAACCATCACCCTTGAGCCCGGCTGGAAATATTTGCCACTTCACAGCGAACAGCATGATCAACACAAGGCCGAGCCAAAATTGAGGCACCGCCTGTCCTAGCAATGCAAAAAATCTACCGAGATAATCCCAAATACTTCCACGTTTTACCGCAGATAGAACTCCAAGCGGGATACCGACCACAAATGAAAGAATGAACGCTGTGGCTCCTAAATGAAGAGTAGTTGGGAGGCGTTTCAAAACCACCCTCAACACTGGCTTACGATCCTTGATCGTCTCTCCCATGTCGCCTTTGAGCGTGCGGCCAAGCCATAGCGCATATTGAACTGGAACTGGACGATCCAGCGCCAATTTCTTGCGTAGAGCCGCTTCACTTTCAGCTGTTAGGCCGTATCCCGAAGTGGCGTAAAGCAGTAACGGGTCGCCATTTGCGCGCGACAGCAAGAATACCGCCATGGTCGCAACCACAATACTGACTAACGAAAACACGAATCTACGAATAATAAAACGCCGCATTGATTCCTTGAATCCCACGAGATAATTAATTTTTTGTAAGAGTGGGTTGAGATTACCATATATAAAGCTAATCTCACCTATTAGTAATCCCAAATAATGTATTTATAAGCCTTTATTTGGAATTACTAACAGATATTAAATAGGAAGGGGACCACCAAATGGTGGCCCCCTTCTTGTTTAACGTTAACCGTTACAAACTGGCAACTTGATCTGAAGTTCGAACTACTTGAGTTCTAGGTTCCAGAGTGAGTTGAGGTTTGCAGCAGCAGCAACGTCCATAGTGAAGCTCTTTACTTTCTTGTTGTTGAAGTAATAAGCGTCAGGAACGGCTACAACACCAGGCTGTAGAGCCTGGTCGTAAACGTACGCTAGGTATCCGTTAGCTGCTTCAGTTGCCGTGGCAGTGTCAGGAGCCTGAGCCATCTTCTGGTAAAGATCCAGGATGACTGGTGATTCGAAACCACATGAGAAACCACCACGGGTTAGAGATGTCTGTACAAGGCCCTTAGGGAAGTGCCATGGGTTAGACGCCCTACCCTTGTCACAAGATGTGATCCATGGGTGCGTGTTGGCTCGACCAACGACAGTAGGTCGGAAGGCCGTGTAGGAGAACTTCAGTGAGAAAGTTTCAAGACCGATGTCGGCCCAGAAGCCAGCTACAGCGTCAGCAATTTCACCAGTAATCGATGCACCACCACCAAGTTCAGGACCAGCGTAGACGGAGATTTCAAAGGCGTTATCGCCAAGAGGTCCATCGGTAGGTGCTCCACCGGATTTGTAGTCACCGTCGAGTCCGTTGATCATCTCAACGGCTGTGTCTGGGTCGTAACCGTATTCGTACTTCGCGTCCCAGTTAGGGGATGCGTTGTTGAAGTATGTAACATCAACCGGTGCACCAAGACCTGCAAGCAGGGTGTCGTTTACAAGGTCACGGTCGATGGCAATGGCCAAAGCGTTTCGAACAGTTTTTGCTTGTTCGAGGTCACCTTCACCGTGGCTTGTGCCAGGCTTACCAATCCATGCTAAGTCATGAACGAAAGTTGCCTTAGGTGGAAGAGGCTCGCCAGTCTTGGCGTTGGTGTCTTCCCATAGGTTACCAGCGAAGAAAATACCAAGCTGAACAGCACTGCCAGAGGACGTCTGTGTGAACTCTGTCAAGTCATACTTGGCAGCGTCCTTCGGCTCGAGGTGAGCAATGTCAACCTGACCAGTTCGCAGAAGCGAAGATCGAGTAGTTGCTTCAGTTACCTGAACCATTTGAATTCGTTCAGTCTTTGGCTCTAAGTCACTATCCCAGTGAGTGCCTTCTCGGTTAACGATTGTGTATGACTCGTCTCGGAGCCATTCTTCAACCTGGAAAGGACCGGTAGCGACAATGTTGTCACGAGACCAGTCTTCGCCTTTTTCGTCAAAAGCCTTCTTCGATAAAATCGAGAGAGCCTGACCTGACTGGTTGACGTAGTCGTCTTTCCAAGTCGAGTCGAAGCTAGTGAACGTGAACTCAACAGTTTCGTCGTCGATAGCAGTCCACTCACCCCAGAGACCGGCGAAGTCACCAGCCTGGCCGTGAATTGACTCAGGATTTGTCTCACTGTTGGCGTTGTTCATAGACCACGCAACGTCGTGTGCGGTCAGGTTGCCTGCGTCATAACCATCAACAACCTGGAACGGGATGCCTTGCTGAATTTTCACGGTTGCGCCGGAAAGATCCGCTGTAATCGTGAAGTCATTAGCGATCCAGTTCAATGTGCTGTCATCAGCAGCACGTCGGAACAAAGTCTCAGCAATTCCAACGTTCTTCAAAAAGTCTTGAGATTGTGCTGAGTTCAGTCCGTTTTGAGCACCCATGTCTGCGCTGTTAACGGCGATTACAGCCGTGCCTGCAGGTGTGGATGTATCAGGGGCAGTAATAAGTGCCTCAACCACTGCAGCCGGTGCTGCAGGTTGTGCCGTTGCCGTAGCAACAACAATGATCGTGTCACCCTTTTCGGTGATGGTGATCGTGTCACCCTTTTCGGTGACGGTGATCGTCTCACCCTTTTCGGTGATGGTGATCGTCTCACCCTTTTCGGTGACAACAACAGTCTCGACGACAGTGATGGTTTCTGTACCACCACAAGCGACAAGAGCTGTCATTGCAGCACCAATCAGAAGCCCAATTACGAGCTTCATCTTGCTTAACTTAAACAAAATATAATCCTCCTGAGACGTGCAAAGATCCTAGATTGGACCTTTGACTGGCAAATAGATTGAAACCTTATTACCACGTCATGTTGCAAGTTTTAGAGAACTTTCGATGATCTAAATCGCTACTTCAGGTAAGTGAATAAAGCGCCTTTGCGCTCGAATCATCACCGGAGTGCTCTTAAACTAAGATGCAAAAATATAACCTCTAGCCTACTGTGTCAATCTCTTAGGTGACCCTGTGGCGGACAATTTCTTGCAGGTAATCCACCACATTGTCCACAACCATGTTTAGAGACACTGTCAAAGCTTCACTTGTATTTGATGCGATATGAGGCGTGAGAATGACGTTCGGCAATCGTGCTAGAGCAGAGTTTCGGTCAAGCGGTTCATTGTTGAATACGTCTAGTGCAGCACCTGCGATCGTCTCGTTTGCTAGTGCTTCAGCGAGCGCTTGGTAATTGACCAATTGACCACGAGCTGTATTCACGAACAAAGCCGTCGGCTTCATTCGTGAAAATTCAACAGCGCCGAACATTGAACGAGTTTGTTGTGTTAAGCGCGCATGGATCGATATTGCATCCGAATTTGCTAGTAATTCTGAAAAACTAACTTCCGTCCAGTTTGACTGGTCAGCATTAGCGGGAGCAAAGGCAGTATCGCTGAGCGAACTCGCTAAAATTCGCATCCCAATACCGCTGGCGATCCGTGCCAAACGTACTCCCACGGCGCCAGTTCCTACAATTCCCAACGTTTTTCCGGCCAATTGTGTGAGTTGCCCACCTGGCCATTCGCCCTCACGAACTCTCAAGTCTAGTTGTGGGATCTTTCTAGCTAAGGACATCAAGAGCGCTAAGGCATGTTCTGCTACTGCAACAGTTGCAGCATTTGGGGTGTTGGTGACGACAATCCCTAACCTTCGTGCCGATTCGAGTGCAACGTGATCAGCAGCTGTGCCCCAGATTGCAACATGTCTCAGGTTTGGTGCTACAGATTCAAGAATAGTGTTAGTGATTCTTGTTGTAGTTCTGACCAGTATGACCGTATGTGCACCGGAAATTCGTTCGGTCAGTTCAGATGAACTGCCCGGACGTTCAGTGAACGTGTTGACTTCGACGTTTGGTAAACGGGAGAGGCGGGCCATCGCTGCAGAATCTGCAAAAACTGAAGGATCGTCATCGGGAATGACCACTCGTATCACGCCATCTGGCACATTCGATTTCAAAACTTTGTCTGCCACCTAATATTGGCCGCCGTATTTCTTTGCGGACAATGCGAGCATATAGGCGACAAGAGATTTTCGCCTCATTCGAATGATCATCAGGTGGCCTCGATGCTACGATTATCTTCCGACTACTCCGCTTACAGTGGTTTCTAAACGTGAAAGAAGAAATATGACGCGTGCGCGAGTGCTTTACTGGAAAGAGATCCCAGTGCAAGTTCAAGCTGAAGATGAAAATGGACGAGTTTCGAGGCAACTCGAAGAGAGATTTCAAAAGGCAGCTGATGCCGTAGCTATGAAAGACGGCAGTGAGGGAACTGACGAATACCTTGATGCTTGGGAATTCGGGTCATACGAGGATGCGGAGGGGGCAGCGTCAGATGTAGCTGAACAATTAGGCAAAAATTTAGAACAAATGCCTTCCAATTTCGTTCAACGGATCGTTAAAATGCAGGATGATGGTACGAGAGACCCTCGTCCTGGAGCTATTGACCACTGGGTTGAGCTTTAGTCGGTTTGAACTAGATATATATCTTAGTATCAGTTCAGAAAATATTTTGGAGAAATCATATGGCAGTATCTGACGGCAAGCCAGGCATACTTGATCGACTCGAAGCTGGCGATACCCTGATCTTCGATGGGGCGACAGGAACATACCTTCAAAATAATGGACTCGAACCTGGCGGTAGCCCTGAACTGATGAACGCTACTCACCCAGAAGTGGTTAAGGGAATGTCTAAGCAGTACTTTGATGCTGGTTCAGACATTGTTTTGACCAATTCGTTCGGTGGTAATAAGTTCATGCTCGAGCGTTACGGAGCCGGGGAGCGCTTGTTCGAGCTAAACCGTCTTGCTGCGGAACATGCACGATCAGTTGCTCCTGAAGGGAAATTTGTTTCTGGTTCTATTGGACCTACTGGCGAATTTATTGAACCTCTTGGTACAGCAACTGAAGATGAGCTGTACGACACTTTCTCTGAAATGTCGAAGGCGTTCGAAGTAGGTGGTGCCGACGCCGTAATGATCGAAACTCAGCTCGCCATCGAAGAAGCGGTTATTGCTGTTAGAGCAGCTAAGGAAACTACCGGACTAGTCGTAATGGCGACGATGGTGTTTGATAAAGGTCCGCGCGGTTATTTCACTATGATGGGTGTGACTCCTGAGCAAGCAGTTGAGGGACTCGAAGAAGCCGGCGCTGATGTAGTAGGCACGAACTGTGGAAATGGTATTGAGAAAATGGTTGAAATCGCTGCACGTATGCGTGCGGTGACAGACAAGTACCTAGTAATTCAGTCAAACGCTGGTATCCCAATCATTAAGAACGGTGAAACCTGTTACCTCGAAACTCCAGAGTTTATGGCGAAACACTATGGTGATCTCGCTGAATTGCCTATAAATATTCTCGGTGGATGCTGTGGAACCACTGCCGAACACATCCGAAAACTCATACAATCTGTTCGTAAATAACTAAACTGAATCTAATTTACTATTTGGAGAGAAGAGCGATGGCCCCGCTAGCGGAAAAATCAATAGTCGCCCGAAACGTCGCAAGACTTGGGAACTGTATTGAGCTCGTATCACTAGACCCACACTTTCACGATGTGAGTATTGGTCTCTTTATAAAAGACGGGATTATGACTATCTCGTCATACAGTACTTTCGATGGGATTGATGCTCGAATCGAGCAAATTCGTGATCGTTGTGCTCATCTTGGCGATGTGGTTGTAGTAAAAGACACCACAGATCAACTTCAACTGATTTCAGATCTCTATTTAGATCGTGCGCTTCGGTTTATGTTCATTGCTGCTGTGGAAAAAGATCCTTTATCAGAATTTCCAACAGGTCGAATCACAGCCCCTGACACAAAGACAAAACTCACATTTGTCGTTGAAGGCGCTGAAGAAGACGGTAAATATGTGTATACCGTTTCTACAGAAGGCGAAGCTGAGCGAGCGGAAATGCGAGTGCGCGCAGCGGTAGGCGGCTTCATGCGTTATTCAGGCTGCTTACGTGTCGAGAAAAATAAGTTCTCATTCCCTGATGGAAAAAAGTATGACAAATTTGCACGTCTTATTCTTCCTCTCGCCCGAAATGTGAGTGCCGTTGAAGCACAACTCGAACAAGACGAGATGGCTGGTCAGATGAATACCCAGACACTCGGTTTTGCCCAAAGCTAGTCATAAATTTAGAAAAGGTCCTTAGGACAAACTAATGTCACCCGTAATTGAAAAAATGACCTCTCGTGAACGAACAATGGCTGCGCTTGCGGGCGAGCCTGTGGATCGTCCACCTGTTTGTACTCCGACTAATGTTGCAACCGTTGAGCTTATGGACTTGGTTGACGCTCCGTTTCCTGAAGCAAACCGTAATGCGGAAATGAATGCACGTCTCGCCGCTACTGCTTACACCGAACTTGGTTTCGACACAATCGCACCGTATTTTTCGATCATTCAGGAATCTTCCGCACTTGGCTGCGACATGCAGTGGGAACAGAAAGACAACTGGCCAACGGTCAGAATGTCGAAGCCAATTTGGAAAGGCTCTTCCGACGTAAAGATCCCGTCTGATTTTCTTGAACACAAAGACACCAAAACCATTACCGACTCGATCAGAATTCTGAAACAGGAATTCGGCAATGAAGTCGCAATAGTTGGTAAAACTATGGGACCGTGGACATTGGCTTACCACGTGTTTGGTGTAGAGCCATTCCTTCTTGGAACTGTCGATGACCCAGACGAGATAATGAAATCTCTAGAAGCACTCAAAAAGGTCACAATTTTGTACGGTCAGGCTCAAATCGATGCCGGTGCCGATGTACTTACGATTCCCGACCACGCCACAGGCGACTTGGTAAGTGGTGAGTACTACCGCCGGTTCTTGATGGAAATGCATCAGGAAATCGAAGAAGAACTTTCCGTTCCATTGATACTTCACATCTGTGGTTCGACTGTCGACCGAATGCCATACATCGCAGAGACGGGTATGGCTGCATTCCACTTCGACTCGAAAAACGATCCTGTTGAGGCGATGGCTGCGGTTGATGGAAAGATTCGTCTTGTGGGAAACATCAATAACCCGACAACTCTTTACGCTCGAGGTCCTGAAGAGGTTCGAGCAGAAGTAAACACGGCATTAGATGCTGGAGTTCAGTTGATAGCGCCAGAATGTGCGATTCCTCTGAAAACAAAGTTGGAAAATCTTCTTGAAATCCCAATCGCTATCGAAGATTGGGTAGCTGAACGCGGCTAAAACCAAGGCCGAAAATTACTAATACGAAATTAATCAATCATTTTCTTTCGATACGATGAGAGAATAGTTGATTCAATCCGGTTGCATAACTCAATTTGAGCCGGACCCCAAATACACAGAATCCATACTTTTAGAGACTACTAATGCCGATTACGCACGAGGGCCTTGCCCGAGAATTTGAATACGTTACTAATGCCGGTGAGCAAAAGCACATTTCTGAAGGGATCGACGGTACTGCTCCGATCATGCAGGAAATTGCCTATCAGCTGATCATTGGAAATAACACTGATGTAGATCGTCTTACTCAGGAAGCATTGTCAGAAGGCTTCACCGCAAATCAATTGCTCGATGACGGCCTACTCAACGGGATGGCGATAGTGGGCGTGAAATTCCGTGACAACCTGATTTTTGTTCCTGAAGTTCTTGTCGCTGCACGTGCTATGAAAGCTGGAATGGTACATATCGAACCAATCCTTTCCGCATCTGGCGCCGAACCTGCGGGAACAATAATAATGGGCACCGTTAAAGGTGATCTCCATGACATAGGCAAGAACCTGTGCATCATGATGCTTAGGGGTGCGGGATTCGTTGTCCACGATATTGGAGTTGACTCGTCGCCTGATGATTTCATCGACGCTGTTGAGGAGTTCCAACCCCAGGTGGTTGGCATGTCCGCTCTACTCACGACAACCATGCCAAACATGGGACGCACTATTGCGACCTTTGAAGACATGGGCTTACGTGATGAAGTCAGAATTATGGTTGGTGGAGCACCTGTGACTCAGGACTTTGCTGATGAGATGGGTGCTGACGCATATGGTGACAACGCTGTTGACGCAGTCGACAAGGCAAAAGAACTTGTCAAATTGCTTGCAGAATTGAAGTCCAGCTAAATATCTGGACAACGTCTAATTGGGGGATATTCATTGGCTGATGGGCAGGGGCGAAACGAAATTCCCAAACTGGATGCTGATAAAGCACGTGCCAGTTTGGATCGTTTGTACGATATCTACAAAGACATCGCTTCGACGGCTGATGACGTAATGCTGACTCGGTGCCCGTATAAAGACGCATCAAGTCGCTGTACGGCAAAATTTGGCTGTAGAAATCAATTCTTTACGTCCGATCCCACCGCCCTGCCCGCCTGTTCCGGCAGCGACCAAATCGATTATCGAGAAGCTTGGGACACGTAGCCCAAGTTTCTACTCTTTTTTTTCAAATCACGTACGACCATTTCTGTGATAGTCCAGATCGATTGTTCGTATTCAAAATCCGACAGGCACTGAAGCTTGAGCCCCGTATACCTCAATTCACAGAAACTCGACGCTAATACCAACGACTCATTGTTTGATCTTGCTGATTCACTTTCGGTCAGAGTGCCGACGTCATGCGGTCGTACCGGCGAGTGCCACGAATGTATCGTCGAAGTCCGGAAAGGTACCGAAGCCCTTACTCCACCGACTGAAGAGGAAAAGTTTCTTCGAGGTAACTATCGTCTCGCTTGTCAGGCGTGTGTCACAGATACAGAAGTCGATATTGATTTTGCAGTCCTAAGACGGCAACCCCGAATTCTCACTGCTGGAACCAAGCGTGAGATAAAGCTTCAGCCTGCGTATGTCCGTGTCGAAGACGAAGTTGTGTTCAATGGCGCTGATGGACAAGTATCAGTAGATAAATACCGCGGAGCTATTTACGGGATTGCTGCAGATCTGGGTACTACCACTGTCGTCCTCAACCTCGTGAATCTCGAAACAGGTGAAACCGTATACACGGCATCCTTCGAGAATCCTCAGCGATTTGGCGGCAGCGACATCATGAACCGTATTTCCTACGATGGCGGGAAAGACGCGGGCGAACTACGAGCGGTGATGGTCTCATCCATCAATTTCGAAATTGGTGAAATGGTTCGTGCTCTGAAAATTCGTAGACGTCAGATTTTTGAATTCGTAGCGGTTGGAAATACCACGATGCGAGATTTGTTTTTTGGTATCGATGTGCAAAGCATCGGAACTCGGCCATATAAATCGTTGATAGAAGATGAGTTCCGAGAATCAAAACGCGAAACCACCGCACTCACTACAAGTGCAGCCGAACTCGAACTTAGAATCAACCCTAAAGCTACAGTCTATGGCGGTCCGCTCATCGCATCCCACCTGGGAGCTGATACAGCGGCCGATCTTCTTGCTTTGGGTATTGAGGACCAAATAGAACCGGTCATTCTCGTCGATGTTGGTACAAATACTGAGGTTGTTATTGGTAACCGCGATCGCCTACTGGCGGCCTCATGCCCTGCTGGACCTGCATTCGAAGGTGGCGAAGTTACCTACGGCATGCCTGGATATGATGGTGCAGTTGAAAAAGTAACGATCGATGAGAACGGTGAAGCCGAATCGCAAGCGATAGGTGAAATCGACCCGATTGGTATTTGTGGATCAGGACTGATTGATCTGCTGGCTGAACTACGCCGTACAAATCTAATGAACCCACTCGGGAAGTTCGAAGACGACTCAAACGAGTACGAATTTTCCTCTACCAACAACCTTACTATTTCACGAGCCGATATTTCTGCACTAGCTCAGGCCAAAGCTGCGAACTATTGTGGTCAAGCTATTGTTCTCAGAGAGTACGGACTTCCAATAGAGAAGTTCGAAAAGCTTTACCTTGCCGGCGGATTCGCCAACTATGTCGATGAATCTAACGCCATAGATATTGGGTTTATCGCAAACATGCCACTGGAAAAAGTCGAAAAAGTTGGAAACGCATCGCTGGAAGGTGCTGTCATCATGCTTTTATCGACCGTCAAACGGGTCGAAATCGAAAAGTTGACAGCTACTATCGAACACGTGGAACTCGAAACGGCTCCTGACTTTTTCGATTTCTTCGTGGAAGGTTGCATGTTCAAGCCGATGGAATCGGTGTAGCGCTGCACTTGATTGAGAGTACACAGGTTCAACTGCTGAGCTTCTCTAGATTTTCCTAACCGACTGTCGGCACAGGAGTTATCAACTTCTTCACGGCTGATCATTAACATAAATGGTCCATAAACATGCAATGAATCAAAAGCTCTTGAATTGGTGCGGGGATAGATTGGTAGGTATCATTCTGAATTATGACCACCAAAGTACTAATCACCGACTACGTATGGCCTTCGACAGATCCTGAACGAGAAGTTCTAGAAGCTGACGGCATTGAACTGGTTATCGCCCCCGACACTTCGGAATCTACTCTCGCTGAGCTAGCAAAAGATGTCGACGCTATCATGTTTTGTTTCGCACAAGTAACAGCCAAAGTTCTTGAGTCTGCGAAAAAATGCAAAATTGCAGCACGATACGGAATCGGCGTCGATAACGTTGATATTGCGAAAGCAACGGAACTCGGAATAGTAGTAACAAACGTTCCTGATTACTGCATGGACGAAGTAACTGATCATGCATTAGCTATGATCCTAGCTTTGAATCGCCGGCTAGTGCCACACACAAGTTCTGTTGTCGCAGGTGGTTGGAATGACGTAGCGTTGAACCAACCTATGCACCGAACGCGTGGGGCCACTCTAGGTATCGTCGGTTACGGCCGAATCGGCCGCTCTCTCGGTGCTAAGGCCGTGGGCTTTGGCATGGAAATTCTTGCGTACGATCCCATGATAGAAGTAGGTTCAGACGTAGAAGGGGCAACAGCCGTTTCACTCGATCATCTACTGGCGAAGTCTGACTTCGTTTCATTACATGTACCGCTTATGCCTACAACCCAAAATATGATCAGTGCACCTGAACTGGCAAAGATGAAAGCCGGTTCGATAATTGTGAACTGCGCTCGTGGAGGTCTGATCGATGAAGATGCTCTCGCTGCTTCACTAGCATCGGGCCACACTGCAGGCGCGGGACTTGATGTTGTAGAACCAACTCCCCCTAGTTCTGACAGCGCTCTTATTCAGCAAGAAAATGTGATCATCACGCCTCACACTGCATTCTTCTCTCAGGCTTCCACATTGGAACTTGAGCAACGAACTGCTCAGGAAGTCGTTCGTGTACTCGCTGGAGAAAAACCTAAGAACCTGATCAACCCACACGTGTTGGGCAAAGCGCGATCAGGAATTTAGTCGGTCTGCTAATTGGTCTTAGATCTCAGGCCTTTAGCGTGATACAGAGATGAGATTACTTGCTCGGTTTAGAGTTACGGGACTCTATATCCGTTGCTCAACCGATGGGAGCATCGTAGTCTTAACCGATGTTCAGTTCCAAAGCATTGCATATTGCTATGTTGCTGAAACATAACTAGCCAACGTAGCTCAGTGGTAGAGCAGCTCATTCGTAATGAGCAGGTCGGAAGTTCAATCCTTCTCGTTGGCTCCATATAAAAAAAGCCCTCAACTATACGGTTGGGGGTATTTTGTTTCAGTAAGACGTCAATGACATGATTATTCATATCGGTCTTAAACAAAAGCGGCCTCGTCGGCATTGGATTGCTAACGAGGCCTATGTCACCCAGAGAGTCCCCAGTGGATGACACAGCTTTAACGATACAGCCTACTTCGTTCAAATTGGGTGAATCATCAACCGATTGAACACTTATCCGCTTCTGCCTATCTGACTCTGCCTATCTGACTCTGTGAAACAATTTCTATCAATAGCACTCGCTAACCTGTCATGTGATGATGTTAGTGTCCGATAAACGAAGTGCTGAAACATATGAAATAAGGTATGCCCGAACATTGAAATTAGCCGTATTGCAACTTCGATCAAACTGGTACATACCGCTGATCATCTTTATCGCTGTGGGTTTTGTATTTACGATAGCCAGCTGTGGCGAAAACGGATCAAATGCTGAGTTCGACCCTGAAAGCTCTCTGATTGCCGAGATTGAAATATCTTCTGTAGCGTTTGAAGACGGTGGCAATGTTCCGATTGAGTACACGTGCGATGGAGAAAACATTTCTCCACCGCTCCGCTGGTCTGAGGTGCCTATAGGAACGCGTTCGATCGCTATCATCGTGGATGATCCCTACTCCGCGGGTCATATTTTCAGGCACTGGTCTGTTTTCAATATTCCATCAGTCACACGATCGCTGGATGCAAACCAAGCGACTACACCTGATTTGAAGAACTCGACCAGACAAGCACTAAATGATTTTGGCGATACGGGATACAGTGGTCCATGCCCGCCTGAGGGACAAGAACACGAGTACGTATTCTTTATCTACGCATTGTCTGAGCCGTTGGAGATTGAAGGAAATGCGACTCCATTAGATGTTTCGGCTGCACTGCGTGGAAAGGTCGCTGGCACGGGCTCTTTCTCAGGCATATACGTTCGCCGGTAGTGTTTTGTGGATTTACCGTACCTTGAGCACACCCGTAATTGATTTAATTACAGGTAACGTAGAAGAACTGATATTGCTTCGACTGCTCGCAGAATACGTCTACGGTCAGAACTCTGCCCTACCCAAATGCAGTACAGGGGTTCTTCAAACCTACTCAGTTCGATACTTCAACACTGTCGCAGGATTTAGCGTTGGTTGAATACCTGTGCAGATGATGCTTGGATTGGGTGCTAGACTTGCTGATTCGTTCGGAATAGGTAGAGTACGCGCGAGTTTGCGATCAAATTTCAAAATCCTGAGCGCTCGAACAGGCGATTAGGAACAATTGGCGAGAGTATTGTCGGCACTTCAGCACACTGAACACCCAATTCTGAGCAACACAGTCTTCCTAGCTGCATGGGGCGGCTGGCCAGATGCTGCCGAGTCAGCTACTCGCTCGCTTCGTGAACTCGTGCGCCAACTTTCAGCCACCTATTTCGCATCTATTGACCCTGAAGATTTTTATGATTTTGCTGAGCAGCGCCCAGTAATTTCGAATGAGTCAGACGGTTCTCGAAAACTGACCTGGCCAAAGAACGAGTTCTACTACTGGAAATCCGAAGATGGTGGACGCGACTTACTCATATTCCTTGGTGTAGAGCCAAATTTGAAATGGCGCACGTACACCGACCTGATCCACAAGGTAGCTAGTGAGAGCGACACCAAATTACTCGTCACTGTTGGCGCCTTACTTGATTCTGTACCTCACACGCGATCAGCACGTGTGACAGGTTCATCGATTAATACCGATCTAGGCATAGGATTTGAGCACATCAAATACTCAGTGCCTAACTACGAGGGGCCATCTGGGGTTACGTCTGTTCTTACGGATCGTCTTAACCAAGATAAGATTCCTTCAGCAAGCGTTTGGGGACATTCGCCCCACTATTTACAGGTAGCTCAGAATCCAACGCTGACACATGCGATTCTTACCGAGCTACAGCAGTTTATTTCCGCACCTATTGACCTAAGCAAACTGTCCAAAGAAGCCGAAGAATTCGATGAAAACTTGGTACGAGCGCTTTCTGATCAACAGGAAATTGAAGGATATGTGAAGCGACTTGAGGAACGTTATGACTCGGAAGAGGAATTTCGACAAAGCCCCGAACCGGCCGCACTGGTCCAAGAACTTGAAGACTTTTTACGCCAGCAACGGGTATCAGATGACCCTACTGGTGATGGAGACATCGCAGATTGAGTAAGATTTCCGAACGACTAACCAAACTCGGGCAGACTGAACGTTCTGGTTTTGGATTTGCCGCAAAAGCGGCAAGCACAAAAATCCCAGTAATTCTCGTCGGAGTAACGGTCACAGATTCTGCCGCGGCGAAAGGGATTGAAGCAGACCTTTTCGTTCTTTCCCCTGATTCAACTGGAGCGCCTCAGGCAACTCCAATTGAAGGAGCCGATATATGGGGAGCGGCTGTATCAGGCGGCACATCGAAAGATATCGATGCTACTGTCGAATCCGGCGCTGATTTCGTTTTGGTGGAAGGAGAATCTGCTCCAGGATCAGCATTACGAGACGATGAGACTAGTAAAGGTTTTGTAGTTGAAAATGACGTATCCGAAAATCGTACTAAAGCAATCAATTCAAGTCCTTTTGATTTTCTAATTCTCAATGGTAATGATCTCAAATTACCTCTCAACGTAGGATCAGTTCTCGATGTCCAAGAAGAATTAGCCAAGTACTCACAACACATTTTTCTAAGTGTTTCTGAGATTCCCGATCAGGAAAATCTGGAGTTACTTCGAGATATCGGGATATCTGCTTTGATTTACGACGGTAAAACAACTGTTAGTGCTGATCTTGCCTCACTTCGAAAAACTATTGAGCAGCTTGAGCCTAAGAAGCAAAAAAGTAATGCGGGAGCAACTCTCCCCCGTTCTGGTGAGTCATTCGCTCCAGAAGAGGATCACGAAGATCATGACCACTCCGATGACGACGACGATTGGGAATAAAGGTCGTTACAACCAAAATCTCATTCGTAACGTGGATGTTTGTAACTACCCACAACTAGCAGGAATTCAATATGACTAATTACACGATCATCGGACTTGGAAGAATCGGCACATCTTTGGGTATGGCCATCCGTAGCAAGGGTGGACATCGAGTCGTTGGATACGATGCCGATAACACAGCGCAGAGCCTTGCTCAGCGAATGGGAGCTGTCGACGAGACGGAATGGAATCTCGATAAGGCGGTTTCCAATGCAGATGTGGTTATAGCAGCTACCCCTGCTGGCGCTCTGTACGACGTTTTCGATGGCATCGCCAGCTATCTAAAAGCCGGATCTGTTGTGACCGACACGTCCCCTTCTAAGCGATCTGTAATGGAATGGGCGCATGAACTTCTCCCTTCAAACGTCGATTACGTGGGAGGTAATCCATTGACGGGTGCTTCGATCAAGGAACAAAAAGACGCTTCTGGCTACATATTCCACAATGCAAAGTGGGCAGTTGTCGCTCCTCCAAATGCAGGTCAGCAGTCGATTCGATCGATAATTGATCTGATTGAAAATGTTGGGGCTAAACCCGTTTTCATGGATGCCCATGAGCACGATTCTTTTTCGGCAGCAACTAGCGGTCTACCAGCGGTAGTGTCTGCGGCAGTAATGAATGTTGTAAGTACTTCACCATCTTGGGCGGAAATCAGCCGTTTCGTCGGTGCCGATTTTGACAACATAACGGCTCCGGCATCGGGAGATCCAGCATCATCACAAAGTGCTGCGGCTACAAATGCCGACATGCTCGCCCACTGGATCGATCAACTTATTGAACGGTTCCAAGCGATTAGAGAAGGTTTGATCGACGACGAAGCTCGATTTTCCTCTGATGGAATTCTTGCTGATTCATTTGTCCAGGCATGGGAACAACGTGCGCGACTCGAAGCAGGCGTAGCTGACCGTCGACCAGAATCTGAAGAACACGCTTCAATTCCT
>Ga0308010_1000468_pt1 | contig 27464 bp, 23 predicted proteins | sample Neamet129_FD_202368 | JGI IMG/M metagenome (GOLD analysis project Ga0308010, IMG submission 202368) | Marine microbial communities from water near the shore, Antarctic Ocean - #129 | ecosystem: Environmental > Aquatic > Marine > Unclassified | place: Southern Ocean | collected 2014-07-24 | reverse complement strand
GTAAATCTGCTCAAGTACCGCTTCATGTTTGGTTACCAGGTTCGATGGAAGGTCCAACACCAATCTCAGCATTGATTCACGCAGCCACTATGGTGACAGCTGGTATCTTTATGGTGTCGCGCATGTCACCAATGTTTGAGCTTAGTGAGACAGCACTAATAGTAGTAATGGTGGTGGGTGCGATTACTGCCTTATTTATGGGCTTATTAGGCATTGTACAAAACGATATTAAAAAAGTAGTAGCTTATTCAACACTCTCACAACTTGGCTATATGACTGTCGCATTAGGTGTGAGCGCATACTCAGTGGCTATTTTTCACCTCATGACGCATGCTTTCTTTAAGGCGCTACTTTTCTTAGCAGCAGGCTCTGTAATTGTAGCACTACACCACAAACAAGATATTCGCGAGATGGGTGGTTTGCGTAAAAAAATGCCGATTACTTATTGGACCTCATTAGTTGGTACATTGGCACTTATCGGTTTCCCGGGCTTTGCAGGTTTTTATTCAAAAGATATGATCATTGAAGCGGTGCACTTCTCTCAACTACCATTTTCTGATTGGGTTTATGTCGCCGTGGTTATTGGCGTCTTTATTACGGCTTTTTATTCACTTAGAATGTTCTTTTTGGTCTTTCATGGTGAATCAAGAATGGACGAGCACACCGCATCACACGTCAAAGAATCATCCATCAGCATTACTTTGCCACTCGTCGCATTGGCAATTCCATCTGCGCTAATTGGTTATCTTACTATTGATCCGATGCTATTTAATGGCTGGCTCGATAATGCCATTACAGTGGCTGCAAACCATACTTCAATGGCAAGTCTTGAGGCTAATTTTCATGGCGCCAATGGGATGATTCCTCATGCATTACAAACGCTACCTTTCTGGATGATGGTCGGCGGTATTGCTAGTGCTTGGGTGTTGACACTTTACAGATCGCAATGGGCAGACTGGATCCAAAAGAAATTCCATCGCAGTAACTACGTCTTAGAATCACTTTATGGTTTTGATCGTTTCAACGATATTGTCTTTGTTGGCGGCATTAAAAAATTGGGTAATTTCTTATGGAAGGTGTCAGATTCTGGCTTAATTGACAAAATACTCGTCAATGGCAGTGCAAGATTTGTTGGTTTTATCGCCTCAATAGTACGACCAATACAAACAGGCTATGTTTATCATTATGCATTTTTCATGATTGTTAGTTTATTAATTATTTTAACTTGGGTACTGTTTGCAGGTGATAACCCACTACTTGAGCTTTAACGATGGATAATTCATTACTTAGTTTGTTAATTTGGCTGCCAATTTTTGGTGGTGCGTTGGTTATTTGGCTGGGCAACGAGCGAGCTAATACAGCACGTTGGTTAAGTGTTGCGCTCTCTATTGTGGTGTTTATTATGTCGCTTAGCTTGTTCACTGAGTTTGATTCAAGCACTCATCTGATGCAATTTGAAGAGAAAGCCTCTTGGATTTCCCAGTTTGATGTTTATTATCATATTGGTGTAGATGGCATTTCAATGCCACTGATTATCCTTACAACATTTTCAAGTATTTTGGTGTTGATTGCAGGTTGGGAAGTTATCCAGAATCGTCCAGCTCATTATATGGCTGCATTTCTCATCATGGAAGGGTTGATTATTGGTGTGTTTTCTGCACTTGACGGCATTCTTTTTTATGCCTTTTGGGAGGCTTCGCTTATTCCAATGTTATTAATCATTGGTGTTTGGGGTGGCGACAACCGAGTTTATGCTGCGATCAAGTTCTTCTTGTATACGTTTTTGGGCTCGGTATTTATGTTGGTATCGCTCATCTACATGTACAACAAAGGTGGCTCATTTTCTATCCTAGATATGCATAATCTTAGCTTAAGTGCTACCGAGCAAGCTTGGATTTTTTGGGCATTCTTTATGGCGTTTGCCGTTAAAGTGCCCATGTTCCCTGTACACACTTGGCTACCTGATGCTCACGTTCAAGCGCCAACGGGCGGCTCGGTTATCCTTGCTGCCATCATGCTTAAGATGGGTGGTTATGGTTTCTTTCGTTTTTCATTGCCGATTACGCCAGATGCTTCTTTAGAATTTTCAGAAATCGTAATCATCCTTTCTTTGATTGCCATTGTTTATATTGGCTTTGTGGCTTTGGTTCAGCGCGATATGAAAAAGCTTATCGCTTATTCATCAATTTCACATATGGGTTTTGTAACACTTGGTGTCTTTGCTTTATTCCTAGCCTACACGCCAGGCGCAGCAGAAGGCGCGCTGCTAGGTCTTGAAGGTGCGATGATTCAAATGATTTCTCACGGCTTTATCTCTGCCGCTATGTTCTTAGTAGTGGGTGTTTTGTATGATCGTCTTCATTCAAGAGAAATCTCTACCTACGGCGGTGTAATCAATTCCATGCCAAAGTTTACAGGCTTTGCGGTGCTATTTGCTATGGCCAATGCTGGCTTGCCAGGCACTTCAGGTTTTGTGGGTGAATTTATGGTGATTCTTGGTGTGATGCAAGCCAATATTTGGTACGCTGTTTTAGCTGGTACCACGCTTATTGTTGGTGCTGCATACACCTTATGGATGGTGAAGCGCGTATTTTGGGGTGAAGTAACAAACCCAGCTGTTGCAACCTTGTCTGATATTAATGCTAGAGAGTTTGGCATCTTGGCGATACTGGCTGTTGCAGTGGTTGCGATGGGTTTATACCCACAGCCCGTGATTGACGTTATGCATGTTTCCATTGAGCACTTATTAAACCAAGCCTTAACTTCTAAACTTTAAGTATTAGCATTATGAATAATATGTACACATTTGACACATCAACTTTATGGGCTGCTTTGCCTGAAATATTCTTATTAAGTGCTATTGTGGTTGTGCTTTTATTAGACCTATTTTTAACTAAGCCTTTCAAACAAGCTACCTATTATTTAACGCAAATTAGCTTATTCATCACAGGTGTAATGGCTTTTAATTTAATAGATCAACCGCAAACCATCATCTTTAGTGGCTCGTTTATTTTAGACAACATGGCTTCGGTCTTTAAAGTCTTCATGATTGGCTCAACTATGGTGGCTATGGTTTATACCCGCCATTACCTTATTCAGCATGCACTATTCAGAGGCGAGTATTTTGTCTTGGTACTTTTATCCGTATTAGGCATGATGGTAATGGTTTCGGGCTATAGCTTATTAACGCTATATCTCGGGTTGGAAATTTTATCTTTGTCACTTTACACCCTAATCGCCATTGCACGAGAGCGAGCAGGTGCGGTAGAAGCAGCTCTTAAATACTTTGTGCTAGGCGCTATCGCATCAGGCTTATTACTTTACGGTATGAGTATGATTTATGGCATTAGTGGTAGTATTAATATCACCGACATTGCTAATTTTGCTGCTAACGCTGACCTAGCTTCAAGAGAAACCCTTATTTTAAATTTTGGTCTGGTATTTTTAGTCATCGGTATTGCCTTTAAACTAGGCGCCGTGCCGTTTCACATGTGGGTGCCAGATGTCTATGAAGGCGCACCAACATCAGTAACCCTATTTTTATCCACCGTTCCAAAAGTAGCAGCAGTTGCTATGTTGGTTCGTATCTTGGTCGATGGCTTGGGTGCGATGCATGCTTATTGGGCAGATTTATTTATGGTGCTAGCAGTGTTGTCTATCGCACTTGGCTCGGTAGTTGCACTGATGCAAACCAACATCAAACGCTTATTAGCGTATTCAACCATCTCGCACGTTGGCTTTATTATGCTAGGCTTTGTTACCGGCGTTATCAGTGGTTATGGTGCAGCAGTTTTTTACGTATTTGTCTATATTTTGATGAGCTTAGCGGCATTTGGTATTGTTATTCTTCTGAACAAAAAAGGCTTTGAAGCAGATCAAATCTCAGACTTTAAAGGCCTTAGCAAGCACTCACCTTGGTTTGCATTGATGATGTTAGTGGTCATGCTATCCATGGCAGGTGTGCCACCTTTTATTGGCTTTTATGCCAAATTCTTTATACTGCAACAAGTCATCTCAGCGGGCTTTGTAACACTTGCAGTGGTGGCGGTGGTGTTTGCTGTGATTAGTGCTTATTATTATTTACAAATTATCAAATCTATGTACTTTGAAGAGTCTGATAAAGACATCACTATTGTTGCACCGATGGATATGCAGCTAGTTTTATCAATCAATGCAGTATTAATTTTAGTAGTTGGTATATTCCCAGATTTTTGGATAAAACTCTCTCTTTCATTGTTCTAAAGGGCTATTTGGCAATATTTGCCAAATTTTTATTAGCTTGATAAGTTTTGGTGTTTATATGCGTTATTTACCCTAAAAATTGCCATAATTCTTATAAAAAGTACGCTTTAAGCCCATAAACTAAGGTTTTTACGAGTATTTATCTAGTAAAAATCCTTATTTGATAACAATTTAGCCCTATTTTGATTATTTCCAATATTTCTTAAAAGATAGTTTCATTAATTTAGCACTATTTCAAAGATACTTTAGTTTTAAATCAAGAAAACGCTAACCCTTGGAGTGGATTGCCTATAATGCATAAGTCATTACATGGTATTACTCATACTATTGAAATAAAAACTATTCGCACTCAACACAACACGCTCAACCAATGAAAATATTAATAAGAAATCTTCCTCGCACACTATTAGAAAACGGACTTAAAGAATTGTTTGAAGCCTATGGTGATGTGCAATCTTGCACAATCGTATTAGACAAAACAACAGGCGAATCTAAAGGTTTTGGCTTTGTCGAGATCGCAAAAGTAGGTGATGCAAAAGCAGCCATACAAGGTCTTAATGGCAAACCTGTTAATGGCAATAAGATTAGAGTCAAAAAAGCAGAAAAAACAAACGATACTAAGTAGCTTTAAGCATTAGTAATGGGCTCGGATCAAGAAAACAATATTCATCATCAAGACCCGCTTCACGGTCTTACACTAAAAACAATCGTCACCGAATTAGTGCAGCATTTTGGCTGGGAAGAGTTGGCCAAGCGTATCGACATAAACTGCTTTAAGAGTAATCCTAGTATCAATTCTAGCTTAAAGTTTCTACGAAAAACCCCTTGGGCAAGACAAAAAGTTGAGCAACTGTATTTAAAGCAGTAGTTTCCTTGCTATTTTTCTTTCCTATATAGCGGTATTCCGCAATTACCTTGATATAAATCACAAGAAACCACATAAGTATAAAAATATACAATATAATCGAATTTTTTGAATTCATTTGAGAGTCTCATGAACAACCCAATAAAAACCACCGTACTCAGCGCTGGCGTTACATTAGCCCTAGGCTTGTCGTTTAGTGCCAATGCACAAACAGCTAATCAAGTAGTTGATATCTTAAAAAATAAAGCTGTTAATGCAACTGAATCAGTACTAAATGGATCGTTAAATGATTTTGCCAATCAGTTTGGTAAAGGCAATACCGAAATTTCAATTTCGGATATTGAAAATGGTGATGCTGAATATAGTATTGTTACAGTGCAACCCCTTGCCCAAACTAAAGATAAAGCTGAAACAGTATTTTTTCAGGGTAGTGTTTATTCATTTAAAAATCATGGCCAAAAGCGCCCAACTATTAACCTAGGTATTGGTAAGCGTTGGTTGAGTGATGATAAATCAGAAATTACGGGTATTAACTTATTCTATGATTATGAAACAAAATCTAAGCATTCAAGAGCGAGTTTGGGTGCAGAATATAAACGTTCAGCATTTGAAGCTAATGCTAACGCCTATTGGGGTCTTTCAGATAAAAAGAGCGTAGTAGTTAATGGTGTAGCTGCTGATGAAGAAGTATTAGATGGCTACGATGTTAACGCTAAAGGCCAAGTTCCTTACCTACCTTGGATGAAAGTAACAGGCACCCACTATAATTGGAAGCGTGATACAAAGGCAGATATAAAAGGCAATAAATACGGTATTGAGGCAAAACTTAACTCCTTGACTACATTAGAGCTAGGTGTTCAGAATGATAATGACATGAATAAGAGTAATTTTGCTACGCTAACTTATAAATTTGGCCCAGCTGCTAAATCAACCAACTTTAATGTGGACACTACAGCTTATCGTGATGGCGCTGATATGACTGATCATTTGCTTGATAAAGTTAAACGTCAAAATAAAATTATCACCTCAAGAGGTGTAACCATGATTGTGGTTAAACGATAGGAGATTAGTATGAAACAAATAACTAAAATTTTAGCAATGAGCGGCATTATCTTAAGCACTAATGTTTTTTCAGTAACAGAAGCTTACAAAATAACTTTGAAGCAAACTGATCTTTGTACTGACTGGGAATGTACAACACCATTTACCGCATTTACTGGTTCTAATTTGGTAAGCATAACCTCAGCAGGTGTGGCACCAGGTAGTAATATTGATTTGGCCATTCCAAGCTCGGGTATTTATTCGCATATTAGACAAAAGCTAAGCCTTGATTTCCAGCTTAATGGATATAGACAGAGAGACGACGGTAGTGCAAAATGGTGTGCTTCTGGAGACTACACAAGTTATGACACTTCGGCTGAAGCCGCTGCTGTGAATAGCTTGGTGGCAATTGCATTGCCTAGTGATTTTTTCGGAACAAATAATTATAAATCTCCAGCCACTGCTGAAAAAGGCCAGGTGTTTTATGGTTCAAGAGCAGATCAAACTACGGTGAGTGGGTATGTAGCAAAAGATAGTATCTCTGCTGACAATAATACAAGTGATAATAATCCCTATACAATGATATTAACCCCATCAGGCGCCAGTGATTTTTACATAACAACAGTTTTACAAGGTGATTTTGACTTTAGTTCAGCCATGCTGCCTACTACCGTAACCTTGGGTATAAAACTCTCTGGTGTTCAAGGTGGCTTGGATGCAGATCTAATTGGAAGTAACTGCACAATACAACCAGGAGAGCCAATTTTTGACTATATAATTCAGTAAATAAAAAATTAGTATCCATTAAAAATAGCGACTATTGGGTGGTTCTCTAGATGAATAAAGTAAATAAATTAAATCCTGTTATCAGGGTGATAAGTAAGCCTAGGGATAAGAAAGGAATAAAAGGTGTCTCAATTTCTTGTTTGACTATTAGGCCATAAATAGCAGGAATAAGTGCCAGGATAGCGGCCAAGAAAATAGCCGATATTCCTAAATGAATACCAAGTAATCCACCAATTACTCCTGCGATTGGCATGTCACCCTCGCCCAGTGATCGCTGATTTTCTAGCTCTTTATTTTTGGTGAGTTTGGCTTTGATATTTTGAATGTAGAACGTTAAGACAAGCTCTAGCAGAACAAAGCCACCCATAAAAATAAGAGTATCTTGCCAATTGCCAACTACTAGGGTTAATAGTAAGACAATAATGAGTAGGTAATCGGGCACCGCCTTATATTTAAAATCAATAAACGAAAGCATGATTAAAGTATAAAAAATGACAACGGTGAGGATTAAGTCTAAATCAAGAAAATGTTGCTGAACAAGTAGCGCAGTAACGACACCAGTAATTAGCTCAACAATTGGATAAATAATAGATATTTTCTTAGAGCAATTTGAGCATTTTCCTCTTAAAAATAAATAAGAAATAACAGGGATATTTTCAACCCATTTTATTTGATGTTGACAATGTGGGCAAGATGATCCAACTGGCTTTAAAAGTGAGATTCCCAGGGGCAGTCGATAGATTAAGACGTTTAAAAAAGAGCCAAAAATTAGGCCGATAAAAAGGGCTATAAGATAAATTTCCATGCCCTTTATTTTAAACTAGTCAAAGGTCTTTAGGACTATAATGGAATGACGATAATTTCACCTAAATACGGTACAATTAAATTCTTGAGGAGAGATAATGTTTGATAAGATTGAAAAATACACCAATGAATATAAATTTTCAGATATTCATTTAAAAGAAGATTTGCCACTTATTTTACGTATTAATGGCGATATGACTAAGCCCAGCGAGGAGGTTATTTCTGCAGGTGAACTTAAAAGCTTTGTTGATCAGTCTTTAACCGAGGATCAAAAGGCGCATCTTGAAGAGGTTCGCGATGTAGATTTGGCTATTGAGATTGGCCCGTATCGTTTTCGTGCGAATTTCTTTTATACATCAGCTGGCCTTTCAGCCGTACTTAGAAAAATTGAAACCGAAATTCCAACAATGGAGCAACTCAAGCTTCCGTATGTTATGCAAGAAATGGCAGAAAAGCCAAATGGCCTGATCTTAGTTACAGGACCAACAGGCTCGGGTAAGTCAACTTCACTTGCAGCTATCATTGGTGCAATTAATACCAATAAAAAAGGCCACATCTTAACGGTAGAAGATCCTATTGAGTATATTCACCACTCCAAAGCTTGTACAGTTTCGCAGCGTGAAGTTGGACGTGATGCTCAATCATTTGCTAGTGCATTGCGTGCTTCATTGCGTGAAGATCCTGATGTTATTTTGGTGGGTGAAATGCGAGATCGTGAAACCATACAGCTTGCGTTAACTGCTGCTGAAACAGGGCATTTAGTGTTTGGTACATTGCATACTTCAGGTGCACCTAATACTATTAACCGTATTATCGATGTATTTCCTGCCGAACAGCAGGGTCAAGTTCGTGCACAACTTTCCCAGTCTTTACAAATGGTAGCAACCCAACGTTTGTTTAAAACCGCAGACGGTCAAGGTCGAGCTGCGGCTTTTGAGATTATGGTTTGTAACCACGCGGTGCGCAACCTAATTCGCGAAGGTAAGATCTTCCAAATTGAATCCATCATGCAAACAGCACGAGGTGTAGGCATGATGACTATGGATCATGCGATTGAGCAATTAATATCTAGTGGACAAGTTACTCAAGAAGGTGTTGAGGGTGCACACTAAAGTCTTTCGCCCTGGCATGTCCCTAGTTGAAATATTAGTGGTTTTGGCAGTCTTGGGTGTTGCTTCGGCATTTGTGACGCCTAATATCTTAGACTGGAATTGTCGTCAAGAAGCTCGTAATGATTTTGAAAGATTAAATGGCTTTATGCAAACGCTACGTTTAGAAGCTGTTAACCGAAATAGTACAATGTTAGCCAGAGTTTATCGTAGTGGTAATAATGCCATTATCAGAGCTTATCAAGGCCCCCAAGGTAATAAGAAGAGCTGTAGTGGTGGAGGATGGAATTATCGTGGACAAGGTGTTAACGACATTATGGATTATAGAAGTGAAAAAAGCAGTTTGAGCTTTGTTAAGCGAGATATTTGTTTTGAGGCAGATGGAACAGCTACACCTACTTCAATTAATAATTATGCTTATCTAATTTCTAGGCAATGTGGTATTAAACCTGTTAGAAATTTCCAATATAAAAATCAAATTTTTGGTGCTACAGGCTTTATTGAAAAAATGAAGTACAACCTTACCAGCAGCAAGTGGGAGGAGTTATAAACTAGCAATGAATAAACAAGCATTCACACTCATCGAAGCGTTAGTATCTGCTGCTATTATGGCGATTGGATTTTCGGGTGTTTACTCGCTTGTTGGTACCTCTAATCAAATGCTTAATGATTCAATTGATCGTGAAAAGCTTAATTTTCAAACCAGTGAAATTATTGAATCACTTCATGCAGATAAGGCTAATTTACTCACTTACAATGGCAAAGATTTATCGAATTGTACCAGTTTAACAACCTCTACTGGCAAGGAAAATCAGCTTGCTTTACTTAAAAATTGGTGTGAAAAAATCAAAGGCGATGTGGGTGAAAAAAGAAGCAATGATAAGCGTCTTATCCGAGTTGAAGAAAAAACTATCGGCACCAAAAAAGTCTATGTGGTGTCAATTGATTTGGCCGGTAAGGATGGTAAAAAAACCACCTATATGAAGCGAGTATTTAATGCGCAGTAAATACTTAAAAGCCTTTACCCTAGTAGAGCTTCTAATGGCGCTTGCAGTTAGCTCTATTATTATTGGTGCCACTTACTCCTCTTATCAAATAGTGGCCAACCAATATAGTAAAAATCTTGATGTTGCACAGATGCACACCTCAGGTCGAGCTATTATGCGCATTATTGAGCGTGATGTTCGTATGGCAGGATTTGAATATCGAGATAATACAGCAACAGTTACCTATGGAACTATTACTAATCCACTGGTAATTACCGATAGTGGCAACGCCTGCTGTGACTCAATAACTGTCATTTATGACAAGCAAGAGGGTGCACTGGTAAATCGCATTCGGATCATTTATTCAACCACTGCCTTTACCAACAACAAAGGTGCACGCTTTCGCCTGTATAAGCAAACTGATATTTTAGGTCAAGGTGGCGCTATTTTAACTGCCCCAGTCATTGGTGCCAGGCAAGTAATGGCGGATTATGTTGAGGATTTACAGATTTCGAACACCACTGGCGCTAATAATTTATATGTCGCTGATTATGATAAGATCCATGTTTATGATTTAACGGGAAAATTTATAGAGACTTTCTCCTTGCCTAGTCAGACATTTCCATATGGCAGTATGGTTGCTGGCCCAGATGGGATGATTTACTTAGCTATAAGTGGAAATTACCAATGGGATATTGGAATATTAGATCCAAAAAAGAAACAGATTATCGGCAGAATTAAAGCACCTGTCCCTCGAGTGAGTTATTTTAGTCCTTGGCTCGGTTTTGATGAAAGTGGAGTGCTACACGTTAAAAGCTCATATAGCAGACCATATGCTTATACCTACGATATTAAAACTAAAAAACAAACAGCATTAATTCAATCTCCTAATCAAAAGTTGAGAGACATGTTTTCTCATGAAATAGACATAAACAAAAATGGTGTTAGATGCAACCTTTTACCAAATTGGAGAGTTGCAAACTGTAAGGCTAGCCTCAACACTCCTTTTCAAATACAATTAGCTGGTACAAACTTTCGTTCTATTAAATTCGGTACTGGAGATTTGTTGTATGCTTGGAATGATTTACGGGGAAAGGATATTCATATTTTTAGCATGAAAACAAAAGCGCTAGTAGGAACAATTAAGATACCAAACAATGGACAGCATTATAAGGCGAAGACTTATAGTCTTGTGCAAGCAGATAACACTAAGGCAGGTTCATTGGTAACAATCAATTTAACACTTAGAGGGAAAAACCAATATAACAAAGATAGAACCTTTGCAAAGAAAACTTATCAGAGTGGTAATTTTAAGATAAATAAAACCGATAAATATAAGCGTGATACGTTTTCAACGACTGTATTGGTGAGGAATTAAGCGATATGATTCATATTCAAAAATCCCACACTCGCCAAGGCTCAATTATTATTGTTACCTTGATTTTGTTGTTAGTAATGACTACCATGGGCGTAGGTTTGTATTATTCAACCAAACATACTATTAAACAAGTGTCTATTAGTGGCAATCGTTCAGAGGCACTTTATAGCTCTGAAAGTTGTATTGTTAAGGCGGCGCAATGGCTTGAAATTGAGGCAGAAAAAGGCACGCCACCTTGCCAAAATTCAGGCAGTAGTGTGTGTAAAACTATCAGTGCCAAAATGAATGACTCTAATTGGGCGTTAAGCAGTGAAACGACAGCGCAGAAAGCTCGTGCGGGGAATAATAAATCTACATGTGAGGTTTTCCTATTAGGCACATCTTCCTCAAGTGCAGGCTCAGGTACCGGTTTTGACGTAGGAGAATCTGGCTACGGCGGGGGAAGTTCTACTAGCACCAAGTACTTGTATAGAATAAACTCAAAGACCAGTGGCGCTAACAATGTTGATAATATAATTGAAGTGATTGCTTCAATGATATTCTAGAGGTGAAAAAGATGAAAAAAATACAGTTAATTATGTTTATTTTGTTGGGTCAAATGCTGATTGTTGGCTATGCGCAAGCACAATGTAACCTAGAAGCATTCCAATTTGGATCTTCATATGAGGAAATTCAAAAAAAATTAGGCTTATCAGAGGCGGGACTAATGCCGATTATAGATGGTGAATCAAAAAAAGTGGTATTTACACCTGGAGAGGAGGTGTGTAAAGGTGAAGAAGCTTTTATAGGCACCCCTGTTGAGTTTGTATTTTTATACGATAATTTGGTTGAGATTCGAACAATGCGATTATCAGATAAGCCGGTCATGATTCATTGGGCTGAATCTATTTATGGAAAAAAAGATAAAAAGCCGAGAAGTTTTTATAGTGAAAAACCTAATGCACAATGGTTGTGGAATAACTTCAACGCCACTATTGCTTATTCAATCCAACCTGATGCAAATGATGTAATAGAATCAATTATTATTCAATCACGCCGCCATCAAAGATATTTTGAAAAATATACCAAAGAAGAAGAGCGGTTAATACAAAGGAGCATACAATGAAAAAACTAAACTTCTTGCTAAGTTCTTTATTATTAATATTGGTTTTTTCTGCTGAGGCAAAATCACCACCTCCAGGAACAGGAAAGGCCGATGTACCAGCTAATATTTTGATTATGCTAGATGTGTCTGGCTCTATGAGTTCCAGTACCAGTACCAGCTCTTTACGCTACCCTTATGATGTCGCTGTGGATTCAAGTGGAAATACATTTGTGATTGAATATCATTACCACCGGATTAAAAAGTATGATTCTGCTGGAAACCTACTTAAGACTTTCGGTGGGTATGGATCGTCGAATGGACGATTCCGCTACCCAGTGAAAATTGATATTGATTCTAGTGATAATATTTATGTGGTAGATTATTATAATCATAGAATTCAAAAATTAGATAATAATGGAAATTGGCAGAAAACCTATGGAGGTCCTGGCATTCTATCTTATCCAAAATCAGTAGCAGTTGATAGTAGTGGCAATGTATATTCTGCAGGAAATAGTAATGTTATTAAAAAATGGAATAATAATGCCACTTTATTAGCTCAATGGGCAAATCAATATACTGAAGGCTTGTCAGCATACAATGGATTTATTTATGCTACAAGCTACTACAATGGAAAGATAAATAAATATTCTGACACAGGTGCATTGCAAACCTCCTGGTCAGTATCCTATCCTAGAGACGTTGAGGTTAATAATAACGGTGTATACATTGTGGACCGTTATCATTATGTAAAAAAATATTCCAGTAATGGTACTTATTCAACCCAATGGGGTGGCTACGGTTCAGGTAATAGTAACTTTAGATATCCTTATGGGTTAGGTTCTGATAGCACCGGCAATATCTATGTGGCTGATTATAGTAATAATGCAATGAAGAAATTTGATTTGAATGGTGCATATATTAGTTCAATTGGCGGCAATGCAGGTACTCGGCTTGCCGATGCTAAAAAAGTGATTAAAAAATTGGTTTCAAGCTCTGATTTGACCAAAGGTGCAAATTTTGGACTCATGGAATGGGCATCAAGAGCGCCAAAAATTAATGTACCAGTTGATGCAACAGGCGCTTCTAAGATTTATAACATGGTAGATGGTTTGAGAGCATGTTCTGGACCAGCGGGCTGTGGCACTAATTTGGATAACGCCATGATTTTAGCGCAGAAATATTTTAACGGTACATCGGCTCCGCATAAATCGCCAATTAATCCATTGGCCGGTTGTCAGAAGAACTTTTTACTGGTAATTAGTGACGGTAGTTGGTATGATAATCGAGCCTCTAAAATTGCTGAAGACTTATTCAAAAAAACAGGCATTCAAACCTTTGCGATTGGTTTTCATACAGGCGGAAATAATAACTATGTCAAACTAGCTAAGGCCGGTGGCACTTATCCTGACTCACCTTTATATTCAAGTAATTGGCAACATTTATATGGAACCTTATCAGACTATATCCGTCAGGCCATTTCATCAAGGCTTACTTTTTCTGCGCCAGTAATTATGCCAGGAATTAGTAGTAGTGATCATTTGTATCAATCAACTTTTACCTATAAGAAAGACCATCAATGGAAAGGTGAGCTAACTAAATATCCATTAAAGTCAGATGGAACTTTGGGAAGCTTGAAATGGGAAGCGGGCAAAAAACTTGATGCAAAAAGTGAACCCACTAGGAAGATTTGGACAATTGCCAATACTGCTGGCATTAGTACATCACTAAACAACTTTACAACAAGTAATTTAAGCGGCTTAAAAAATCTTATTTGGGAGAATAGTGGAAAAAATCCAACTGATATTGAAGGTACAAATTTAATTAACTTTGTGCGTGGTTTGGATGCCTATGATGAAGATGCTGATGGTAATAACACTGAAAAACGCTGGAAGCTTGGCGATATTTATCATTCAAAATTAGCAGTGGTTGGCGCGCCTAGTGCTAAGTCTACGAATGACTTAAATAAAATAAATACCGAGGCGTATTATCGCTATCAAAATAATTATCCTAATTTTAAAAAGAGTAATCGCTGTGGTGTAAATAGCTGTACTGATAGAAAGGAAGTTGTTTATGTGGGCGCCAATGATGGCATGCTTCATGCATTTGATTCAAGTACAGGTGAAGAGTTATGGGCTTTTATACCTCCAACTATGCTTCAAAATTTGCGTGAAATGGACTCAGTTAAAGCAAATAGTAGCCATAGTATTTATGGAGTTGATGGCTCTCCAGTTGTTAAAGATATTTATTTTGATAATAAGTGGCGCACTATTCTTCTAAGTGGAATGGGGAAAGGCGGGCATGGTTATTTTGCAGTAGATATTACTAATCCGAATGCTCCATTATTTTTGTTTGGATTTAAAAATGATACTATTAATCAACAAATTTATCATTGGGATGATAGTGGCAATAGATCTGATCTGGGCTATATAGCTGGCATACCTGCTGAATATGATTATTCAAAACTAGGAGAGGGATGGTCGACGCCGAGCATAGTTGCAATGCCAGTTGGTAGTGTACGAAAATGGGTGGCAGTTTTTGGTGCGGGCTATAACAGCGGTACAAATGACAAATATGGATCGTCAGTATATGTGATTGATTTGGAAAACCAAGGCAAGGTTCTCAAGCGTGTAGATTTGGCAGATGTTGCAAACAACGATATAGCTAATTCTGTACCGGCTTCTTTGGTGGTTATTACACCCGATACAAGTACAAAGGCTACCTATAAAGGGGCTATGGTTTATTTTGCAGATCTCGAAGGAAAATCTTGGAAACTTAATTTGACCAACTCAGGTACGTTGTATGATCTAACGCAAGTTTTTGACGCTCAAGCAACGTTAAAAAATGATCGTATGAATTTTTTCCAAACTACGCCAGCAATTGGTAATGATGATAATTTGTGGTCATATTATGGCACTGGAAATCAGCAAAGATTGCAACGTATATCATCTGATATTAAAAACAGAATTTATGGCGTTAAAGACACTGATTTTCCATTATTTAAATCAGTTAATGCTAGTACCATTGCCAAGCTAAAAAATAACACCTTATCTGCTGCTGCTTGCCAAACTAGTGCTGATCAAGGCTGGTATGTTGACTTAGAGGCAAATGAAAAGATAGCGGGCAAGATAGCGGTTAGTAACGAAACCCTGTTTGCAACTAGATATAAGCCTAATAAACTTAATTTATGCTCACCAGGCGGCTCTGTATTAAGTGAGCATGATTTCACTTGTGGTAGCACCTCCCGAAAAATCTCTCTTGGTAGTGGCATCGCTACAGGTGCTGTGGTTCACAAAGGTAAGGTTTATATTGGTATTGGTGGTAGTGAAGTGAAAATCATTAAAGACTCAAATGGAAATGTAATTGGTAAGCGAGATGGTAACTTAATTGTTATTACGCCTAAAAAAAGCGCCGGAAGTGATGGAAAGGTAACTTACGAGTCGTGGAGAGAGTTATTTTAAAGGGTTTGTCAATTTTTAATGCACGTTTGGATTAATAAGAACTACTATAAAATAGTACTAGATCTCTTGATTTGAATCAAGTTTAATAATAGAAGAAGTTTATGTATAAGCAATTAGTGAAAAAATTAATGAACTACCTAAGTAAGCTTAGCGTAGAGCAAGAAGACTTGGTGGGTGTGGACATTACACCATCAAGTGTCCGTGTCGCCCAATTGCAAAGTGAAGGTGATAAATGGACACTTACTAAGCTAGGATATAAACATATTGAAGAGGCGAGTGATGTCTCTATTAAAAGTAATCCAGAGGAATACGTTAGCAAACTTTCACAAATTATTTCTTCCAGTAATATTACCACCATGAATGCTGCTGTCTCCATTCCAGTAAGTAGTGCCATTATTAAAGTAGTAACCCTGCCATTAATGTCAGATGAAGAACTACAAGAAGCGGTTGATACTAATACATTATGGGAAAACGCTATTCAGTTATCAGACAACTTGGATGAGTATTCAATTTTCTGGCAAGTTCTTAAGCGTAACACTAGTGACAATCAAATGGACCTGTTGTTTGTAGCGTCAAAGTTGGATGATATTGATCATTATTTAAATATTGTGCGACAGGCTGGCTTAAAGCCAGTGGTATTGGATGTACGTTGTTTTGCCATTCGTAATGCTTTGGAATTACGTAAAGACTTAACAAAAGGCGATGCACCTATTGCAATTGTTGAGTTTGGTGCCTATGAAAACTATATTTTAATTTTACATGGTGACTCCCCCTTCATTTCTGACATCTATTTATCTGACAAAGATAAGCAATCACTAGGTGATCAGAATGTAGATCTAGCTGTGTTAGAAGGTGTGATTAAGCGTTTTATAATGCAGGTTAATCAGCTCATGTCTACCTATCAATCTAAATACAAAATTCAACCAATTGAGTCCCTGCTTATTTCATCTTCAATCTCGGTGGTTGATAAAGTGATGAAGAATATACAAGAAGGAATGCCGGGTGTTAAAGTAGATGTTTTTAATACTTTAAAAAATATAACCGTACCAGCTAACATAAAAGAGAAAGCCTCTGCTGAGCCTAATAGCTCAGTATTTTCTTCGGTAATGGGGTTGGCCACTCGTAAGCTCGATGTATTTGGTTATTATGAATACATTACAGGTGCTGATAATATTAATTTACTTCCTGATAGGGATGGCATCAAGACTCAAGAAAAAATGAAATTCTTGTCTCGATGGGGTATAGTTATTTTTGTTATTTTGGCTCTATTTTTTGGCGTATGGAGTTTTCTTAGTGGGCAATCTGAGAGTGAAGAATTAGATCTAGGAATGGCGGAGTATCAAAGTTTAGAGATACAAAAGAACGATAAAGAAAGCAGTCTAGCTGATATAAAATCTAAAACAAAAGCCTTAAGTGGAATGCTTCAAGCAAGTAGTGGCATTGTCTCTAATCAAAAATTCATGCATACCGTACTACTTAATATAAATGATTCCGTACCTCAAGGGGTTTCATTAAGCGCCATTGATTACACAGGGAATGGCACATTAAAGATTAATGGCTTATCAGTAAGCGATCAGAATATTTTGCAATTTATTGAAGAGTTGACTAATTCAAAGGCAATTAGTAAAGCCTCTTTAATAACCATGTCAGTCAAAACAGTTGATAAAAATACGTTTAAATCATTTTCAATTAAATGTAGTTTGATAGAGCAATTATCTGTCAACAACAAGAGGGGTATCTAATGGCTGTTGATATGAATGTTGATATTGGTGAAGTTTTAAAAAATTTATTCTCTAAAGGTAAAGGTGGGAGTGTAAAAAGTGGTAACGGCTCCGGGGGCAAAGGTAAACCGTCAGATCCATTTATTAAGGTAGCTATAGTAGGTGGTATCGCTTTCTTGTTAATTATTCTCTATTTATTCTTGGTGTATTTTCCAACACAAGAAGAAAATAGAGCTAAAGAGCAGAAAATTGCACAAATTAACAATCTAAACAGCTGTTTAGTAGAGTTATCAGAAGATATCGCTAAAGCCAATGAAACACTGTCTTTAGCGCAAATTAATTATAAAAAAATAACTAACTTGTTTCATAATGGTAAGGAGTTAGATGATTTGTATCGACACATTAGCATGTTGGCGTTAAGTAATCAACTTATGGTTGTAAAAATTCAAAAATCAGGAGAGAGTCCTGTTTTTGAAATAGCCCAACCTTCAGATGATGGTATGAGCAACCCAATGCCAATGTTTGATATGTCGGCTGATGTAAATAGTGCAGGCGATATAAGTAGTTCACTATCTGCATGTGATAGCATTCAAAATTCTGATCAAATGTTCTCAGGTGATGGCATGGCAGGTGATCCAGGATATTCTGATTCAATGCTGCCGATGGTGGAAGAATTTGAAGAAGAGGGTTCAAAGCCAAAGAAGGTGGCTTATTATGAATTAAAAGTTGAGTTTGAAATTAGTGGAGATTATGCTAGTTATACTAACTTCAGAAAAGGCTTGGCCAAATTGAAAAAAATAATCAATATTAATGAAGAAAAGATTATTGTTTTAGAGTCTAAAACCAAAAAAGGTGAGGTGAGAGTTGAGACTATTTTAGCCATTTATCGACTACCTGCCAATGAATCAGAAAGATATGCACAGGATGCTCAAGGGGAATTTCAATGAAATGGAAACTTAAAGCTGGCAAACTTAAAGCCAATGGTTTAGCTTTTGTAGGGCACCTTAAAACAGCTCCCTCGCAATGGAAGCTAAAAACTAACAAATTTATAGAAGGCAACTTCAATTTATCAAATAACATAAAAGATATTTCAACAAAGCTTAGTGATAAAGCTATTGAATTTAAAGCTAAAGTCCTAGATTATGTAGAACGCTTAAAAACAACTCAGGTGCAATGGAAGCTAAAAGCTAATGAATTTACAGTAACTAACTTTACTTATGCAGATAGCTTAAAAACAGTTTCAACAAAGCTTAACAATAAAGCCGTTGAATTTAAAGCTAAAGTCCTAGATTTTGTAGAACGCTTAAGAGGCGCGCCAATGCAATTCAACATGAAATTTGGTGAATTTGTAGCAATTGGCATGGTTGTTTCACTAGGGCTGGGAGGTGTCGCCACTCAGGCTGCCAACCCATTTAATCCAATTTTATCTGGTGCTACTGGTGGCGCTACAGATGCTTATATAGAGGGCAGTGAAGGACAACTTAAACACCCATTGCAACAATATGCAGTGACAAAATATTCGCTCATAGCCACTTTATCTTCTGCTAAGGGTGAAATTGCACTAATTAGAGCTAACAATGGTGAAGAATATTTTGTTAGGGTTAATGATTTATTGGGTGATGCTGATGGTAAGATTTCGAAAATACATGGTAATGGCCTTGAGGTTAGTGAAAAAGATCAAATAATAGTGTTATCAGTTAGAAATAGGAGTTCAAAAAAATGAAGCAACCAAATAATATAATTTTACTTGTTTTCTTTTCGGTGTTTATGAGTGCCTGTTCTACAATCGAACAAGTTAAAAAAGAAGGTTCTCTTAATCCAGAAAGTTTTATAGCTGAAAGGCAAGAAAAAATTGATCAAATGGTAAAATATGGACCTAGAATTTCAGTTGATTTAGCTAAAGAAGAGAGAATCCGTAACAATGAAAGGCGACAAATTCACAAAGAAGAAAGTGTAAATTATATAGGTGTATCTGAATCTAGTGAAATGGCATATCCAGTAAGCTTTAATTTTGAGAATGTTAGCATTCAAGATATGGCTGTTATGTTTTCGGAAGTGACAGGTAAAAATATATTAGTAGGCGAAGAAGTTGATGGTCGAATTAGTGCAAAACTTGTTAATGTTCCTTGGGATAAGGCACTTGATTCAGTATTGAAAATTAAAAAACTGGCAAAGCATGTCGATGAAAAAGCCAATATTATTCGCATTCATAAGCAAGATACTTTAGTAGAGCAAGAAGAGTTTGATAGAAAGCGTATTGAAGGTGTGAAAAAAACCCAAGCTGCCTTGAGAGCGGTGGAACCAATTTATACCGAAATATTTCGATTATATTACACTACCCCTACGAATGTTAAAGCTGAAATTGAAAGTATCATGGGCGCTTCTGAATCTTCAGATGGGAACTCAGGGTCTAATGGCTCAGTTGAAATCACCATTGATTCACGCTTAAAATCACTCATTATTAAAGCCACTAAAGCTGAGTTAGATCTAATTGCAAAACTAATTAAAGAGGTTGATGTGCGAACAAAGCAGGTATTGATCGAGGCATTTATTGTTGAAGCTGATGATGAATATGGTAAACAGTTAGGTGCTAAGTTTGGTATTACCACCACTAGTAACTTAGGAAATTTAGATGGTGACAATATTACCATTGCCGCAGAAGGTAGTGGCGCTGCAGGCTTGGTTTCGGATTTAAGTGTATTGGCTGGCGCGTCTATTGGTCTTATTTTAGATGCAAGTTCAGCAGATTTAAAGATTGAACTAAGCGCCTCTGAATCAGATGGCGTGACTAAAATCTTGTCTAATCCCAGGGTGTTTACTCTAGATAATGAAGAGGCTGTGATTAATCAAGGTGTGCAAATTCCATATAAAGTAGTGGCAGATGGTGAAACTACTTATGAATTTAAAGAAGCAGGTGTTAAATTAACAGTTACCCCTTCAATTGTAGGTGATGGAAATATTATTCTTAAAGTTAAAGTGGAGAAAAAATCTCCAAAAGCAGTTACTGGCGCCGATGCTTTGGGTATCAATGTTAATGAGATAGATACACGTTTACTGATCAAAGATAACACTATTGTGGTGATAGGTGGAGTGTATACCCAAACTACAATAGACTCTGTGAATAAAGTCCCTTTCTTTGGTGATATCCCAATACTAGGTCAGATATTTAGAAAAGATACTAGTGCAGATACACGAAAAGAGTTGTTAATCTTCTTAGCACCTAGAATTTTATAATGGCAAAACTAGGTGTTCCAGCTGAATCTGCTAGGCAAATAGCAATGTTTTTAGTAGGCATTGGCCTGTTAACAGATGAACAGCTAGCTAACGCTACTAACTCAAGTATTGAAGGTGGGAAGGGGCTAATAGATACTATTATTGAATTTGGATATCTTGAAGAGATAGATATTACTAGAGCTATTTCAGAAACATATGAAATTGAGATGGTAAGCTTAAATGATGAAAAATTGGTTGACATTTCAGCCAGTCAAGCTTTACCAAAGAAATTTATTTCTGAAAATAGGGTGGTGCCAATGCGCATCGACAAAAATACTGTATATATTGCTATTTCAGAACCATCGGCTTTAAATTTGATGAGTAGTGTTAAGTTACTAACTGATAAAAAAGTTCAAACTCATATAGCTACATTTAGCCAAGTTGATCAATACATTGAAAGTTTGAATGGTTTAAGTATTAAAGAAGTTAAAACCAAAAAAAAACTAGTTACTGAAAAAGAGTTAGATAAAAAACATGCAAAAACGTCTGTCGTTATTGATTTTGTGGACAAGGCGCTAAGAAAAGCAATAAAACTTGGCGTGAGTGATATTCATTTAGAGGCCTATAAAAAATTTGCTAGAATGAGATACAGACTTGATGGGGTACTCATAAATCAAACTGAAAATAGTAGCGACCTTTATAAGCATTATTCTGCCATTGTAACGCGTATTAAGATTATGTCAAAGCTTGACATTGCTGAGCGTCGTTTACCACAAGATGGCGCAATCAGTTTACAAGTAGAGGATAGAGAAGTTGATTTTCGTGTCTCGATTCTACCTACCAGTTTTGGTGAGCGAGTGGTCATGCGTATTTTAGATACAGGCTCTCTTGCGCTCACATTAGAATCATTAGGCTTTCAGGAAAAAGATGAAGCTGCTTTTAAAAATGCTGTAGACGCACCTCAAGGCATGGTTTTGGTAACAGGCCCAACAGGTTCTGGTAAGTCAACCACTTTGTATGCAGCTTTAGGTAGGGTTAATCGTGAAGATGTTAATATTCTAACGGCAGAAGACCCTGTTGAATTTACACTTGATGGTGTAGGGCAGGTGCATGTTAAAGAAAGTATCGGTCTAACCTTTTCTGCTGCTTTACGCTCATTTTTACGACAAGACCCTGAAATAATAATGGTAGGTGAGATTCGAGATAAGGAAACAGGTGATATTGCTATTAAAGCTGCATTAACTGGACACTTAGTTTTGTCAACTCTACATACTAATGATGCAATTAGCACAATAACACGACTGATAAATATGGGTATAGCGCCATATTTGATCACCTCCTCCTTGACGCTTGTAGTAGCGCAACGTCTAGCAAGAAAAGTTTGTGAAAAATGTAAAATTATTGATACTAAAGTAACTAAGGCGCAATTATTATCAATAGGATTTTCTGATAAAGAGGTTTCAGAAGTTCAGATATTTATAGGTAAAGGTTGTAAGGTATGTAACGATACCGGCTATAAAGGACGAAAAGGTATTTATGAGGTCTTACAGGTAACAGACAATATTAAAGAAGGTGTATTGAATAATGCTACCAATCCGGAGCTGTTGCAAATTGCCAAAGAGAAAGATAATTTTTCAACCATGCAAGAAGTTGGAAGAGGGTTGATGGTACAAGGGTATATCTCAATTGCAGAGTTTCAGCGCGTACTCATGGCTGAATAATCGGATGAATTAATAATGCCAGCAACATACAAATATAAAGGTATACAAGCAGGAAAGTATACCGATGGAAAGATTGAGGCTTTAAATAAAGATGAAGCGGCATTTAAGCTCAAACAAGAAAAAATTATTATCACGTCGCTAGAAAAAACTAGTGGCAAAGAAGTAGTTAATAAGAATACTAAAAAACTCAAAAAAAAGTCTAAATCATCAAAAAAAGTTGGCGTTAAAGAGATTGTAGTTTTCACCAAAAAATTAGAAACTATGGTGCGTGCCGGTTTGCCAATCTTGGAAACAATAACCATGCTGGAAGATCAAACAGAAGATACTGGCTTAAAAAGAATTATAGGTGATATTCGAGTAGATGTTGAATCTGGAATGCCATTATCCGATGCATTTGCTAAACACCCAAATGCCTTTGACAATGTTTATATTAACCTATTAAAAGCAGGTGAATCGAGTGGTAAAGTTGATTTATTCTTAAAGAAATTGGTCGTCAATATGGAAAAAGATGCCAAGATACGCGCCAGTATTAAAGGCGCCCTTAGTTACCCGATAGTTCTATTGATAGTAGCTGTAGCAGTTATCATTATGATGATGATTTATGTGGTGCCAGTGTTTCAAGAAATGTTCGCTGGTGTCAAAGGCGGATTGCCTGCTTCTACACAAATTGTCGTAAATATGAGTGAATTTTTACGCGACCCTCTTCGAGGAGGAATGTTAGCAGGTGTTATTGCAGGTGTCTTTTTTGGTGTATCTGCAGCCATAAAAAGTAATTATAAAATTAAGAGGGCCTGGAATAAGCTTATCTTAATGATACCTTTGTTTGGAGAGTTAATATCTAAATCCTCTTTAGCTAAAATTGCAATGATTCAAGGAAACCTTACTGCGGCAGGTGTTCCTGTCATTGAAGCCTTAGATATTTCAGCTTCATCTATTGATAATATTATTATCAAAGAAGCGATGGTAGAGGTTAAGCGCGGTGTTTTTTCTGGCGAGCCTTTATCTGAATTATTTGCCAAACAAGCCAATGTATTTCCTAAAACTTTTACTGCCATGACTTCTGTAGGAGAGCGTACAGGTAATATGGAAGAAATGTTTGAATCAATTGCCGCCTACTATGAAGAAGAAATGGATGTAACAGTTGAAAACCTAACTGCCATGCTAGAGCCAGTAATGATTGTTTTTATGGGTGTAACTATCGGCTTTATTTTGGTTGCTATGTATCAGCCTATGTTTCAAATGGGCGGCGCACTTTAAGCTTGTTCTAGCACCCCGTTGTTAAGGTGTCATTATGGTCAAGACAATATCTGGTTAGCACAGATCCTGAAACTTTTGGGTACGCATAAGCTTTATATCCAGTTGTGCTAATAGGGCGTATAAAGTAATAATAATCACCACTCTCATCTAATGATTTTTTACCCAAAAATAGGTTTGTGTTAATGGTACTAGTTTGATTGCCAGTTGAAGTGGTAAGGTAGCTATTGTTTTCAGCACGATAGTCTGATTCCAATAAGGATATTGATTTCAAACTATTTTTTGCAACTGACTCTTTTGATGATTGAACGTAACCATTGTAGGAAGGAATTCCTATTGATGCTAATACGCCGATAATCGCTACGACAATCAGTAGTTCAATTAAAGTAAAACCCGCAATTACGCGGGTTTTACTAATATTTATGTAGTTAGAAGAAATAATTATTCCTTAACAAGGTCCGCGGTCAAAAGAGTACCATTACTCGCAGCATTGTTAGAGTCGCCAGGGTAGGTGTTGATTCTTATTGTGGTAGCGCTTATAGCACGTAAACAAGTACGGCCTTTGCTACTTACATTGCAGCCGTAATATGCTGCATTCTCAGTAGTTGCATGTGGGTTTTTAAAACCAGCTCTTGTGAAATAAGTAGTGAACGAAGAGGCAAGCTGCGCAGTAGAGTAAACACGACTTCCACATGTAAGACTTGTATAACCAGGTAAAACCACTGTTTTTCCAGTTGAACATTGAGTTAAAGAAGCTGCTACAAATGACTTAATTCGGCCGTGGTTCTCGGTAGTACCCTTGACTTTTGCATCAAGAATATATCCTTGATACGCAGGAATGCCTACTGCCGCAAGTACACCAATAATCGCAACCACGATTAACAATTCAATTAATGTAAAACCTTTTTTATTCATTTTCATTTCTCAATCCTCTTTGTGTTAAGTTATATTTCTTAGTTGTTAACCTAAAAATATGTCTTTATTATATCTATAAAATAGGGTGTTAATTAATATTTTGTTTCGTGGTATTCAGCATTCAATTTGATTTAAATCAAATTATTAGCTATTGCTTAATTCAATATCTCCAATGTCAGGTATTTTCTGACCCTTAAAAGAAGCACTAGATCGAACCCAGGCATGGCCATAGATCACTTCATAGCTTGCGGGAAGCTTACCATCTTGTCGAAAAGATTCGTACATTTGAATCATAAGTTGAAACTTATCTTTACCCATGAGTGATTTTGAGCGCGTGCTTACGCTTTGAGCACCAATGGCTTTTAAGTCTTTTAGAAGATCGATAACACTTTGATAAGTGAGTGTTAGATGCTCCATTTCCATTACTGGAGACTGAAAGCCGTTTTGTAAGAGTTGGTCGCCAATGTCATGCATGTCGGCGAAGGTGTTTACATGGGTTTCGTTATCCACCACTGACCAGCTCTTTTTTAGCTCTTTAAGCGTATCTGGACCAAAGGTAGAGAATAGGATTAATCCGTCATTTTTAAGCACCCTATGGATCTCTGAGAATAGTTGATTAAGATCGGGGCACCACTGCATCATTAAACTGGATACAACTATATCAACACTATTATCTGCCAAAGGCAAATGACTAGCATTGGCGCAAATTTTGAGGCTTGCTGGGTTATGCTTAAGAGAGTTTTGGGCAAAATCTAGGCAGATAATTTTTGAGTCGACAAAACGTTTTTCAAGTTGTTGAGAGAGTAGCCCTGTGCCAGCGCCTAAATCAAGAATAACATCAGATTTGGTAGTAATAACATCAAGCTTTTTACTAAGACGAGTGGCGATTTCCTTTTGCAAAAATGCATGATCCTCATAATCGTTTGAGGCTTTATTAAAAGCAGCCCTTACTTGAGACACTGCACAGCCTTATGGGTGATATTTTGTATCAGTTTTAAATAATGATCAGCACCTGGTTTAATATCAAAGCCGATGATGTCAATATCTGCTGTATTAATCTTCAAACCTTCGGTTAATACATTAATGCGCTTATGTGGGGTTTCAGTAGTGAAGAGTAAGCAAGTAACTTTTTCATCTTTGATGATTTTTTTGGCTTTTAAGATTTTAAAAATACTCAGATTTTCACCATGCTGACGACTCACACTGCCAACACTCTTAAGTTGGTAATTTTCGATAAAATGCTCAAAAGCATTGTTATAAGTGATGAGTGGTTGGTTGGTATAGCTTGATAATTGTTGTTGAGTAGTATCTTGAAGTTTATCTAGCTTAAGCTTAAGCGCGCCTAAATTAGCAAGATAAATAGCTTTATTTTTTGGATCAATTTTTATAAGCCTTTGGCTTAATGCTTGAGTAAAGTCATGCATATCTTCTATGTTTAACCAACTATGATGATTAACTGAGCCGGCATGTTTGTGCTCATGTTCATGACCTTGCTCGTCTTCACTTTGATCAACCGTTAGTACTTTATCTGCTTGAATATTGCGAATAGATTTGGCTAAGCCTTCTTCAAAATCTGGATGAACAATCACTACTAAATCAGCTTGTTCAAGTAAAGATACTTGCGACGGCTTTAGATGCGCATGGTGTGCTGATTGATTGCCACTCAGTAGTAATGTTGGCGTGCTAACGCCCTGAGTAAGGGCACTTACAATTGAATGAATGGGCTTAATGCTCACCACAATGTTTGGACTTGCAAAGACATTGGTGGCAAATAGTAGCGCAAGAAAGGGTAGTCGATAATTCATTATATTGGTCTCTTAAAAAAATAAATGGAGAGTTATTATATGCTTAATCAAGATTTTTAGTCAAGTAAGAAAACCCTTTATAGCTTACTAATGATTATACTATTTTTGGCAAATAAAGACAGCACGCTTAGGTGCGGGCAAGCCTTCAATGGTTAAATTATCATCATTTGGATCTAGAAAATCTTTGATAGATTGTGTGTTGTCACCAATCCAATGTGTGGCTCGCTGCTCTTCTGGCGTAGTTTTGGTGACATCGACAAGTTTTATATTTTTAAAACCCGCTGTTTGTAGCCAAGTGTGTAGTGTGTCAGTGGACGGTAAACACCAAACATTTCGCATGCGAGCATAGCGATCTTGTGGGATGATTTGATCACCATGCTGCTGGTCGATAACAAGTGTTTCTAAAATGAGTTCGCCATCATCAGCCATTACATTCATCAGTTGCTCAAGGTGGAGTATGTGATCTTTTTGGTGGTACAAAACACCCATAGAAAAAACACTGTCAAATGAAGATCCTTCAGGCATTTGCTCTAGTTTTAAAGGTAAAACATAAGCTTTTAATGGCTGACTTATCAATGCCCTAATGGCTTGGAATTGATAATTAAAGAGTAAAAATGGCTCGATACCAATAGCAATTTCAGCACCTTGCATGGCCATTAAATAGGTGAAATAGCCATTGCCAGAGCCAACATCCAAAACAGACTTGCCAGCGAGTAGTTTTATATGATCCTTGATTCGATCCCATTTCATATCGCCACGCCATTCGCTCTCAAGCGCTAAATTGCCAATTTGATAAGGGCCTTTTCGCCAAGGCATAAGCTGTTTTAAAGACTGGGTTAGGTTTTCAATATTTACTTGAGTGTCAATACAAACATAAGGATGCTTAAAAGTAGCTTTACCAGGCTGTATTTGTTGAATATCGGCAATTGCTTGCTCCCATTTGGGAATATTGCCATTATTTACTGAGAATGCTTGGTTTGATAATTCAACTAATTGATCACAAATAGGTGACAGGATTGTCATATTACAATATTTTTCAAAATCGTTAATCATAAAAAACCAAGGTGATATAAAATGAAATG
>Ga0308010_1000467_pt1 | contig 27558 bp, 29 predicted proteins | sample Neamet129_FD_202368 | JGI IMG/M metagenome (GOLD analysis project Ga0308010, IMG submission 202368) | Marine microbial communities from water near the shore, Antarctic Ocean - #129 | ecosystem: Environmental > Aquatic > Marine > Unclassified | place: Southern Ocean | collected 2014-07-24 | reverse complement strand
GATTTTGGTGATGTTTCTATTAAGATGAAATCTATCTTAATTAAACAAGGTCATCGCCAAACAAATTTAGCGTCAAAAATTTCAATAGCTTATCTTAATATGACCCAGCCTTGGAAGATTAGACTGGTGAAGAAGTTATTAATTGATTATAGCTACAAGGCACAAAACATAGCTTCACGTCTTGCCAAGCCATTCTTAAATAAAAAGCCTGATAAAACTGTCGGCAGGCCAAGTATGGCAATTGAACTCACCACTTTATTGGATAAGCCATTACCAACTGATACTGGCCTTAAGCCAATGCGTGAGCTGCTCAATATTAATGACAACACAAGCGTGCCTATTTTGTCGCATCCAACCAAGTCTAACTCAGATTCACCCAGTGTGTTTTATTTCCCAGGCTGTGGCTCTGAGCGTCTTTATTCGCAAATTGGTCTAGCAACGGTTGCCCTACTCTACCATCAAGGCGTTAAAGTGGTTCTACCACCTAGCTACTTGTGTTGCGGCTATCCGCAAAAAGCTGCTGGCTTAGACGACAAAAGTAATGCTATTTCAACGGATAACCGCGTCTTGTTCCACCGCATGGCAAATACCTTAAATTACTTAGATATCAAGCATGTGCTCACTTCATGTGGCACTTGCATTGATCAGCTCATGACTTATGAACTTGGTGATATTTTTAAAGACTCTAGTTTAACGGATATTCACGAATACCTATTAGAGCAAGATGTCACGCTTGATGCCACAGGTGAACAATACCTTTACCATGCACCTTGTCATGATCCGATTAAATCAGAGAATTCTAGCAATCTCATCTCTAAAATTGTCAATAGTGAAGTCATTAGTAATGATCGCTGTTGTGGCGAGGCAGGCACGTTTGCAGTGGCACGCCCTGATATCGCTAAGCAAGCCAAATATAGAAAAGAGTTGGAAATTAAAAAAGACATTGCCACTATTAAGCAAAGTGACAAACCCATTAAAATGCTTACCACTTGTCCAGCATGTCGCCAAGGTTTATCACGCTACCAAGGATCAACCAATATTCAACCTGTTTATCCTATTGAGCTTATCGCTGAGCAAAAGCTGGGTGAAAATTGGCAGAAAGAGTTTATACAATCAGTGAATATCGAAAAAGTATTACTTTAAAAAATCCTTAAGCTTGGACGTACACCCAAGCTTGTTGGCCTGATTTAAAAGCACCCATCACCCGCTTATAATCACTCACCTCATACAAATCTGATTGAGCCAATTCATCAGGCGTAATTGCAAAAATAACACCTGGTACAAAATCACTTTTATCCTGAGATTCAACCGCAATCGGGTGATGGGTTTTACCACTTAAAGCCACAACCTGCTGATCACCAATTTCAACCATCTCTAATTTATAGCCTAATAATTGATCATCACTACCTGCTAATTCTCGACCAAAAGTTTCTAACTGAACCAATCTGTTTTGCAGAGTTCCATAAGAAAAAAGTAATTTTATTTCACTCACTAGCACGCTTCTCATCATAAATATGGAATACCATAATATACTAATCTTCTAATACAAAATATAATATACACATCACTTGAGGACAATTATATAACAAGGATATTATATGAAAGTTAAGATTTTAAAAGCACTAACAATCACACTAAGTTTTAGCCTAGTAAATACAGCTGCAGCATTTATCGCTCAAGATATTCACAACGAAACCTGTTTGAATTGTCATAAAGATAGTGGTGCGAATTATAGTCATAATCTAGAATTTTACGAGTCTCGTGCTTTAGTTGGCGCCAAGCTAAAAAACTTTGCCGATTTAAAAGGTCAAATTAATCGCTGCTCAAACTACTACGATTCTGCTTGGTTTCCAGAAGAGGAAAAGGAAATCGTTAAATATCTAAATGATGAATATTATCAATTTATTATAGATGCAAAAGTAGTCCAAGCCAGCAACTCATACTAAGTAAAATTTTACCGACATAAAAAAAACCTAATCAATGATTAGGTTTTTTTTATAATTAGCATTCAACTATTAAATAGGGCGTTGCACTAGAAAAATAAATCTGAGGAGAGATAAAAACCAATGCAACTAATTCTATTATCCTAAATATTGAATAAAAAGTCTATTATGGTAAACCATATTTTAAAGAGTCATATTAGTCTATATGAATTCTACTAGATAACTTTATTTCCAAAAAGGGCTTTACATCCTAAGGATAGACCCCATACTTCAACGGTGAACACTACGCGCTATCTTCTAATTTTTACTTGTATCATCTTAGATAAAAATGGATTATTGAAATAACCATAAAATGTATACAGTTGATCGATAAGAAGAATATGGTCTTACTCTTTATAATAGCGATTAATAAAATTATTTATCAATAGAGGAGAAAGGTAAAAATGATTATAAATAAAAAGTTTATACAATACAACTTAATAGCTTTTGTTGCTGTCTTTTTATCGAGATACGCAATCATTCCATTTGATCATTATAATATTTCTGTAGCCAATTACATTTGGCTTCCAACGGGAGCTTCCATCCTTGCAATCTTAATATTTGGATATAGGGCATTTTTTGGTGTTTTGGCTGGATATCTGGTTGCCGCACTTATTATCAAAGGAGGCTTTGATATGGCCTACATCAATAGCTATTTGGGAAAGGTTATTGATAGCTTGGCTCCAATTATCGCTATCTGGGCAATGCGATCTGTTAATTTTGGTAATTTTTTCTTTGCCGGAAAGGCGAACTATGCGCACATTCTAGCATTGATTGTTTTAACTGTTTTTCTTGCAACGCTCGGTAAGTTGATAGTCTATCCAATGAATGGAAAAATTATTGATGATTGGACATGGTTTATGCAATCATATTCAATTAGTGGAATTTTAGGCGGTATTGTTTTTATTATTACAGCATTGGCCATCTTTAAACCAACATTAATTAAACACAATATGATTTAGCTTTAGTTTAAACAGTTAAGCGTTCTTAGGTTTATTTTGACAGAATAACTGACATTTTTACCAACTCTGACAAAGAGCTTGCTTGCATCTTTTTCATAACCCGTGAACGATGCGCTTCAACAGTGGGCATAGAAATGCACAAATTGTCGGCCATCTCCTTATTCTTTTTACCTTTGGCAACACACTCAAAAATTTCACATTCTTTTTTGGTTAATAATCGATAACGATTAAGTAGTTCAATTTTTTCACGATTTGAATCGATGGCAATTTTAATTTTTTCCAGCAAAATATCTGGATCAAAAGGTTTTTCAATAAAATCAACAGCACCTAGTTTCATCGCTTCAACGGCAAGATCTACACTAGCATGGCCTGTCATAAAAATAGTTGGGCGAATACAATTGATATTCTGCAAATGACGCTGAAGCTCAATTCCATTCATTTCGTCCATGTCGATATCACTCACCAAACAACCCACTTGAGCTTGGTCAAGCTGATCAATATAACTCTTTGCATCAGAAAAAACTTCAACTTGGCAACCGTGATACGTAAAAAATCGTGACAATGAATCTCTAATTTCAGCCTCATCATCAACAATGAAAATATTTACCGATTGTTTGAATAAATCATTCATTGGTCACCCTCGGAATTTTCACCATAAATTGACTACCCTCAACTGAACTAGACTTTAACAACAATTCACCCGCATAAGAGCGTGCAATACGTCGACTTAAGCTCAATCCAATACCTAGGCCGTCTACCTCGCTTTGCTCTTTCGACGTTTTAAACAAGTTAAATAAGTGTAGCTTGTCTTTAATCTCTGAGCCGGTATCACTAACTTGAATTTCAACAAAATCATATTGAGCGGTGGTGCAAATGCTTAGTGTATTATTAGACTTTTGATTATTTCCCATGGCACTAATGGCATTTTTACTTAAATTTAGCAACACTTGATCAAGCTCAACTGAGCTCATATTGACATTAGGCAAGTCTTGTTTGAGCGATAATTTCACCTCAATATTATGCTCGTCAAGTTCATTTTTTAACAATCGGATAATTCTTTCAACATTCTCATTGACATTAAAATTTTCTTTAATGATTGTTTTCTTTGATAAAAATTGACGAATATTTAAAATCAAATCAACACAATGATCTGTCTTTTCGCGCAAGCCATCCGAGGCTGACTGAATTTGATCCAACTGACAACTGTCTTGATCTTTCAGCATATTGGACAACATGTGTGCATCAATTTTAAGCGAGGTAATAGGTTGCGCTAATTCGTGTGCCACTTCAGACAATAGCTGATCAACCGATGACACTTTAGATAACTCTTCAAGCTTAAGCTTATAATCACGAATTTCCGCCTCTCGACGGCTTTTTAACATGAACAATAAATAACCGATCAACAGTAAAATAATTAAAATTAATTGGTAATTCTCTTTATAAAAATCAACATGTCCAGGATCTTGATAAATACCAATTCGATGCTTTCTGATTAAAGTATGCACACCTTCATAATCTAGTGCCTTTTTCCACTGATTTTGACCATTAACACGATAGTTCAATAATTCTGCCTGAACCTCTCTAGAGACTGCAGTATCGACATGCTCAAGTGATGAAAGTGCCCACTCTGGTGTCGTACCTGTTGTTAATAAATAAGGGAAGTCTGGCTTACTATTCAGCACCTTGATCTGCTCTTTACGCAACTGCCCTAGGTCAATCATTTTTTCAATCACACCTGTTCGAACTGTACCTGCATCAGCAAGTCCATTAATCACAGCACTGACAATATTATCTTGAGAGCCAAGAAAGCTAATTTTAGAAAAATCCTTGTAAGGATCTATACCTTGAGTGCGCAGATAATCCAAGGCCAACACCCAACCGCCTAGACGTCTAGGCGTTGAAGCGGCAAAGCTATTACCTTTCAATGCTTCAACATTATTAATCGCATGATTGTCAACTGAGGTAAAAATAACCCCACCCAATTGATCAACACCCAATGCATCTAATTTTGTCAGTCTAATTTTAGTATTATATAAACGATTAAGCTCAACAGATGCAATAGGTTGGGTAATGACATAATCAACTTTTTTTTGCTTTACCATGTTATACAACAAAGCATCGTCTGGTGCGTCAACAACAACAATATTGAAAGAATAATCGGGTATCCGACGAGAAAGGTAATCAGCAGTGGATTGCCATTTTTGATACGCAGCATCTTTCCCTAAAAAAGATTGAATAGCAATCGTAATTTCGGAGGATTTGGCACTAGAGGCTGCATTGAAACTAAACAACAAAACAATAGTGATAATAAACTTATACCAAGACATGTCTTATTTTAACACCGATATCGTTTAACCTATATCATGGTAAACCATACAAATCAAAGGCTGATGTATTGATCCAGCTGTTAGTCAACAGTGGTCAATCCGAGCAGCTGCCAAGCTTGCATACCGCCACGATAATATTTGATTTTGTTTGCTGGATAGCCATAATCCAATAACTCCCAAATAAGCTCTGGAGACATTTTGCACCAATTGCCATTACAATAAACCGCTAATATTTTAGCATTAGAGAAATTCATTTCACCCTTGGTGTTAATCACAACACCAAATTCATCTTCAAGAGTTTCAAGTGCATATTTTTTGTTTTTCTTAAATCGATGAAATGGCACGTGAATTGCCCCTGGAAGACTTCCAGTCAATGTTGGCCAAATTGATTTTCTAGCATCAACCACAACAACATCACCCTTCTTCGATGATAAACGAGAAATATATGAAATCATTTCATGCTCAGCAATAGTCTCTACAGCATGTGGTTTAAACGGATGCATTGGCTTAATAATACCCCGACCTGTTTTTTGATAAATCTTAGCAATAAGATGCTTTCTATCCTGATTTCTATCAATAACAAAAGGCTTGCCGTTCACAACCAGAGTGGTGCCAATAACACCAGGCTTAAGCCATACCGGCTTTTTCTTTTTTATTTTTTTAACATTGGAGGTATTTACAACTGAACTATATTCAACAGCTTTAATTACTTCTTTATTTGGCTGATTGGCACTTACAGACGCAAAGATAATGGCTGTAATAATAGGTGTCAAGATTAACAATTTCATATTTATCCCTAGGTTTTAATTTTAATAATTCTAGGTTTGTATTTTATTCTATATTAGAATAATATGATATTATGGTAAACCATAGTTATTTATCAATAATACAAAGATCACTCCTTAACGGTTGTCAATCCAACTGATTTCCAGGCCTGCATGCCGCCACGGTAGTATTTAATTTTTTGTGCTGGATAACCAAGTTTAATTAATTTTCGAATCATTTTCGGAGATTTTCCACACCAAAGACCGTTGCAATATATAACTAATGTTTTGGCATCGGTAAAATCCCATTGGGAATTATTTTTTTTAACATTGAATAATTCAAAAGTTTTTACTCTGTAATTATTAGAAACAATGTCGATATATCCAACCTGAGTTGCGCCAGGAATTATGCCGGTAATTAAAATAGCTGATTTAGGGCGTGAATCAACAATCATAATAGAGTCATTGCCATGGGACATTTGATCAATATAATCGATCATTTCAAGCTCAGCCACTGTTTCTACTGGGTGAGGCTTAAAGGGGTGTAATGGCTGTATCTTCCCACGCCAAGTTCCCTGATAAAACTCTATGATATTATTTTTACGATCTTGATTGCGCTCAATATCAATAGGAACACTATGATGAATAACATTGATCGACTTAAAGTCTTTTTGAATTAACACCTCTTTTGAAGACGTCTCACTAGCTGCAATAACTTGCAAACTAGCACTGACTAGCAATATAGAAATATTAAACTTATAAAAAAACTGACGTAGTATCATTGAATCAACAAAAAAATTTCGGAAATAATGGAAATGGGCTATTTTAACTACTTTTTTACACCCACTGTCAAAATAACAAGTTTTTTCATATTAATAAGCCTTTCATAGGCATTTTTAATGTCTTTTGCACTAATATCCTTGATTTTATCGGTAAAACTACTCAAATAATCCAGTGGTAGCTCGTAAAAACCAATAATAGAGAGATAAGTAAGGATATTTGCATTGCTAGCGGTCTGTAAAGCGAAGCCACCAATGATATTGTCCTTGCCATCTTGTAGATTTTGAGGGTCAATCTCATTATTTCTGAAATTTTTGAGCGTTTCTAATACGACTTTTTTGGCTTGATCTGCCTGAGAATTTTTGGTTTGTAAATTGATCAAGAAAAAACCATTAGATTTCATTTTTGTAAAGTAGCTAGAAGTTGAATAAGCCAAACCTCTTTGCTCACGAACTTCTTGACTCAAGAGTGAATTAAGACCACTACCACCCAAAATATGATTACCCAAATATAGCGGGTAATAATCAGGATGTGTGCGGTTTATGCCCGTTTGCCCGATCAACAAGTGAGTTTGCGTTGATGGAAATTCAATATGCTCTTGTATGGTTGTTGATAAAGGCAAGACTAATTCGTTTCGTTCAGCTTTTTTTCCACTATTTAGCCCGTGTGAAATTTGGCGAGCTATTTGCATGGCTTTCGTTTTAGAGATGTCGCCTACCAAGGCAATGGTCAAATTTTTAGCGACATAATAGCGCTGATAATGCTGGTTTAAATCAGAAAGATTAATTTTTTCAAGAGATTCTTTGGTGCCAATTTTTTTATGTGCATAAGGGTGCTGGCCAAATACTAATTCATTAAATCTTGTATTGGCAATACTAGCTGGGCTTTGTTTAGCAGCTTCAATAGCGCGAAGAGTTTGCTTTTTTTCACGACTTAAATAGCGTTGCTGATAGTCAACTTTAGAAACTACTTCAGCAAACAAATTTAATGAGGATTGCAAGATATCGCGACGCGTTAAACTACGCATAGAAATAATCGACATATCTTTAAGCGAAGCCGAAGAAAACTCAGTACCAAGTGATTCAAATTGATTAATAATTTGTTCTTCTGTGTGATACTTACTTGCAGTGCCAATAAGACTACTGGTGAGTGATGCTAATCCGTGCTTATCGCCATCTCTGGAACTTGCAGCGTCAAAGTTAAGCGCCACATCCAACATTGGCAAACCTTTAGTTTGGGTAAATAATACCTTAGCACCTTCAGGCGTTGTCCATTGGTCAATATTTACCTTGGCATTAGCCTGGGTGATTAACAACAAAAATAAGATTAATAGCTTCACTTGATTGCCTTGGTTATCAGTTCAACAGAATTCACTTGTGAGAAATCAAGATACTTTTTAGCGACATTTGAGATATCTTTAGCCTTAATTTCGTTCATTTTAGCAACATATGTAAACATTTTATCAATACCCAGACCTACAGTTTCTAGCATGCCTAAATAGTAAGCTTGAGTGTGTATAAGATCTTGCTCGAAAACAAAGCCTGCTTCAAGCTGAGCTTTGGTGCGTACAAGTTCATCTTCAATGAGTTCTGGCTGCTCAATCAATTCTTTAACTTGATCTTTAATAGCGTCAATTAACGTTTGATTGTCAACCCCATCGGCTGGCACAAAGCTAATAATAAAGAGTGTGTCATGTTTATCATAAAGACGATAAGTAACACTTATTGCTGAGGCAATTTGCTGATTGCGAATAAGTTTTTTTGACAATCCATTATCTAAAACATAAGCCAACATTTCTAATTGGTAAGCTTGATTTTCATCAGTTGTGGTTTTCAAGCTTGGCACATGAAAGCCCAGAGTATAAAACGGTAGTTTAGCTTTAAGTTCAAGTTTTTTGGACTGGCCAGTTTTGGCTATTGACGCATAGCGTTTAATTTTTTCAATATTAGAATTTGATGAATACTGCCCAAAATAACGCTTAGCATGATTGATCACTTCTTGAGGATCAACGTCACCCACAACCACCAATGTAGCGTTATTTGGGGCATAATAAGTTTCATACCAATGACGTAAATCACTTAGACGATAGGTTTCAATATCTGACTGAAAACCGATAACAGGCGCATGATAAGCACCCTTTTGATCAAATGAGATTAAACGTAAATTCTCATAAACCTTAGCGTTAGGGTTGTCTTCTACACGCAGTCTGCGCTCCTCGATAACCACTTGTCTTTCTTTTTCTAACTCAATGCCTGAGAAGGTCAAATTGCGCATGCGATCAGCTTCCATCTTAATGGCCAACTCTAATTTAGAGCTGTGCATTTTTTGATAATAGGCCGTATAGTCTTTTGAAGTAAATGCATTGTCATTACCGCCATTACGAGCGATAATTTTTGAAAACTCACCGACTTTATAGTCATGTGTGCCTTTAAACATCATGTGTTCCAACATATGTGAAATACCCGTATTCGGTTGTTTTTCATCACTAGCGCCGACCTTATACCAAAGCTGGGAAATAAACACAGGCGCCCGACGGTCTGTTTTAACAATGATTTTTAACCCATTATCTAGGGTTGCCTGGGTTACCTTTTCATAAGCTCCAAGCGTAACATTAGCTTCAATAGTATTCGAAAATGCGCTTGTGGACAAAAAAAAGGCTAGTAAAATTAGATTCTTCATATTCATACAATTATAGTGAAAAGTTTTGTTTAATTTTTTTAAAAAAGATAAATCTGACCAAGTAGAAAAAGGTTCTACATTAAAACAGCGTCTGGCCAAATCAAGGCAAAAACTAGGCTCTGGCTTATCCAGTCTTTTATTGGGCAAGAAAGTCATCGATGAGGATTTACTGGATGAACTAGAAATGCTTTTGATCACAGCAGATATTGGTATTAATACGACGGATAAAGTTTTAGAGTCGGTGCGTCAAAATGCCTCTCGAAAAGTTTTAAAGGATTCTGATAGCTTATATGCATTCTTAAAAGAAGCACTAACAAAACTACTAATAGAAGACAACCAGCTTAATATAGATATCAATGAAACTTTTGTCATTTTAGTGGTGGGTATAAATGGTGCGGGCAAAACTACCACCATTGGCAAACTGGCTAAATCTTTTCAAAATCAAGGCAAATCTGTCATGTTGGCAGCGGGCGATACTTTCCGCGCCGCCGCTGTTGAACAACTTAAAGTTTGGGGTGAGCGTAATGAAATACCTGTGGTCGCTCAAACAACTGGATCTGATGCTGCTTCTGTTATTTATGATGCTTATGAATCCGCCAAGGCTAAAAAAATTGATATTCTTATTGCTGATACCGCAGGACGATTGCATACTCAAGGTAATCTAATGCAAGAGCTTGAAAAAATAAAGCGCGTACTAAAAAAACACAATGAAAATGCCCCGCATGAAACCATGCTGATTATTGATGGCGGCTCGGGGCAAAATGCCATTAATCAGGCCAAAGAGTTTAACAAGACAGTTGGACTAAGCGGCATTAGTATCACCAAGCTTGATGGCACTGCTAAAGGTGGCGTGGTATTTGCTATTTCTGATGAGCTTAATTTGCCCGTACGCTATATTGGTGTTGGTGAAGGAATTAATGATTTAAAGCCTTTTAACGCTAAAGAGTTTGTCGACGCATTGTTTGAGTAGCATCCATATCTAAGGTTAATTGTCATTTGAAATAAATAACTTAAAATGGTATGATTATTCACCATAGCTCCAATCAACCCATACATATTTTTTCAAGGTCACTTAATGTTTAAAAAACTAATATTAATCTTAGGTTTGCTCGTATCATTTCAAGCAATGTCGGATGGCGATTTATTTGACGAGCATTTTAATGATTATTCTGAAAATTTGAACGATGCCCGAGATGCCAACAAAAAAGGTGTGTTTGTTTTTTTCTTTATGGATGACTGTCCTTTTTGCCAAAAAATGGAGCGTCAAGTATTAAATCAGCCTGACGTTATTAAATATTTTAAAACGCATTTTTTAAATTACAAAATCAACACCAATTCAAATCTTGAATTAATTGATTTTGACGGCAATGATACGGTTGAAAGAGTTTTTGCAAAAAAACACAATCGAATTGGTGCAACGCCTGTACTCGCTTTTTTTGACCTCAAGGGTAACCGAGTGGTTAGACGCACTGGCTTTGCTAACCAAGAAGACTTTTTACTACTCGCCAAATTTATGGTTGAAGACGCCTACTTAGAGGGAAAATTTATTCGCTATAAGCGTAAAAACCGATGAAATTTTTAAGCTTCTTATTATTGCTAGTATCTAGTTTTGTTCACTCAGAGCAACTGCCTAACCCTTTAACACTGGGTGACGCTCTAAAACTTTCTGATGAGCATAACTTCGCTGAAAAACAGCAGCTTTTAAATATTGATTCTGAGCAACATCGACTGAGTGATTGGGAAAACCAATACGATGTAACGTCAAATATTGATTTACAGCTTGCAAAGCGAAGCGACTACAACTCTGCTATTAATAATTCTCACGCCTTTATTTTTCTTAAAAAAACACTTTACAATCAAGCCATTGAAATTGGAAAAAATACACAGCTAAATACACTTAATAATGCAACTTTGTCTTTCCAGCAATTACAGCAAGATAAAACCATTGGGATAATGCGCGCTTATTTTGACATCGTTTTAGCAGACTTATCTTATGAAACTGCACTAGAGGAGCTGGCAATGTTTGCTGTTCAGGAAGGTCGAGTTAAAGATGATTACGACATTCAAAGTGCATCAGAAGTAACCTTATTAGAAAAACAAACCAAAACGCAAATTAGTCAAATTCACCGTATTAGGGCAGAATCTAAGCAAATTCAAACTCGAGCTAAGTTGGCTCAGCTACTTAATATTAGCTATGAAGATCGTCCCGATGATGTTGTTATGCCTAATTACAAATCTTTATTTAAAAAAGAGCTGGCCGAGTTTTCTTATTATCAAAAAAAACTTACAGACAACTTAAAACTTAAACAATTAAAGCAATCTTTATCAGCTATAGGTCGTCAAATTTCTCAACAAAAAGACAACCTAGGTGTTGTAATTAACTCAAGTGCTCGAGTTGGAGAACAAGGATATCAACGCGAAAAAAATGGCCAATGGCGCGCTGGAATTCAACTGTCTATGCCTTTTGGTATTGATGCCAAACAAGATAGTGAGATATCTCAGCTCATGATTCAATCTAAGAAAAAACAACTTGAGATTGAAAAGATTCAGCAAGATTTATTAGGGGAGGCATTGGATCATCACCTTAATCTTAGTGCATTAAGGCAAATTCATAAAGCGCTAATCGTTGAGTTAGACTATCGAGATTTATATTTGGAAAAAGCGCGTGCCAATTATGAAATGGAGATCAAAAGTGACATCGGTAAGGCTATGGTCAACTACACGGATACTGAAAGAAAACTAGCTGAGAATGAATTTAACTATATTATCACCCTTAAGAAATTACACCATCTCATTGGAGAAGATTATGAAATTTAACCACTGGCTAGCACTAGGCTTATTTCTACCTGGTATAACGTTAGCGCTAGATATTTATCCTCAAGTTTCTGGCTCTATTGTTGAAATGACAACGCCTGGAAAACAAGTTAATGCTGGAGATATATTGGTGAAGATTGATGATAGACAGGCCCAGCTAAAGTTACAACACCTAGAAATAACTAGCAGCATCAAACAACAAGCTTTTGAGGATGCCTTGTTGACTCTTAATCAAACTCAAGAGTTATATGATCGAATGGTGGCTTCTCATCGTGATTTAGATATTGCTAAAATTGAACATAATGCAAAAAAGCGCGAGCATGATGCGCATAACGTATTAATTAAAATTCAAACAATTGAACTAGAAAAATACCAGATTAAATCTCCTATATCTGGCACAGTCAAAGAAACACCTCAATTGAGAAATGTGACCAATATAGCCTCACCGAAGGTTCTAGTTGTTATTGAGTAATTCGATTTGAGATAACTAGTTTACCTTGCATTTTTCCTCTTTCAATAACCTGATGCGCTATTGTTATAGTATCCACATTGATCGGATTAAGATGCTGAGTTAATGTGTGCATTATGTCGCCATTTTCAACCATTAATGCTAGTTTATTCAGCAGTTCATGCTGTTTAACTAGATCATTAGTTTGGAACATAGAACGAGTAAACATCATCTCCCAAACCAAGGTGATGCTTTTAGCTTTTAGTAAGTTAAGATCGTAAGCTTGTTGAGTATTAGCCAGTAAGCAAATACTACCCTGGGGCGCGATTACTTGAATCATTTGTTCAAAGTAATCATCAGGTATACCCATACAAAGGATATATTTTGGGGCATCCAGATTGTTGTCCTTAAATTGTTGAGCAAGATGCTGATGGTCAAACACAATATCAGCACCCATTTGTTTGCACCAAGATCTAGATTCATCACGTGAGGCGGTAGCTATTACTTTCATGCCGATTATTTGCTTGGCAAATTGAATGGCCATCGAACCCACGCCGCCAGCAGCACCAATCAATAATAAAGATTTATCTTTGTCTGATTGGGTGATTTTTAAACGATCAAATAAAGACTCCCAAGCAGTAATACTGGTTAAAGGTAGTGCTGCAGCTTGCTCAAAGTTGAGCGATTTTGGCTTACGACCGACAATACGTTCATCGACAAGCTGGTAAGCTGTATTTGAACCGTCACGCGTCACATCTCCTGCATAAAAAACTTCATCACCAACTTTAAAAATTGATACTTGTTCACCCACTGCACTCACAATACCTGAAGCGTCATAGCCTAAAATTTTTACAGCACCGTCTTTGGCGACAGTGTGCTTAACTTTGGTATCAATTGGGTTGACAGAAATAGCTTTTATTTCTACCAGTAGATCTCGGCCTGTAGGATTATTTAGAGTTTTCTCAAATTCTATAAATTCACTACCGTTATAACCAATTGCTTGCATGTTATCTTCGTGTGTTTCTTTCAATGCGTAACATTACTAACATCATTACAAACATAATAAAAAAACCAAGTGCTGCGCCTAGCAAACCTAGAGAAATCAAGCCTGTCATTTGATCAGTTCTAGCGGTACCCATTTTCATTAAATTTTTCTGAGTTTGTTCATTGACTTGGTAGGCAAACTCTTGATCATGCCAATGCAAAAATTTATCAATATTAACTTGACCTCCGCCCACATTAACTAATTGCTTAGTCAATCTTGATAAAGATTCCACATAGCTCAACTTAAGCTCAGGAGAATAAGCATTAGACTTAATCTTAATCATCACTTTAATTTGGAACTGTAAGTTATTTTTATCAAGCACTTCGTTAGGTAGCGCCTGTAAATTAGTAATAATCTGTTCTATTTGAGCATCAAACCTTTGATTAAAAATTACCTGAGAATCATCTTCAACAACCCCAACTGCTGGAGAAACTTTTTCAGGCTTCACTTGCAAGCTGATTGGGTTTTGGTATTTGGCTAATTCAATGCTGGGCGCACTAATTTCATCAGTCGCCCTACTGCTGATTTTTTCATAGCTAAAAATACCTAAAAAGACAATTAAAGCTAGTGAAATCAATGCAAATAAAAAGCCAATACGATGCACAATGAGAAAGAAGTTAGTTTCAATAAATTTAAACATGTGCTATTCCTTTGTTATGCTATTTTCAAAAATGTTATTCATATGAGTCGCTAATTCGATATCCAATTGACTAATACATCCTTGAGAATGCGTTATTAACTCAACATTAACAGTGTTATATACATTGGACCATTCTGGATGGTGATTCATTTTTTCAGCTATGATGCCAGCTTGAGTCATAAAGCCAAAAGCCTGAATAAAGTCATTAAAAACAAACTGTCTCGATAGCTTTTGATTAACGATTGTCCATTCTGGCAATTGTATTAAAATTTCTGAATCAGTCATGATTGAACTTTCAAGATATCTTTAGCACCCATTTTGATCAACTGATCACCCAGCGTCTCACCCAATGCCTCTGCCTGATGAACATGGCCAGATACCTGATGTTTTAATATGACGCCAGACTCTACGTTACCCACTAAACCTGTCAGGCTTATTTGATCACCATCCAATGTTGCATAGCCCGCAATCGGCACAGAGCAGCCACCTTCTAGACGGGCATTCATCGCACGCTCAGCACTCACTCTATAAGTAGAATCTTGGTCGATTAAAGGCTTGATTAAGTCTAGAATATCTTGGTCATTTTCACGAATTTCAATACCCACCGCACCCTGTCCAACTGCAGGTAAAGATTCTATTGCTGAAATCTCTTGCTTAATTCGGTCCTCAAACTTAAGGCGAATTAAGCCAGCACAAGCTAAGATAATCGCATCAAACTCGCCATCGTCTAATTTTTGTAAGCGCGTATTAACATTGCCACGTAAATCTAGGATTTCTAAATCTGGTCTCTGCGCCTTAAGCTGAACAATACGACGCATCGAACATGTGCCTACTTTGGCATTTTTTGGTAAATCACTAATGCTATCAAACTTGTTTGATACAAAGGCATCAAATGGATTTTCACGCGCTAAAATAGCACCCAGCTCAAACCCTTTAGGAATCTCATAAGGTACGTCTTTCATAGAATGTACGGCTATATCAGCCACACCTTCCATAATGCCCACTTCTAGTTCTTTAATAAACAGACCTTTGCCGCCAATTTTTGATAAAGGTGAATTTAAAATTTGATCACCCTTGGTTGTCATTTTGATTAGCTCCACGTTCAAATGTGGATGAATCGCTTCCAGCCTAGCTTTAACATGCTCAGCTTGCCAAAGTGCCAATGGAGATTTTCGTGTTGCAATTTTTAGGGTTTTATTCATGCTTCAAGGAGTTTGTATTAAAATAGTGCCAATGTTTAGATTTTATCTATTAATTACTGTCTTTTTATCAAATTTTGCTTTTGCGCAAGAACTAAACCTGCCGGGCGCTAAAAATTTCTTTTTAGATTCACAGCAAGTCTGGAAAAAAAAGACTCCTATTTTAATAATGTTTTCAGTTCCTGGCTGTGGATATTGCAAAATAGTTAAAGAAGATACCATTGGCCCTATGGCAGATCTTAAGGAATATGACGACAAAGTTATCATTCGTCATGTCAATGCCAATAGCTTTAATGAAATTAATGATTTTTACAACGAAACTATTTCTCACAATGAGTTAGCCTTTAAATATGCAGTTAATTTTTTTCCAACTGTTATGCTGGTAGATAATTATGGCGTTGTATTGGAAAAAGTATTAGGGATTACCAATGAAGAATATTACTGGACTGATCTTGATAAGCTAATCGACAAGTCTATTATAAAAATTAACAAACAACTTAGTGCAAAATTATGACCAACAACACTCAAAACTCAAACCAAACTCAAGCAAATCAATCATGGGGCGGACGATTTAGCGAACCAACTGATGAATTTGTAAAGATTTTTGGTGCCTCTGTATTTTTTGACAAAATTTTAGCGCCCTACGATATCCAGGGCTCTATCGCACATGCCACTATGCTGCAAGAAGTCGGACTACTCACGGAAGATGAAAAAAACCAAATTATCAAAGGTCTGGAGCAAATTTTAGCTGAGATTAACACGGGTGAATTTGAATGGTCGGTAGCACTTGAAGATGTGCACATGAATATTGAATCACGTTTGACCAAACTCATTGGTAATGCTGGCAAAAAACTACATACAGGGCGCTCTCGTAACGACCAGGTTGCTACTGATATCCGTCTTTACCTTCGTGATCAAGTAGACGACATATTAGCTGAAATTAACCGATTGCAAATTGCCCTACTAGATCTAGCTGAACAAGAAGCAAGTACTATTTTGCCGGGTTTTACTCATCTTCAAGCGGCGCAACCAATTAGCTTTGGCCATCATATGATGGCTTATTTTGAAATGCTGTCTCGCGATGCGGAGCGTTTAGTAGACACTAGAAAGCGCATGAACTCTATGCCATTAGGATCTGCTGCTTTAGCGGGAACAACGTATCCGATTAATCGCGAAAGAACAGCCCAACTTTTGGGCTTTGAGCGTATTTGTCTAAATTCATTAGATGGTGTTAGTGACCGAGATTTTGCCATTGAATTCTTATCAGCTTCTAGCATCATTATGATGCATCTGTCGCGTTTTTCAGAAGAATTGATTTTATGGTCTTCTGCTCAATTTCATTTTATCGAATTGCCTGATAGTTTTTGTACAGGCTCATCGATTATGCCACAGAAGAAAAATCCTGACGTGCCTGAATTAGTCCGCGGTAAAACCGGTCGCGTATATGGAAATTTAACTTCTATGCTCACCATTATGAAGTCTCAACCTTTGGCTTATAACAAAGACAATCAAGAAGATAAAGAGCCTTTGTTCGATACGGTTGATACTCTTAAAGCTTGTTTGCGTGTATTTGCGGATATGGTTCCAACTATTGAAGCACAGCGTGATACTATGTATAACTCATGCAAAAAAGGCTATACAACAGCAACTGACTTAGCCGATTATTTGGTTAACAAAGGCCTAGCATTTAGAGATGCTCATGAAGTAGTTGGTAAGTCTGTTTCTTACGGCATTGAACACCAAAAAGACTTGTCAGAACTTAGCTTAGAAGAACTTCAATTGTTTGATGATCGTATTGAAAATGATGTGTTTGATATTTTATCTTTAGAGGGCTCTCTTTGCGCGCGTGACCACCTAGGCGCAACTTCGCCTAATCAAGTTAAACAAGCGATTAAAACTGCCAGAAAAAAACTCATCTAATGCGGGTTATTTTTGCGGGTACGCCTGAATTCTCAGTTGGCATACTCGAAGCACTCAATCAAACCGAGCATGAATTAGTTGGTATATACTGCCAACCCGACCGCCCCAAGGGTCGCGGTCGCGTACCAACTGCCTGCCCTGTTAAGCAAAAAGCATTAGCGCTTGGACTAAATGTCTACCAACCAGAAAGTTTAAGAGAGGCTAACACCCAAGAGCAATTACAAGATCTTCAAGCAGATGTTATGGTAGTGGTGGCTTATGGTCAAATTTTACCAACCGAAGTTCTTGAAGCGCCCATATATGGCTGTTTAAACATTCACGCATCATTACTTCCTAGATGGCGAGGTGCAGCACCTATTCAGCGGGCTATTATCTCTGGTGATGCGCAAACAGGCATTGGCATTATGCAAATGAATGAAGGCCTGGATACAGGCGACATCTTGCTGGAAAAAACTTGTGATATCTTCAAGACCGACACTGCTCACTCCTTGCATGATAAATTAGCTAACTTAGGTGCTCAAGGCATCGTTGAGGCTCTTGAAAATATTGACCAACTAACCCCTGCTATTCAAGATGAAGCCGGTATTACTTACGCCAAAAAACTCACCAAAGATGAAGCTTGGATTGATTGGTCAAAATCTGCTATTGCAATTAATCAACAAATTAGGGCATTTAACCCTTACCCTATTGCTCAAACTCATGCAAAAAGTGATAAATTCGACTCGAAAATTCTTCGAATTTTATCCGCAGATATTATAGATTTTCCTCATACCAAAAAAGCAGGAGAGGTTGTTGAGCTATCTAAAGGAATTTGTTACGTTGCAACAGGTGATGGCGTTTTAAGTCTGAAACAAGTTCAGTTGGCTGGTAAGAATGTCGTCAGTATTAAAGATTTTAACAATGCCTATCAGTTAGAAAGCTTAAGTAGTTAATTTAAATACACCGCTAACATCATGCAAAAGCCTTCCAATATCGGCTTTATTTTTTATTTATTAATCTAATTGCTTCCAACAAAATCCAACTGACGCCAAGCCTCATAAGCAACAATCGATACACAATTGGCAAGATTTAAACTTCGAGAGCCGTCTTGCATAGGCAAAGAAACTCTATTGAATTGATTGGCCACATCCTCTGGCAGGCCTTTAGTTTCAGGTCCAAACAAAAACGAATCTCCAGATTGGTAGTCTACGTCGCTATATTTTTTACTAGAGCCTGTCTCTACTGCAAAAATCCTTTCAGGTTTAGCTCTAGCTATATAGTCTTGTAAATTTTCATACTCAGTGACGTTAGCAAGCTCTTTATAATCAAGACCTGCCCTTTTTAGACGCTTATCAGTAATTTCAAAACCAAATGGTTTGATTAAATGAAGATTGCATCCCATATTAGCTGAAAGACGAATCAAACTGCCCGTATTGTTTGGAATCTCTGGTTCGAATAATACTAAATTTAACATAATATTTTATTTTGGACCTTGAATAAACGTTAATCATCCCATAGATAGAGCCTAACTTAAACAAAAAAACAATAATAAAACTTATGAATATTGAAAAACTAACTTCTCAATTTCAACAAGATCTTGGTACTGCTCAATCCATTGCAATTAGTCATAATAATAGCGCTATTGAAGGGCTTCATGTACTAAGTGCAATGCTGTCTGATGTCAGCTCGAGTGTGAGTAATACATTAGAAAGTATTAAGGTAGACACAGTTGAACTTAAGAATCATGTTGATCATCAAATACAAAATCTAGCCGTTGTTAATAATCCTAATACCGATATAGGTATCTCTCAAAATTTACTACGCCTACTGACTGCTACGCAAAAATTAGCCACAGACATGGGTGACACTTATGTATCAACAGAATTATTCTTGTTGGCCATTATTCAAGGATCTGATACAACGACAAAACTATTAAAAGATGCGGGTGCTAATAAAGACGCGCTTGCTAAAGCTATTGAAACCCTTAGAGGAGGACAAAACGTGAACGAACAAAATGCAGAAACACAACGAGATGCTCTGAACAAATATACAACTGATTTAACCCAAATGGCCATTGATGGCAAGCTTGACCCTGTCATTGGTCGTGATGGGGAAATTCGTCGTGCAATCCAAGTATTACAGCGTCGTACCAAAAACAACCCTGTACTTATCGGCGAGCCGGGCGTTGGTAAAACAGCCATTGCTGAAGGTTTGGCTCAGCGCATTATTAACAATGAAGTGCCTGAGGGTGTTAAAGGCAAGCGCCTATTGTCACTAGATATGGCATCCTTGGTTGCAGGCGCAAAATACAAGGGTGAATTCGAAGAAAGAATGAAAGCTGTCCTCAAAGATCTGGAAGCAGAGCAAGGTCAAGTGATTTTATTTATCGATGAATTGCACACTATGATGGGTGCGGGAAAAGGTGAAGGGTCTATGGATGCCGGAAACATGCTTAAACCAGCGCTAGCCCGTGGTGATCTTCACTGTATGGGTGCAACTACACTCAACGAATATCGCGAATATATTGAAAAAGACTCTGCAATGGAGCGACGCTTTCAAAAAGTATTAGTCGATGAACCAACTGAGGAAGACACGATTGCCATCTTACGCGGACTTAAGGAAAAATACGAAGTCCATCACGGTGTAGAAATCACGGATCCAGCTATTATTGCAGCAGTTACCTATTCAACCAGATATATCACTGACAGACAACTGCCAGATAAAGCCATTGATTTAATCGATGAAGCAGCCTCACAAATTCGCATGGAGATTGATTCAAAACCAGAATCAATGGACAAGCTTGATCGAAAATTAGTACAGCTTAAGATCGAGCGTATGGCGCTTAAAAAAGAAAAAGATAAAGCCTCTAAAGAGCGCCTTAAAGAATTAGAGTCAGTCATTAAAAGCTTAGAAAAAGAGTATGCAGATTTTGATGAAATTTGGAAAAAAGAGAAGCTGGTTGTTCAAGGTGCTCAACACTTAAAAGAAGAGCTAGAGCAAGCTAAATTAGACTTGGAAAGTGCACATCGTAACAACGATTTAGCTAAGATGAGTGAGCTTCAATACGGCGTTATTCCAGAGCTAGAGAAAAAAATAACTCAAGCAGAAAATGCAGATACTGTAGAAATGACCCTGCTTAGAAATAAAGTTACCGAAGATGAAATCGCTCATATTGTCGCTCGATGGACTGGTATCCCTGTGGACAAAATGCTAGAAGGTGAAAAAGAAAAACTTCTACAAATGGAAAGTATTATTCACAAAAGATTGGTAGGCCAAAATAAGGCGGTTAAAGTTATTTCTGATGCAGTTCGTCGTTCTCGTGCCGGGTTGTCAGATCCTAATCGTCCTGATGGTTCGTTTATGTTTATGGGGCCTACAGGTGTTGGTAAAACAGAGTTAACCAAAGCTTTGGCTGACTTCTTGTTTGACACTGAGCAGGCCATTGTTCGCGTGGATATGAGTGAATTTATGGAAAAACACTCAGTCTCACGCTTAATTGGCGCACCTCCGGGTTATGTAGGATATGAACAAGGTGGTGTTTTGACCGAGGCTGTTCGACGCAAGCCTTATTCAATTATCTTGCTTGATGAAGTTGAAAAAGCACACCCTGATGTATTTAACATTCTATTGCAGGTGTTAGATGATGGCCGTTTAACCGATGGACAAGGTCGTACGGTTGATTTTAAAAACACCGTGATTGTCATGACTTCGAATTTAGGATCACATCTGATTCAAGATAATCCAGGTAAAGATATGTCAGCCGAGCTAACTAAGCTGGTTGGTGAGCATTTCCGCCCTGAGTTTGTTAATCGTATTGATGAAATCGTTACTTTTGATAGCCTCGGAAAAGATCAGATTAAAGGCATTGCAACGCTGCAAATTGAAATTTTATCTTCACGCTTAGCCGCACTTAACCTGAAGCTTGAGTTAAGTGAAAAAGTGGTAGAGATGATTGTTGATCAGGGATATGACCCAGTATTTGGTGCAAGACCACTAAAACGCACCATTCAGAAACTACTGGAAAATCCATTGTCTCAAAAGATACTGGCGGGTGAGTTTCTTCCAGGATCAACCATCAAAGGCGAGATAGGTAACAATGAGATTGTTTTTTCTTAAGAAAAATATTGAAAAAAATGAAAATGACGCAAAAATAAGCCAAATTATGCATTAAAGTTATTAAAAACCCCGTTTATCGGGGTTTTTTTATGCATATATAACTCTATTTTGATCTAAATATCGCCTTTTATACATTGACACAAATGGTTTTTAATAAATTTGACAAATTTCAATAATCAAAGACTTTTAGAGTGTTTACTCTGCTGTTGTTGATATAATCAAGACTTATGAATGATTATATTAAAATTGCCAAAAATGGGTTGTGGACCAACAACCAAGCATTGGTTGCATTACTTGGTTTGTGCCCGCTTTTGGCCGTCACCAATAACGTTGTTAACGCTATTGGTCTGGGATTAGCCACAACCTTTGTATTGGTCGCCTCTAACGTTACAGTCTCTATTTTTCGCAATCAAATTTCAAAAGAAGTTCGTATCCCTATTTTTGTATTGCTAATTGCGTCATTCGTCACTATTGTAGAACTACTGATGCAGTCATATTTTTATGACTTATATTTGATTTTAGGTATTTTCGTGCCTTTAATTGTAACCAACTGCGCCATTCTAGCTCGAGCAGAAGCATTTGCCAGCAAGAACAGTTGGGATAAATCTGCACTGGACGGATTAATGATGGGTATTGGCTTTTCATTGATACTTATTCTTTTAGGTGCCATGCGAGAGTTAATCGGTTCTGGTACTTTATTTGACCAATCTAGTCTCATATTGGGTAGCTTAGGTGACACATTGAGTGTTACTGTATTTAATGATTATCAAGGCACTTTATTGGCTGTTTTGCCACCTGGTGCCTTTATCGGTCTAGGATTGATTGTGGCTGTTAAGAATTATTTTGATTTAAAGAAAGTTTAACAAAAGGAAAAAATGAAAAAATTAGCGATTTTATTAATAACTGTATTACCCTTTATGGCTATTGCTGAAGGTGAAAAAACCAAACAAGTGTTTATATCACCCGGTGTGATTTCAATTGACGTCGTACACAACGACAAAACTATCAAGCTTCAACGCGAACAAGATCAAGATAATGAAATTTCTGATTTTTATCTTAAAACAGCTCGTGGCAAAATCCAGCCGATGCATCCATTTGCACCGCACTTGGTTGAAACAATTGGCGAGCTTGATATGATTAATTATGTCAAATTAAAATCAGAAGGTGATGATTCAATCGTCGTAATCGACACACGTACTCCTAATTGGGTGACAATCTCAGGTGGGATACCGACTGCTGTTAACATTCCTTACACTGTGTTTAAGAAAAAAGACAGAGCCTTGGAGATTATGGAAGATCAGCTTGGCATTCAAGTGGACGACGTATTTGACTTCACCTATGCTAAAACTTTGGTGATGTATTGTAATGGTATCTGGTGTGGACAAACCCCAACGGCTGTTAAAGCTTTATTAAGCTATGGCTACCCTGCGGCAAAAATTAAGTATTTCCGTGGCGGCATGCAAAACTGGAAAGCTTTAGGATTGACGACTGTCAAATTATAAATCTTGAAAACCATCCAAGACTACCTCGAAAATGGTGCGATTGATATTGCGCCATTTTTGTCTTTAGTATTAGATAAAAGTAGCGCTGAGCTTATTTTAAATAATAACTATCAGCTTACTTCTGATGAAAAATCTTGCATAGATAATCTCGTCCACCAGCGAGAAAAAGGGGTGCCTTTTGCATACTTAAGTGGTAGTCGCGGTTTTTATCATCTTGATTTTAAAGTCACACCAGACACACTCATTCCAAGGCCTGAAACAGAGCTATTAATTGACATTGCGCTAGAATTATCTAATGCAAATAAAGTATTAAAAGTGCTAGATTTAGGCACAGGAAGCGGCATTATTGCTGTTACTTTAAAGGATAAAAATCCTCATTGGCAAGTCAGTGCAACTGACTTTTCTAATAAAGCACTTGGTGTAGCTAGATCTAATGCAACTACTCAGATTGAATTTTTACAGGGTAGTTGGTTTGAGCCGGTTACCAATCAATCTTTTGATTTAATTATATCTAATCCACCTTATATCGAAGAAAATGACGCCTACCTTGATGATCTAAGCTTTGAACCGATTTGCGCACTTACGGCAGGAAAAGATGGACTGGATGATATTAGAATTATTATTGATCAAGCGCCTGAGCATCTTGAAAAAAATGGCTTTTTATTATTAGAGCATGGACATGATCAGCAAGACAGAATTGTTGAATTACTAAAACAAAAGTTTAATAATATTCAAACTTTCAAAGACTACAATAATAAAGATCGCGCTATTTTGGCGCAATGCAAATAACCCTATTTAACGATTCTCAACAAGGCTTTGTTTTAGTTTGTTGCCATAAGTAGCGTCTACTTCGCAATATTTATCTTGCTGAGTAAAGAAATCCTCCTCTACCCAAGAGTTTGAAGTTTTAAATACTGGTACTGTTTTTTTACCAGTATAAGTCATTGTATTATCTGTATAAATAGTGATATTTTTGTCAGAATATAGTATGTCTTTATCTGCAAAAACATTAGCTGATACGGCCAAAAATATGATTAATATTCTCTTAATTTTACTCATAGAGTTATTCTACAACAAAAAATGCGATAAGTAAAAAAATACTATTTTTATGAAAAAATTTTGAAAAATCAATTGCCATGCTGTAATCAGCACTCCGTTAAAGGATGAAGAGACAAAAGATAACGTGAAAGAAGTGAAGTTAGTCTATAAGCCGGGTTCTGTAATAGATGGTCATTCATCTACGCATATCGTCACCAATATGCTTTAGCACTCTACCCGCTACCTTATGCGAGCCGCATCAATGGTAGCCTATTTGAGCTTGCTCCAAGTGGGGTTTACCTTGCCACGGTTGTTGCCTCCCGCGCGGTGCGCTCTTACCGCACCTTCTCACCCTTACCTGTCGAAACAGGCGGTTTAAATCTCTGCAGCACTTTCCATTAGGTCACCCTACCTAGCTGTTAGCTAGCACTTTGCTCTATGGAGCCCGGACTTTCCTCTGATAAGTATACCTACCAGCGACCATCCGACCAACTTCGAGGGTTATTATACTAGCTAAGCATTATGATGGTTGTATTCGCGCAATATATCAATCGTCTAAGTACTAACTAATAAAACCTAAAATGTTTTGCTATTTAAACGTTTGAAGACTTTTAAAAACGTCATGAATATTTTCACCTTGACTGTCTACCGCAACAGTAACAGGCATGTTATTGACTTCGAATTCATATATTGCCTCCATACCCATTTCTTCAAATGCAATTTTTTTCGCTTTTTTAATTGATTTAGAAATTAAATACGCCGCACCACCGACAGCAATCAAATAGCTGGCTTTATGCTCTTTAATACTTTGAACAGTTTTATCACCACGCTCAGCTTTACCAATCATGCCTAAGATATTAGTATTTTCAAGCATCATATCAGTATATTTATCCATACGAGTGGCGGTTGTCGGCCCTGCAGGGCCAATAACTTCGTCACCGACTGCGTCAACTGGACCCACATAATAAATAAATTTATTGTCAAAATTAACACCTTTTGGCAGGCCTTCGCCATTATCCAGCATCTTTTTAAGGCGTGCATGCGCTGCATCACGACCGGTGATAATAGTACCTGTTAATAACAAAGTATCACCAATTTTCCAGTCATTCATTTGCTCGCGTGTTAGCGACTTTAAGTCAATATGCTTATACTGAGAATAATCCATTTCTAAATCTGGATAAATGCTCATATCAACTTCTGGCAATTTGGCCACACCTGTACCATCCATAGAAAAGTGTAAATGGCGTGTCGCAGCACAATTAGGAATCATGGCGACCGCCTGAGAGGCAGCGTGCGTTGGATAATCTTTAATCTTCACATCTAGCACGGTGGTTAGCCCGCCTAAACCTTGAGCGCCAATGCCTAAATTATTAATCTTTTCTAGCAATTCTAAGCGGAGTTTTTCAATGTTTGTTGGGTTAGTTTTTTGTGCAATATCAGTAATGTCAATAGGCTCCATAAGGCATTCTTTCGCCATTAACATGGCCTTTTCTGCCGTACCACCCACGCCAATACCAATAATTCCAGGTGGACACCAGCCTGCTCCCATCGTTGGAATCATACTTAGCACCCAATCAGCAACATTGGCAGAGGGATTAAGCACTGTAAATTTAGCCTTATTCTCAGAGCCACAACCTTTAGCAGCAACTGTAAAGCTTAATGTATCACCTTTAACTATTTTTGAATGAATAACAGCAGGCGTATTGTCTTTGGTATTTTCTCTTGAGAACAAAGGATCTTTAACAATAGAAGCACGCAATGGATTTTTCTCGAAAGTAAAGGCGCGTCTCACGCCTTCATTAATCATGTCATCCAATGAAAGCTCTGCATCCCAAGTTACATCCATTCCAACTTCAACAAACACATTCACAATGCCAGTATCTTGGCATAAAGGTCGTTGACCAAGTGCAGCCATTTTTGAATTAATTAGTATTTGAGCAATAGCATTTTTAGAAGAGTCATGTGTTTCTTTTTCATAGGCTTTTACCAAAGCTTGAATAAAATCAGGCGAATGATAATAAGAAATATATTGCAACGCATTAAAGACGCTTTCGATGACATGTTTTTGCTGAATTTTCATATTTACTCTACCTTTAGGATTGTTGTATTTTTACTAATCATTTATAGTATTATATCTTTTTATTTTACTAATAATTAATCAGGAATTTTTATGTTTGATTTTTTCAAAGCTCAAAGTCTTTCAATTGATCTGGGTACCGCTAACACACTCATTTATATGGATGGTCAAATTGTTTTAAACGAGCCTTCAGTAGTGGCGATTCGCCAAGATAGAGGCTCAATGGAAGCTACTGTTATTGCAGTGGGTCAAGATGCTAAAAGCATGTTGGGTAGAACGCCTGGTTCAATTGAAGCAATTCGTCCAATGAAGGATGGCGTTATTGCTGACTTTAAAGTCACTGAAAAAATGCTACAGCACTTCATTCGCAAGGTTTTGCGTTCTGGATTTTTCTCACCAAGCCCAAAAGTTCTTATTTGTGTCCCTTGTGGTGCCACTCAAGTTGAGCGTCGCGCTATTAAAGAAAGTGCTGTTGGTGCTGGTGCACGAGATGTGTATCTTATTGAAGAGCCAATGGCAGCAGCATTAGGCGCTGGAATGGCGATTGAAGAAGCATCAGGTGCTATGGTTATTGATATCGGTGGTGGTACAACTGAGATTGCCATCATGTCACTTAACGGCATTGTATATTCTGACTCTCTACGAGTTGGTGGTGACGTATTTGATGATACGATCATAAAATTCGTACGTAGAGATCATGGCATTATTATTGGCCCTGCAACTGCTGAAAGAATTAAAGAAGAAGTTGGATCTGCCTTTAAAACTAACGTCGTTAAAAAAATGGAATACAGGGGTAGAGATGTTGCCAAAGGTATCCCAGTGAGCTTTGAGATTACTAACACTGAAATCCTTGCAGCACTTCAAGAGCCACTTAAAACAATTGTAAGCTCTGTTAGAACGGCACTAGAAAAAACGCCACCAGAACTGAGTTCAGACATTGCTGAAAATGGTCTAGTACTTACTGGTGGTGGTGCATTACTAGATGGGCTTGATAAACTGATTAATCAAGAAACCAACTTACCTGTTCGCATCGCTGATGATCCTTTAACTTGTGTTGCTCGTGGTGGTGGTGTTGCACTGGATATGATCAGTAAGCACAACATGGGGTTTTTGGCTGCTGAATAAGCCAACCATTGCTCAACTGGGGTAGAGAAAATGTACTTTCTTAAAATTTTTACCCCAATTGCTATTGCTATTTTTTTGATTATTTTTGATTATAAGTTTTCTTATCTTAATAATCTAAGACAAAGTGTCGTCACCCTAATCTCTCCTATTTATTTAGTTGT
>Ga0308010_1000461_pt1 | contig 27777 bp, 25 predicted proteins | sample Neamet129_FD_202368 | JGI IMG/M metagenome (GOLD analysis project Ga0308010, IMG submission 202368) | Marine microbial communities from water near the shore, Antarctic Ocean - #129 | ecosystem: Environmental > Aquatic > Marine > Unclassified | place: Southern Ocean | collected 2014-07-24 | reverse complement strand
TCGCTGACCCATGGAAGTAAATGTGGCCGGCATGGCCAGGGTGGCCGGGGTAAAATGAAAACTTCTCCTGTTTCTTCTTATTTTTATAATACTTTTTAAAAAAGGGTGGCCACCCTGGCCAACACCCCGCAAACCCAGACAGGGCCGGCTTTTTTGATGCCCGGGTAGGGTGGCCACGCGTGTGTATTTCGTGATGGACTTCCAGCGCACGTATTCTCTTGACCCCCTCAATTCTCTCCGTCTAAGTAACCCCGTCCGCAGCACGCGGTTGTATAACTATCCATAATGGATGGCGATGACCTCGCGTCTTTGCGCTACTCGCGTACTATGCCTATGCAGCGCACGCATGCACGACCACGATGAACCCGCACCCATGAATGAGGAGGACGCAAATGAGGACGGCCATGATCATGAACATTGATCACCTTTTCAATCCACGGTTGTGTGTAGTGTTTGCGCTTGCCATGCTAAGTGGTTGTGCCAGTGTGCATCCCGATCTGGGTCGCTCTGATGTCGATAGCCTACTCAGCGAACGCGGACAATCGGTCGAGACAAACACCCAAACGTTATTGGATACGTTGACGGCAGCACCGTTGTCATCGGAGAGCGTCGTGCGCATTTCCCTGATGAACAACCCTCGCCTGCAATCAACCTACGCAATGTTGGGGTTTGGTGCCGCCGATGTCTACGAAGCTGGCCGGATTCGAAATCCCATATTTATTGCTGCGGCCGAGCGCGATCAAGTCACGCTCGGACTGGTGACCTCATTTACCGACTTGATCACCTTGCGTGCACGAAAACGCCTATCGAGCGGCGCTTTCGCGGCGCTCAAACAATCGGTTGGCGCAGAGGTAATGACAGTCGCTGCAGAGGCCGAGCGGGCTTATTACCATTACGTGGGTGCACAACAGGTGGCGACACTGCGTGCGCAGATTGCCAAAGTGGGCGCACTGTCGGCAGCCCTCGCGGAACGCTTTCGCGATGCCGGCAACCTGACGCCACGGGAGTTGGCGCTTGAGCGCGCCACGGCATCGGCCGCGCGATTAGCAGCGCTGGAAGCAGACGCGACAGCTTTTGAAGCACGCACCGAATTGGCTGCGATGCTGGGCCTCTCCGTCGGCGACACTTGGAACGCACCGGCTTCGTTGCGACTACCGCTCGATACGGAAGACGACCTCAACGCACTTCTCGCGTTGGCGAAAGACGCTCGGCTCGATCTTGTCGCCGCGCGCACCCGCGCCGATGTGCTGGCCGATCAATTGGGTGTGCTCAATTGGACGCGCTGGCTGGGTGAACGGGATGTCGGTTTGCTCGGTATGCCAAATGCCGGGAAATCGACGCTTATAACCTCAATGTCGCGCGCCAATACCGACTTGAAGATTGCGATCAACGAAGTACGCGAGACAGTAATTGCAGTCGATAACGGAGTACGCCTGGCGCATGCTAGCCTCGATAATGCGCGAGCGCGCATTGAGGAATATCGCAGCAGACTGATTCCACAGCGCATCGAAGCCGTTGCGCGAGCACAAGAAGAGGTCAACTTTATGCTGATCGGTATTTTCGAACTCATTGCGCTCAAGCAAGACGAGTACGACGCCTACCAGGGGTATCTTGAAGCGATACGCGATTATTGGCTCGCGCGTGTTGATTTGAGTTTAGCCGCGGGCATGGCATTGCCGAGTAGTGCGCATATGCCTGATGAGCGAATACACGTCGATGAGTTTGTGCGCCCGGCTAGCGGCGGTATGGATCATTTCATGCACCGCATGCCCACCAAGGAATCCGGCAACTCAAATTCCGACGAACATAATCACGGAGGTTCACAGTGACATCACGACGCGATTTTCTAAGTTACACCAGCGCCGGTGCGTTGGCCGCGGCCGTCGGTCCGATCAGTGGCAACGTGCATGCCGAAGAAGCACCGCGTGCACCCACGCCCAACCGCAACGATACGTACCTGCCGACTCAAACATTGAACGGCTGGACCTTACCGTACACCATGAAAAATGGGGTAAAAGAATTTCATCTTGTCGCTGAAGAAGTCGACCACGAATTCGCACCGGGCAGTCGTGCCAAGTGCTGGGGTTACAACGGTTCGACACCGGGTCCGACCATTGAGGCTGTGGAGGGCGATCGCGTTCGCATTCTGGTTACCAACGGCCTCAAAGAGCACACCACTATGCATTGGCATGGGCTGCTATTGCCTAGTGGCATGGACGGAGTCGGTGGCCTTAACCAGCCACACATCCAGTCGGGTGAGACCTTTGCCTATGAGTTCACGCTCAATCAACACGGCACGCATATGTATCACCCGCACGGCGACGAAATGGTTCAGATGGCGGTCGGCATGATGGGTATGTTTATCATTCACCCAAAAAAAGGTGAAGTCGTGCCTGTCGATCGTGATTACTGTTTTTTGCTTCACAACTGGGCGTTACACCCGGGTACGTATCGACCGGATCCAGCAGTAATGGTCGATTTCGATTTGTGGACATTCAATAGCAAAGTGTTTCCCGCAATAGATCCTGTTGTCGCGCGTACCGGTGAACGGGTGCGCGTGCGCATGGCGAATCTCTCCATGTGGAATCACCCTATTCACATGCACGGTGTGCAGTATTGGGTGACGGGATCGGATGGAGGGCGTTGGCCTAAATCACAATGGCGTTCCGAGACTACTGAGATCGTCGGCGTCGGCCAGATTCGCGATATCGAATTTATCGCGGTACCGGGAGATTGGGCATTTCATTGTCACATGGCGCATCACACGATGAATGCCATGGGACACGAAATCCCGAACACTTTGGGCGTCGATCAAAGTGGAATTGATGCGGAGATTAAGAAGATACTACCGGGCTTTATGCCAATGGGTGAATTCGGTATGGCTGAGCATCAAGAGCATACTGAAATGGGTCATATGGCAGGGCCAGAGAACACATTAGCAATGATGACCGGTAAGGGTCCCTATGGAAACATTGAGATGGGCGGTATGTTCACCACGGTCAAAGTGCGCGACAACCTGAAGCCGGGCGATTATGGCGATCCGGGTTGGTACGAGGCGCCGGAAGGCACTGTCGCCGCTCGCATAAGCAGTGATCCTGACTTTGGTAATCCACCGCGCCAAAAAAAATCACCCCATGGATAAGCTACCAGAATGCCTTCGAAAAACGGCTAGAGAATTTTCAAAATGCTTCATTTTTGAAGTAGGCAATGAGATTCTCTCTCCGCCACTTTTCTCGTATTTAATGAAAGGAAAGAGATCTTGATCAAAACGGATGTTGTCATCGTCGGCGCTGGTCCTTGTGGCCTCTTTCAAGTGTTTGAACTCGGATTGCTAGGCCTAAAGGCTGAAGTCATCGATTCCATCCGACAACCGGGCGGACAATGCACCGAGTTGTATCCTGATAAGCCCATCTATGACATTCCCGGTATTCCTGTGTGCACCGGCGATGAGTTGACGGAAAGCCTGCTGAAGCAGATAGAGCCTTTTGGCGCTGGCATGCACCTCGGTGAGGAAATCACGGTCGTGCGTCCGGAAGGCGATGAGTTCTATGTTGAAACCGACGCAGGCAAGCAGTTCAGTTGCAAAGCCGTCGTGATCGCAGCCGGTGTTGGTTCATTCCAGCCACGGGCACTGCGGGCAACGGGAATCGATGAGATTGCAGTAAAAGCGACTCACTATCGAGTCCAAAATCCAAAGCAGTTTGAGAACCAAAATCTCCTGATTCTGGGGGGTGGTGATTCGGCATTGGATTGGGTTGTTGAGCTTGCACACTCCGCCAAGCACATCACGTTGGTTCATCGTCGTGACGAGTACCGGGCCGTTGATGCAACGGTTGCAGCAATGCGGAAGCTGGAAGCGGATGGTCAAGTGACCACCATTGAGAATGCCAAAGTCACCGAGATCAAAGGCGACGCGGATAATCTGAAATCGGCGGTTGTATCAAACAAAGCCAAAGAGACAATAGAGGTCGAAGCAGATCAGATATTGATTTTCTTTGGATTGGCTCCGAAATTGGGCCCGATTGCCGAGTGGGGCCTCGACATCAATCGTAAAACGATCAATGTTGATACGGAGCACTTCGAGACGTCCACACCAGGTATCTACGCTATTGGTGATATCAACCACTACCCTGGTAAGAAGAAGCTGATCCTATGTGGGTTTCATGAAGCGGCGTTGGCTGCATTCGCGATCAAACAGCGGATCGAGCCAGACAAGAAAATCCACGTCCAATACACCACCACAAGCCCTATTATGCACGAGCGATTGGGCGTAAAAGAAGACGAGGAATAGCTTTACCTACAGGGGTGACATTAGTAAGATGTGCGCCCTGCGCGGGGGCCTCCCCGCCAGACCAAACCAAGCGCCCGTAGCTCAGCTGGATAGAGTACTCGGCTACGAACCGAGCGGTCGGGAGTTCGAATCTCTCCGGGCGCGCCATAAAATCAAAGGGTTAGCCGAGTTTCTTGGCTAACCTTTTTTATTTCCAACACTTATCCCTTTTGCATTTCGGCTATCTTTTCCTTTTGAATAATCCAGTAGGTTGCCGAAATGAAATAGACCAATATCGGAACTATCAACCACGTTCTGAACCAATCCAGATCGCCGCCAAGATAGACCTGTATCGACCTTGAAGCGTTCGCTCAGTGCTTTGCTCGTGGGGGCAAGCCCGTATGCTGCGACAACGCCTTACCTTTGCGAATTCGTTTCTCGTGCGCCGAGGCGGTGTTCTTCCGACGCGCAGAACCACGTATTTTCTTTTCGTCGGACTGATCCACCGGAACAAGTTGTTCCTTATCTGGCCCGATTAGTCGGGAGAGGCTCATTTCCCTCAGCGCGCTTCGAATTAGCGGCCAGTTTTTTGGGTCGTGATAGCGAAGCAGTGCCTTGTGCAGTTGCCGTTTCTCGGGGGTCTTGACGATTTCAACTTCGTCGCTCTTGTAAGTCACTTTGCGCAGCGGATTCTTGCCGGAGTGATACATGGCAGTCGCAGTCGCCATGGGTGAGGGGTAGAAAGCCTGTACCTGATCCGCACGAAAATTATTCTTCTTTAGCCACAGTGCCAGGTTCACCATGTCCTCGTCAGTAGTGCCGGGATGAGCCGCGATGAAGTATGGGATAAGAAACTGCTCTTTTCCGGCATCTTCTGAGAACCGCTCAAACATCTCCTTAAACCTACTGTAGGAACCAATGCCGGGTTTCATCATTTTGTCGAGTGGCCCGTCCTCCGTGTGCTCTGGGGCGATCTTCAGGTAGCCACCGACATGATGTGTGACCAATTCCTTGACGTATTCCGGGTTTTCGACAGCGAGGTCGTAGCGAAGGCCGGATGCGATAAGTACTTTCTTCACGCCTGGCAATTCACGTGCCTTGCGATAGAGAGTGGTTAGCGAAGAGTGGTCGGTGTTCAAATTGCTGCAGATGCCAGGAAAAACACAGCTTGGGAGCCTGCATGCGGCCTCTATCTCGCGACTCTTGCAGGCGAGTCGGTACATGTTCGCCGTCGGACCACCAAGATCAGAAATGACGCCGGTAAAGCCGGGCACCGTGTCACGGATCTTCTCAATTTCTTCGAGGATCGATTCTTCGGACCGGTTCTGAATGATGCGACCTTCGTGTTCGGTAATCGAACAGAAAGTGCAGCCGCCGAAACAGCCCCGCATGATATTCACCGAAAAACGAATCATCTCGTAAGCCGGGATGCGCGCATCGCCATAGGACGTATGAGGTACGCGAGTGAAGGGCATACCGAAGACATAGTCCATTTCGTCGGTCGTCAATGGCAGGGCAGGAGGGTTGACCCAGAGGTCTCTTTTTCCGTGCGCCTGTACGAGCGCGCGCGCATTGCCGGGGTTTGTCTCCAGGTGCAGGACTCGGTTGGCATGCGCATACAGAACGGCGTCGTCGCAGACTTTTTCGAACGATGGCAGTCGAATTACAGTCCTGTCCCGATTGCGTTTCGCATCAGGAACAAAGCGTAGGACCTTTTCATCATCGATGGTTTCTGCTTGCGTGGTGGCACATGCATCGAGTTCCTGAGTATTTACATAGGGACTGACGATCTGGTCGATACGGCCGGGCCGATCGATGCGCGTCGAATCAATTTCCCACCAGCCGTCCGGGGCATCATTGCGGATCAATGCAGTACCGCGAATGTCGCGTATGTCTTCGACGCGCTCACCGCGGGCTATGCGGTGCGATAGCTCGATAATCGCGCGCTCAGCATTACCATAGAGCAAGATGTCAGCAGTGGCGTCGAGCAAAATTGAGCGCCGCACAGTATCTTGCCAATAGTCAAAATGGGCAATCCGGCGCAGTGATGCTTCGATGCCGCCGAGGACGATTGGTACATCGCCATAGGCTTCCTTACATCGCTGCGTGTAGACCAGCGAACAACGATCAGGACGCTTTCCGCCAACACCATCCGGCGTATAAGCATCGTCATTTCTGACTTTCTTATCCGCCGTATAGCGATTGATCATCGAATCCATATTGCCGCCCGCAACGCCGAAGTACAGGTTCGGTTTTCCCAGCGCTTCGAAGTCGTCCTTCGAATGCCAGCTCGGCTGCGCGATTATTCCGACACGAAAACCACTCGCTTCCAGCAGGCGACCGATGATCGCCATGCCAAATGACGGGTGGTCGACATAGGCATCGCCGGTGACGATGATGATGTCGCAGGAATCCCATCCCAAAGCATCCATTTCTGCACGCGACATCGGCAACTCGGGCGCTGTGCCAAAGCACTCGGCCCAGTACTTGTTGTGGTCGAACAGTGAAGTAGCACGTGCAGACATTGATCAGTATCGGGCAAAGGGCCAGCATTATAACTGGTAGGCATGCGGCCTGTAACCTAATACTCAGGTGATATAACCGTTAAATGCCAGCTACGATCACATCGACCCAGTCCCCAAAAATCCGCGTATGACAGTCGCGCCATCTCGCTGGCATTCGTCAATGCATTTTTGATCGATGTGGAGTTCGTCTCTGTCTTAGCTGGGTGGCTCGTTCTTGGAGCGCATAAGAAACGCGATTACTGCTGAACAACCGCCAAGAACGATAGAAAGAGTCAGAATTTGCTTCATAATGAGGTCTCTGCTGCTAATGCGCTTCGATTGCAACCCATGAGGGTAGCTTACTCGCAAAGAAAAGCCGTCTGCGTCATAGATGATTTCAATAGGCTGCCATATCCGGTAGCCTCATTAGTTTAGGAAAATGCATGATCGATTTGAATACACGCCTGACCGCAGCACCTGTGGTGCCGCTGGTGCAGGTCGAAGACCCGAAGGTTGCAGTAGCGACAGCGAAAGCACTCGCCGCTGGCGGCCTCTCAGTGATTGAGTTAGTACTGAGAACAACGAATGCACTCGACTGTCTCGAGGCGCTGTGTGGCTTAGACGATGATCTAATCGTCGGTGCCGGGACTGTCTTATCGTCGACACAGGCGACTGAATGCTTGGATCGGGGTGCGGCATTCCTTGTTTCGCCTGGTCTCGACGAAGACACCGTCCTAGTTGCGAAGGCTAGAGACATTCCGATTTTCCCCGGCATTAACACGCCAACCGAAATTATGCGCGCGCGAAACCTAGGCTTGAACGTGGTCAAGTTCTTTCCCGCTTCGATAGCGGGCGGTATTCCCGCCTTGAAAGCCTTTGGCAGCGTCTTTGGAGATATGAAATTCATGCCGACCGGTGGCGTATCCGCAGAAAATCTCGTCGATTTTCTCGCAGTGCCCAGCGTTCTGGCTTGTGGTGGAAGTTGGCTCACACCAGTGGCTGCGGTTGAGAATGGAGACTACAACGAAATTACACGACTCGCGCGTGAGGCTGTCGAATTAGCGATCTCGGTACGAGGTAGTAAATAAATACGATGGGTACACAGAAGAGATCTAATATTTGCCATATTGTTCATGATTACGGACGCAAGCGCTGACGATAACTCGCTTAAAAGTATCGATGTGCTTGAACTGGAAGTCGCTGCTGACTCGCCGGTTTCGCCAAACGGATCGCGTGCTGTGCACTTCTGTGATTCCAAGGACATTCTGGCGGACCGCTCGGTCGCGAACGTATGGATGGTTGACACCGATGGCATAAACCATCGATCACTTCTATCCGGAGCACAAGCTTTCAGCGGTCCTCGCTGGCCAGCAAGTGACGAACGTCGCAAAATTTTGAAGATGCTTCATAATTCGACGCATGTTTACCTACATTGATCCCGCAATACGCAAACGCCTTACCGAGCAGGGGACGCTTTTTCAGATAGATAGTGACGGTGTCGTCGTAGGCGACGATCAGCAAGGTCACTCGATATCGACGATCAGCATTCTCGGCCCGATACCGCTGCCATTACAGCTTTGCGACACGGAAGTGAAAGTTCAGTGGTACGCCTGCGTTCACAATACTGAGCTCGAAAAGATTGAGAAATTGGCCACAGATCTGCGAGAGCAAAATGGCCAGAAATCATTCGCGACGCTGGCGTCGTTCATGTCGGTCAACAGTGTTCTTGTCGTAGGGGATCCAGCCGACTGGAAGAACCCACTGGTGCGTGTTCACTCCAGCTGTATGACGGGTGATGTCTTCGGATCCCAGCGCTGCGAATGCGGGCCTCAAATGTCCTCGGCGTTGGAGCAAATTCAAGCAGACAGTCAGGGTGGGCTTGTGATTTATATGTCCGGTCACGAGGGCCGGGGAATTGGACTGTGGGCAAAGGCGGCAACCTATCTACTGCAAGATGCAGGTGAAGACACTTATCAGGCGAATCGCAGCTTAGGCTTGCCGGATGATTCGCGCGACTTTAGTGATGCTGCGTCGTTACTAAAATACTTCGTCGCTGATCGACCTCTTCGCTTGCTGACCAATAACCCGAAAAAGGTAGAGGATCTAACAAGTTTTGGTATCACCGATATCACGCGGGTCAAACACGTCATTGGTGTCACTGATAGTAATCGGAGATACCTAGAGGCCAAGCAGGATTGGGGGCACAAAATCGATCCGGAAGACCTCTGATCGCACTAGTTATTGTCGCCAGAGGCGCAAGTTCTTCATACCAACGTTCACGTTGCTGCGCATAGGATTGATATCGATTCCACCGCGCCGTTGGTAACGCGCGAAGACAATAAGATTTTCCGGGGTGCAGCGCTCGAGAATATCGACGAACATTCTTTCAATGCAAGCTTCGTGAAAGTCGTTGTGTTCACGGAACGAAACGATGTATTGCAGTAGTGAGGCTGGGTCGATCTTTGGGCCGCAATATTGAACTCCGATACTGCCGATGTCGGGTTGCGCTGTGACAGGACACAGACTGCGCAGTAAATGACTGTGAAGCGATTCTTCCACGACATTCGATGTGTCTGCTTGCAGGATCGTCGCGTCGACTTCCCGGCTTGAACAAGTCACGGCGATCGAATCCAAACAGCGTCCAGGGAGCTGCGAGATTTGGCACGATTCCGTGTTCGCCATCGTCCGAATATGAACCTCCACGGTCTCACCGACACAGGCGAGCAGATCCTGAGTAATCAGCACTTCGACCTCGCTGATAGCGTTATAAGTGCTCATTGCGAATGAATTCAGATACAACTTCAGCGACTTCGACTCAACCAGGTTTGGCGACGTAGCAGGTATTCGTATTTCGACGGTCGCGACGACCGGCAGATTGCCCGGGCCAAGCCAGGTTAGGTCCCAGACATTCCAGATATCGACTCCACCGAACGGCAGGTCTTCGCTAAGAAAGGTTGAACGACTGTTGCTTCGTGGAATTGGAAACAGCAAGGAAGGCTCGTATTGGTTCAGATAAACCGTTTCTTGGCCGAGTGTTAATGTTGGGTCGGTCACTTCATGTGTCCTAATTCTAGATTTGGGACTATTTTGCAGTATTAGGAGAGGAAATTGCTGAATTCTTTTATAAAATAACCAGCCTTTTGATGCCCCTTCATTAACTAAGCTAGTTCGTTTTGAGTGCTGCAAAGCAGAAGTCGATCCATTCTCCACAGCGAGTGATTGGGTAAGGCTGAGCGACCTCGTGATCATGCTGACGCTCAGTGAGTCTGGACCGCTTCAGGAGATCGGTGCGAGCTAGGCCGCTACTCGAGACTGAGTATCTTGTGCCAGTGTTTCTCGTTGACCGGCGTTACCGATAGGCGATTACCCTTACGGGTCAAAATCATACCCTCAAGACTCTTTTCAGCCCTGATTTCAGCCAGCGTAATTGTTCGTGAGAGTTTTCGGACGAATTCGACATCGACCGAAATCCAACGCGGATTATCTTTGCTGCTCTTTTCGTCAAAATAGTGTGATTTGTTATCGAACTGAGTTGGGTCTGGGTACGGTCCGCTAGCGACTTTTGCGATGCCCGAAATGCCGATTTCCTTGCAGTTCGAACGGTAAAAAAATATTTCATCACCGACTTTCATATCATCCCGCAGCATATTGCGGACCTGATAATTACGAATAGGCTTTCTCCATATATCGCGGCCACTTTTCTCAAGCTCATCAATGGTGTACACGTCAGGTTCCGCCTTCATTAACCAATAGGCCATCGTATATATTCATCTTATTTTGAGAGGTTGGAGCGGTGCAGTTTAGCACGCTATTTTTTTAATTTTTTGCCGTCCCCATGTTAAGATTAAGGCTCAAAGATTAAGCTTGATTGAGGTATGTTTGGAATGGCCAATGTTCTGGCAAATATTTTCGGTTCGTCACCTGTAGAGCCACTTGAAAAGCACATCAATATTGTGTACCGCTGTGCGAAGCAACTCCATGGATTTTTTGTAGCGTCTGTTGACGGCGACTGGGATAAAGCCATGACGTTTCGCGATGAGATCGAAAGATTAGAACATAGCGCCGATGATGTGAAGAAGCAGATTCGACTTAGCCTGCCAAAGAGTTTGTTCATGCCTGTGCCGCGCGAAGATTTGCTTGAGTTGTTGCTCGTACAAGACAAAATTGCGAATCGAACCAAGGATGTTTCGGGTCTGGTTATCGGTCGAAAACTGCAGATTCCGCCACAAATCGCTGACCAGTTCCTAGAGTTCGTCGATCGCAACATCGATGCGGCCAAGCAGGCTCGCAAAAGTGTGCGTGAACTCGATGAGCTCTTTACTGCTGGATTTCGCGGTGCAGAGGTTGACCTCGTAGTCGGCCTGATCGAAGAACTCGATCAGATTGAAACCGACACCGACGATAAACAGGCGGCGTTGCGCGGGGCGCTGTTTGAAATCGAAAAATCGCTGGATCCAATCGATGCGATATTCATGTATCAGGTTATTGAGTTGACGGGCGAGATTGCAGATATGGCCGAACGAGTGGGCCGACGCCTAGAGCTACTGCTCTCCCACTAAAAAAGAATAAGAAGCGAGGTGCGTTATGCCTCGGGAGCAAAGAATGGAAGCGCAATACATTTATATTGGTCTGGCCGCGGTTTTTGGCTTGTTTATGGCTTGGGGTATTGGTGCAAATGATGTCGCCAACGCTATGGCACCGTCTGTTGGGTCCAAAGCGCTGACGATCAAGCAAGCGATAATCGTGGCTGCAATTTTTGAGTTTCTCGGAGCGGTTCTGGCTGGCGGCGAGGTTACTTCGACTATTCGCAAGGGCATTGTAGATGCAAGCCTACTGTCTGACGAACCTGAACTTCTTATTTATGGCATGTTAGCCGCGTTACTCGCGGCGGGTACGTGGTTATTGATCGCGTCGAAGAATGGCTGGCCGGTGTCCACAACTCACTCAATCGTTGGTGCGACGGTAGGTTTCGCGGCCGTGGGAATTGGCATTGATGCTGTGCAGTGGAACACCGTTGGTGCAATTGTGATGAGCTGGGTGATCTCACCACTAACCGCCGGATTTATCGCGTATTTTCTCTATCAAAGCGTTCAATGGCTGATACTTCGACATGAAGATCCGGTCGCCAGAGCGCGCCGTTACGTGCCGGCATACATTTTTCTGGCCGCATTCACAGTTACCCTCGTTACGATCCTAAAAGGACTGAAGCACGTAGGCCTTGATCTGAATATCGAGGATAGCTATTTGCTCGCATTTATATTGGCGATTATTATCGCGATAATCGGTGCGTTTTTTATTCAACGAATTGAACCGGATCGAAAGGCCGAGAAAAGCCAACATTTCCACACTGTTGAGCGGATTTTTGGCGTGTTGATGGTCATTACGGCTTGCGCAATGGCATTCGCTCATGGTTCGAACGATGTGGCCAACGCGATCGGACCGGTATCAGCAGTAATCGCCGTTGCCCAGACGGGCGTGGTTTCAGCCAAATCATCCGTTTCCATCTGGGTCCTGGTGCTCGGTGGAATTGGTATTGTCATCGGCCTTGCGACTTACGGGCGGCATGTCATTGCTACTGTCGGCAGCAAGATCACCCAACTTACGCCGAGTCGCGGTTTCGCAGCTGGGGTTGCCGCTTCCACTACCATCGTGATTGCGTCAGGAACGGGTATGCCGATTTCCACGACGCATACATTAATCGGTGCAGTTCTGGGCGTCGGGCTTGCGCGTGGAATTGATGCTATTGATTTGCGGGTGGTATCGCGGATTCTTGTGTCATGGGTCATCACCATTCCGGCCGGCGCCGTTCTTGCTATCTTCTTCTTCTTCCTTTTCCGAGCAGTATTGCCATAGGGCTGAACCATTGATTGCACGATTTCTGCTTGCTGTTGTCCTGAGCTTCTTCTTTCAGCATGCAGCCCTCGCTCAGGTCGCCGAGAATGCAGTGATTCGTTACGGCGATTTGCAGCACCCGGTGCTGGGATCGTCTGGCATGGTCGCAGCACAGAATCGTCTTTCTGCCGAATCTGGCGCCCGCATCCTGGAGATCGGTGGAAATGCTATCGATGCAGCGATAGCAACAGGCTTTTCTCTCGCAGTAACCTTACCCCGTGCGGGTAACCTCGGCGGCGGTGGCTTTATGTTGATCCACGACGCAATGAGCGACGAAAATATCGCGATCGACTACCGGGAAATGGCACCACAATCTGCAACTCGCGATATGTACCTTGATGAAAATGGGGATGTCGATACAGCCCGTTCACGATTTAGCCATTTGGCTGCAGGAGTGCCAGGAACGGTGAGTGGCTTCTACGCCGCACACCAAAAATTTGGCCGGCTCGAGTGGAAGGATTTGCTGCAACCAGCGATAGAGCAGGCAAGAAATGGCATTGTAGTGACCTACGATCTCGCTGAGTTCTTACGCGGACGGCAGCAGCGTTTGTGCCGCAATGACGCCGCATGTACTTACTATTATAAGGCTGACGGTACCGCTTACGTAGTAGGCGACTTGTTCATCCAAAAAGACCTCGCGAAATCTTTGCAGCTGATTGCTGATCAGGGCCCCGATGCATTTTATAAGGGTGACATCGCCGATCTAATCATCGCTGAGATGGAGCGCGGCGGCGGCTTGATCGACGCTGCGTCGCTATCGGCATATAAGCCAGTATTTCGCGATGCAGTCGTCGGGACTTATCGCGGCTATGAGGTAGTATCCATGCCACCACCAAGTTCTGGTGGCGTGCATATCCTGCAGATGTTGAATATCCTTGAATCGTTTCCGGTGGCGGAGCTTGGTGCGGGCAGTGCAGACAATATTCATCTCCTGGCGGAAGTTGCCCGCCTCGCATTTGCCGACAGATCAAAGCATCTTGGTGATCCAGATTACTACGATGTACCGATTGATTGGTTGATCAGCAAGACCTATGGCGAGCAACTCGCAGCGTCGATCGACATGCAAAAAGCACGCGATTCCAGTGATGTCGCACCTGGCGTGCTGCCAGCCTACGAGAGTGAAGACACAACTCACTACTCCGTCATGGACAAAGATGGCAACGTAGTATCGAACACCTACACGTTGAATTTTTCCTTTGGTTCGGGAATTGCCGTGCCCGGCGCAGGCTTCTTACTTAATAATGAAATGGACGATTTTTCGGCGAAGCCGGGCATTATGAACGCATTCGGGCTCCTGGGTGGCGAAGCAAACTCGGTAGCAGCCGGTAAAAGGCCGCTAAGCTCGATGACGCCAGCGATGGTATTTACCAATGGCCATCCGTGGTTCACGACGGGAAGTCCGGGTGGCAGTCGGATAATCACGACCGTACTGCAGATGATTATTAACGTCATTGACCACGATATGAACCTCGCTGAAGCTGCGAATGCTCCCCGTATGCACCACCAATGGTATCCGGATACTCTTTCGCTTGAGTCCGGGTTCAGTCCCGACACGATTCGCATATTGAAAGATAGAGGGCACAACGTCCAAAGCGCACGCGGCACCATCGGCAACACGCAATCCGTCGGTTTCCGCAACGGACTGTTCCGAGGTGCATCAGACACACGGCGTCCGGGCGCAGGCAGTGTGGCACCGGCAGATCCAGGTTCGCGCGAATGAGTGACGGCCACTCGGCCAGTCTCAGTTGGGGGGCGCGCAAATACGCGATGGTCATTCTCGCCATCGTTTACATGTTCAATTTTGTGGATCGGCAGATTCTCGCTATCTTATTGCCGCAAATTCGTGATGAATTTGGAACCAGTGATGCTTATCTTGGATTTCTTTCAGGGACCGCGTTCGCGATCTTCTATGTGATCCTAGGTATCCCAATAGCTCAATACGCCGATCGGTGTAATCGCAGAAACCTGATCGCCGCGGCTGTCGCTCTTTGGAGTGCGATGACTGCGTTATCTGGCTTAGCAGTAAATATTTGGCAGCTCACAGCTGCCCGAATTGGCGTCGGAATTGGCGAGGCGGGATGCAGTCCTCCGGCGCACTCGATGATTGCCGATTACTTCCCGCCCGATAAGCGATCTACCGCGATGGGTTTTTATACGCTTGGCATTTCTGCGGGGATCATGACCGCATATCTTGCCGGCGGCTGGGTTGCTCAGAATGTAGGCTGGCGTGCGGCGTTCTTTGTCGTGGGGATACCGGGATTATTACTCGCGGCAATTGTTCGCTTCACACTGACTGAGCCGCGTCGTGGCGCCTCGGAGAATCGTGAGGCGAGCGGCCGGACGTCTAATGTTAAGGAAGTGTTTTCGTTTCTCGTCTCGCGGCGATCGTTTATTCACATGGCGGTTGCCGCCGGATTATCGTCGTTCGTTGGCTATTCGGTAATTAGTTTCATGCCGAGCTTTATGGTGCGAAGTTTCGATATGGAAATCGCCGTATTGGGTCGTTGGCTGGGGTTGATTCTTGGGATCGCAGGTGGAGCTGGCTATTTCTTTGGCGGCTATCTCGCGGACCAGTTTGGGCGACACAGTCATCGTAAAGCGCTTAATTTTATTGCGATCACCGTACTGGTTACCACCGCATTGCTGGCGATGATGCTCCTCGCCAAGACGTCGACGATGGCCTTGCTTTTGTTCATATTGCCGGCAGCGGCAATGAATGTTTACCTGGCACCAGTGCTGTCTCAGGCGCAAAGCCTTGTGGCGCTCCAAATGAGAGCAACAACTTCAGCGTTGATACTTTTGATAATCAATGTCATCGGTTTAGCTGTCGGACCATTGGTTACTGGCGTTCTCAGCGACGCACTCGAGCCACAATTCGGCGAAGAGTCGATGCGCTATAGTCTGCTCATCGTAACGTCAGTCATTCTGCCTTGGGCTGTCTGGCACTATTATCGCGCTGGAAAGTGGATTGACACCGACCTCGCTCGAGCAGCGGAAAAAGACTAAATCGCGCGCAAGTGGCAGTCGAAATCGAGCTGTCTCATAGTATTGTGAAACTTCTCGGCCTCGGCCCGGTGATTTATCTTACGGATTTATTCCGCGACTGCTGATCTCAGACGTTAGAGCAGAAACAGCGTCCTCAAGTGACATAACTTCCTGTTTCTTCGAGCCTATTCGTCGAATTGCCACACTCCGATTTTCAACCTCGCGCTGGCCAACGGCGAACTGAACCGGCACCTTGGCGACGCTGTGTTCACGCACTTTATAGGAGATCTTTTCGTTTCGAAGGTCAGCCTCTGCGCGTATACCCAGTTGCCGTAGTTTCTGAACGACTTCGGTGGCGTAGTCGTCCGCATCGGACGTAATGGTAAGAACCTTGATCTGCACTGGTGCGAGCCACAACGGCAAATTGCCAGCATGGTGTTCGATGAGAATGCCCATGAAGCGCTCGAGTGAACCGAAGATTGCACGATGTAGCATCACAGGAAAATGCTTATTCCCATCTTCGGCAACGTAGGTTGCGCCCAATCGGCCTGGCATATTCAGGTCGACCTGTAAGGTACCGCATTGCCAGTCACGGCCGATTGCATCACGCAGTATGAACTCGAGCTTGGGTCCGTAGAACGCACCTTCCCCGGGATTGTGCGTGTATTCGAGATTGGCAGCTTGAAGTGCTTTGACCAGCGCGGCTTCCGCTTGATCCCAGACCGCATCCTCACCAACTCGTACTTCTGGCCTGTCGGCGAACTTGATTCGCACATCGTCAAAACCGAAGCTTTTGTAGATCTTAAGAATCAGATCACAAATGGCGATCGACTCTTCGGTGATCTGTTCTGCTGTGCAGAATACGTGCGCATCGTCTTGCGTAAATGCACGTACCCGCATCATTCCGTGCAATGCCCCCGACGGTTCATAGCGATGACACTTGCCAAACTCGGCGAGCCTGACGGGTAGATCGCGATAGCTCGTAATGCCTTGTTTGAACACCTGAACATGTCCTGGACAGTTCATTGGCTTGATCGCATAGATTCGACCGTCTGCGGTTTGGGTCGTGTACATGTTATCGCCAAAAGTCTCCACATGACCAGATGCTTCCCACAGCGATCGAGACATAACTTCAGGGGTATTAATCTCCTGATACCCAGCGGCATTTTGCATTTCGCGCATATAGCCGATCAGACTCTGAAACAGACTCCAGCCTTTCGGATGCCAGAAAACGGCGCCAGGCGCTTCTTCCTGAAAGTGAAACAGATCCATAATCCGACCGAGTCGGCGGTGATCGCGCTTTTCGGCCTCTTCAAGCATGTGCAGATATTGCCGCAATTGCTTGTCATTGGCCCAGGCAGTGCCGTAAATGCGCTGTAACATCTCGTTATTGGAATCGCCACGCCAGTAGGCCCCTGATACATGCGTCAGTTTGAAGGCCTTACCGAGCTTCCCCGTTGAAGTAAGGTGTGGGCCACGGCACAAGTCGATGAAATTACCCTGACGATAGAGTGTCAGGTCTTCTTCTGACGGAATACTCTCGATGATCTCGGCCTTATAGGCCTCTCCAATTCCGCGAAAAAACTCAGCGGCCTTGTCGCGCTCCCAGACTTCTCGCTTAATCGGCTCATCACGATCGACAATCTTTTGCATGCGCGCCTCGATTGCCTCGAGATCGGTATCCGTGAAGGCCTCATCACGAGCGAAATCGTAATAAAAACCATTTTCGATAGCAGGACCGATAGTTACTTGCGTGTCTGGCCACAGCTCTTTTACGGCCTCGGCAAGAATATGTGCCGCATCATGGCGTAGTAGCTCCAATCCATCGTCAGAGTCCCTGGTTAGAATCTCGAGCTTTGAATCTTCCTCGATAGTCCGCCCAAGATCCCACAGGTCGCCATTCACGCGCACTGCGACGGCCGCTTTCGCAAGGCCTGCGCCGATGCTCGCAGCTACATCAGCGCCGCTGACAGCAGATTCGAATTGACGAATGGATCCGTCAGGCAAGGTAATTTTCAGCATAATTCAACTACTAATGATATATGGACTGGACGGCGCGATATTGTACGCGAAATGCCCCGTGGATAAACAAGTTCGAGTACAATAGCGCCCCTTCGAATTGTATGCAGAACTGCCTCCATGAGCGAAACCGAATCGCGGGATTTTATCCGCCAGATTATCCACGACGATCTTGAGTCCGGCAAACACGAGCACATCGTGACTCGATTTCCGCCGGAACCGAATGGGTACCTTCATATTGGACACGTCATGTCGATCTGCCTTAATTTTGGCGTTTCAGAGGAAACGTCTGGTTGGACGTATCTTCGTTTTGACGACACGAATCCTAGTAGGGAGAGCGAAGAGTACGTCGCAGCCATCGAACGCGACCTTTGTTGGCTGGGTTTCGACTGGGGAGACCGTCTAACCCATGCCTCAGACTATTTCGATCTGCTGTACGCAGCCGCGGTGACCCTGGTCGAGGCAGGCTTAGCGTATGTTGACAGTCTCAGTGCCGACGAAATTCGCGAGTACCGTGGAACCCTGACCAAACCGGGGCGCAATAGCCCACACCGTGACCGAAGCGCCGAGGAAAATCTCAATCTACTCGAGCGCATGCGCAATGGCGAATTCGCGGAGGGCGAGTACCTGTTGCGCGCCAAGATCGACATGAGTTCGCCGAATATGAATCTTCGGGATCCAGCACTTTACCGAATTCGGCATGTAACACATCAACACACTGGCGATACCTGGAACATCTACCCGATGTACGATTTCGCTCATACGATGTCGGATGCGTTTGAGGGAATTACACACTCACTGTGTACCTTGGAGTTCGAAGATCACCGCCCACTGTACAACTGGTTTTTGGATCAGCTGAAGCCGTCTCATCGTCCACGGCAGATCGAGTTTTCGCGTCTAAATCTGGCCTATGCCATCACCAGTAAACGCAAGTTGAACGCATTGGTCGAGGAGGGCATCGTTGAAGGATGGAATGACCCACGCATGCCGACGATCGCAGGCATGCGCCGTCGCGGTTACCCGGCTGCAGCGCTACGAGAATTCGTCAAACGCGGTGGAGTGACCAAGAAAAACAAGCTCATTGAAATGGGTGTGCTTGAAAATTGTATGCGCGAAAACCTCGGTGACGAATCGGAGCGACGTATGGCGGTGCTACGGCCGCTGAAAGTTGTATTGACAAATTATCCGGACGACAAGATCGAGATGATGGAGGCTATGAATCACCCAGGCCGCCCGGAAATGGGAACCCGTGAACTTCCGTTTTCGAAAGAGTTATGGATCGAGCAGGACGACTTCATGGAAGACGCTCCCCGAAAATTCTTCCGCTTGAAGCCCGGCGGCGAAGTGCGATTACGCTTCGGCTATATTATTCGCTGTGACGATGTCATCAAGAATGACGCTGGCGATGTTGTCGAACTCCGCTGCAGTTACGATCCGGATACTCGGAGCGGAACAGGGAACAGTGATCGGAAGGTCAAAGGAACGATTCATTGGGTGTCTTGTGAGCATGCAGTTGACGCCAGCGTGAGGCTTTATGACCGCTTGTTCACCGAGGTGAATCCGAATTCAGCAGAAGATTTTCATGCTGTGCTGAATGCAGGATCGTTGGAAACAGTTAGCGCGAAGCTGGAGCCGTCTCTCGCCGAACTCGAGCCAGAGACTGCGGTACAGTTTGAGCGCCTTGGGTATTTCTGCACCGATAGCGAAGAGCATTCTGTTGATGCCCGAGTAATCAATCGTATTGTAACGCTGCGTGATTCCTGGGCGAAGCTCGAGAAACAGGCGATGCAACAGCAGGGCAAGACTTAGGTCGTATAGCTGTCCGTTATCACGAGCGGCGCACTGTGTTCGGACCCCAGTCTATCTGCAGCGCTGCCTTCCGACTTGGTTATTTCAACGACGCCAAATGAATTAATCAACACCAAGAAGTCACCTGGGTTAGCCCGCCCGTAGGTTGTCAGAGTAGGGTATTGATGACCGAAATCGGCTGCCATCGTTGTGATGACTGACCAATGCATTATCGTCAGGCCTCCGACATTTCTGCAGGGTGGCGTTGACCATAGGCGTATTTTGCCCAATAAACGAAGACTGTGTCGATCATGGCGATTCCGATTTTGAATATATACTTGGCGCCCCCCAGTGCGATGGCCGTCTTAAGGTCAACAATGCCCCACCAGGCAACCAGCGAATAAATTATTGTATCGATCACCTGCGAACCCAGGGTCGAAGCATTGTTGCGCAACCACAGCCAGCGCTCACCTGTCATACTCTTGATCTTGTGAAATGCCCACACATCGAAACTTTGACTGACGTAGTAAGCGAGCAGAGAGCCAAAGATGAAGCGCGGCGTGTAGTTTAAGATCGTCTCGAACGCGCCATGAATACTGGCTGCATAGGCTGCAGTTTCCGGCCTATCGCTTGGCGAATACAGAAGCGCAAGGCTGAACATTAAAAGGACGATGACGCTGACGGCGAAGCCCATTCGCACAGCTTTGTTGGCTTCCGCCCTACCGTAATTCTCGCTCAACACATCGGTTGCGAAAAATACACTTGAGTAGAAGATGACACCAAGGCTCGTTTGCATGCCGAAAATAATGGTGAGTTTCGGGCCCTGCAAATTGGCAAGAATAATCGCCGTTGCGATCGCTACCTGAAGGCCTGCCTTCCCAAAAAACCTGTACAGCAATACGGTCCCAGTCAGATCGACAATTAAGGTCGTCAACCAGAGTATTTCCTGATGGCCAACGAAAAAACTGGCGATGCTGTCCGGAATCATAGGGTGGCAGAGTCTGCCAGTCGGTCAAGGTGCCAATCGGCATTGCCAAACATCAGAGTGATTGCGGTCAGGCGTTTGAAGTAGTGAGCGACATCCATTTCCCACGTCATTCCCATGCCACCGTAAATCTGTACCGCTTCTTCGCCAACGCGAGTGCCCGCTATACCGATTTGATATTTCAATGAATGAACTGCGTGCGCGGATGTTTCGCCGCCCTCGGTAACTGCCATCGCGGCCCACATCATTATTGCCCGGCTCTGTTCGCAGGCCACGTACATTTCGACCATGCGGTGTTGTAAGGCCTGAAAACTGCTTATGGGTACACCGAACTGAAATCGACTTTTTGTGTATGCAATGGTCTTTTCTGTCAGGACATTCATGATCCCAACGGCCTCCGCAGAGACAGCAAAAGTTGCATCGGCAATCGTTGACTGCAACGTTTGGAAACCTCCGTCAACTTCGCCAATAACACTGGCCGCGGTCAGCGATACATTCGTGAGTTGGATTTCCGCTGCGCGTTGCCCGTCGATGGTGTCGTAGCTTTGAATCGAAACACCGGCTGTATCTGCAGCGATTCCGAACAAGGTAATCCCGCGCTCATCACTTTGGCTTCCGCTTGTACGTGCCGGAATGATTAGAAGCTCTGCGTTGCCTCCGTTTAATACATACCCCTTCGATCCGTTAATAACGAAGGACTGGCCATCGCGAACAGCAGTCGTTGCGATGTTTGCAATGTCATAACGGGCTTGAGGCTCTGCAAAGGCGAGTGTTGCCTGCAGTTTTCCGCTGATAAGGGGAGATAACCATTCGGATTTTTGGGTGCTATTGCCGCCGCGCCGCAGGATGCCTCCGGCTAAAACAACATTAGCCAGATAAGGCTCTACAACCAGACCGCGTCCTAGACGCTCCATGACGACCATCATGTCAACGGGGCCGCCGTCGAAGCCACCATCTTCCTCGCTGAATGGTACGGCCGTCCAGCCCAATTCGGCAAATGTCTTCCAGACTTCTTCGCTGTATCCTAACTCGCTGCCAGAGTGTTTTTGGCGAGCGTCGAAATCGTATTCATTCGCGATGAATTTTTCGATGCTATCAGCGAGCATCATTTGTACTTCGTTAAGTGAGAAATCCATTTGGATGCGCCCTAAAGGCCAAGCACATGCTTAGCGATGATATTTCTCTGAATCTCGTTTGAACCGCCATAAATAGACACTTTCCGATCGTTGAAGTAGACCAGTGCAGCATTGGTCTCCGACCCTTCGCCAACTCGATCTTCTTCAGGGTAGGTCGAATCATACTGGTCTCGGACATACGGTAAAGCGTAATACCCGGAGGCCTCAAGATAGAGAGAGTCAATACGTTGACGCAGCTCCGTTCCAACAATCTTCAGAATAGATGATTCCGGCCCAGGCGCTTTGCCTGAAGCGACCGACGCCAGCGTCCGCAACTCTGTGTATTCAAGGGCTTTGAATTCAACTTTGGCTGCGGCGACTTTTCGCATGAAAGTGCGGTCATCGGACAGTGGTTCGGCACCCTTGATCGACTTGGCGCAAAGACTGCACAGACGCAACAACATATATTTTAAGTTGGCAACACCGGTAATGGTCGCTCGCTCATGCTGCAGTAAGACCTTGCCATAGGTCCAGCCTTTTCCTTCCTCGCCGACGAGGTTTTTGACCGGAACTTGCACGTTGTCGAAATGAATTTCGTTAACTTCATGTTCGCCATCAAGGAGTACGATCGGCTTCACTGAAACGCCTGGCTGCTTCATGTTCACGAGTACAAAGCTGATGCCTTCCTGGCGTCGCGCGACATCGGAGTTTGTTCGGGCCAGGCAAAATATCCAATCCGCGTATTGTCCCAATGTCGTCCAAGTCTTGGTGCCATTAAGAACGTAATGGTCGCCTTCCAAGTCCGCACGTAATTTTAGAGAGGCCAGATCAGACCCCGCCCCCGGTTCTGAGTAACCCTGACACCACCAAGTGTTGAACTCCAGGATGTCGGGCAAGAATCGTTTTTTCTGTTCATCATTGCCGAATGTATAAATGATGGGGCCGACCATCGATATTCCGAACGGCAGAAACGCAGGCGCTGAGGCTCGCGCCTGCTCGTCAGCAAATATGTACTTTTGCACTGACGACCAACCCGTGCCGCCGTATTCTACCGGCCAGCTTGGGGCGGCCCAGCCCTTTCGATAGATATTTTTGTGCCAACGAACCGTGTCTTCGCGGGTCAGCGGAATGGCTTTTCTTTGCTTTTCCAGCACGTCTTGCGGGAATTCCTCTTTGAAGTATTTGCGGACTTCGGAGCGAAATTCGTTTTCGGCAGTGGTAAAGGTGACATTCATATGGAAAGCCTGACATTGAACTGGGTAGAGCTTACCAAAACAAAGGATTTTCGTCTGTATCTATAGGTTACTTACAACTCTTAATGCACAATACCGCAATGTCCCTGCGCTCAGATACTGAAGACAAATCCGTCAGCCGCCCCGTTTCCGTTGTCGACGCTATGGGGCGGCCTTTGCATGACCTTCGAATCTCGCTGCTTGATCAGTGCAATTTGCGTTGCCCGTATTGCATGCCTGAGGCGGAGTTTCATGCTGATTATGAATTTCTGAAGCGGCAGCAGCGACTGACCTACGACGAGATACTGAGAGTTGCAGCCGGTGCGAGCAGTTTGGGGGTCAGCAAGATACGTCTGACTGGCGGGGAACCGCTGCTCGACAAGAAAATCTGTGATTTGGTCGAGCGAATCGTGATGTTACCCGGTGTTGATGATCTGGCATTGACGACAAACGGTATGCTGCTTTCATTATTCGCGGAGAAACTGGCCGCGGCTGGGCTGCACAGAGTTACCGTGAGCCTCGACAGTATCGATAAGGATATCTTCCGCAAAATGAGCGGTGGAAGAGGCGACCTAAGGAAAGTTCTTGCAGGAATTAAGGCGGCAGAAGAGGCTGGCCTTGGTCCGATCAAAATTAACGTCGTTGTGCAAAAGGGTGTAAACGACCACGCGGTACTCGACCTTCTCGAACATTTTCGCGGCACCGGCACTATCGTTCGTTTGATCGAGTTCATGGACGTTGGCAATCGAAACGGCTGGCAAATGAATCAGGTAGTACCGTCTCACGTATTGCTTGAAAGTATTCAAAGACGGTGGGCCGTGCGGCCTGTTGACCAAAACTACACCGGAGAAGTCGCGCGTCGCTATGAATACGTTGATGGCGGTGGGGAAATTGGTTTCATATCGTCTGTTACCGAGCCATTTTGCGGCGATTGTAGTCGAGCTCGCTTGTCCGCAGACGGCATGTTGTATACCTGCCTGTTTGCAAACCAAGGAACAGATCTTCGCGAGTCACTTAGGAATGGCGCAGATGATGATGAGTTGCGCGACATCCTCTCGAGTATCTGGTTGCAGCGCGCCGATCGCTATAGTGAATTGCGGCGACCGGAAATGGCAGAACATCATGTTTTGCGAAAAGTTGAAATGTACAGAATGGGTGGGTGATGTGAGTAAACTGAGTCATATAGACAGCGCGAATCGGCCGACGATGGTCGACGTCAGTGGGAAATCAGTGAGTGAGCGCGAAGCGCATGCTCAGTCTATCGTTGTGTTGCCAGACGAGGTTCTGGCACATATATCGGATGACGAGATCACGACCAAGAAAGGCCCCGTGTTTGCGACAGCCATCATCGCTGGTGTGATGGCGGCGAAGAGGACGCATGAGTTGATTCCGTTCTGTCATCCGCTGGGACTCGACAGCTGCAAGATCGCAATCGAAGTCATCGGTAATAACGCGACGATCGCTTGTCGTTGCAAGGTCACTCACAAAACGGGCGTTGAGATGGAGGCACTGACGGGTGCCAGTGTTGCTGCGCTGACGATGTACGACATGTTGAAGGCCTTGTCACATGACATCGTGATCAGTGAAACGAAACTCATCTCCAAGACGGGCGGCAAGCAGGATTTTGACCGTGAAAAATAGGCCCATATACGGCCTGGTTCTCTCCGGGGGTAAGAGCCGCCGTATGGGGACGGACAAAGCGCTTCTAGATCGCGGCGGTCAATCCCAACTCGCGTTCATTATGGGTGTGGTCGCTGAGTGCGTCGACAAAAGCTTTGTATCGACTCGAGCCGATCAGGTCGGGGACAGTGAGCGCTCCCAGTTCGCGCAGATCGTTGATCGCTACGATGATATGGGGCCGGTGGCCGGAATCTTGTCTGCTCTTGACGAGTACCCGAATGTCGACTGGTTGGTCGTCGCTTGCGATCTTCCAAACGTCACGACGGAGACGATTCAGTACTTACTGACTCACAGGGACGGTGAACAGCCGTTTACGGCGTACACGAGCAGTTTTGACGGTCTTCCAGAGCCCTTATGCGCTGTCTTCCATTCGGGTTGCACTGACATTGTCAGGAAATTCGTCGACGACGGCGTCAATTGCCCACGTAAAATCTTGATTCGTTCGGCAACCAAGCTGCTTGATCAGCTCGATCCGCATGCGCTCGACAACATAAACACGCCGGATGAATTGCAGAACAGCGTTTTGCAGGCCTCTTAATGAAGATTATTACCGTTCGATATTTCGCGATGTTTCGTGAGCATGCCGGGTTGGCCGAGGAGACTTTAGAGCTTGATGCGGCGACGGCCTTGGATGTTTTTAAGTTAACTCAGAATCGGCACGGATCGACCGAGCCGACCGGACATTGCAAGGTGGCGATAAACGACGAAATGGCGGATTGGTCTTCAGCTATCAGCGACGGCGATACGGTTCTGTTATTCCCGCCGGTTGCGGGAGGCTGATATGTTCGGGGTATCAAATGAAAGGATTGATGTCGAGCAGCTTCGGGAGGAGATAAAGAACCCCGGCTCGGGCGGAGTTTGCGTTTTCGAAGGCTGGGTACGCAATCAAAATGAAGGCCGCACGGTAAAGCGTCTGGAGTATGAGGTATATGAACCACTGGCCATTTTGGAGGGTGAGAAAGTCATAGCTGAAGCCATGCAGCAGTTCCCGTTTCTTGAGGCCAACTGCGTGCACCGATCCGGTCTACTGGAGATCGGAGATTGTGCAGTGTGGGTAGGCGTGTCGTCGCCGCACCGAGATGAAGCGTTCAAGGCATGCCGTTTCATCATCGACGAAATCAAGAGTCGGTTGCCGATATGGAAAAAAGAACACTATGTTGATGGCGACTCTGGTTGGGTCAATTGTGAACGCTGTGCTAACGTTTAGCGATCTGACATGAACTTTGACTACAGGGTAGTTTGATTTGCACATCATAAAGTCCATCGACGATATGCAGTCACTTATAGGTGAGGAAGTTGGCCTATCCGATTGGGTGGTGATCGATCAACACCGCATCGACCAGTTCGCCGAAGCCACGACCGATCATCAATGGATCCATGTCGATACCGAGCGGGCGGCGAGAGAGATGCCCGACGGTAAAACGATCGCGCACGGGTATCTGACGATCGCGCTCATTCCAGTGCTTACACGCAATTTCATACACGTAGAGAATCTGGCACGTACGGTCAACTTTGGTTTGAATAAAGTCCGCTTTATCGCGCCGATCCCCGTCGGCTCTCGCTTGCGCGGTCGATCAATCGTGCTGCAGGCTCAACAGCGTGCCGACGCCTTGCTTCTGACCTCTCAGGTTCGAATCGAAGTCGAGGGTCAGAAGCAGCCAGCGTGCGTCGCCGAAACCCTTAGTATGTATTTCTTCAACGATATAGAGAGCTAGCGTACATGCAGCCAGCCTAACAAGAACGTGTGCGGATCGCGGTCTTCTGTCTCCGTCCAGATAACGCCACTTTTCTTCAGAGGCTCTGCTCGTCCTCAGCCATGTCAGCCGAAAGATCTTCAATCAGCGGCGTACTGCGGTCATTTTTAAGCGATAAATAAAAAAGGGCCCTGTCGGTAGCTTCCGGCAGGGCCCTTTGTTTGTCTCGAAATGAGCTGGATAATAAGTCGCTAGCTAGTCCCAGTTTTTCGTTAAGGAGATGCCATAGGTGCGGGGTTCAGTCGGATAGGAGTTCATGCGACCAGCACCCAATGGCTGATCAAACGAGCCATGGTAGGAGCGCTCGTCCGTGAGATTTCGACCCCAAAGCGTGATTCTTGAATCCCAGCCGTCGATGTCTATACCCATTCGAACATTGACCAGATTTTGCCCGGTATTAAGTGTGAAGGGATCAAGATCGCCGTCGGTAAACATTTCGGATGCGTAGGTGTATTCCGCGCGGAAGAAAAGTTCTCCAAAACTGACTGCGGCCGGAAAATTCTGCGTTACTGCGACAAACGCACGGTTTTCAGGGTTGAAGGGAATAATGCCGCCAGATCGGTCGCAAACCTCAGCGTCAACGTCGCCGCTGCTGCCCGGATCAGCCACTCCCGTGTGGAAAACGGATGCATCCTGACAGGTACCACCAACAAAGGTCTTGAAATTGCCAGTGCTCTTTGCGAAGTAGCCGCTAATGGTGGTGTTATCGAATGGCTGCCACACGTATTCAAGTTCCCAGCCGTTGGTTTCGATTTTGCCCGCATTCTGCAGATTGAAGCCTGTGCCCGTGAACGAGTTGGCCTGGAAGTTGTCATAGTCAGTCGAGTAGACAGACACACCAACACGAAGACGCTCCCAATTACCCTTGAAGCCAACCTCCATGGACGCTGACGTCTCCGGTCCAAAAGTCTGGCTCAACGCTGGGTTGATGCGATCTGTATTGGTGCCACCAGCCTTGAATCCGGTCGCGTAGGAGCCGTAGACCATGATGTTGTCATTCGGGGTGACAGTCAGTTTGACCGTTCCAGTGACTTGGTCGTCACGCAATTCTGTAGTCAGATCAGGGCGCGGTGCGAGGACGTCAAACAAGTATCCGCCCCAGCCATTGTTCGGTTGCAAGATAGGCAGAAAAGCAGCGGGGTTAAGAGCTGCCGCACCGTACGCAGGGCTTGCTGGATTTATATACGCAAGATTCGTTCCCATTGCGACGAGGTCGATTGGTGGTCCGGATGCCGTTTGCGTAAACAAACCATCCATCTTTTTCTTTTCATTCGTATAGCGCCCACCCAGAGTCAGTGTCGCGTAGTCAGAAAGGACTATGTCAGTTTGCCCAAAAGCTGCCCAACTATGGTGCTTTTGCGACATATTTTCTGTGACAAAGAAGCCTGACGGGAACGGACTTGCAAGACCCGGCAACAAGCCACCGTAAGCCGTCACAACCTGGCTTGTGCCGCCCATCAAGGCCACCAAGTCAGGCTGCAGCGCAAGTACGTAGTTGTTCAATTGCGCGCCGCCATTGGTGTGTGTCTCGTTGTTCAATTCTTGTCCGTAAT